>Ga0315291_10002177_pt1 | contig 25819 bp, 27 predicted proteins | sample YL17G12_20_MG_FD_203070 | JGI IMG/M metagenome (GOLD analysis project Ga0315291, IMG submission 203070) | Sediment microbial communities from Yellowstone Lake, YNP, Wyoming, USA - YL17G12_20 | ecosystem: Environmental > Aquatic > Freshwater > Lake > Sediment | place: USA: Wyoming | collected...
CGCCAAATACGAACCCATTGTAACCGGAGCTGGATACGAATGGAGTGACGAAACAAACTGCTATTTGCTTGATGACCAAAGAATGTATTTCTTTGCTCCAAAAAAGATTTTCATTTGGGTTTGGGGTGGGGCATTCATGCGTGTTCTCCAAGGCAGTGATTTGATAACCAAATGGGTTCAAGGAAATGACAAATATCCCGAGGGAAAGGCAAATTCTTTCATGGGAATCTATAAACAGATGACCGGACAATCTGACGACGGTGGAGGTACTGCGGTTGCTGAACCAGATGAGCCAGATGAAGATGACGCACCAATTGACCGTTCAACAGGCGGAAGTGACATCGAAGTTACCGGCAATGCTACCCGTGGCGGCGACTATGAACCAAAAGACATGGACCCGGCAGATGCTCTTATCGTAAGGACAAAGAAGAAGATGGGGTCAAAGGGAACTCTTCCTGCTGATGACATCATTGATTTGTATCAGCAGGCCAAGAAAATGGGAAGTAACAAATTGATGAATTTCATCAAGACCATTAAGCCTCTAAACGAGAATTTCATAAAGAAATCAACCCTTGACCAAATCATAAGACATATTGTCCGAAACGTTGTGAATGAAGCGGTGGATAGTTCGTGGAGTCCTACCCCAAAACCAAACTCTGAGGATAATGTCGTATTGTCTATTGCGGATAAAACATGGGGCAGTCCTGCCGGAAAACAATGGCGTTTGGTTAAGAGCAAGGGGAGCGAGAACGGAACAGTATATCAACTGCAAGTTACTCACCCTATCAGCAGATTTGTATGGAAGACAAAAGACGGCGGGTGGAAAGTATTGGATCCAAAAACAAAACAGTGGAGTGATGTCGCTGCCGATGTTCAGGAGATGTCGGTCTGTGCCGCTGCCGGTCCAGTAACTGGACCAAACGCATTCAAGAAAAAGAAGATTGAAGAAGAACCTATTTCCGAAATGACCACAACAGGTGCGGTCCAAGGATACAATGTTCCCGGCGCATTTGCCCGTAAAGGCGGGAGCGACAAGGGCGTTAAGGGTTCGGAAGCACTTGGATATACTTTGACCAAGACCGGAAAGAAAGATATGCAGCGTTCTGCTGATAAGCTTTTTGAAGGAAGCGGACTTGGAAAGAATTTTGATAAAGCTCAGCGAGCATACGATAACCAAGAACCACCGGAAGATCATGATTGTGAAGAAGATGGTCATAGGATGAAACGAGTTCGTTCTAAAGGTGATATGACGCTGTATAAGTGCGGCGTTTGTGGACACGAAGAAGTGGACTAAGGATAATATGATTAGTTTGAAACGCATAGTTGAACAGCAAGGGTCAGAACAATTCTATGACCTTGGGAGAGACTTTGCCAATTTCAAACGTGCTATGGATGGAACATCCGAGCAAATCAAGCAAAAGTTTGAACAAGCAATTGGAACCAGATTGAATGGTAAGCGTGTTCGTGCTCGTGCTTCCCGTGGATACAAGCAGTATGTCAAAGACTACGAATTTGATATATCAAAGGTAAGTCTGGACGATTACTATGATAATTATGTAGTAGTGGCGTATGATAACTCCACTCCCAAGCCAAAAGAATATTTTCTAAAGCCGGGTTTCAAGATTCAAGTTCTTGGAGCGGCAACGGGACAACCATCGCCTCAGAAGGGTGATAAGCCGGGAGACCAACAACCTCAAGCGGCACATGCACCAGTCCAGCCGAAGGAAGACCCAAATGCAGCACAGCATCAAGTAATGGCACAAGCACCGGCAGGAAAAACACCCGGCGAATTGCCAGTAAAAGAAGACGCTGGACCGGACCATTATGATGCATATTCGGTTGACAGTATTACACAAGATATCAAACCTTGGTTGACAAGTTTGCTTATCAAACCCGAGACTGCGCTGAGAGATTTTATTAAGGGTCTTGGATGGATGAAAAATTTAGAGCATGGCAAGTCTGTTGCCATGTTTGACTTGAAGATTCCTACAAATGCTTTGAAGACTCGTCTTGATAAAAACATGCTTTCGGCAATTCTGGCCAAGATGAACAAAGAAGGAACTGTCAATACTCGCTATGATATAGTGAATATGACTCCTAACGAGACCAATGACGAATGGCAAGTCAGAATCAAGAAAACAATGATGGACACAAGCGTATGAACAACGACAAGAAACTATTGGTAGAGTGTATTACTTTTGAAGCGGACCCGACAATGCTTCACGAGTCCACTCAGCATCCAAATCAACCATTTCGTGTTTCGGGGATATTGCAGCGTAAGGGTAAGAAGAACCAGAATGGTCGCATCTATCCAGACGAAATCCTTATCCGTGAAGCAGAGAAGTATGCCACAACCTTCATCAAGGACCGAAGAGCTATGGGCGAGTTGGACCATCCTGAAAGTTCCGTCGTCAACCTGAAGAATGTGTCTCACAACGTTGTTGAGATGCACTGGAACGGAGATGATTTGATGGGAACGGTTGAAGTCTTGACTACTCCAAACGGAAACATTCTTCGTGAGTTGTTCCGCAACGGCATCAAGCTGGGAATTTCCAGCCGTGGTCTTGGGTCGCTCAAAAAGATTTCCGAGAACTCCGCTATCGTCGGCGACGACTTTGAATTGATTGCATTTGACTTTGTGTCGAACCCTTCAACTCAAGGTGCATTCATGGGTCTTACTCCCGGCGCACAGGGTCAGATTGCCCTCGCTGAAGGTGTAGTTCGCAATCCAGTAAGTAACCGTTGGGAACGCACTGACGATATCGTCCGAAACATTCTCTCCGAATTGGGATAATTTATGTTCTCAAAAAATGCATTCAAAAGTTTAGTGAAGCAATGTCTTGCTGAAGTCATTGTTGAAGCTCCGACAGCGATTGAGAAAGTCTCTACCGGAGAACGTCATCAAATTGGAAAAGCATTTGCCAAAGCAGGACTTGATGGTAATGGTCGTTTTGAGAAGAAGGAACATGGTCTTCAAGCTATCACCAGCGCACTTCACGCTTTGGGATTTCAATTGGATATGGTAACCGGAGATATAATCATGGGCGACAAGGGTAGTCGTATGTTGACTTATCGTCGAGTTAACGCTCCCGGCGCAGATGTATTCACGGAGAATCCTGAGATTCAAAACAGTCGTATCGTTTTCAATTGGGAGAGAATGGATGGTCCAACCCATCAGTATCCAAACTCTCCAAGCAAATTTGAAATCCTAGCATATGCCAGTTAATCATCGAAATCTTATCAAGGAATGTGTGCTCGAAGTTCTTCAAGAGAACTTATCTGAAACCTCGACCCCACATCCCCACGCAAAAACCAAGGCAGATGTTTATGCTCTTCTTGAAAAGGCTGGGTTTAGAAAAGAAGGACAGACCCCAAGAGATTACATGGAGTATTATCTGAGTGGATTTGCCACGGTGTTTTGTATGGTTCGTTTGGATGCAAATGAAAATGAAGTTTTGATTCAACGCTATTATGATAGCGAACGAATGGATACTATGACGGGAAACCACATTGAGAAAAGTATGCCGCTCCCAGAAGCATATTCTCCAGAATTTGTGAAAGAAGTCGTTAAGGAATGCCTTCGTCTTCAACGCTCTGTTCGTGGTGATGAATCTATTTTTGGCGGCATGGATGATGTAGGGGAAGGATTTGACCCACAGTCTCAAGGACCAAACCCCGTGGATGACACGGGAAACCCATATGCCAAATGGAACTCTGACATGCAGAAGATGGAAGAGAACAAGGTATGCTCTCAATGTAATGGTAGCGGTGAAGGACGACATGAGGGTGCAAAATGCACCGCTTGTCACGGCAGCGGCGAGGCAGGATACAAACCAGCTCTCACCAAACATACCGACCCCGATTATGATTGGGATAAGGACCGTGAAGAAAAAAGATTGGGGCTTGACGAAACGATTGAATTGACGCCCACGGGTGAAGATGATTGGTCTCGCCCAGTCTATACTGACCAGAATGGTAAGACTTATGTGGACATCAATCTTGGAAATGGTACCCCATCCATCCACTCCGTAACGGACCAAGGAGAACCGGACGTTCCAATCACAAATTTCAAACTCGTTGGTTCAACACCACAGAATAAACATCCCAATGCTCTATGTCCAAGATGTAAGAATAGTAAACCCGAGTTGATGAAGAAGACACCAGATGGAAAGGTGCAATGCACGTCTTGCCATGCGGTAAATGAGTGGGAAACGCTGTCTCCAGAACGAAGGAAAAAACAACTTTCAGTTCGTCCACCCGGACATGCCACTAAAATGTCAAAACATAGAAGCGACCAAGACGCTAAAGACCTAGTTGCTCACATGAAGAAGCAGCATCAGTCCGGCCAACAGTAATGTTGGAATTATAATAACTTTACTTCCCCCCTAATCTCAGGTATGCTTGCCTGTATATGCAAGATTTCCTGTTTTCATACGACGACATTCACCTGCGCCCAAAGCATTCTGCGCTTGGAAGTCGGGCAGATGCCGACACATCTATAACCTTCCTCGGTCACAAATTCAATCTCCCAGTAGTCCCAGCAAACATGGAAGATGTAATTGGACGCTCATCTGCTGAGTTTTTGTCTGCCAACGGATATTTTTATATCTACCACCGATTTGGAACCAGACTTGCCGTTCAATCGTTCGTCCAGATGGCGAATGATGAGAAATGGAAACTTATCAGCGCATCTATCGGCGTTGGAGCAAACTCCCTCGCAATCCTAGACGATATCCGAAATGATGACTATCGGGTTGATTTTTGGACAGTGGACGTTGCTCATGCTGACCACGAAAATGTCCGTCCCATCGTTTCTTTCATAAAGCGAGAGTTTCCATCCACAAAAATCATCGCAGGTAACGTTGCCACATACGAGGGATACCGCTTCCTTTGCGATTTGGGAGTAGATGCCGTCAAAGTGGGCATCGGAGGGGGTTCTATCTGCTCGACTCGCTACAAGACGGGTTTCCACGTCCCTACGGCGTATTCTATAAGAGATTGTGTTACCTATGGCGATAGAAATGTGCCAATCATTGCCGATGGCGGGGCAACCCATTATGGCGATGTAGCGAAAGCACTGGTGCTCGGGGCGGATATGGTAATGTCGGGACGTTGGTTTGCGGAATGTATTGATTCTCCCGCTAAGATACACAACGGCAAGAAGATATACCGTGGTTCTACCTCATTTGAGTCAAAGGGACACAACAACCACGTCGAAGGACACACCCTTGAAATTACGGAGGGTTGCACCTACTCTGAACGTCTCACTGAGATACAACAAGCACTTCGGTCTTCAATCTCATATGCGGGGGGAAGAGACCTATCTGCCTTCAATAATGTCTCTTGGCGACTGAACCGATAATCAACTTGACATTCTGGTTTAGGGCTGCTATAGTTTTTGCGTATGATTACTGCCAAGCTTATTGATGTTGGTCGCCCGACTGTTAATGGACGCATTTATAGTCAGAAGGTGTTGGAAGATGCGCTCGCCCATTGGGAAGCACACTTTAAGACAAAGACGATGCCCATTTTCAAAGATGCTACAGCAACCCCCCAAATAACAGACATCGTTGGATATGCGGAAAATTTTCGCTTTGAAGATGGGTATCTTGTCGCAGACATTGGATTTTTGAAGGAGAGGATGGGAGATGTAGGAGAAGAAGGAGAAACCATAAACGTTCGCCCAAATGGTTCTGGCAAAATAAATCCCGAGACTGGTGTCGTTGAAGAGGGTTATAGAATGGTGGGACTCTGTATCCGCCGGAATCCGGTTGTGGGAGCAACGATTAAGTATGAAAAAGAATGACCGTCTTCGTAAAGAAGCAGATGAAACGATGGAAAAGATTCGTGCCATATCACGGCATATTCGTAACGTCGAAGACAATTGCTTGCTTCTCGGCGAGAAACTGATTGGTAAAGGAGAAGTCAATTTGGGACACAAATTGATTGCCAATGGTTACATTCATGACGCTTCAAAATTTCACGGAATGGAATGGGAGTATATGGCACCGGGAACGCCCTTGGCGGAAGAGGGTGCGAAGTTGAAGCTGAAAATGGCAGTTCAGCATCACAACAAGACGAATTCCCATCACCCCGAGTATTGGGGTGACATTCGGTTAATGCCTCGCCTCTATCTGGCAGAAATGGCATGTGACTGGAAGGCGAGAAGCGAAGAATTTGGTACGTCACTTCGAGATTGGATTGACGAACAAGCTACCAAACGGTTTGCATTCACAAAGGACGAGCGGGTGTATAAAGAAATCACGGAATTCGTTGACCTTCTTTGCCCAAAACCTTTTGAGAACGTAAATCAAACATAGGAGAAACAGAAATAGTTATGACACCAAAATCAATAAATGTAGCAGTGGCGGAACAGGTTGAGAAACTCGGTTCCGAAAAAGTGGTCAGCGCAGTTGTGGAGAAGCTGGTGACAGCAGAAGTCGCCAAGCGTGCCGATGCGTTGGCAGCAGCAATCAAACTGTCCGAGGATACCTTCCGTGAATCACGCAAGGCGTCCAAACCCGACCAAGTGGCAATTTCCGCCGATGGACAAAAGGTCGAATCCTTCTCCCCGAAGGCGTTTGAAGCCAAGAAGAAACTTGACGAGAAGCTCGCCAAGATTGACCTCGTGGTGACGAATGCTACCGAGAAGGGCGTGTGGGACAAGTTGTATGAATTGGTTAAGGGAGGCGGAAACGCAACCCCCACAACCGATGAATCTGCAACAACTTAATCAGCGGGTTCAAGTTGAGGCAGATGCCCGATTCGATGAAACGATAGGGCGTCTGCTTCAAATTTTGGAGTATCGGAACCACGTTGCGGAAGCAGTCCGCAAGTGCTATTGTCACGAGATGAATTCTTCAATAGTGGAGACATATGAAGGGGAATTGCTTCGTTATGATACCTTTCCACGATACTGCGAGAATTGCCGTGACACCTAAACAAATCCTTCAAATGGTCCATGACGGGGCGGATGCTCGTATCGGGGATACCGTGGAGCGTTTGATGGTTATTCTTCACAATAGGCACACGCATCAGTGTTGGAAAAGAGAGTGTGGGTGTGAATACTGCCAATTCATCAATGGTGAATATGTCAATGCTAAACTGCAATTGCATCAAATCAAGAAGCGAATCAATCATTACGAACGGATTTGGTACTTGACAGATGGGGAGGTCAATGCTACAGTGGGTTTAGTAAAAAAACAATTGGAGCAGAAGCAGCATGTGAGAATGCTCAAGACTCACAAGAAAAATTTACAGACGAACATCATATGAACATGGATTGGCTAGACAAAAACACGATTTACGTGACGCTTCACGGTTCTCAGGCATATGGTCTTGCCAACGAGTTCAGTGACACGGACGTAAAGGGAATCTGCCTCCCTCCAAAGGATGTGGAATATCATCTTTACCATCGCTTTGAGCAAGCTGAGAACAACCCTCAACTTGAGGAACGTCTTGGACATCTCAAGAACCCCAAGAACCCCAAGTTTGAGAGCACAATCTACTCGCTCCGAAAGTTCTTCCTTCTTGCTGCCGAAGTCAATCCAAACATCATTGAGCTGCTTTGGACAGACCCGAAGGACCACTTCGTATCTCGTTCTCCCATGAACAAGATTCTTGCGAATAGGAATCTATTTCTGTCCAACAAGGCACGTTACACATTCGCCGGATACGCCTGCGCTCAAGCCAAGAAGATTGAGCGTCATCGCAAGTGGATTGTTCTCGGTGAAGTTGCCCCGCCAAAGAGGGCAGACTTCGGACTTCCACTTGAACAACCCAAGGGTATCGAAGAGACATTCGGTTACATGAAGGCAAAGGTTGAGCAATGGAATCTCAACCAGTTCCCCGTGGACGAAATGCAGCGGGCAGAACTTAAAGACACAATTTGGGAACTGCTCACACATGTTTCGGGGCGTGAAATCTCCGTCGCAAACTGGCCCGATGAATATCATGCCGGTGTGCTCAACAAGATGACAAAGGAATTCAATCTCAAAGACGAGGTTGTTGCCCTAATCAATGCCGAACGTGCCTATGCCAAGGCCAAGCAAGTTTATGACTCTTGGGTATCTTGGAAGAAAGAGCGTAACCCCGCACGACGAGCACTGGAAGAGAAGTCTGGTTATGATACAAAACATGCCAGTCATCTGGTCCGTCTCATGCGTATGGGATACGAAATCCTTTCCAAGGGTGAAGTGATTGTCAACCGCAACGGAGTTGATGCTGACGAGCTTCTCGCCGTTAAAAATGGCGGTTGGAGTTTTGACCAAGTAATGGCATTCAAGGACGAAATGGAGACAAAGCTTGACGCTGAATACTCTCGTCAGAAGCAACTCATTGCAGAAGGTAATCCTACACCACTTGCTCGTGAAGTGGACAAGGAACGCCTCAACGCACTTTACCACGAACTCTATGAGAGTTATTGGAGGGCACGTTGAAAAAGACACTCCAAATCCGAAGTAAGAAGCGAGGTCCGAAAGTACCTGCCGAGGACAAATATCGTCTAAAACAAAAGACGTGCGGACACGGCAAGACACACATTCAAGATGGCATAAAATACTGCAAATTGTGCTGGAAGGCATTGCAAGTAATTAGCTAACGAGATTGAATCCCACCAACGCTGCGATGACCGTTGAACCGCTATCCAAGGAGTTTCTTTTGGCACAAGGAACGTGTTGTCACAGCGGATGTGTCAATTGTCCGTGGAACTTTGATGTCATGGATGATGTGGATAGGCAGATAATTCAACATACTATTGAAGCAAGTCGAAAGCAAAATGAGCAATCACACAAACATTGAAGTTGATGAAGTAACCGTGCCCTACTACGCCATCCATAAGGATGGAAAAATTTGTGGGTTCTTTGGTGCTTTCCGATTCCTGAGTAATTTCTATCCTCTCCAAAACGGAGTGGGGTTTGAAGAAGTGGTTTATCCCACAGTAGAACATGCTTATCAAGCAGCAAAATATCCGTTTAATGAACGACGCCAGTTTGTTGAAATAACTGCCGCAGAAGCGAAGCGTCTTGGTAAGTTTGCACCCAAGTTCAATGCCAAGCAGTGGTCAAAGAAAAAGTATGACATCATGTATGCCTTGAATTGGCAGAAGTTCATAAACAATCCAAACCTACAAGAGAAGCTTGTGATGACCGATGGATGTCATTTGGAAGAACGTAATAGTTGGGGAGATACCGATTGGGGAACGAATGAACAAGGTGTGGGTGAAAACAATTTGGGCAAGATACTCATGCGAGTGCGTGAGAAGATTCTTGCCATTCGCAGACAAGACGAGTTTTGAAATATGCAATACGAAGTATGTCCACATGGAAAATGCACAACCTATCCGGGATGGCATAAGTGTGAAAAATGTGAAGAACATTTGAGAGAGATGTTATCCAAAATCCGCAACAAAGAGAGCGATGATTATCATGCTCTCCGCTACGCTGTTGGGCGTCAATCAACAGAATCTTGAATACCAATTTTGATATGAGCCAAAAAATCCTATTCTACCGAGGCAATGAAATCCCTTATGGGGTGTTCAGCAATTTTGATACTAAACATCCCATCAGCATGTTGGGCAAATCGTGGCCATCCACGGAGCACTATTTCCAAGCACAAAAATTTGCGGGCACGGAGCATGAAGAAGCAGTCCGTATGACTGCCAAACCCCGTGATGCTGCGGCAATGGGTCGTGACCGAACTTTGCCCCTCCGCAAGGATTGGGAAATGGTCAAGGACTCCATCATGAAAGATGCGGTGCGGGCGAAGTTCACACAGTATCCCGACCTTCGTTACATTCTCATTGAAACGGGTAATGTAGAACTGGTGGAGCACACAACCAACGACAATTATTGGGCGGATGGTGGAGATGGAACGGGCAAGAATATGCTTGGCAAAATCCTCATGGAAGTTCGGGAAGAACTTCGGATTCAAAAACAGGATTGACATTTTATACATCTCTGGTATAGTCACATTATGCAAACGTTTTTACCGTTTCCGAATTTCCATCTAACCGCCGAGGTATTGGACCACAAACGCCTTGGCAAACAACGAGTCGAAACACTGCAAATCCTCAAGACCCTCAAGCAGGGCGAATGGACTTGTCCCAACTGTCCTGGTCCAGTTACCCACTTCAATCCATACAAGACGGGTTATCACTGCTACAATTGCGAAGCACCACTCAAGCGCACTGGTTGGTATAACCATCCTGCTGTGCAAATGTGGAAAGGATATGAGGGTGGATTGATGCTCTACCTGAAAGAAATGTGCATGGAATGGACTCGCTTGGGTTACAGCGACACTTGTTGGGAAAAGGCACAGGAAATTGGATTTCACGACGGACCCGCACTTCTACCCGATTGGTTTGGGAATCCTCGTTTCCATATGTCACATCAGTCCAATCTACTTCGCAAAGACTCCGAGCATTATGGTCAGTTTTTCTTCGGTGTTCCCGATGACTTGCCCTATGTTTGGCCCTCCAAAGAACTATGCTTACAATAAACAAAATCCACACGGGCGATAGTCTTGACCTTCTCAAGTTGGTTGACGACAATAGCATTGATTTGCATATCACCAGTCCGATGTATGCAGACATGAAGGAGTATGAAACCTCCAAAGGAATTCATCCCGACCACTACGTTGAATGGTTCATGCCATTCGTCAAGGAGATTGAACGGACGATGAAACCTACCGGAAACTTCATCTTGAATATCAATGACAAGGTGGTGGACAAATATCGCCATCCGTATGTTTTTGATTTGATTTCACAAATCCACAAGCAGACTGGATTGAAGATGTCGGAGAGGTTGTTTTGGAACAAGGGGAAGTATCTACCCAATCGTGCTCGGTTTGGTGACAAGGTTGAATTTCTATTCTGGTTCTGTAAGTCAGATGCTAGATACTTCAACATTGACGCCATGCGTCGTCCCTACGACCCCAAATCGCTCAAACGGATGCAGAAACCCATCAAGAAACGATTTAGCAGAACAGCGGAGAACCAAGACGCCAATGACTACAAAGAGTGGAAGGCGAACCCCTTGGGAGCACTGCCATCCACATTGGTTGAGATTGGTTCGGTTGCTACCCGCATGTCACAGACACACGTCGCCATCTTTCCAGAAAAGCTGGTGCAGTACTTTGTGAACGGGTTTACCAAAGAGGGAGAGTTGGTCTGTGATATTTTCAGCGGCAGCGGAACGACTTGCCGAGTCGCAAAAAACGCCGGAAGAAATTTCCTTGGTATGGATATTTGTCAGGAATATAACGACGAAGCAATCACGAAACTGTGATTAGAACGACGTTCCTAACGCCCGCAGATCTTCATCCACAAACCACAAATTCACGGGGGAGAGAGATTCGCCAAATCTTAGGTAACGTGAACTTCCATCGTCAAAGGCATAGTCCGAACCGCCGGTGTGCCTAGATTGTTCTAGTTCATTGTAGTCATCCCCGGCCCAGTAATCCATCCAAAAATGTCCAGATCTGGATTCTTTTTCCCCAAACAAAACAGTCTCACTTGGGTTCTTGATTTCAGTATCAGGGAATTCGGAACCGGCCTTGGGGGTGCCTTTGAAATAATCGTTGAATCCATTGAAGATGTAACTTCTAGGCGCAGCGAGAAATTTGTTCGTACTATTTGCACCGAAAGTACTTGCGTTGGGAATGTCGGACGGACAGTGTAAAATCGCTGTCGTGGTTAGATATGGACCCAACTGGGATGGCCAATAATTATCACTGCCGCCGCCTCTCATTGGAAATTTGTCCTCATTGTCGTCGGCATACATGGAGACGGACAACCCCAACTGATGCATATTGTTCACACATTCAATTCGGTGAGCGGATGCTTTTGCCTTTGACAAGGCGGGGAGCAACATACCGGCAAGGATGGCGATGATGGCGATGACCACCAACAATTCAATCAAAGTAAACGCTTTTTTTGTTTTCATTCCTGTTAGACGCTTCCGGCGGCATCCGCCTTCGAACGTTCTGCATTTCTTTTTGCACGCAAAATGGAGAACAGATTTACCGCCAACTTGATTTCTTCGGGGGACAATTCTTTCAAATCGACGGTTTTGTTGGCATACTGACTAGGCTTTGGTTCCATTCCCATTTCTCTATACACTTGGTCTTTGTGACGGGGACAAATTCCATGAGAGAGTCCGACATTGGGAACTTTGAATTCACCTTCGCAGTATGAGCAGGGGTGTTGGAGAAGTCTCTTGAGAAGGTCTTTGCGGTCTTGAGAAACTTGACGATAAGCAGCTATGGTTGCCTTTTTTTCGTCAGGACTCAGATTGGGAGATTGTGGTTTGGATTTTAGACGGTCCTCAATATCTTTCATTTGAGCCGCATCCATCGCCTCAATGGTTACTTTTTTTTTAAGTCAGAGTCTTCCATTTGAAGAGACTGCTTAGCTGGCGTCATTGGTTGGTCCAACGATTTTGCTTTCTTGAGATCGTAATAGCGTCCGAGAACGTGTCCAATGTCTTGGTAAGCTACACCAAGTTGTTGCATACGAGAATAGCATTCCTTTGCAACCTTGTTGTATTCCACTACACGCTTCTTGAGTTCCTTCATGTCCTTCTTGACAATATCCTGTTGGAACCAATCGCCGCATTCATTGACTGCATACATCTCGGCGAGTTCGCAGAGTTCAGTCATGGACTTGGCGGAATTGACAATCGCTTCCTCGTTCTTGATAGCTTGTCCGTAGTTCTCGAACATAGACGCCATCTCCATGAGCTTCTTCTTCTGTTCATTGGAAAGCTTTGGCGTTTCCTCATTAAATCCCTTGTCGGGAATCTTGCCGAGGTTTTCGACAATACGCTTGAGAGTAAATTTTGTGTTTGTTGGAATGCTCATACAGTTATAAATATGGTTTAGAAACCCATTCTTACATGTTTTTGTCTAGTTCTGGTTGGGAGTAGGTATCAAAGTAATCTATGACATCTCCGAAGGATTTGAATCGCTTTGTTTCACGTTCCTTTTCTTCTACATAGAAGTGTTCCACTTTCTTGCCAGACGCTTCATCCGTGTCTTTTTTCTTATAGACCGTAATCTTTGGCGACTTTGCAGTATTCAAATGAAAGTCGTCTCCAAATTCAAATCCCATGTTGACCAAGTGTTCAACGTCAGGCCAACGCCACGAGTCTATATTGACAAGTCCGTCTTTCTTCTCAGCAGCAATATCGTGTAGCAATTCACTCAATACTATCATAGGTCAAGCTTTCGCAAAAAATCTCCAAGAATGTTGGAACCTTCAGAATCATCCATAAAGGTGATGGTCTTCGTAATACGTATTGGGTCAGACACCGTAACATCTTCATCATCTACTGGCGTAGGAGGTTGAGCAGGTTGATTAGAAGGTGTGGATTGTGCCGGTTGGGTTGGTGCGCCGGGTGCTATCTCATTCATTGATGGGTCTGATTCTGATTCATCGCCCGATCCATCTTCGGGTTTACCTTCTTCTTCGGCAGTTTCGTGTTTAGAAAATGCAGTCCAAGTAAATTGGTTGCCATCTTTCAACTTTTTAATGACAGTGGTATCATTGTTTCCGAAATCATCGGTGGTTTCAAATTTAACAAAGAACTTGTCTTGTTGAGTTGGCTTTGCCTGTTTGTATCCCAAAATTGATTGTATCTCTTTCTGAGTCATTTCAATTCCACGGCGTTGATTTACATAACTATCGAAATCTGCTTCTGTATCGAATGTCTTTGCAACAACGTTTCTTTCGGCGGTACCTGTTGTAAACTCATCTTCTGCTACGAGATTATCTGCATTTGTGATATCGGTAGTCCCACCAATATTTCCGTCTTGTTCTTTCAAAGAACGCAGTGCTTTCAGAACTCTTTGTTTCTGTTCCAAAGTCATTGTCTTCTTTAGTTGTCGGATATTTTTTAGTTTCGATAGCATAGTGTCTCACCTATAAATATCACGAACTCTATTCATCATACTCACATAGTATAAAAAATTTGAGCGTTTTCAAAATACGGAGATATTTATATTACAGAATGCCGCAAGTATTTGCTGCCCACCGACCCGAAGAGGTCAACATTTAGAATAACCTTCATTGGACTTTCAATAAGTTCAGAATCCTAATAAGGAAAAATCATTATGGCACTAGAAAGTAATTTGTTCAAAGAAGCTATCGCTGATGCAAAAGCAGTCCGTCAAACGGCACTTGCAAATGCAAAGGTTGCTCTGGAAGAAGCATTCTCCGAGAGATACCATGCGATGTTTGCTGAGAAATTGAAAGAAGATGCCGCAGCGATGGACTCAGCTCCAGCCGCAGCAGCACCACAGGGCGCAGAAGAAAATGTATCTGAACAAGAGATTGATGAACTCATCAAGGAACTTGAAGCAGAAGTTGGCGGCGAGCAACAGCCTCCAGTAGAACCAGATGCAGATGATGCAGGCATGGGAGCACCAGCAATGGGAGCACCAGCAGCCGCCCCATCACCATTCGGAGCACCGCCAGCAGTACCGGGAGCAGTCCCACCGGGATGCCCACCAGTAGGTGGACCCGCAGTACCGGGCGTAGCACCTATGGGCGCACCTATGGGAGACCCAGCAATGGGCGCACCAGCACCGTTCGGAGCACCAGTTGATGGCGCACCAATGGGAGCAGCACCAGCACCAGTAGCACCGCCGCCATCTGATGTCCCACCAATCGGTGGTGAAGAAGCAGATGAAGACGTGAATCTGGATGAGCTGTTGGAAAGTTTGAAAGAAGAAGTCGAAAAAGAAGAGGAAGAGGCAGAAGAGATTGACGAGCAGAAGAAGCTCGCATCGTCTGCAATCGGCGGTAAGGCCGGTGGATCTGATAACAAGAAGCCATCGTCATCCGCAAGTTCTACCTCGGGCATTGAATCCGGCGGTCTCAAGCAACAGGGCGTTCCGTCTCCAACGGGAACCAAGGTTGGGCCAGAGGATGCAACCAAGGCAGCACGTCCAAACGAAGCAAAGAATGCTACTTCGACCAATCTATCCACACCTTCATTGGGTGGACAATCGGGACCGGCCCTCAAGGCAGCACGTCCAAATTCCAAAGGTGACTTTGAGAATACGGCGGCACTTGAAGAGAACCGTAACCTGAAGAAACAACTGGCGGAAGCGACGGAAACGATCACTTACGTCAAGGGACAACTTAATGAGATTAACTTGTTGAACGCCAAACTGCTTTACACGAACAAGCTGTTTAAGGAATACAACATGAACAACGAGCAGAAGATGCGAATTGTTGAGATGTTTGATCTCTCGAAAAACGTTCGTGAAGTTAAACTGACATACACTAACATTGCAGAGTCATTGAATTTCGGTGGCAGCGACATTAAGCGTAAGGTTGTAAGTGCAACCAATGCAAATGCTCAAAGCATCACTGAAGGTCTCGCAAGTAAGCCTGTCGGATCCACCAAGCCTTCCCGTGAGATTATCTCAGAGAGTAAGTCGGCTATGGTCTCTAAATTCCAGAAACTCGCAGGAATTCAGAAGAAGTAACTTGAGCGAGGAATAAACCAAAAAACAAAGAAATCAATATGGAAAACGTAAAAGAACTGTTGACTAATGCGCTCAATCCTCAGGCTCGCTTGATGCAAGAGACCCGTGGTCTCGTCTCCAAGTGGGATAAGACTGGTCTGCTTGAAGGACTGAAGAACGACATTGAAAAGTCAAATATGTCAGTGCTGCTTGAGAACCAAGCAAAGCAACTGATTGAAGAGTCCTCGGTGACGGGAACTCAATCCAACTCGGAACAATGGGCAGGTGTGGCACTTCCACTCGTGCGTCGTGTGTTCGCAGAAATCGCAGCGAAGGAATTCGTCTCGGTTCAACCAATGAATCTCCCATCAGGACTCGTGTTCTATTTGGACTTCAAGTATGGTTCGACCTCTGGCGCATTTACCGCTGACTCCTCAACCAACTATTCATCACTGTTCGGTGGTATTAGCGGCAGTGGCGATATTAACAACAGCTGGAAGCTTGGTTCTACCAACGCCCCAGTCGGTGGTTTGTATGGCCCGGGTCGTAACGGATACACGGTCAATGACCAAGTGTTGAACAACGTTTCAGTTGCAGTCGCAACCGCATCGTTGGCAGATATTAACTTTGATACTGGTAACAGCAATGACCCAGTTAACTCAAACATCTCTGCATCGTTGGCAGCAAACAGGCTGTTCACCGTCACAACGGTTGGACTTAGCAACTCTTGCTCCGTCGCATCGGGTTCATTCCCCGATTTGAACAACGTTCGCACGTTCACCGTCAGCGGTTCTGGCGCAGGCACCGTGTTGACTTACTTCCCCGGCTTCACCCGCTTCAGCGGCACCGAAGCAGTGTTCGTAATCAGCGCATCTGCACCTATCGCATCTGGTAGCGTATCTATCAACCTCAGTCTCCAGCCGAAGGATACGTCCCGTGGTGACTTTGAAGATAACCTCGGTCGTTCGACTTCAACCGATACTGGTCTTAACAAAGACATTGGTATTCCTGAAGTTAACCTTGAGTTGCGCTCTGAGCCAATCGTGGCTAAGACCCGCAAGCTGAAGGCAGTCTGGACGCCAGAGTTGGCCCAAGACTTGAACGCATATCACAGCGTTGACGCAGAAGCAGAATTGACTGCACTGTTGTCTGAGTATGTCTCTATGGAAATCGATCTGGAAATCCTTGACATGCTGATTAACAACGCCCCAGCAATCAACAAGGAACGCTGGTCCGCACGTCTCAACCGTGAAATCATCAAGACTGGTGTGAATCAGTTCTCGGTGGTCGATCAGGTTACGGCAGGCGCAGGTGGATATTACACCAAGGCAACATGGTACCAGACTCTTGGAAACAAGATTCAGAAGGTGTCCAACAAGATTCACCAGCTCACGCTGCGTGGTGGTGCTAACTTCATGGTCGTGGGACCAGATGTTGCAACGATTCTTGAATCCATCCCCGGCTTCGTGGTTAACACGGACGGAGATAGTGCCAAGTTCGCAATGGGTGTTTCCCGTGTCGGTAGCTTCGCAAGTCGCTTCCAGGTTTACAAGAACCCATACATGCAGGAAAACCTCATTCTGCTCGGTTTCCGTGGAAACAACTTCCTCGAAACTGGCGCAGTGTATGCTCCATACATTCCGCTCATTCAGACGCCGCTGGTCTATGACCCAGTTAACTTCACGCCTCGCCGTGGTGTTATGACTCGTTACGCCAAGAAGATTGTGCGTCCTGAGTTCTACGGTCTGATCTACGTGTCCGACACGAACCAAGTCTAATTGACTTTGGGAAACTAATCACAGACCCGCTCTTCGGAGCGGGTCTTTTTTTTTATACTTGACCAACTGCTCAAGTTATGCTATTATCACAAGTTATGAAAGCACATTGGATAGTTGAAAATTTCGTCAAAGAGCCATCGTTCAAAGAATTGACGGCTGCAATCAAAGAATTGGGGTATCCTCTGACCGAACTCAATGGAGACTATCGCCGAGACATGGTGTCGGGCATTTCCAACCAATGTGCCATCCTGAATGGGTCAATCAAGATGGTCAAGTTGGTCAAGTCGGAACTCGGCAATTGTTACCCCGTGACATATTGTTCTTTTGAGAACTTCCGATGTTCGGCATACTATTCTCACTTTGGACCTTACCTCTTCAACGACAAATACTGTTTGATGACCCTTCGTGAGTTGGTGCGCCAGAAGTATGACGTGTGGGGACACTACGGTAAAGATGGCGTCCTGTTTATACGCCCCGATTCAGGTGAGAAGACGTTTCAAGCAGGACTGTTGGACATTATTGACTTGGGTCGTCTGCACGAGTCCAACAAAGATTGTGAGCATGACTTGATGCTAGTTTCAACTCCCAAAAACATCAAATGGGAAGGGCGATTTGTTGTGTCCAAAAACAGAGAAATCATAGCATCCTCAACCTATCGTTTTCAAGGAATGGTTGCTAGTATCCCAAGTGTCCCCGAGGAAACCACTAAGTTCTGCAAGAAACTGTTGAACACCGTGGACTATCATCCCGACTCGGTTTTCTGCTACGACATTTGCCAAGACAATGATGGCGAATGCTGGCTACTTGAATTGACAAGTTTTTCAAGTGCCGGTTTGTATGCCACAAACAAGAAGGCAATTGTAGAAAAAGTATCTGAAATTGCCCAAACGGATTGGGAACGTTGGCGTATAAACGAGACTCTACAACCGTAAACTTTACCTCTCGAAGCGATTAGTCCACGATATTTATATCTGGATTATGATCAAGTTGCGCCAACTACTGTCTGAAATTTACATAGACGGATACACTTCCTCTGACGAAAAACAGGGTTTTAGACGACCTGAGAACTTTGATGACTATGCCGAGGGGAAGGGTTGGGTAGCATATCGTGGCGGCAACGATTGGGAGAATGGAACAACTGCCTGTGCTGTTTATTTTGGAACGGGGCAAGACCACGCTCGCATTTGGTTCACTGTCAAATTCCCCCGTGGAGTAAAATCCGACTCTGATTGTCCTTCCAAGGTAGCCGACATTGCCAAAAAATGGGGGGAACAAGCTTCCAAGAAATGGTTGACCGCCGCTCGGAAAATTCACTCCAAACCCAAAGAATATTTCAAAGATGGAAGTCCGTGGTATAAAGAATGGAAGCAGTGTTTCATTGAAGCAACGAAGTCTAGGGACATGAAAAAATATGTCAAGGATTGGGGCGTTGACCATACTAAATGGCACGCCATGAAGAAGACCTCTCCAGAACCCACCAAGACAGACAAACTGCCTGTAAACGAAGGCACGGCAGCACCGGGGGCGTTGGAGGGTTGGTTGGACCCAAGTGGAACATGTCACTATGTTGCCGATACTCATGCAGAATGGATTGCTCGCAAACTTGGCGTCCAAGCACCTAATAGTTCTGATGTGGGTGCATATGAGGAGCAGCGTATGAACCTAATGAAGCAGTTATACGCAAAAGGATGGGTGAGAATCGTTATCAAGCACGACATCAACCTAATCTATTTCGATACGTATAATACACCGTGGAAATCTTTGTCCAGATCACAACGTCAATGGTTGTATGATGCCTCAATTCATGGAGTGTCTATTAAGGGGGATAAAATTGTAACTAATGCAATAGACCATTTTCGTGAGACTCCTTACAAAATTCAATTCGGTGGTCAAAAAGGAAACGAATTTATCGAACCAACGGACATCCAATAATGATTTCATTCTCCAAAATAATGCGCCAAGTGTTGCTTGAAAAGGCATCCTTCAAAGATCTTTTGAGGACCAGTGAACCGGGGCGTGTAGATAGAGGGCGTCATGATGTCCATGCTCGCTCCATCCGTGTAACCACAATGGATGGACAAGAAGCGTGGACATTCAATTACAAATCAAACCCCTCTACAACGGGCAACCGATGGCATGGATACGTCCGATTTCTTAAAGAAGATGTCTCGCATAAAGACACGGCAATGGATTTGGAATGCATGGTTGATTGTGACTGTCCAGATTATCGCTATCGCTTTGCCTATAATAATGCAAAGGCAGATGTTGGAGTAGTCGGAAATCAGCGTGACTGGAAACATGCCAACAATAACAATGGACAACCTCCTCGTCCTCGCTCGCAAGGTGGAGTAGGAGATTATGGAGTTGGAATGTGTAAGCATCTATGCTCTCTCGGAGAGTTCCTAAAAACTCAGATTGAGCCGGATGCGCCAGAACCAGATGACGAGAAACCAATGGCAAAAGCAGTTCAACCTGCCCCAAAAGTAACGCCCGAAACACCGACAACTACAGATGCCCCCGACCCTGACGATTCTTATACAGACAGTAGGAGCGATGGATATAGTGATAGTCGTGGAGGTCTGCAAGAGCGAAAGGGAATGTTGTTCGAGCAGATGGATAAGTTTGTAAAAACCAATCCCCAATTTGATGTTCAGTATGAATAAGAAGAAACTTGAAACCTTGATAAGATCCATAATCAGTGAAACTCTGGACATGATTCGTGAAGCACATCAAACGGGTGAGTGGTGGATTGATGACTCGGGCGGAACGACCTATTGTGATAATCAAGTGACCGACCAAGGACACGAGGCGGTGGTTATCCAATCACTTGCCCATGAGATTTTAGACCATTTTGGAATCAACGAAGACGAACCCGGCCCTATTTCTGATTACGAAGAAACCATCAAACGAAATCTTATGGATGATGGACGCCTGACTCAAGAGGAAGATGATGCTTGGGAAAACATAAATAATGGCGGTGGACCAGTTCCAATCATAATCAAGCGATTGATTGAAGATAAGGTTTACAAAGACCCCAAACAAGCAGAAGATGCGGTTTATATCGCCTATGGAAGTTCTTCCCGTGACGCCCGTGACTATGCTATGAAGTATTGGAACTGGAAAGTCATGAAGACTCATGCTGGGCATATTGAGATTCAAACGTGGCATCTCAAACCAGAAGACCTTGGAATAATTGTCCGTGGCATATGGGAAATCATGGATGAAGACATGGGCGATACCGACGATTCAGATAAGGAAGTTGGTGATGATGGATATGCCGGGCCTCGTATTAACGTGACTGTACAGGCAGCCGGGAAGCGTTATAGTGATATTCCACTATCAGTCTTGGAAAAGAAGATGCCGGGGTCTCTTAATAGTTATCGTTCTGGAGCAGATCGAGGATGGACTGAGAATGTCAATGAAGACTATCACCATCTTCACAAGGAATATCGTCTCTACGAGGGTAATAAGCACATTGTAGCGGTATTTGAAGATAACAGTCGTCTAAAGTTTGAAGTGCATTACCGAGAGAAGCATGGTCCTGACCGTGAGAAGTGGCGCAGAAAGGCATTTACAACTTGGAAATCAATCGCCAACGAAATCCACGGCGATGTCACGTTATCAGATTCCTACAATCCAGTCCAGAAATCGTGGAAACAATCATTCAAAGAAGCGTTGCAAGACCCTAAATTGCAGGAGTTTGTTCGCAAGAATCATCACCAGAGAATTTTCCAAGACAAGGGGTATCCCGCCAAAGTGCAAGGTAAACCACAACCATGCGTTGACCCGGTGAACTTTACCCGAATGGGTTAATTGACGCCCATCTCAAAATCATCCACCAGCCACGAAGCGAAGAGCGGATAGATGGGTACTTTGGGTATTGCCACAAAGTTAATCTTGAATGGATTTGCATACTCTACAATTTCTGGATCTACAAGTATTATAGGGAACATAAATCTCCTTATGGTGCTCCACTGGCAGTTGAGTTTGCACTTCTACCCACACGAGTATCATCTTGCCTTGCCGCTGCATACAGTGGAATGGTGTTATCATACCACACTGCTTGAAATTGTCCTCCCGCCGTGCTCGTCGCCGATGCAACTATGTTGTCGTTGTCGTTTCTAAAAAACTCAACTAAAACACCGCTGCCGTCACCGCTCGATCCGCTTAGACTTCCGGTTAATGTATAGGCGATGTCATGATAGGTCGCATAAAAATATCCTGTTACAAATATAGCATTTGAGCAGTCTATTGAAAACCTTCGGGTTCTTCCAGCTTGAAATTTAGTTGTGTCGGGGTCGCCAGGATTTTTTTGAAAAACATTCGACATGGGAGCGAAAACACTCATTGGTCCAATTTCAGCATCGGAGGAAAATGTTCCGGCATATGGACTCGTCCAACCAAATCCAAGACTTCCTTCATTGCTTCCACTAGCCGCAACACGCAAACTCAAATTACTTCCTGCCAAAGAATTGTATGGATACAAAGCCGCTCCAAGTGAATTCATCCAAAAGTTGGATGAACTCTCAGCAAATGGCATAGAGGCAGTTAGTTGTTGTCTAACACCAGTTGAAGAGGATACTGGCAAAAGGAACCATTTACGAATTTGGGAGTGATTGGCATCTCCACCCGCCTGAGATGATTTTGCACTCTCATAGTTGAGAATTGCATTGGCGGTGTAATTGCTTCCAAGTGTTCCAACCGTGGTTCCCGAACGTTGCCGATTATTGACCAAGACATTCTTTCCACGGACAAGTCCCATTCCTTGACTTCCGGTTGCGCCGGAATCAAAGCGAGTTCCACACATCCAACCACCACAAGTTACAACAGCGGGGAAGGTAAATTCACGACGCCCCGGAACCAATGATTGGGTTAATGAACCGCTGGAAACTGCCGTGAGGAATGTTACCGCACCCGAATCAATCAACGAGTGATAGATGCCACAACGAGACATTGTGATAGCAGGTTCTTGGATAAAAAACTCACTAGAGTTTTGACTTACCATGTCAAGACTGCTAGTTCCACCCACATATCCACTATCATCTCCAGCATTAAGCTGAATACAATTCATTATCTGCGTGCTGGCAGCATGGTCATATTCATAGGTGACAGACAATTTAGCTGCAACGCCGTTCAAGCTTCTTCCAACATGCTGTGACATTGCCCATACTGAGTGTGTGGTGCTGGTAGCGATGGAGTTGTTATTCCACAAAAATTTGAAATATCTTGCGCTTAACAGGGTAGTTTCCATTGGGCCGAAACTTCCCGTGTCACCTTGCTTACTCGTGCCATCAAGACAAAAAGATGCAGTTCCTTGGCGGGAACCCGTGGCGGTTAAGAAGTCGTTTCCACAAAACTCAAAATGAATATCACGGTAAGTCTTGGATGCTTCGGGAAGATAAGTATCTAGTAATGGAATGCGATCAACGAGTGTACCGGGACTTCCTGATGAACCCGTAGCACTTGCGGTGAAGAAATAACTATCCATAGGGATTTGAACAGTCTTTACACGAATACCTGCCTTGTCATCATAGTCATAAGTGACATGAAGTTTGACGCAGGCATTGGAAGTCGCCGAACCAGTGATAGTCATTCCAAAATTGAATGAGGCGGATAGAGTGTTAGCACTGAAATCAGTTGTAAATACATTAGTAACATCATGCACCCATACGAATGACATGTTTTCACCAGTGTTGGTAATTGTAGAAGTCAATGATTCGCTTATTGGTGTTCCGGCAGCACCACCAGTTGTTCCAATGCGATATTGCCATTTCCAACCAGTGATGCTCGTAGCGGCAGATACGTTATCCATGCAGTTGATTTCAACGAATGCGCTGCGGAACGTTCTGCTACCAGTCTCAGGGACGTAAACCAATAATGGAGGAAACACCCTCACCACAGACGTTGCTACGCTGGCGGATTGGGTTGATAATGCATATTCGATTGTCTTTGTTCGGGTCGCCATAAATTATTTCTTGAAATTAACTTGGATTGCAACGGAAGTTGGAGATCCGGCCACAGTTACAGACATGATTTCAAGTGAATCTCCAGATGCGAATGCAGCATTTTGAACGGCTCCACCATCTGTCCATGCGTTTGCAGAAACAAGTGATAAATCAGATGCCAATAAAGTGGATGTTCCATTCTTTCGGGCGTTGACAGTTGCTCCACTGCCGCTGACACGGTATCCCTTAACATTGGTTACTGTGCAAGCAAAGGGAGCTTGCCATACTACGATATTGGCTCCTACCGTAAATCCAGATGCATTATACAGAGTTCCGCCTCTTGTGAATGAAGAGGAGATGTAAGACGCAGTTGCGATCAAGGATGCGCTTAGAGAGTACGAGGCAGATGTAACGAAACTTGCACTGGTCGAGAAAAACGATACCGATGACGTGTCAGAAATCTCGCTTCGGTATGCCGAAAACATATACAAATCCGGAGTTCTTCCAGCAAGAGTTTTTTCAGGAGCATTGTTTGAATAGTCATCAAATGGAAACGGAATACTCTGAGAATAGCGAGCTGAAAAAACTCCAAACGAAGATGTGTAAGGTCTATTTGTTGGGGTGCTGCCGGGAGTATTTATACCACTGTAGAATGTGACGACAGATTGTGTAAGTCCGTTTACAGGTAACAGACAGCACGATCCAATGACTATGTTACCAACAGTGGAATATGTTCCCCCGAAAATAGGAACCAGAGGATTTGACCCCGAAAATGCCCAAAAAAGTGATGGTGGGAAAGATCCCGTCTGAGTACCTCCGCACCAATAGTGCATATTTCCAACGCTAAACAACTGGAAATCCTCGCCCCTTGGCCAAATGCCAGTTGCACCTTCGCCCCACATCAATGGATTGTCAATAGAAGCGGTGAGGATGTTTGGATTCAAACCATCGGCGTGCAAACTTTCTCCACCATATGCATATAGAGTTCTGTTGATTTGTATTATTTGAGCACGGTAAAGTCTTAGGGAAGACGTATATGCCAGCAATCCAGCGGTTCCCCACACAGTTGGGTTGTTGATAGATGCGGTGAAACTCTGAGTTACCGTTGCTGTCTGAATTGTGCTTCCTGAGTTATTTGCTCCAAAGAATGACCACAACTTGTCTCCTATTCTTACAATGCAGTGTCCACCAATGCTCTGCGGCATACCAGTAAATGTTGCCACACCAACCGTGCTTGGGTCTGAAAGCGAAGCAGTGAAAATAGATGCGGTGGAGAATGTTCCGCCATTGGTAATTTCACCACCGAAAAACCAGATCTTGTCCCCAATAACTTGAATGTTACTTGGTTGCCATCCAATTGAAAGAGGTAAGGTTTTTGTAGTATTTCCAACTGTCCACGGGTCATCATATGATGCCGAATAAATTACATTGGTGTAATTGCCAGTATTATTTTTTCCACCAAATAGGAAAATCTTTCTTGATCCAGTTGATGCATGAACCACGGTAAATCCCAAGTTATTTGGGAAATTTGATCCTGCCGCTGCGCCCAACCAAAAGGTGCTACCAGTAAATTGGTAAATATCCGTTGTCTGTTGATAACCAAGTGAGGACGATGCCCAAGATGCGCTGGTTGCCTGTTGTGCCGATGCTACAGAACCAAGTAATAGACTTGCTGTTGCGGCATAAGATGCTGAAGTTACTGAACCAAGTAATAGACTTGCTGTTGCGGCATAAGATGCTGAAGTTACTGAACCAAGCAAGAAGCTTGCTGTTAGTGATGATGTTGCAAACAACGACTGGGTTGCATAGACCGATTGTGTTGCATTCAAGCTCTGAGTGCTGAATGCAGATGATGATGCAAAAAGACCGTTAACAGAGATACTGGCAGTCCGAGATGTCAATGAGCTGGTTGCAGAAACAGCGGTCAGGGAGTTTGTCGCATTGAGCGATTGGGTGCTGAATGCAGATGACGAGGCGAACAATGCATTGACTGCGATGCTGGCGGTCTGCGAAGTCAAAGAACTGGTCGCCGATACAGCGGTCAGAGAATTCGTCGCATTAAGTGACTGAGTACTGAAAGCTGACGAACTGGCAAACAATCCGTTGATTGAAATACTTGCGGTCTGAGAAGACAGCGAACTTGATGCCACGGACGCAGTGACGGTTAGGGTATTATTGACGGATTGGAATACAACACTTGCGGTTGTGTAATGTCCATGCGTTCCTGACGATGCGGTTGCCATTAACAGGTAATATAAACCAGTTGTGGCAGTGAAAATTGATGCACTAATTGATTGCGTAGCAAACAGAGATTGTGTAGAAAATGCAGAAGACGATGCAAATAATCCGTTGAGTGCAATACTAGCAGTCTGAGATGTCAACGAACTCGTAGCCGAGATGGCAGTCAAAGAATTCGTTGCATTCAACGACTGAGTACTAAATGCCGATGAACTAGCAAATAATGAATTTGTGGCGAACAAACTTTGCGTAGCGAACAATGACTGTGTTGAGAATGCAGAGGACGATGCAAAGAGAGAGTTTGTTGCAAATAATGATTGCGTAGCAAACTGCGCTTGTTGAGCCGATTCTACGGAACCAAGTAAGAAGCTAGCAGTCAATGAGCTG
>Ga0315291_10002179_pt1 | contig 25812 bp, 23 predicted proteins | sample YL17G12_20_MG_FD_203070 | JGI IMG/M metagenome (GOLD analysis project Ga0315291, IMG submission 203070) | Sediment microbial communities from Yellowstone Lake, YNP, Wyoming, USA - YL17G12_20 | ecosystem: Environmental > Aquatic > Freshwater > Lake > Sediment | place: USA: Wyoming | collected...
TTCCAGTCTCTATCCTTCATGAGTTCACAGTTCGGACACAGGTGCATCCGCTCAGAAAGGTTCTTCGGTACTGGAAATCCACATCTTGAACATTCTGTAGTCGTGTCACGTGATTCAGCAAATCTCACGCTCTTACCAGCGTATTCTGCTTTGTAAGAGGTGAAGGTTTGCAGTTGATACCATGAAGCGTCTGCTATTGATTTGGCAAGATGATGATTTTGTATCATGTTTTTGATTGATAGGCGTTCAAATGCTATTAGGTCGAATCTATTCACGAGTGTATGGCTTAGCTTATGGTTGAAGTCTGTTCTCTGCAAGCGCACTTTGCGATGGACTCTTGCCACCTTGATGCGTTGTTTATCTCGATTATTCGATTTTTTCCTCTTTCTTGATAGTCGACGTTGCTCTCTCCTCAACCTTTTTTGCATCTTCCGTAGATATTTTGGTGGCTCTATCTTCTCGCCATTGCTTAGGGTTATGAGAGATTTCAGACCGACATCAACGCCGACTGGGTTCTTCGGATGCTTCGTCTCCACTACTGTGACAGGCATCTCCACTGGGAAGCATGCATACCACCTGTCAACGTCTCTGCGGATGGTGCAAGTCTTCACTGTTCCTTCTATAGGTCTGTGTTGTACAATTCGTATCGAGCCTATCTTTGAGAGAAACAGCTTTCCAGTCGTTAGCTTGCATCCGTTCTCATATTGTGGGTATGTGAAACTGTCGTAGCGGTTGCGTCCCTTGAAGCGGGGGTATCCGACCTTGCCATTCCACTTGCCTTCTTTCTTGCTCTATCAAAGAAAGCGTTGAAAGCCCTGTCTATGCGTAGAGTGACGTCTTGCAAGACTTGTGAGTGGACATCTTGGAGATAGTGGTTGGTGTTTTTGGTGTTTACGAGTCCTCGTTTCTGCTCGTAGAAGGATGGTGATCTTCCGTCGTTTCCATATTTGTCTCTGCGTTCCGCAAGCATGTGGTTGTAGAGGATTCGGCAGGTATTGAGTGTCTTTGCGAGTTTTTCCTCTTGTTCCCTGTTCGGGTATATGCGGTACTTGTATGCTCGTTTCATTTTCCCCTTTGCGCCTGAATGTATTTTTGTATCACAGACATTGAAATGTTGCCGGCAGTGGAAACGAAGTATGAGCGTGTCCAGAGTGTGGGTATTTTTAGAAGCTTAGGGAACTCCTTCCGTAGCATGTTCGATGTGTATCCTTTGATGCCGGCTATGATATTATTTGGTGCAAGCTTCGGTTTTCCTTGGATAAATAGGTGAACGTGGTCAGGCATGATTCGCAGTTTTAGGATTTTACATTCCATTTCATTCACTTTCTCTTCTATGAGTTGTTTGCATCTTTCTTTGATGCTGTCTTGCAGGACGGGTCGTCTGTACTTTGGGCACCATATAAAATGGTAATTCATCAGGTGTACGGATGTTGTGGATTTTTGATATCCCTTCGGCATACCTTATTTATATGTGTTTATTGCATATAAATCTCTGGATTTGGTGCTATGCACACGCAATTCATCCCACCCCTGAAGGGGTGGGCTTTCTTGCTAGTTCAATGTAAGATTAGTCTGTCTTCTTCGACGTTATAGATCAGTCTGTAGGGTTTTATATAGACGGTGTGTTCTCCCTTCAAATTATACCTTAGGGGTTTCCCAACCTCAGGAGTTTCAATTATCTTACGTACTTGTTTTTCTATCCTTATCTTTAATCGTCTATCTTTTATCTTCTTCACGTCTTTTTCGAATTTTTCTGTGGCAACGATGAACTTGATTTCTACCATTTCTTCAGCTCTTCAAAGAAGGCTTTCTTGGAATAGGTCTTGTATCTGCCTGTTTCCATGTCTTTCCATGCTTCTTCGATGAGCTTTAGGGTCTTTAGATCCTCTGGCTTCATCCTGATGTCAAGTTTTTTAAGAACGATCATGTCTTTTCTGGCAGCCACACCAAACATGCTGCCCTCTTTTATGTCAAGTCTTTTCCGTATGCTGGCGGGTATGACTATCTGGCCCTTCGAACTTGCTTTTGTCAATTCAATAGTTTCATTATCTCTTTGCATACTGTAAGATTATCTTACTGATATTTAAATGCCTGTAGCTGCACCGCAATTCCAGATAACATTGTTGCAGATTGATGTTTCCACTCAAGCGCCGCAGATGCTATGCGCCAGAATTATGAGTATCAGCATTTGAGTTTTGAAGAGATTCTTGTTTGGAGAATTCTTAAAAGACGACCATTGATCATCATGAATAGTCATGTAGATAGGCGTGAGGATTTGTACGAATCTGATAAGCAGACGAGTGACCTCTCAGTGAAACATACTAATGGCGTATCAGTCATAATCCCAGCTTACAATGCAGAAGATAAGATCGTTAAGACTTTGATGAAAGTTGAAGAGATCCTCGATCGGACTGTTCAAGATTACGATATAATAGTAGTGAATGATGGTAGCAAGGATGAGACAGAGAAAGTTGTGAGATCCTATGCAGAGTCTGATCCCAGGATTAAATTGGTTTCGTATGTGCAGAATGTTGGGAAGGGTTACGCATTACGAAGGGGAACTTTAGAGGGAGAAAAGGATATCATCATTTTTTTGGATAGTGATTCTGAGATAGATTCTGATCATATTGGAGCTTATGTTAAGGCTTTAGAAGATTATGATATGGTTATAGCTTCCAAGAGGAGTCCTTACTCTGAGTACAGAGCTCCAATTATGCGGAAGATTCTCAGTGCCTCCTTTAATATTCTTGTGAAGCTTTTGGTAGGTATCAAATATAGTGATACACAAGCAGGGCTCAAAGCATTCAGACGAGATGCCTTTGAGAAGATTATGAGGATGGGGCTTGTGAAACGATTTGCATTCGATGTGGAGCTTCTTGCTTTAGCAAGCCTTCTGAAACTGAGAGTGGCAGAAGCTCCAGTCAAGATAAATCTCAACGTAGGGTTCAGCCGAAGATCCATAATGTATATGCTGATTGATCTTTTAGGAATAACATACAGGCTTAGAGTCTTAAGATGGTACCAGAATAATTTGAATAGAGAAGCCGCCAAGTATAGACCAATAATTCGTATCTGAAAATAGTGAATATTCACCCATAACTATTTCTCAGTTAGCGCGCGCTTCTCAGTTTTACGGTTTTGTAGCTTGTGGTAGCAAAGTGTTTTGTATGAGAAAAATGAGATCTGTGAAGTTGCAATTGTGAATGTTATCTAAGAATAGACCACGAATCTGCATGCTGCATAACCTATGCGTCTCACGTGGTGGAGCAGAGAGGCTGGTTCTCTCTTTGAGTGGCGAGTTGAGAAAGTCAGGTTATGATGTTAATGTTTTTGTGATGCGTCATGATCAGCGAATGTGTTTTCCCGAGCTTGTTGGAGAAACCCGAGTAACCGGCCTTTCTAAAGTCTTCAGGCATGATGTCTTTAGGGCGATACCTCCGCTTCAGGCTTTGGAGCTTGCACTGCGCCTACCCACAGGTTATGATATAATACATGCTCACAATTTCCCGTCAGCTATTGCAGCATTTCTAGCGACTAAACTTAACAGAAGCTATGCAGGTACCCCATACATTTGGCATTGTAATGAGCCTCCAAGAATCCTTCACGAACAAGATGAGATAGACCGTTATTATGAGCAGGCCCAAAATCTACCTCTGGTCAGTAGAGCAGGAGCCCTGCTAGGACTGAAAATTATGCACGCTTCATCTGGAACACTTGACCGGTTAGCAGCCCAGAATGCTTCTTTTGTGACGACGTTGAGCCGATATGTAGGACAGCAGATAGAGAAGATCTACGGACGCCACGCAATGATTCTGAATCCCGGTATTGATCTAGATACTTTCAATCCATTAGCTAAAGGCAGCATGGTGAGACGAAGATATGGTATTGATGATGCTGCTCTTCTTCTGACGGTTAGTAGGTTATGGCCGGCAAAGAATATTGAAACTGCACTCAAAGCATTCAGGATCGTTATTGATGAGTTACCAAGAGTATTCTATCTGATTGTAGGTGATGGACCGAGCAAGCCAGGATTGGCGAGCTTAGCATCTAAACTTGGGGTGAAAGATAGAGTAAGGTTTGTCTCTGATGTAGAAGTTGGTTCGCTGTCAGAGTTCTATGCTGCCTGTGATGTCTTTGTCTTTCCCGCTTTAGGAGAACCGTGGGGTCTAAGTTTGCTAGAAGCTATGGCTACTGGAAAGCCTGTGGTAGCAGCAAAAGATGGAGGCCCACAAGAAATAGTTGAGAATAAACGTGATGGATTCTTAGTTGAGCCGTTGAACCCAGAGTCCTATGCAGAAGTGATCCTTAAGTTACTTAAAGATCGATCATTGTCCCAGTCTATTGGAGAGGGAGCATCGATTAAAGCCAAATTTTATTCCTGGAAGAGGATGGCGGAGAAATATTGTGAAATCTACGACCTCTTAATGCAGGTCTAGAAGATTTTGCAGACAAACGAAAGACCTCAAAGCTGAATCTCAACTGCAAATGTTCCTTTATGCTAAGCGCGCTTATGCGAGACCCTGATGTGAATTCTGGTTGAACACTGCTGGTTTTTTGAAGTAAGCTCACAAAGACCTTTGCCACAATAATTGTGAAGATTATCCCTAATACGCTGAGGGTCAATGTTATGGGGGATACGTGTGGTTGATTGATCACTTCATACCCATGAGGAGATTCTGTAGCTGTTGGGGTTCTTATGAGCCTCACCGCTGATAGCAACTGGCTTCCCAACCACGGCCATGTTGGTAAGAAGAAGAAAAGCGCATTTAGGCCATGAATTAGGGCGTATGCAAGTGCAACAATCGAGAGGATCTTATAGGTTAGAACCTTAACTTTGCCAGCAATTACTAGCAGTATCATGTAAGGCAAAGCCCAAACGAAGAACTGTTCACACACGAATCGGAAACCAATAAATATCGAAAGGACACAGCAAAGCTGAAACAGCACTAAACTGAGGACTTCATTGTCAAAGCTACTTCTAGCAGCCTTCAGATATGTCATGGTTAAACATGCTATCACTATGAGGGTTGAAATTATTGCAACATAATTCTGATTCAGAGGAATCATCAGCAGTATGGACCAGTATGTTAGGCCGAAGCCGAGTGCCCCAGGGTCAGGAGGCGCTGTAAGAAGCCCTTGAGAGAAGCCCAAGACCATAGGAATTGCAGGCAAGAATAAAACCAGAGATGATGCTGTGAAGACTGAAAGATATCTAAGAGTGACTCTGCGTGAGGACGCTAGTCGCTGGATGAACAAAACTGTCGGTATGAGGAAGAGTATCGGATAGAGCTTGTAGGCGACAGCCACAGCTAGAGCTGAGGCTGAAAGTTCAAACCGTCTCTCGGTAAGTAGCCAGATGGATGCAAGGGAGAATAGCGCAGGTAAAGTGTCGAACATTCCCCACACTGCAGAGATCAGTATCAGGTAGGGATTGAGAAACCACAGTGCAGCTGCCCATTCAGCCTTCTTCTGGTCTTGTGACAGCTTCTTCACTAACCTAAAGATGACAATTGTAAGCAAAATATCTGAAACCAGAAATGGCATCTTGACCAATAAATTGAAAACAGGATCCATAACATACAAAATATTGAATCGCGGATCTGGATTTAGTATTCTCGGGATGTTAGCCATAGGGATTGGGGAAACGCCCAAGAATATTGATGCTAAGTCGTATACATATGCTACTGGAACCAGCGTATAGAATAGCATTGGAGGAAAATAGGCGACATTAATAGGATTCTTGATTATGCCTAGAATTATTTGGTACCAAATATAGACATCGAAAGGGTGAGCTGAGAAAGGCATCATAATAAGTCTGATCAATATCCCTACATAGATTATATTGCTGAGTTTCAATAGCCTCACTCCGCGGTATCTAAAGATAATTTAACTATCCTCCGTCTCTATCGTACACTATTCTTGGATGCTGTCTGCTATGATTTTAATGATTTAGGATCTGGTGTTTCAGATGCATTTCTGGCAACCCGCTTGTTAATTATTTCAGGCGCTCTCATTCTTAGGATTAATACTCCACCAAATAAACTAGCAATCGTAGACAGAGTGTAAATACTGATAATTGATAAGACGATAATGGCAAGGGCGAATGGTTTCCCTTGATAAGATCCTGTATAGTAAATAATTGAAAGTACAAGGATCATTATTCCATCTACTAAAGTCACAATGCCGAGCATTAGGACTAAAGGGTCCACACAAAAGGATCCAATTATGCTTGTGCTCAGTGTCGCTTCCATTTCAGTTATTCCTAGAAACCCAGCTGTCGAAAGCACTATGGCGATAGCCCCGCCTGCAGCTGATAAAATAAAGGGTTTGGCTTTTGGATTTACGTTCAAAACTATCGATCTGTTTTATGTTTGAATGTTCTGATTTAAGAGTTTTCGCGCGCGCATGTAAATCATTATACACATAGTTAAGATGATGATCATTCCACCCAGGAATCTACTTGAGAGATATGTTAGGAAACCTAGGATGAACATACTCATCGCCAGTCTTGCAGAAGGGCCATACTTCGAATCAAAAGCTTTGGTCCCAGAAACTTCCCAGAGTAGATTGATAACACCGATTAGAAAAGAGAAGTAGACTACGATTGCTAAGTCATTGGCAAAATCCTCTAGCCTTAATGCTACGGCAAAAGACACTACAATCGTTATACATATTCCTATGAAGATGATTTTTTGACCATCAGAGAAGCTGTCAAGAGTCCTTTTTAAGTAAATATCAACTTTTTTAGACGTGGAATATACCAAGTAAGCTAATAGAGCTATCCTGCCAAATGAACCGGTCTTCAGCGACTTGACTTCAACTTTAGCTCCCATTGCGATTAATACATAGAGAGTACTTGAAGCCATCAAGGATATTACTAAAGAATTTACCAAAGGCATCGAGGGGGCCACATAGATCATTATAGAAGCTTTTTGTGGAGTTCTGATAGAGGCTGATTGGGCTGAAAGCTCTAGCATGAAGAAACCTGGAGGGATGAAGCCGGGAAGGATTACCTCAATTGCACCTTTAGAAAAAATCTCTAGTCGCTCAAACTTTCCAGGCATGAAAAGCCTTGTTGATTGACCTTCTTTAGAAAAAATCTTGATACCAAACATAGAGAGTGCTTTAACCTCAACTGAAAAGTTAATTTTGGAAAATGGAGATTCACGCCGATTCATAATTTCAATACAGAATACAGCGTTCTCTCCGGCCATATATGATGACTTTGAAGAGGAGAAAACAACGATTACATCTTCGGAGTATGCTGTGTCTGAAGTCTTAGTTTGTAGATTAGAGTAAAGTGAGTTCCAGTAGGAGAAGGCATAAAACAAAGATGCTAACAGAAACCCTAAAAAAATTGCAAGGAATAACCTATGGACAAACCCAACGGGTTTTAGAATATTATTCATGTCAAAGTATATAATAGGACATACAATCAATTTAAAGACTGAGGTACTTCGGCTGGGGCACTAACTAATCGATTGACCTAACTGAGAATTGATGGTTTGTTTACCAAATGGAGAAACTAAGAATCCTGATCCTAAACTGGAGAGATCCTAAGAACCCGGATGCTGGAGGAGCAGAGAAGGCTACCTTTGAGATTGCCAGAAGATGGGTTCTCGACAATCATGAGGTCCATTGGGTTGCTGGAGGTTTCTCTTCTGGACATAAGATCGAATATATTGATGGAGTTAAAATAACTCGAATAGGCGGTAAGTATTCATTATATGGGCTATCTCCTCTTTACTACCTATTTAGTCTTAGACAGTCTTGCGACATAATAATTGATGAAATAAATACAATGCCTTTCTTCTCCATATTATTTGCAAAGAAGCCTAAAGTTGCTCTAATACATCAGCTTGCAGCAAATGTGTTATTCGAGGAATTACCATGGATCCAAGCCAAATTTTGGAACATCATGGAACCAAAAGTATTAAGGATGTATAGAAATGTTCCGTTCATCACTTCTGACAGCACAAAAGATGATCTAGTACGGATAGGCATTCCTGAAGACAACGTTCATACGATTAACTATGGTGTTGATCAAAATATCTACAAACCTGGAGTACAAAAAAGCCCTATACCTTTTCTGGTTTATCTTGGGAGATTAAGAAAATTCAAAGGAGTACACTATTTGATTCAAGCTCTAAGAAAGGTTGTTGAAGAGGTACCTGAAGCAAGAGCTTCCATCGTGGGAAAAGGGGACCCTGCGTATATGGCTGAGCTCAAGAGATTAACTAGGGAATTAGATTTAACTAATCATATCGATTTCTGCGAGTTTGGCTATAGAGATTCTATGAGAGAAAAGGTTGACATTCTACAGAAGGCGTGGGCGTTAGTCTTTCCTTCCACTAGAGAAGGTTTTGGTTTGACCGTGATTGAAGCTAATGCTTGTGGCACACCAGCAATAGCTGCAGATGTGCCCGGCTTGAATAATACAGTAAAGGATCATGAGACAGGGATCCTTGTGCCACCGAAGAATATTGATGCCTTGGCTGAAGCAATCATCAAGCTGTTTAGGGATGAGAAGTTGAGGTTGAAGTTATCTCGTAATGCCCTGGATTGGTCGAAGAAATTTGATTGGAACATAACGGCAGATCGCGTTCTCAACATATTGTTGAATACGATAAACTCCGGGGACTAGTATACATCTTGGTTTAGATAGCCACTTTTACGACATTTATCTAAATCTCTTAGGAGACTTGATGGGAGAATCAGGAGGATATCACCAATCAAGATAGATACAGCTGTAGTTTTGGTAGGAGGACTTGGGATTCGGTTGAAACCCTTGACAGACAGAATCCCCAAGGCCCTAGTGGAGGTAGCAGGCAAACCAGCGCGCGCGCCCCCGATGTAAGAATTTCTTGTCGCCGAAGAATACGAATCAGTTGGTGTGTTATCCCATTTAGAGGAGTCAGGGGAATCAAAGTAGATTAGATTACGAATGGAAGCATTAATGAAGATGTGCTGATTCTAGCAAAAGGTCTGAATGGCATACTTTACAGGCTTGCTGAGCGTAAACATAGAGAGCCTCGTAGAAACTTGGCTGTGCCCGACGAAAGCTTGCAGGATCATGAAATCGATGGAGACTTAAACCAAGTGATTAGGAGTGCCTAAGCCAACTCATATGAAAGCGCTGACGATAGTAATACCTGCGCGAAACGAAGAGCTACGCATTCGAAAGACTCTCGAGGAGTACATAGGTTACTTCTCACAGAAATACAAAGGAGACTTTGAAATAATCATAGTCATGGATAGATGCAGTGATAGAACTCCGAAAATAGCAGAGGAATTCTCTAGAGAAAATCCTGCGATCAGATGCCTTAACTTCGAGAATGAGCTTGGCAAAGGAGGAGCGATTGTTGAGGGCTGCAGGCTCGCAGAAGGAAACATTGTTGCCTTCGCAGATGCCGATGGTTCTGTAAGACCGGAGGAGTTAGATAAGGTGATCACAGCTGCCACAATGTGTGATGGTGCCATCGGCTCAAGGTGGTTGCCACGATCTCGGTTGATAAATCAGAGTTTTATTAGAAAAATGGCAAGCAGGGGCTTTAACCTAATAACGAGAATTCTTTTTGGATTAGGCTTCATAGACACGCAATGTGGGGCCAAAGCATTTAGACGAGATGTGATAAGACACGCCGTTGATAACCTAATACTTACCGACTTCGCTTTCGATGTTGATTTGCTCCATGAACTGGTAAGGAATGGATGTAGCATAGAAGAAGTTGCTCTGACTTGGGTGGACGAAAAGAACTCAAAGCTAGAATTGGAGAAGATTGTTCCGAAAATGCTCCTTTCTTTGATAGCACTCTGGGCGAGAAAACATTATCTCTTCACGCGACGTCCGACAAGATGACCGTCTGATCCGCTGGCATCAATATCCACTGGAGATAAGAAGACGTTCAATCAAGGTGTAATGTTCCACTCAAGCCCGCTAGCCATACGGTTTTCGAGACATTTACTTGCGCCCACCATAATCGTCTTGCATAGCGTTTCCTGCGAACATGACATAGTCCAGCAAGAGAGTCTTATCTTCACCACCTAACTCAAAGCGCAGAGTGTCAAAACTACCTGAAACAAGAGATTTTACATCTACTGAGACGGTTCTGTATTCCTCAGATGCGTCGACATCCATCGACGTCAAGAGTGCTTCGCCCTTTAATAGCTCGATGCGGTAAGTTCCGCTGGCCTTTGCCCGTACGATTAACATTGGATACTTGTTCAGGTCAATATTCAATCCTGTGCGTTCAACATACCCTTTTGTAACACCCTTCTTGGTTGTGAATGTAAGGATGGCCCCATCAATCTCAATGTACGCTTGATCGAAAATCCAACCGCGCCTGAAGGAATCATCCTTCCAGCCTACAGAACGATATTTTGAGTTCGCCCTCCAACGGATTGTATAGACAACATCCTTACTTCCGTCAAAACTAATCACGTCATCGGCGTCCACATAGAGATTTGATGGGTGCGGCGAAACACTGTCATAACTCCAATGACGCGGATAGTCACTAATACTGTAGATTTTTCCACCGGAGACTTCTAAATAGTGGGTTTCTTCTTCAGAGTAGTCGGTTATGTTAGAACTGCGAAGGTAAGAGTATTTAGTTTGGACGCGAGTTAAGTTTCCGTCTCTTATCAAAGTAATTTGGTCACCGATCCCTTCTTTTTCTTCCGTCCCAAACTTGACCTTGTAGATCAGAATTCGTTGTGGCCCTATGCGAATCACACTGGTTGCGATTGCCTCCAAGTTTGACTGAAGTCGTGTTGTAGAGTCAGATTCGAGCAAATAGTACACCCATACGAAATCAGGGACTCGTTTGCTTCTTTGATCAAGATCATTTCCAGTTAGAATCTGGACAACATCTGCTAGCGTCTCCGCGAAGCCCAATCGTAACACAACTGGTTTAGGGCTAGTGACTGTCGTTGCTGGTTTCCTTCGAGCGGACTCATTCAGAAGAAACGAATATGCGTAGAGGCATGGCGGAAAGAAAGTCTTGGAAACTAGAACAACCAATGAATTTGCAACCGCGTCATTTACAAGGATCTCAGCTGCTTGTTTTCGATTTTCAAAAGTGACACCGTACCAACCTCGGCCACCTGTATTCTGAAGGTGGCTCAGAAAACTATTGAATATCCAGATGTTCTGACTTGACCACACAATTAGGATTAATAAGCAAACTGACTTTATCGTTCTGCTGCTAAGAGATAGATTCATCATTCTCCCACGAATATTGAGAATATGTATTGAGAGACTTTCATGATGTCGACCAATAAGGGCGGCCACAACAATCGATGATGCAGGGAAGATAGCGATAAAATAGTGTGGGATGTTCTGGCGGAGATAGAATAGTGCACCCAGTGGAATGAAGACCCAAAGCAAAATAAGAAGATCGCTCGTGGCGGTATGGAAATGAGAATTACCTTGTCGGAAATGTCTGAGCACTGACATGGAAAGATAAGCAACCGCCGCCACGAACAATATCTCTGGGATCGGAAAATCGGCGAGGCCATCATACCGGAAACCAGCCGTCAACGTGTCCAGACCGGTACTGCCATTGATAATAACGTTGTCGAAGGTTTGTAATGTACTCTGAGCCGAGGCAACATATTCACTCAGGACAGAAAAGCCAGTAACTGCATGATCCGTGGCAGGATAACCACTAGCAAACAATGAGAAAAATGTGGCAGCTGTTCCAAACAGTCTTTGCCCCAGGTACAAGACATAAGGGAACATGCCTAGAGTCAAAGAAGCAAGGAACAGTCCATAGTACCTTAGAGTTACTTTGTTTGCAAACAGATAGACCATGATCACCGGAAGAAACAATAGTGAATGAAGAGAGGCTTGTATCGATAGGCCAAACGTAATCCCGAGAATCAGGTAGGACAATCGATCCTGCGATTTTGTACATCGAAATAGGAATATCGCTGAGAGGGATATGAAGAGGGGCAAGAAACAAGGATTCCATATCTTTGTGGAGAAGACTATCGCCCAAGGTGATAGGCCAAACAATATGGCGGAGAATACACCCACTCTTGGATTGTACAGCCTACTTCCTAGCTCATATGAAAGCAACACGGCAATCGTATTAATAGTGACGATCATTAAAGATGCGGAAGTGACTGACACGCCTAGTAGCCAGTAGGAAAGAGAGACAAGGTACACTGGGAGAGGCCCATGATCAATGCCCAGGAGGAAGGAGACGGTGCCCGTGATTGGGATGCGCCCAGTCTCTAGGAGCTGTTGTGCCTTGATGCATATTAAGGCCTCGTCATCCTTGAATTCACTAAATCGAAGGCTATAGTATCTTATTGAAAAAGAGAGGGCAATAATCGCTACGATTATTACTTTGCTTTGGAGGTCTCTAAGATAGATGGTTGAGCACTCTCACAATACTAGTGATCAACGATTTCCGTGACTTTCTCACGTGATTTGAAACGGTCTCTCAACAATAGTGACAAGAGGCAAATAATGGTAATCAAAGAGACAGTTAAGCCAGACACATAGTAGTCCTGCAGGATGTAGTACATTCTGATGTTTAGTTCGCCTGTTCTATTGATTGGAAAGCAGTTGACTTGTTCACAGTTGCTAGGCTGGATAATTGAGCCATCGATGTAGACTCTCCATAACTTGTCATATGGCTCCGTGAACACCAGTGTAAAAGGACGCAAAGCTTTTGCGGAAAGCTTCCATTCAACAGGGCTTAGTTGTCGGTAGTCAAGAGATGGTAGTGCTGCAAAATGCCAATCCTCGGAATCTACAGTGGAATTAAAGCTTGGAGCATAGACTGATTCCTGATTGATTCCAAAAATTGGACCAATGTATTCTCGATTCTCAAATATCATAAAAGGTATTGCTCTTCCCTTTTCAGTAAGCGGTGTCGTCAATTCTGATTCTAGGACGTAGTCTAGAGAAAATACTGTTTGAAGACTCTCTTGCGTCTTGAGTTTTTCGAGGATCTTCTCATATGGATCATCTAGTGAATCGCCATGGTAGATCACGTATTTGACACCGAGCAATGTCAGGGGTCTCCCGAAGTTGAAATTCAGCGCCTCCAGACCAACTCTTGAGAAAGAAACATCAGGCCTGGACGAAATATAATGTTGGAAAGCTGTTATCACGTAGGGCTTCCAGACGTAAGAGGCTCCGTCAGGAACCCACATCACTTTGAAATCTCCTGGTTGTTCTAATAGCCAATTGTTAATGTCTGCATATGCTTTTGGCACTGTTGTTGGCGCGTATCTGGGCCATGTGTAACCATGCAAGTCAATCAATGCACCGTATGTGATTGTGGATAGCACTAGGGCTATTAATGCTGACACTACGATGTTTCTTAGTATTTTTTTCTGAACGATATGTCGTTGTCCTATCTGTCTATAAATCCAAGCTACAAACAAACCCAAGAGAAGTGCGTATGAAAAGGTCGTCAGCTGCGAGAACATCGTGGGATTTCTGAGTAATCCCCCGGCACCGTATGGAACGTTCTTTGCAAGCAGGAAGTACAAGTATCCGCCAGGCTCCGAAACACCTTTGGTTAGAAAGATACCAATGATCATCGTTACTGCTGTAAAGAGAACGTATCGGTTTCTGTAGAAAGTAATGATTGAAGCTGCTGCTAGAATGGGTATAGTTGCGTTCAATGGACCGAAGTTTTGTGGGTGCAACCAAAAGAAGTCGTATTGATGTTCCCCAACCATGATAGTATCAAGCAGATTCCAGTGGCTCAGGGTGCTTAGACTCTCAAAACTTATGAGATTCTTAGCTGTATAGACCTGGAAGAATCCGCCAGCTCCAAGGATATATGCCGCTGCAATTGGAACCCACCAGAAAGCGTGTAGAGCTATCAAAAACACGATCAATATCACGTAGCGTTTCATGCAAGTCAGTCGTTTGTCTTTTTGGGACATTAATTTAAAAGGCAAATAGATTACGAGCATAATGAAGACTACGTAGAACCACATTGGATTTGCAGCAGCGAAAAGCGAAATTACACCTAGCAAAAGTAGAGTTCGAGGAGCACCGCTCCGCAAATACCTCACAAGGAATGCAAACGAGAGCGGTAATGTTGCATAGGACCATGTGGGGGCAGTAGCTGCCCCAATCAGTCCGGCATTGGTAAAGGCTAACAACATGAAAAGACCGGATACCAATGCAAACAGCGTGGTGCCTTCACCATTATCAAACAAAGACCATTCCTTGGCTAGGATCCTAGCGGCCAAAAATGTCAACATGCCCGGAAGCGCAGCTACGATCAATATATATGATTTGACCGCTGCCTCATGTCCTATCAAGTACATCAGCGGAGTCAAGATGACCGTATGTGAGAAGAAAGTCAGAATAGGTGGACTTGGACCAGACGCTGGAATCCATTGAAAGTTGAGATTAAAAGGGTTGGAGTAGAAAGATTCTGAGTTTATGTAATAGGTTTCGTCGCCGTAGAACGGTATACCCACATTTAGAATCAAAGGATGAAGAAGTATGAAGGTAGCAGTGAGGGGCACGACTAACCCGCAGAGCGTCTCCATCAATAGTTGTCTTCTCAGCTGAGGTGCAATCATGTCGAACTAGTCTGAAACTGGGGAGTACTTAAATCCATTCGCAGTTACCGAGATATGGCGCTCACTACTAGAAACACGTGAACGGTTGAACAATTCGTTGTCTTCTTCGTACAGCCTGAGACAGAAAAGACAAATCGAACTGACGGAATATCTCCACTCTACTTAAACGCGCGTTCATTAGTGAGTGAAGAAACAGAAAGTGTTGATGACTGGCAACAAAATCCCAAGAAGGATGTTGATCAAGAGGCTCTTTTGAAGTAGAAATTCAAAATCAGTCAACTACATCCTCAGGAGGGACAAGGACTAAGCGGCGCGCGCTTCTGACACAAAATAAGTACTTTATAGGTCAGGCAAGGCTGCTGCGACATTTTCCCTTATACGCGATTCTTTTGAGAAAGTAGATAAACTTTGAGAAAGTATGTACAATCGCCGTCAAACTTCTTAGCATCCAAATCTCAAAAAACCTCAGTTCATAACCGTACCTCTTAGCTAGCATTTTGTACTGCTGGATAAACTGATGGGTCTCAAGCAGCTGTATTAATAGCATATACACTACAAAAATGGGACTCAGTACGACAGCCCAAACATAGCTCTGCGCAAATATTTTGGAGTGATATCTCATAATAACGTGCGAAATATTTTCTGCATATCGTATCGACTTCTCAATGGTCTTCACAGCTGTTCCTAGGTAATGGTCATGCAATACAAAAATAGAACCATCATTGACAAGCTCATACCCCATTTTGCCAAGTCTGAGAAAGAAGTCAGTATCTTCTGCTCCAGCACTTCTCCAGCTCAAGCTTTCATCGAATAATCCTACAGCGACGGCTGCCTCTTTTTTGAAACTGCAACTGTATGCACCCAGATCTCTTACACTACGTTTACTTCTTTCTATTATTGGATTGGTGTAGAATGAGAATATGTCACCTATGTCAACACGCGGAGACCCAACCGCAACAGTCTTATCGGAATAGTTACTTATCAAATTCGATATCCACCTCCGCGGCACATAGCAGTCGGAATTCGTCATGAATACTATGTCTCCTCGTGCATGGCTAATCCCAACATTGTTTGCTCTCGCTATTCCACCCCAGTTAATAGGCACAAGTTTAACTGGATAATTTTTGACTATTTTAGGAGTCTGGTCTATTGATTGATCATCAACGATTATTACTTCGTATAGGGTCTTTGGATATTCTTGAGACAACAGTGATTCTATGCATCCCGATATAGTCCGTTCGCTATTTCTGCAGCCTACGACTACTGATACGAATGGTTTCTCAGACATAACTCACATCCCCAACAGTGAGCCGTTCCTTTTTAAGTGTCAGCACGGGCATTCTACCAAGCTTGTCTCTGTTACTAGTCTGAAACAGTATTCAGTTTCAAACCCACATATTCTGTTGTGTCGCTATTTGACTGCAGAGCATGCGTAGCGCTCCAATCAGATCAGACGAGCGCAAGACAGAAAAGGAAGTTATCAGAATGCCTCGTGATTGGTGACAATCCAATTGACCTTTTTTGGAAGTCCTTTTTCATCCATCGAAATAGTCATCGACACTAATAGATTTAACATTGGACGCATCTTCATTAACCTAAACAGATTGTCATAGCATGAGGAAAGTCAGTCTGCGTCTGGGATCTGGGGTTGGTACCGCAATTGCGAGCCTGTTGTTGTCTATTTGGTTTCGCCTTTCAGTAAGTCTCGCTGGATTTCATATATTTCTCGAAAGATCCTATTTATGTCCATTGTTAGATTCCAGTTTTGAAAATGAGACTTGACCTTTCTTAAGCTTGTTATCCACCACATATGATCGCCTTCTCTTGCTGAGCCATTGTCATGAGATATTTTGTTGCCTGTGATCTGCTCTATTAGATCTATGGCTTCTAATAGAGAAATAGAATTAGCTTTTCCTCCACCAACATTATAAACCTCTCCAGCATGAGGTTCTTGAAGAAACTCGTAGAACAGCGTGGCTAAATCCCTAGCATGTATAACGTCCCTGACTTGATAGCCCCCATAGCCAAAGATTGTCAGCTTTTCATGCAAAAGTGCTTTCCGCACAAAATACGGTTCCCAATTATGCTGTTCAACGGCCATCGCAGCTCCACCGGTTATACAACCCATCCTAAAAATTCCAGTCCTTAAGCCATAGAGCTTTGCATATTCCTGAACATACAAGTCTGCGGCAGTTTTAGAGACTCCGAAAGGAGTATGAAGGACATTGTCTATCCTCAAACTCTCGTCAAACCCATCATAGAATCTCGGATCGATGGGCTCAAAACGTTTACCACTGATCCTATACTTGAAGCAGTTTGGTGCATCTCCGTAAACCTTATTCGTAGAACAAAATATGAAGATCGCATCGTTGTTATACAACCTTAAGGCCTCAAGCAGCTGAAGAGTTCCCCAAGCATTGATTTGAAAGTCTTCGATCGGAATTTCTATAGATTTCGGATGCGAAGGTTGGGCAGCTGCGTGAATAACAACATCGACTTTTTTCACAAGTTCGATTGTTTCCTTATCACGAATATCTAGTTCATAGTGTTTGATGTCGTATTCTCTAAGAAGTTTCATCATTACTCCACTTGTGTCACCATCTTTTCCAAAAAATCTTCCGCGCATGTAATTATCTATGGCTGTAACGCGATAGCCTTTCTCGGCAAAAAACTTAGAAACTTCGGAACCAACTAGACCTGCGGCTCCTGTTACTAGAATTTTCATGCCTGTGCCACATCTTAAGTGATTCTAATACGCCTCTAATATATCGTTCCTAACCCTAGAGGTCTGATCGCTTGGCGTGCGCCACCAGTGGCAATTTGAGCAGCAACAAGAAGCTCAAGAAGCCTCACCGATACTGTGATAAACCGCTTGTATAGATCGAGGATTGCTAGAACTTGGAACTACGAGTCGTGCGTAGAATTGACGCATTGAAATGGGTTTAAGATCGATCAGCAGCAACCGATGGTACTATAGAAGACCACCGATGTAATAGATGGGAATCCCCCTTGGAGGAGATCGATGACGAACCAAATACTACTACATCTTTACAGCCTCTCATACAGGTCTACCGATTCGAAACGTCCACTAATGAGATGGCTCAGCAATTTTTTCGTGAAGATAACACCAGTGCCAAACTTGGCTGGCGATCGAGATGTAGAGTGGTCTTGGATTGTAGCCCACCTGGACGAAAGCTCGGGTAATGCGCTGGACGTAGGCGGCGGACAAAGCAATCTGGGTCTAGTAGCTGCGCTAAGAGGCTACAAGGCCACTGTTGTAGACCTAACTAACGTGAAGCGGTTCTACGCTCATTCGAACCTTAGCTTCATTCAAAATGATCTTTTCAACATCGACCTTCCTGATTCAAGTTTTGATTTGATAATAGCTTGCTCCACAGTTGAGCACATAGGACTACCCCGATATGGCGGCGATTACGATATGAATGCTGACCTGAGGGCCATGAGTCTTCTGAGGCGCCTTGTCAAGCCGAATGGCACCATGTTGATGACTATTCCGGTAGGGAAAGACAAAGTGGTTTTCCCCGAGCACCGTGTTTACGGCTCCAAACGTCTACCCATGCTCTTGGATGGTTGGGACACGGAAAAGAAAGACTTCTTCATTAAGGACATCGACAACAAATGGATTGCTGCAAACGAGTATGAAACCCTAAACCAAAATCCAACACGATACTACTACGGACTAGGATTGTTCATACTCAAGCCAAAGTGCTAAGGCGAACATTAGAAATCTGATCTCCGAAAACAGGTCAACATAACCCGCGCCAAGATGTCTTAGAGCACGTGTCTTCAAATCCTTCTTACAACTAGCGGTAATGGTAGTCTTCTCGAAATTCGCTCTAAAACGTAGTTATCGGAGACTTTCCTTATGAATCGTTGAACCCTGCTCCTTTCCTTAAGAGTATCCTTCAGATTTGCAAAATTCCAATGAATACCCTTAAGCAAACCTATTATCGAATCAATGCTCCCTCGTTTGATCAGTGCATACACAGCCTTTCCGAAATTTAGTGCTAGGGCCAGAAGGAAGAACCTCAGTAGATTTCTCGTCGAGTAATTCTTCAATAGCATTCTAATGTTGTTCTTGTGGTAGTTGAATTGATTTGTGGTACGCGATGGGCTGAAACGCGAATGACGCTCAAGATAGTGTCCCAAATGATAAACAATGGACCTGGGAACAAGTGAGACACAGTAGCCCGCGAGCCAGATTCTCCAACACAGATCAGTTTCTTCGAAGTATATCGTGAACTTTCCATCGAATCCACCAACTTGCTGGAAGATCAGTCGCCTCACAGCTAAGGCTGCGCCGGTGGCAGCACCTATTGTTATCATATTTTTGGCAGAGACATTTTCAAGAATATTCTTCTGAAAACCGGACATATACCTCCAGCTCCACCCACAGTAGTCAAGCAAGTACAACCCTGCACTTTGAATAACGTCGGGACTTTCCATTTCCAGCAATAGTGATTGAGCCGCACCAAGGGAAGGATATTTCAGAAAATGGTCTATCAGCTCGTCAAGCCAATAAGGGTCAACTTGCGTATCGATGTTTAGGAAAACCAAGATTTCACCATTAGCCGATCTCACACCTAGATTGAACCCTCCTGCGGCTCCAAGGTTAACGTCATTCGCAATGATTTTGAGCTTTGGCTCGTTGCCGAAGCGCTCTCGAACATATTCGGGGCTCCCATCGCTGGAGCCGTTATCAACGAACATGATCTCGAAGTCTTTGTAGAAGCTTTTCAAGACAGAGTCTAAGCATCGTTCAATCAGGTCCCTTCCGTTGTAATTTAATACGACTACGGATACTCTGGGTCGACTGCTGCTCATACTAGCTTCCTCACCAGCGCGCGCGGCTTTTCAATATCCCCTCAGCTGTGTTTCTGATAGCGCGCGCTTTCCATTATTAGCACTTGCTGGCGCGGTTTAATCAATATTACGAGGCTTTCTGGACTTCACAGTCAGAAAATGAGAATGAGCGGGGTCTAGGCGACACAGAAATCTCGCAATTGGCCTTGGGAAAGGATAGTAACCGGACCCTGTAATCTTTTCAACCCTGAATCCATACACCCGAAGTATCTTCTTCAGGGCCTTGTAAGCCATTACTGTGTTGTGCTTAGTTATCGCGATATTAGAATAAATGCCATCATCTGCTTGGGGATGTAACGGATGATGCCCAATCGAGTATCTTATGCTCACGTGAGGCCCTGAATATGGTTGGTCTCCCAGAAGAAGAGCAAAGATATTGTGCCAACTGGCTAGATTCTCTGTGCATATTAGGACGTAGCCTCCTCTTCTCAGTACCCTGAAGATCTCTCCAACAAAGTTGTCGATGTCGACAATGTGCTCAATAACTTGGTTTGCAAATACCACATCGACAGAGTCATCGTCAAGTGGCCACTTCCCGTTCAAGTCAGCCTTGGCGGTGACCATGCCATTCCTTCTTGCCTTCTCGACTTTTTTGTCGTCCAGATCAATTCCAATAATTTTGGTAGCTCCTATGTGTTTGGCTATGTTCATTGTTACTCCTCCATCACCACAGCCTAGATCAAGTAGAACAGATCCGGCTTCTAGAGATCTATAGATTGACTTCCAACTATCTGATGATGCGTTGATGCGTAATTCCAGAAATAACTAGCAGTTTTCTTGATAGCGCCGCTCAACCGATTAACTCATCCTGGATCTCTTACTCCAATCTAACTCTTCGAGAGCTTCAACGTAGTGATAGTACGCATCCATCGCCTGATCCTAACTGAATAACCCAAAGATCCAATTCATAACGATCATTGGTTATTTGTTGTGCCGTATTTATGCAGCTGGCAGTACAGATCACTGACTGTACCTCCTATCATTTTGATAGTTTCGAACTCACGTTGACTCTTGATGAAACGATTGAGGCTATTGTTATCACTAGAATACTTAAGGCTGAGATTATCAATCCAACAAAGAAATAACTCTGAAGCATGTAGTAAAGGCGGAATTTCAAATTACCAGTCTGAACTATAACGAAGCTATTAGCGATGCCATGTGTGGCGATTGATGTGCAAATCATGACTTCACGACTCGACCAATTTTGCGTATGTCTCGTACCATTTGTCTACAATAGATCTCCAGCTGAATGAGCGAATCGCATACTCATGAGCGTTGAGGCCTATTCTGTGCCTGAGTTCTTCATCACCTATCAAACGCTTCAATCCGTCTACGATAGAATTAACACTCGCCTTTGGGATGACGAATCCTGTCATGCCGTCAAGTATGTGTTCTCTAACAAAGCCCACATCTGTAACCAAAACGGGTCTTCCCACAGCCATCGCTTCTCTTACAACGGAGGGGAAGGTCTCACTAAGAGATGGGTGTACGTATACGTCGCAACTGGCGTAATAGTCACGCATCATGACTCTTGGGATTCGTCCCTCAAATGCTACCAGCTTAGATAATGATAGCTGTCTAACTTGTCGCTCCAGCGTCTCCCTGTACGGTCCTTCACCTATTATTCTCAACCTGACATTCCTGAACTCCTTCATCACATAAGGTAGTGCGCCGATAAGGTACTGAATTCCCTTCCTCCGGAGCAAGTATCCCGCAGTCATTATTTCAAAATAGTCCTTCTTGATTGGCGGTGTGTATCTGAAGAATTCCGTTTCGATGCCCGGGGGCGTGACCTGTGAGATCTTATTCTTTAATGTATCAGGATACATTGCTGAGTACAGTCTTAACGCCTTTTCGGAATCAAAGACAACGGCCTCCGCCTTCCTCAGACTTACTTCATGAAAGAAATTCATCGGTTTCAGAATTGATTTCGACATAAACTTCTCTACGCTGTACATTATCTTCGCGTACAGACCTCTCCTGCCAGATGTCCACATGTAGTCGGTAAGGTCTGAGAGTTCTTGCGGATACTGAATCGGGCCAATTATGAATGATACTCCGCGCAAGTGTCCAGTGACAGCCAGCGGTGAGAGCCCAACCTTGAAACCAAACGGGAACATATGGTGAAACAGGTCATAGTTCTTGAGTATTCTCTTGCCTGCTTCGTAGAACCTGTAGTAGAAGAGACCGCGATTGAAGAGGTCACCTTTATCGAACCCGACTTCAATCACCTTCACATTGTCCTTAAAGCGTGTGCGATTTATACCACAAACGGCGGTGATCTGCATGTCAGGTTTCTCAGCCAGCAATGATATCACATTACAAGCCCAGCTCGCTTCTCCTCCATACGACTGATCCAGGAAAGGATGAGAAGGACAAATAAGGACATTCATCAAAAGACCTCAATAGGCCGATTTCAATTCAGGAATCGATCCTTCCCAAAAACTCGTTGTGAGACTCCTCCAACAGTGCGTGTGCGTGCTCGCTTGCGACAGCTACCATTTCAGACCAACTACTAAGTCAGACTAGAGCTCAACTATAATTCTTATCGCTGACCCCGCAAGTCTATCCCAGTCATACTGACTTGCGAAATCTTTCGCCTTGCGACTCATCTCCTGGAGTTCACTCTGCTGCTTGTTTAGAATATCAAGTATCACTGTGGCTGCTTTCTGATAGTCACCTATCGGGACCAGAAAAGCAACGTCACAGGCTCTAATATGCTCTTTATAGACAGGGAGAGCGTAGGCGACAACAGGTAGCCCGCATGCAAGCCCTTCAAGAGGAACAAGCCCCCAACCCTCTATCCTACTCAAGAAAACGACGAGGCGTGACATCTTTAGCAATCGAAGCACTTTCCTTCTCCTGTCATTCTCCGACCCCGAATCCATGGTCGAACCAGATACGAAAATCTCGATGTTTGATTCGAGATGGTTCTCGTTTATTACCTGAATAAGCCTGTCAGCCCCAAGATCTGTGGAGCCAACTATCAGGAGTCTTGCGTCAGGCTTTCTCGCAGCAACAATCTTCCAAGCTTTAACAAGATCGTAGATTCCTTTCTCAGCACTCAGTCTGCCGACAAATATTCCATCGAATTTCTTCTCTTGAACAGGTATGTTCTGTATCGTCTGGAAATCAATCCCGATTCTCATTATTGTGGTCTTGGTTCTTACCCCCCGCCTCCTTATTGCGTTCATCAAATCAGTGCTTATAGTCACGATCTCATTCGCTCTGTTGATCAGGGCTGAGTAGAAAGCTGACAACATAAAAGTAAATGTCGCAATTATGAATGAGTTTAGAGTCGCATGTCCCATCTGCCGAAGAGCTGAGTAATAACCACCAAGAGTACCGCCTGCTACTTCTACGTTCAGAATAGCCAGTTTTACTTTGACATTGAACAACCACCCAAAGAACAGAGCTGGCAATCCGGTAAACCATAGTTCAGCACAAGCGACATAGACAACATCATACGGTCTTTTCTTATGCATTCTCAGAGCATAATATGTTAACAGCCCTGCTGTCATCAGCCATTCGAGAATCCGGGCGAGCAGAACGTTGTTCTTGCAGACTCGATCTACAAAAGTTGGTATTGAGTACTCATGTATCTTAACACATCGTCCTTCAACAAGGAATGAAGGTTCTACGTCGAGGACGTCTACCGCTAAACCTCCGTTGCATTTGACTCGCCTAAGAATCTCATAGATTACCCTGAACCCCCCTGCTGTAGCTCCATAGGGATGGGGGTGCCACAGCAGGACTAGAACCCTCCTTCCTGTCAAAGTAACCATTCCCAATACGAATATGAATGAAATTAAGCATTTAGGGACTTCATACACCTCATGCGTCGCGACCGCGCCAAATGCTGCAACAAATCAAAGTCGTAAGCGCATGCTGCAAGTTACCTTATTTTTTCGATCTAGCAAAAACGGTATACCCACTTTTTCTTACGAAGCCATAGTCCTCCGATTCCAGATGGGCAATAAGTGGCGGAAAACACGACAATCTTGTCCCGAGCAGTTTCCTCAGTGGAAACGTTACGAAGGAATACCACAAATTTGCAAAACACGACCATATTCCTCCTGCAGTGAACACATCTGACATTCTAAATCCGCTTCCTTCCAATAGTCTCTCCACCTTCTCTTTACTGTAATGTCGATGAGTCATGACGTACCGAGCTGGATCCAACAGCTTGTAGAAGGCATAGTCGTTAGGAGTACTAAGGATGAAAAGTCCTCTACTCCTCAATACTCTGTAGGCTTCTTTTAATGCCATTAACTCACATTTATCCGGCAAATGTTCCATGACATCTGTCAAGATGACTTGCTCAAATAATGACGATCTAATAGGAAGAAACCTCGCATCTGCCAATACATCAGGCCTACAACTAACATCCAAATCAAGATTTATCATATTATTCGTAAGGCGAGTCTCTTTGGAGCCCACATTCAGTGAGAATTTGTCCTTGGAGATCAGCGAGATTACGACTTTCAGTCGTCCGCTGATGCTGATTGTCCGGACTTCCTTTTTTGACATAGGAATCCAATAGCCCCGGCCCCGAGTTCACACGTTTTCAGGATAAACATCCCGAGTGCATGAACAGGGTCTTTCAATAGACGTCGCCAATTTCTGAGGAAGGCGGGTCTCATCAGTGTCAGCTGTTGTCGGGCCTCTTTTGGGTGCTTCTTCACATATTGTTCAAGAGTCTTAGCATAATAGTATTTTTTCCTCATGGAGCATAGGAGATTGATTCGGCCTTCATTATGTGTTATCATACTATGAACCCTGACTATCTTGTAGCCGGCATCTTTGACTTTTATGTGCAAGTCCCAATCTTCTCCACCGCCAGCGATCTCCTCGTCGTAGCCGCCAACGGACCAGAAAACGTCTTTGCCAAAGAACCGAGCAGCCTCGATTGACTCATCGCCAATGTAGCATGACTTCTCAAGAGCTCGACAACCAGCCCAGAAGCCTTCTCCAACAGACATCTCGGGGATAATTGCCGCGTGAGCAGACTCCTCGTGTACCGCTTTAACGCATTCGTCAACTACGTTCGCAGTCAGCTCCATATCTGAGTCAATGAAGAGGAGATACCTACCAGTAGCATTCTTCGCACCAAAATTGCGTTGGATAGATCTCTCAGGTCCTTTGTTCAGGACTTTGTCAGCGAGTACTCTTGCAATTTCTTTTGTTCGGTCTGTTGAAACATTATCAACTACGATAATCTCCACCGACGGATAGACTTGGCTTCTAATAGATCTCAAACAATTCAAGATATGGTTTGCTGAGTTCTTAGTCGGAACAATAACACTCACTGGTTCGTCGATCATCGTAGTCGGCAATCCTCACCGTGAATTAGTAATTGATCAGAAAGTCTCGAATTGCGTCAAGTATTTAGATAGGCAATGCAGTCATCTCGAATAGTCAATCCCATTAATGAAGGAGCATCTTATCAATTATCTTGTTATCTCTCCATGTTGTCAAGTGGACACACTTCGCCAATGATCCACTGTCTTTCCTAAACCCTCAGTGAGACTTACGCAAGGCTTCCACCCCAGAACGCTTCTGATTTTGGAGCTGTCAAGAACGAGGTAGTCAGGATCCCATATGGACGGTCGCTGCGGATAGCCAGGCGGATAGCTTCCATAGACTATCTTCCCCTTAAAACCAAGAACCTTTGATACTGTCTCCGCTAGCTCACGATTTGTTACGGGGTTTCCTGGCGATACATTGAAGACTTCCCCTACAGCCTTGTCAGACTCCATTGAAAGAACATATGCACTGACGTGATCATCTACAAACATATAATCACGAACTGAATCTGGGGTTCCAACGTAGCAGGTTTCGCCCCTGAGCATAGTCGAGATAATGTATTCAGTCAGAAAGTTCCTCTCGCCCTTTCTTCCATAAGTGTTGTTAGGTCTCAAGATTGTTGCTCTCAGCCCATACACCTTCATGGCCATCTGGACATATCTGTCAGCAGCCTCCTTGCTGACAGCGTATGGAGAGGCTGGATTCAGAGGAAGGTCTTCCTTGTAAGGTTCTCTCTGCTTCTGCCAGCCGTAGACCTCCGCAGTGGAAGCGAAGATCAGTCTCGTCTTAGGACAGAACTCCGAGATAGCATGCACAAAGTTGACAGTTCCGTTGATGTTTGTTGAAAGATAGGGGAACGGATCCTCGAAAGAAAGCCGGACAGGCGTCAGAGCGCCTATATGGAGTATGAATTGGGGTTTGGAGGAGGTGATTGCCGAGCATACTGAGTGATACTGTGTCAGGTCACCCTCAACAAGGTGTACTCTATCAAGGACTTGGTCTAAGGGTTTCAGGTCTCTCCTTGACGCATGTCTTACGAGGCCGTAGACATTGTAGCCA
>Ga0315291_10002180_pt1 | contig 25811 bp, 23 predicted proteins | sample YL17G12_20_MG_FD_203070 | JGI IMG/M metagenome (GOLD analysis project Ga0315291, IMG submission 203070) | Sediment microbial communities from Yellowstone Lake, YNP, Wyoming, USA - YL17G12_20 | ecosystem: Environmental > Aquatic > Freshwater > Lake > Sediment | place: USA: Wyoming | collected...
GGAAACTAAAGGTACAATTACTACGACAGCCCCCAAGATAAATATCCACCACACTGCAATCTTAGTTTTGGTTGGTAGTTTAGTCTTGGCAGTATTTACTTTTTGCTCTTCACTCATAATTCACCTGCTTTGGAACTGCGCATATTAGTTTGTCCCTAGACTGAATTGTTATCATTGTATAATAGAAAGCTTTCCTCATTTAGAGAAAAGCTTGCAAATGCCCAACCGGTCTTCGGCAACCCAGCCATCCTAGTTCTTCCACCCTATCCATGACCTGCAGCTTTGCGTCCCGCAATTGCTTGCGGTTTGCCTTTCTCGGAACTTCATTCCGTAATACCTCAATGTGGCATTATGGAATTGTCTTATTGGGTACTAATATTATCATGCAGCATGGTGACATGTCAACACCAGAATAAGGAGCAACCCTTAGCCCACATTATAGAGTTCAGGCCTTGAAACGCAATAAGGCCGATGGTTTTCGGACACGCGTCAATTAGGAGCACTACCCCTCCATAGCTCATCGCACAATTCATCGTACTGTTGCAGGATGCTTCATCATTTCCAATCTATCTCAGCTTTAATTGACTTCACTATAGTGCTATGCTATCATCCGTGAATATTCTAAGGCGGGTCGAATGTCGAGAGAAAAAGCCCTAGCTTGTGTTCTTATCGGCGCGGGGGTGGGCATTCTGGCAGGGCTCACCGGCATTGAAACATGCTAGAATCATCGTCGAAAGATGGATATTAAAGATCGCCCTAATCATTTAATGTATATTCAGACGCTTCGCCGTATGAGCGCGGAGGAGCGTCTGCTGAAATCCTTTGAGTTGACTGCATTCTCGGAAGAGTTGTTTCTTCAGGGGCTTCGCAGGAGATTCCCAGGCCTCTCGGAGGATGAGATCAAGGGTATCTATATAAAGCGGCTGGATAAATGTCACAACAAAAATTATTAGAACGAGTGGTGCAGGTACTCTCAGGTGCCGGTGTCGAGTATATGGTGACGGGGTCAGTCGCCTCCAGCTTGTATGGAGAGCCACGGTCAACCCACGATATAGACATCGTGATTGCAATTGAACGTTCATCGATAAAGCAATTAGTCCAAGCGTTTCCCCCGCCTGATTATTACCTGACTGAGGAAAGTATATTGAATGCTATTGACCACCTGGGTATGTTTAACCTCTTGGATGTAAACACGGGCGATAAGGTAGATTTCTGGATACTGATGGATGAACCATTTGACCGCTCGCGTTTCGCACGAAAACGCATAGAGGATGTGCTGGGAATTAGGCTCGCTGTGTCCAGTCCTGAGGACATTATCTTGATGAAATTGAGTTGGGCCAAACGTTCCGGGGGCAGCGAGAAGCAGTTTAATGATGCATTGAGTGTTTATGAAGTGCAGTGCGGTGCACTCGATCTAATGTATCTGCGTCAATGGGCTAAAGAACTTAAAATTCAAGGCCTGCTGAAGAAACTGGAGAATGAAGCAGAGGCTGTTTAGTGTAAGGACGTTTCCTCAATACTGCGATTCATTTCCCCTTAGGGGCACCAGAGTGAACAAATGATAAAACTGTTCACTTGCCATTTTCAAAAGCTTAAAGAGTAGTGCTATTTAAAAGTCATCTCCTTTAGCAACACCCCCTTTTTATTTTCAAATCTGCCTCAGCTTTAATTGACTTCACTATAGTGCTATGCTATCATCCGTGAATGTCTTAAGGCGGGTCGAATGTCGAGAGAAAAAGCCCTAGCTTGTGTTCTAATCGGCGCGGTGGTGGGCACTCTGGCAGGGCTCACCGGCATTGGGGGGGGCGTCTTCCTGGTGCCCCTGCTCGTCGGCGTGTTATATGTCTCTCAGTATGAAGCACATGGTACTTCACTCGCCATTATCTTCCCTATGGCATTGTCCAGCGCCGTCATATACGGCGTGATGGGTTATATCCAATGGGAAATATTTCTACTGTTTGCAACCGGTGGGATGTTGGGCGCTTTCTTAGGAGCCAGGCTGATGAAACGTGTCCCGGAAAGACACCTGCAGTGGCTGTTTGGCTTGTACATTATTTGTGTGGGATTTGTCATGGTCCTTACGCGTTCCACGGTTTCTGTGCCCCTGGCAGAGCGTGAGCTGAGCGGGCTGGCATATTTCGGGTTCGTTTTCGGCGGTCTTGTAGCCGGGCTCCTGTCCGGGATCATGGGTGTGGGCGGCGGCGTGGTGCTCATACCGATAATGGTGCTGCTCATTGGAGTGGATCAGCATACGGCACAGGGGATATCGCTGGCGGCGATAGCAGTGATATCGTTTTTCGGCGCTTTCACTCACTTTAAGCAAAAAACCGTCAGAACTGACATCGCCATGTATGTGGCTCCGAGCGCGTTATTGTATGGTTTATTAGGCAGCTTTCTGGCGGATCGGATAGATGCAAATATACTTCGGGACATAGTTGGCAGTATAATAATCATCGCAGGTGTATTAACCGTGTTCAGAGACTGGCGTGCTGGAGGATTCGCATCGTGAGCAGCTTAACCGAATTATATGAGAAAATCGCTAAGTGCGAGGCTTGCAGGCTTTGCAAACAGCGGAAACGGGCTGTACCCGGCGAGGGGCGCGAGGATGCAGAGATTATGTTTATCGGGGAGGCGCCGGGATGGCATGAAGACCAGCAGGGGCGCCCGTTTGTGGGGCCGGCGGGGCAATTCCTGGATGAACTGCTGCAATCTATCAGCTTGAAAAGAAGCGAAGTCTATATCGCTAACGTTGTGAAATGCCGCCCGCCGGGAAATCGCGATCCACTGCCCGATGAGATCGGGGCCTGCCGCAATTGGCTCGACCGCCAGATAGAGTTGATAAAACCTAAGATGATCGTGACGCTGGGGAGATATTCGATGGCCAGGTTTTTCCCCGGCGGTGTCATAAGCAAGGTTCACGGCACGGCGCGGAAGAGCGAAGGGGTGACGTATTTTGCCATGTATCATCCCGCTGCGGCGCTGCATCAGGGAAGCTTGCGCAAGGTCATCATGGAGGATATGCTTAAGATACCGTCGTTTTTGACTCAGGCCGAGGCGGCCTCGGAGGAACCGTCGCCGCAAAAGGCAAAGAAAGCGGAGAAGGTAGAGAAGGTGGAGAAGGTAGAGAAGGTAGAACAAGCTGAGCCTAAGCAGCTTTCGATGTTCTAGGGAACACGTGATGGGAGAAGAGAGAAGTAAGGGGCAGATGAAGCATCGGCCGGGAGCGATGCGCGGCGGCGCTCTTTTATATATTTTGATCGCATTGTCCGTGCTGGTTGTGGCACTGGTACTGCTGTTCTGTTTCTACGCGCCGGCGCGAAGGCCGTTTGTCGATACGTTCGGATACGGGCTTATCCCGCTGGGCTTCTTCATACTGGTAGTCTTATGGTTTATCCTGCGTAACCAGATTCGCCAGCTATTCGCCAAATTGCACATCCCCGCCTTCTTACAGGGCTTTAATATATGGCTCGGTATAGTATCGTTCATCTTTGTCATTTTCGGCATACTGGCGCTCATTGACAAGGAAAACGGCAGTAATCTTGGAGGAAAGCTTGGCGAAGCTATTATCGCCGATTCGTTCGTGGCAGGATTTTTCATCGTATTAGGGCTGGTAATCCTCGGGCTAATCTTAATAATGCCGCGAAGAAGCTGGAATATAATCGTGCTCCTCGGCCGCTGGATAGCGAGTTTGTACCGGCGTTATCCGCTTCATACGTATCTGTGGCGTGCGTTGTGCTGGCCGTTCAATTATACGAAACAGCATCTCATGGAACGAAAACCTAAATCGATAAAGGTAACGGCGGTGCGCATTCAGGTCGGCGAGCAGAAGCGCGAGCCGGAGCAGCCGAAAGAGAAGCCTTTAAAGAAAGAAAAGAAGGTCCCGGCCGTAGCCGAGTACAAAGCGGATGTCGTTAATATTATTGAGCCGGCCGGGCGCTCGGGTGGGGAGAAGGGGAAGTGGCAGCTTCCTGCTCTGACGATACTCGAACGCGAGCTGGATGCGCAGAAGCCGGAGGTGGATACCAAGCGCGGGGCCAGGATCATAGAAGAGGCCCTTTCTAGCTACGGCGTTGAGGCCAAGGTGGTGGAGTCCAATGTGGGCCCGGCCGTTACGCAGTACGGGGTCGAGCCGGGATGGGACCGCAAGTTCAAGGAAATCAAGGAAAAGGACAAGGACGGCAATATAACCATTCGGCAGAAAGAGGTTTCCAAGACTAGGGTCAAGGTCGAGCGCATCGCCTCCCTTGCCAATGACCTGGCGCTGGCGCTGGAGTCGCCGTCCATAAAGATAGAGGCTCCGATACCGGGTAAGGCCATGGTTGGCATCGAGGTGCCCAATCCGATAGCGTCCACGGTCAGCCTGAGGAGCATAATAGAAACAAGTTCATTTCAAAAACTTAAGGCTAAGACAAAGCTGCCTCTGGCCCTGGGGAAGGGGATGTCGGGCGAGGGCGTGGTCGCCGACCTGGCCAAGATGCCGCATCTGCTGATCGCCGGCGCTACCAACAGCGGTAAGAGTATATGCATGAAATCGATCATCGCGACGCTGCTGATGTACGACAGCCCGGAAGAGGTGCGCTTCATTATGGTGGACCCGAAGCGGGTGGAGTTGGTGTCGTTCAACAACGTGCCGCATCTGCTCACGCCGGTCATCGTGGACCACGAGAAAGCGGTGGCGGTGCTGCGCTGGCTCACGCGCGAGATGGATCATCGCTACGAGAGGCTGGCGGCGGTCGGCGCCAGGGATATAGAGTCCTATAACAAGAACCCGCGTGTCGATAAACCATGGGCATACCTGCTGCTCGTCATCGATGAGCTGGCTGAGCTCATGATGACGGCGCCCGATGAAGTGGAGCGCATGATATGCCGTCTGGCGCAACTGGCCAGGGCCACCGGCATCCATTTGATTGTAGCCACGCAGCGCCCGTCGGTGGACGTGGTCACCGGGCTCATCAAGGCCAACTTCCCCGCGCGCATCAGCTTCTCCGTGGCATCGCAGGTCGATTCGCGCACTATCCTCGATACCGTCGGCGCCGAGAAGCTCCTCGGCCGGGGGGACATGCTGTTCCTTCCGCCCGACGCACCGAAACCAAGACGCCTTCAGGGCACTTATGTCTCCGAGGCCGAGATCGAGAAGGTGGTTAGTTTCTGGATAAGCCAGCATCCCAGGGAGGCCGGCGTTCAGCTGGTGCCGGACCTGGATACCTCGGCGGCTGCCGATAAGGTCCCTGAGGATTCTTTACTGCAACAGGCTATCGGGCTCACGGTCGGGATTAATCATCTATCCACATCTTTCCTGCAGCGTCGCCTGGGCGTCGGGTATCCCCGCGCGGCTAAGATCATGGACATGCTCGAGGCGCAGGGGGTCGTAGCACCCGGCGAGCCAGGTAAGTCGCGGCAGGTGCTTGCTAAACACGATATGAAGAAGCAAGATGTAAAGAAGCACGAGGCTGCGGAGGGCGATGCGGCATGATGAAGGGGTTCTTCGATAAGATTGTACCGCGCCGTCCGGAACGGCTGGAACACGGCGCATTCGATCGCATGAATACCTGCCTTTACTGCGGGGGAAATCTGGCATCGGATGAAATGTTCGAACGCTATCGCGTATGTCCTGCATGCAGGTACCATTATCAGATCTCCGCTTATGACCGTATCGCGCTTATAGCGGACAACGAAAGCTTCATCGAAACGAACAGATCGTTGGCGTCCCTGGATCCCCTGTCGTTCTCAGGGGAGACCTCCTATAAGAAGCGCGTTTTTGAAGCGCAGAAAAGGACCGGCCTGCCTGAGGCGGTGGTCACGGGCGTTTGCCAGATTGAGGGCACCTGGACGGTAATAGTAGTTCTGGACTTCAGCTTCCTCGGCGGCGGCATGGGGTGTGTGGTGGGGGAGAAGGTGACACTGGCCTTCGAGCATGCTTTGAAGAAACGGTTGCCGCTGGTGGCAATCGTCTCGAGCGGCGGCGCGCGTGTGCAGGAGGGCGTGCTGGCCCTGATGCAGATGGCCAAGACGGCTGCCGCGGCAAAACAGTTTATCGATACGAATCTCCCGTTCATCTCGGTTCTCACCAATCCCACTACTGGCGAGGTATATTCCAGCTTTGCCAACCTGGCCGATATTATCGTCGCTGAGCCCAAGGCGCTTATAGGGTTCGCACCCATGAGGCTGGTAACGGAGACGGAAGGGGGCACGCTGCCTTCGGAAGCCCATACCTCAGAATCCCATCTGAAACACGGGATGATCGACCTGATTGTAGAACGCCCCAGGTTAAGGGAGCTGCTGGCTGTATTGCTGGATCAGCTGTTGTCTCAGTATCGTATAACAATTAAGAGAAGGTTCGGCCCCTACCCGCCGATATCGACGCACAGGGAATCGGCATGGAAGAGCGTCCAGCTTGCCAGGCACGAAGACCGCCCCACTTCTTTGGATTATATCGGCAGGATATGTTCCAGCTTCATCGAGCTGCACGGAGACCGCTGCTACGGCGACGATGAGTCGGTTGTCTGCGGGCTGGCGGATATCGGCGGCGGCACGGTCGTGGTTATCGCGCAGGAGCGCGGCCATGGAGACCAGGGTAAGAAGGGCTGGATATATCCCGAGGGGTTCCGCAAGGCGCAGCGGGCCATGAGGCTGGCTGCTAAGTTTATGCTGCCCGTAGTCACATTTATCGATACGCCGGGGGCGTACCCCGGACTTAATGCCGAGGAGCGGGGGATCGGCAACGCTATCGCTCAGTGCCTAGCACACATGTCGGATCTGCCCACGCCGGTGGTAGCTGTGATCATAGGCGAGGGCGGCAGCGATGGTGCGCTGGCCTTCGGGGTCGCCGATCGCATTTTAATGCTGGAGAACGCCATCTTCTCGGTGATACCTCCCGAGAGGGCTGCCAGCCTTCTGTATCGGGATTCCAGTAAGGCCGAGGAAATCGCCACGGCGTTGAAACTGACGGCGAAGGACTGCTCCGATCTTGGTGTGGTGGATGTGATAGTGCCGGAGCCGAAGGGTGGGGCTCACGTCTCTCCCGATGAGGCGGCGCGCCAGGTGAAGAAATACATATTGAATGAGCTGGTCCAGTTGCAGGGGACCTTCTGGGGCCGGCTGACCAAAAACAGATATGACAAGTATCGTGGCATCGGCAGATATAATTCGCGCCTGAGCGTTGCCTTCTCCAAGGAGCGTTCGCAGCTGTATGAGTACATTTCACAGAAGGTAGAGGAGCTTAAGGAGCGCCTGCCGTCACGTTCTCGAGGGGTTGAAGAAGAGAGTCCTTTGCCTAAAGAAATTGAAAAGGAAGAAGAGCCGCCTGCTGCGGTAGAATGAGGTTGACTTACTCAGCTTTCTTGCGCAGCCGTTTCAGTACAGCATCCCGATATACCCGCGCTAAACTCTTGCCGTGTTGAGGAATCCTCTCCCGCTTCTTACGTAGCCGCCTCTCGCGGCGCTCCTGCTTGGTTTCGCCTTCCTCTTTCATTCCATGTTCCTCCGTATCTCTATTATACGGTCCCTTAACAATGCAGCCTTCTCGAATTCGAGGTTCTTAGCCGCCTGTTTCATCTGTGACTCCAGGTCTTTAATCAAGCGAAGTTGCTCGTCTTTCGGTAATTTGCTGACCTGGTACGGCGCGCGGGCCTCGGCGACGGCAACAATGCGGTCGCTGATGTCCTTGATGGCCTTCTTTATGCCTTGAGGAGTGATGCCGTGCGCTTCGTTGTAGGCCGTCTGAATCTTCCTTCTGCGGTAAACCTCATCTAAGGCTGCCTGCATCGAGCCGGTGACCGTGTCCGCATACATGACAACGTGGCCGTCGATATGCCGCGCGGCGCGGCCCATGGTCTGTATCAGCGAGTCGCGCGACCTGAGGAAGCCCTCCTTGTCAGCGTCCAGTATCGCAACAAGGCTTACCTCCGGGAGATCGAGCCCTTCGCGTAATAAGTTTATACCTACAACTACGTCGTACACCCCGAGTCTCAGGTCGCGGAGTATGTCGACCCTCTCCAGCGTGTCTATCTCCGAGTGCAGATAGTGTGTCTTGATCCCCATCTCCTTCAGATATTCCGCCAGCTGCTCGGACATGCGCTTGGTCAGCGTTGTTACCAGACATCTTTCACCGCGTTTAACCCTGACCCTTATCTGTTCCATCAGGTCATCGATCTGATTCTTGGTCGGCTTGACTTCTATTGAGGGCTCAAGCAGGCCTGTGGGACGTATAAGTTGTTCCGCTATACGCTCGCTGTGCTCGTATTCGTAAGGCCTCGGTGTCGCGGAGGCGTAGATCACCTGATTGACGTGTTCCTCGAACTCTTCGAAATTCAGCGGGCGATTGTCCAGCGCCGACGGGAGCCGGAATCCGTAATCCACCAGCGTCTCCTTGCGCGATTTATCGCCGTGATACATTCCGCGTATCTGCGGCAGCGTGATATGAGATTCGTCGATGATGAGGAGGTAGTCGTCAGGGAAATAGTCGATCAGCGTCCAGGGAGAGCTTCCCGGCGCCCGCCGCAGCAGATGCCGTGAGTAGTTCTCTATCCCGCTGCAATAGCCGACCTCCCGCATCATTTCAAGGTCGTAGTTGGTTCTGGATTCGAGCCTTGCCGCTTCCAGCAGCTTGCCCGCTCCTTTAAGCTCGGCGAGGCGCTCTTTCAGCTCTGTACGTATATCATCGATCGCTGCGTTCATTTTGTCGGGAGACAAGACGAAGTGTTTTGCGGGGTATACGTCTGTTTCCGTTCGTTCTTCCAGCAGCTCGCCGGTCAGCGGGTCTACCTCTACGATGCGCTCGATGGTATCGCCGAAGAACTCCACCCGCACCGCCAGCTCCTCGTAAGCCGGTTGCACCTCCAGCGTGTCGCCGCGCACGCGGAAGCGCCCCCTGGTGAAGTCGATATCGTTGCGCTCGTATTGCATACTGACCAGCTTGCGGGCGACGTGCTCAGGCTTTACCAGTTGCCCTTTCTTCAATGTCAGCACGAAGCTTTTATACTCCTCCGGCGAGCCGAGGCCGTAGATGCAGGAGACGGATGCGACGATAACGACGTCGCGGCGGCTGAGCAGTGCCCTGGTGGAGGCATGACGCAGCTTGTCGATCTCCTCGTTGATATCGGTCTCTTTCTCGATATACGTATCTGTCTGGGGGACATAGGCCTCGGGCTGGTAGTAATCGTAGTAGCTGACGAAGTATTCTACTGCATTATCTGGAAAGAACTCCCTCAACTCCGTCGCAAGCTGTGCAGCAAGTGTTTTGTTATGTGACATAACCAGCGTGGGGCGCTGCACTTTTTCGATGATATTGGCCATTGTGAAGGTCTTGCCACTGCCAGTCACGCCGAGCAGCGTCTGGTGCTTGAGCCCGCGCCTGAGGCCATCGACCAGCTTCTCTATCGCTTGAGGCTGGTCTCCGGTAGGCTTGAAGTCTGAGACGATCTTAAAATCCGGCATTCTCGTAGCTCGAAAGTTGCATGATGGGAAAGATTAACAAATAATTGTCGACCGATTATAGTTTAAGTCGTTAGAATAGAGTTTGTCCAACCCGCTTAATTTCCGACGGGAGAAATATCGTACCTCTAGAAAATTGGTATTCGTATATTGAGTTTGTATCTCTGGAAGGTATATAATACAATTTCTATGACTCGGTAACTTTTAAAAAATATATTAGCAAGCCTTGACAAATTCTGCTAATATATGGTAGAACTTCCTAACCCTGTGGGGGGAGAGGCAAATATGAAAGATAAGAAAATGAAGGCCTTGGGACTGCTTACAGCGTTATCACTTGCGGTGTGTCTGATTAGCTCCAATATAGTTTCGACTGCAGGTTTTTCCTATGCGCAGACGAGTAGCCTGGAGTGGACACGGATTACCATCCCGGTTGAAGACGATATGCAGCTTTATCCTGGGTATGATATCGGTCCGATGGCCGTCTCCCCGGATGGTGCGACAGTATTCGCTGCTGTGCAAAATGAGCTTATCTTAACTGACTGGGACTTGCTGAAGTCAACGGATGGTGCTTTTACATGGCAGAATACTGATCTCAGCAACGCTATGGCTGCTAAAGCCCCTGTCGATACCGGGGCTATCGTGGCGGTGGAACTCTCGCCGTCATGGAGTTCTGATGGGTGGGTTTTTGTGGCCACGAGTAACAGCGTGTATTATTCTGAGGATCGCGGCCGCACGTTTGACGATTTAAATCCCGTTCCGGGAACTAAATATGCGGCTGGTACGGATGTAATAACATCTCTTGACTTGGCATTAGATTCTTCAGGCAGGATTGTTGTGGCGGTAGGGACCGCTAATCCTGCGATAACAACTACCGATGTATACATATTAGGTATTAGCGGGTGGGTAGCTCAGGGTGTCGGCGCATACGACGTACTGGCGGTAGGATTGTCGCCCAACTACGCGACGGACACAGCAGTTATCGCTGTGGTTACAGATACAACTACACCCAAGACGGTGGTAAGGACCAAGCTCGGGATAGGGGCATGGGATGCCGCTGTAAAAGATGCAACTATCCAAGACCAGGGTGGCCTCGATTTTGTGTCATACAGGGCCTGTATCGGGTTCCCGGATGACTATAAGGCAGTCAGTGGTACCGGTCGCGTTCTAACGCTTTTTGTAGGCTTATCTGCCACCGGGCTTGGGCCAGTGGCGCTTGGCGACGTCTTTCGTATTAACGGGGGCTGGCTGAGTGCATCAAGTTTTACTGATCTAAATGTAAGAGGAGATGTAAGTGCCGGCAATCCTTCCGAAACTAATGTGTGGAGTATAGCTGTATCTGGTGCTGTGAGCGGGGTAACTATAATTGCCGGTACTGAAGAAGTTAATCCCAGTTTGCCTCCTATATCTCCTGTGCCAGGACAATTCTTGTTATATACAGGTTCTATTGCTGGGGGGACTTGGACCTGGCAACCTGATTCACAGGATGCAAATTATTTATCATCTTATAAGCAACCTACTGGTGAGACTAAAGCCACTGTTGTTATGGCAAATTCCGTAGCTTATGTGGGCACATTCGGTGATCAGAGCGCCGTTTCGGCCGCCTTAATCGCTGAGGGCGAAGGTTTTTATTCGTGGAATCAGCGCGGGCTTATCGATACAGTCATAGGTGATCCTGTCAAGGGTGGGATAACTGACATGAGCCCGTCCGAGGGGTACTTTTCTGATGGGACTATGTTTATTACTACGATGGATATTGTAACTGGTGATGCTAGCCTGTGGCGTACGGTGACGGAGGGCAGGACGTGGGAGCGCGTGTATTGCTCGACTCTCACGGGCCCGGCGACATGCGTATTTGATATGGTGAGGCTCACTTCTGGCGCGGTTATTGTAGCCCAGAGCGGTAGCAAAGCTATAGTTCCGTCTTTTGATTACAGTGCGACGTTTCAGGCTACTCGTAGCGCTCAACAGAATATTACTGCTTTTGCTGTAAAAGATGAAAATACTTTTTACTCTGGCGATGCTAACGGCGGAGTTTGGATGACTACTGATGCAGGTGCGACATGGGTTTCGTCTGTTGGCAGTGAGATACCGGTAGGTGATACGGTTATTGACTTGGTTCTTACAGATGGCGGTGATATATACGCCGGCACTAATCAGGGGGGAGTTTACAAGGCCAGCGAATCCGATTTCACATTTGTCCAAGTAGGCCCGGATACGCCGGGTGCACTTGCCGATAGCGTACATGTGGCGCCGGATCTTTATGACGGGTCTTATATTTATGCCGGAATACAGGGTGGCGCATCCACTCAGGGAATCTGGCGGTTTGATACTCAAGGGGGTGACGAGGCGATCTGGGAGCATATAGCAGATAGTGCTGTCGTAGGTGACATATCTTCGCTGGCCTGTGATTACCAATATGGAGTTCTGTATGCAGTCAGTGGCAGTATGGGGATAGGATGGCGCTCGATCAATCCTACGACTATGAAAGATAATCCGATATTCGAGGAAATCGATGAAGGCCTGGGTACCGGCGATTCGGTAAGACGTGGTTTGAAACTAGTGTCTGCCCCTAATGTCCTATTTGCTGTGGGTGGCGCGTCGTATACCCAGATCTGGACTTCCAGTGACGAGATAGTCAAGATGAAGCTGCTTGCTCCCGAAGACGGTGCAACCTCCGTCGGTGATATCATGAAGGACGAGGCTTTCCTCGGCAGGGCAAGGGTAAGGCTTGAATGGAAGGAAATCCCGGGGGCGGAATCCTATGAGGTTCAGATTGCGTTTGATGAAGAATTAGACAGCCCCGTAGATATCAGCTATTACGATGGTGGGACCACGTACAGTGATGGGACGATGAAGGTAGCTTATCCTTGGCTGGGGACCAAGTATTACTGGAGCGTGCGTGTTGTTGCACCCTATATGAGTCAATGGTCAGATGCTTGGAGCTTCACTACGCCATTGGGTCCTGCTCTAGCTATGCCCGGACTACTTGGCCCTAAGGCGGGGCAGAAGAATGTCATGCTGAGGCCAGCTTTGCAATGGAACAGCTCTATAGACGCCAAAGGTTATGAGCTTATATTGACTGCGAACTGTGACTGGAATAATCCCGTACTCAATCTTTCCGGGGAAAGCGCCATCAACGGTACTGCATACCAGATAACGTTCGATCTGGCTAAAAACACGAGTTATTGCTGGCAGGTGCGCGGGGTGAATAAAATAACACACTCTCCGTGGAGCGATACGGGCACATTTACCACGGGGTTTACAGCAGAGGCAGAAAAAATTGGGCTACCGATTTGGGTCTGGGTTATCATTGCCCTGGCATCCATTCTGATTCTGTCGATTTTGGTACTGATAGTCCAATCCAGAAGGTATTAAAAAGTCATTTAGAGGGAGTATAGAAAAGAAGCCCCCTGGTTAAGGGGGCTTCTTTTTTTGAAGAGTTGCAATCGTTAATTTGTATTTACTTTTGGATTAACGTTCCGCTCAGGTCGTAAGCCATTGCACCGCTGATTTCAACCCGCACGATTTGACCAACCTCAGCCTGTCCTTCCGCAAGAACTAGGCCATCGATTTCCGGTGCGTCGCGGTAGGAGCGGCCTATAGTGATGCCATTATCGTAACCTTCCACCAGCACATCGAGCGTCTGGCCGACGAAAGTTTGATTTATTTGAAGAGATATGCTCTGCTGGAGGGACATCAATCGATCGAGGCGTTCATCTTTCTCCTTGTCGTGGATTGGATCGCCTAACTTCTCGCTTGCGGTGCCTGGCTCGAAGGAAAACTTGAAGGCACCGACACGATCGAAACGAATCTCCTGCATAAAATCGAGGAGCGTTTGGAATTCCTCATCCGTCTCGCCGGGGTAGCCGACGATGAATGTGGTGCGGATAGCCAGCGTTGGTATCGCTTCACGCATCCTGGCAATGGTCTTGCGCACCCAGCCGATATTGGATGGGCGCTTCATGCGCTTGAGCGTCCTCGGGTCGGCGTGCTGCAGCGGCATGTCGAGATAGGGCAGAATCTGTTTTCGGCTGGCCATGGTTTCGATCAGCCGGTCGCTGACATAGCCGGGGTAGGCGTACATGATGCGAATCCAGTCCATGTCGGGTACGGCGTCCGTCAGTTTCTCCAGCAAGACAGCCAGCCCGTCTTTTATCCTCAGGTCGTGACCGTAATCGGTCGTATCCTGTGCGATCAGTACCAGCTCGCGCACGCCTTTGTTGCGCAGGATGCGGGCTTCATCCAGAATTGTGGCCATCGGGCGGCTGACGGCCGGTCCTTTAATGAGCGGGATGGCGCAGAAGGCGCAAGGACGTCGGCAGCCGTCAGCGATTTTGAGATACGCGCTGGCGCCGCAGATGCTGGCACGGATAGTATCATGCTCGTCGGTGCCGATCGTCGCGGCTTGGGGGAGATGGTAGAAAGGTTCGGGATGCGGTGTCGCACTTAGTCGGTCGACGACCTGCACGATGTCCATCCAGCGTCGCGTGCCGAGGACGCCGTCGATGCCGGGTACTTGCCTGGCTACCTCTGCGCCGTAGCGCTGGGTGAGGCAGCCTGCCGCGATGAGCAACTGACCGTTGCGTTTCTTGGAGGCCAGCTCGCGCAGTGTGCTGAATGATTCTTCTTTGGCAGGCCCGATGAATCCGCAGGTGTTGACGATGAGGATGCCGGCCTGAGTGGGTTTATCGGTGGATTTGTAGCCGCCTTTTATTAATAGCTGGGACATCGAGTCCGAGTCCACGGTGTTTTTGGTACAGCCGAGAGAGACTATGTGAAACGTTTTTTTGGACATACTGATAAGTTCCTGTGATTGTACTGAAACTGTCTTGGTCAATCCCCTCTATCTCTAATCCCCCTCAGTCCCCCTTTAAGAAAGGGGGATATCAGGAGGATTTTGGGGGACACCCCTAGAACCCCGGTCCTTCCAAGAGAAAATTCCATAGAAGGACACCTCTTTTTCAATAGTATCCCAATTTAAGAACAGAGCGAACGTATCTTTGACACATGATACGTTTTCCGCTGGTTGGAGGCAAGCTAGTAATCGCTGTCGATCAATACTACGTGTCAAACCACTCGGAGTAGCTTTTGTCCACAGAGTAGCCATCGTCCACTATCTGTACGAGCAACCGAGTATGCTCTCCTGCAGGGATGTCTAACTGCATTGTTATGGTGATACTCTGGTCAGACCCAAGATCGAAATGCTGACTTTCCTCGGCGTTCCAGACCATATCGCCGCCCGCGTCGAAAGCGGCGTATATATAGACGTCGCTGGCTGTGTCCGTGCCGAGGTTTTCGACCGTTATAGTTAAATTCATTTTGTTGAACCACGAAGATTCAGCGCTCCAGTCATGGGTGAGTATCGGCACGGGGGTGATGTCGTATATGGAAGCGGATTCTCCGGTATACTCCGAGGGGAGTTCCCCGATCTCCCAGCCCTCTCCGGTGGTCTCCAGGTAGTAATATTTACCGCTGTCGTGAGGCCAGTAGGTCCCGCTGAATTCCTCGCTGCCCAGGACGCCGACGGCCATATGGTTCGGCAGCGATAGGAGTACCGTGCCGTATCCCATCTTGTGGAGTATAGCCGCCATAAGTATCGATGTGTCTTCGCAGTCGCCGCCGTTATCGACGAGCGTTTCGATAGGGTAGCGCGGATATTCGTCGTAAGATGTGGTTACGTTGTCTACTGCGTACGGCAGGCTCTGTATGAATGATACGGCGAAGTTGACGGTCTCCATCTCATCATATCCTGCGTTAGTAGCGACCTCCTCGATTTTATCGATAAGCGTGTCGATATATTCGTCGTCCTTGGGGTGTGTCACATAAATGGAATAGTCCTCGGTCTGTGCCCGGGGCCGCTCCACGTAGTAGTCGTAGAGGCTTTGCGGTATCGACAGCGTCCACTGCCATTCCTGCCCGTCGTAGCTCCATTCGTACTGCCTGGTGATTGTATCCGGTGAGTAGGTGGGCTCTGCGATTATCTGGATGGGCACCGGCGTTGGTGTTGGAGTGGAGAATGTTGGCGAGAAAACGGAACAGGCGGCGCCTGAGAGAAGTATTATTGCCAACAATAAAATTGCCGCTGGTCTGGCGATTTTCATTGCATATCCCACGATGTAAGTGCCGATTGTCTATCTCGTCGAGATATCGATGCCGTTTTATTCAACGTTTACCGTGATCTCGAAGGTTTCGGCCGGTTCGGCCTCCGGCTGCCATGGCTGGATATATTTCATCGAGATTGTGGCAGTGCCGGCAGCAAGCGCCTCGAAAGTCCAAACTTCCTGTCCGGGAACTCCGACCATGGGAGGGTCGGTTTGCTCCGGTGCTATGTACTCGTCACTCACCCATTGAATCACATCGGTATCGCTTATTGCGGAAAGGTTCCATGAGAATCCTGTTGAACCGGGGTTTGAATCCAGCGTTACGGCGAGAAATTGGCTGTGGCCCAGGGTGATTGTGCTCCCGGAGTCAGATTCGTTGACGTTGATAATTGTTCTAACTGGCGTTGGGGTTGGTTTTTGTGTCAGCGTCGGCATCGGCGTTTGTGTCGGTGTTTGAGTTGGCGTCGGCGTTGGTGATTCGCTTTTTCCTCCGCAGGCGATCCCCACAACGAGAAACATTCCGAGAATAATTGCTATTGCTGTCTTTGATCCCTTCATAACCGCCTCCTTGGACGATTTGTATGTATATGGATTGTAGGACTGCTGGGAGTAAGGTGTCAAATCATTAGTTTAAAAGGATGGACATGATAGGTTTGTGTTTTACAGTTTTGAACCGCAATTAACACATATCCAGTGACGGGTCATTTCGGGCTCTGGGTTCAGCTTGCCACAGTAATGGCATTTTCTCGTCGGCAGCGGGCTCACTTTCTTGGACATTGCTTCCCTGATTACGACCTGCCATAGCGGCGCTTCGATCAGGCTGCTTCTGGCGTCTTTGTCTATTTGTTCATACTGATCGCACTTCTCCAATCCGTATCTATCAGACGGGCATTCGGTAGGATGCGTGTAGAACTTCCTGCACCAGGAGCAGTCCTCGCGCAGGAATAATCTCAACAATACTTCCGGAGCATATCTGTTTGTCGTACGCGGTTTTAACCCTGCTTCTATCTTGCCACGTGGGCTGGCGTCGGGCGGCGCGGCTGTTTTGAGCTGTTCTGCAAGGCGCCGCTGTTTGGTTGCGCTCTCGGCTTTCCAGCCCTTGTATGTGGCTACAGAGGGGCGCTTGTTGGGATCGCGCTTTTGCGGCGGCGCCTTCCGTTTCTCAGGTTGTTTGGCTTTTTTCTTTCTAAACCAGCACATGAATCTGCCCGCAGTGTATTCGCTTATTCAGTAATCTACGCATGAACGGCTTAGTAAAAGGTTACACCCGATTGAAGTATGTGTCTATAGCAGTTTCGTGGTCGGAGGCAAATCAGCTTTCATTCTTCAGTGTTGATCTCTTCCGCGATGCTGATGCGCTCGACCTTGAGCGGCACGTAAAATACTTTGCCTGCCTCGATTAGCTCGCGTAGCTTCTTCTCATCCTCGCTGAGACGGGACTTGCCGGATTTCACCTCGATGAAGTCCACACCCTCATCATATTTTACGCCGACGAAATCGATAGGCGAGCCCAGGTAGAACAGACGATCGTATTTGGTCATCTCAAGGGTGGCCATGAGCTCATTCAGCTTTCCGGTGCGCTTGCTGGTGCTGGCGATGATTGATTGAACCACGTCGCGGGGCATCCCTTCCAGTATCTCGCGAATCTCTTTAACCGATGTTTGGGAAGCTAGCGCGTAGAGCAGCTTCTGCTCCAGGCCCTTGATGTCCGGCATCTCCACTCGCTGTGGGCGTCGCAGCAGGGCGATGATTACGGCGATCAAAGCTATGATAACTAGAGAGAAAATAATATAGGCAACAGCATCCATATCGCACCTCTCAATATGTGGGGGTTAGTTGCTGCTTTGAACCCCCTGTGTCCTAATCCCCCTTAGTCCCCCTTTACAAAAGGGGGATTTAGAGGGATTTAAAAAATAGGGGACCCCCCAATCCTTCCGCGGAAGGACCGCCAGAGGGTATTCCCTCTGGACTTTCCTGTTACGACTAAAGGTTGTTTTGTGAAAAAGATGGAGCACTCTTTGTATGACGGCATCTTATTGATCTTCCCACACCTTGACCTTGCCGTCGTGCACTACGTAGCACGTGCCGCCGGAAACTCTATCGCCGGGCGCTTTCTTGCGGGAGAGCTTAGCCTTCATGCGCAGCACCCGCTGATCGGTAGTCGCCATCACCTCAAGATCGATGAGCTTCTCGCCGAGCTTGTCGAGCGGCGTCGGCACGTTGCGGCATCGGGAGTAGGTACGCACTAGCGGCTCGAATCGCTCTTGCATCGCCCGCACCTGCTCAGGCGATATGCTGCTCTGGGCCAGCACGCTGTCCTCGTAGAAACTGTCGGTGTACTTGTCGGTGAGCAGGCCGTCCTGCTTGCACAGCTCATAAGCCCGGGTGCCCGGATATGGATAGAAGATCGAGACATGCATGGCTTTGGGCTTTACCTTTGCGTTGAGTTTGATGGTATCAAGGATGTATGATCTCGTCTCGTGGGGCAGGCCGATCATGTTGTAGCTCAGCGTTGGAATCTCCGCCTCGTCGCAGAAGCGGAAGGCGTCGATCATGCGCTGGTCGGTGACGCTGCGCTCGAGTATATCGCGGCGGAAGCGCTCGTTGCCGCTCTCCAGGCCGAAGCGTATCATGGCGCAGCCAGCCGATTTCGCCATGAGGGCGATATCCTTGTCCATCAGGTTGGGATGGCAGTTCATTTCGAAAGGTTTCTTTATCCGTCGGCTGTATTGCTTGGTGAACTCAGCGAACCACTCCTTCTTCATCGGCAGGAGGTCGTCGTGGAAAACATGATACTCGATTTTGGGGAAGTCTTTGGTGACGCGCTCCACCTCTTCTATCAGGTGGCCGACGCTGCGGAACCTCACATATTTTTCGCCTCCGTACATGCGCTTCATCGCCGCGCTGCAGCAGTAGGCGCAGTTGAAGGGGCAGCCGCGCGAGGCCATGAAGACGCCACGCTTCATGAAGTTCAGGTCGAAGCTGTTGGAGAAGGGAATAACATCGCGGTCGGCGAAGGGCAGCGTGTCCAAATTCTCGATGAGCGGGCGCGTTGCGTTGCGTATGATCTCATCGCCGCGCTTGATCCACAGGTTCGGTATGTCCGATATATCGCCGCCGCTTTGCAGACGGTTGCACAGGTCGAGAAGCACGCCCTCGCCCTCGCCGACGCCGACCATATCGACGCCGTCGATCTTGATGACCTCTTCCGGGTAGAGCATGGCGTGGGCGCCGCCGCAGATTATGCGGGCGTCGCTGTTACGTTTGGTGAGCGCCGCCAGTGGCGCCAGCCGCGGGAAGACGTTGGTTATGATGGAGAGCGCTACGATGTCGGGGCGTTTGCTCTTGAGAAAATCGATGTACTCCTCTTCCGTGGCGGTGCCCAGGAGGTGGAAGCCCTGACACTCGTGCCCGCCCTGTTTGAGGTAGGCGATGAGCGAGGCCAGCCCGATGTGGAACGGGCCCATGTGCTGGTAGCTCGGATCGATATAAACGAATGCTATCTTCATATTAGATTATTATGTATCAACCCCCTATTTCCCCCAGTCTTGGGGGAATTTAAAAAAGATAGGGGACACCCCTAAAACCCCACCAGAGGGCGATCCCTCTGGACTTCCTTTTTTATTTCCCTCGCCCGCCGCAGCGGGAGAGGGTCAGGGTGAGGGCTTGGATACCCCTAAGACCCCGGTCCTTCCGCGGAAGGACACATCTCATTTGGTGGGCAGCGCCCACCCTACGGATATCTATCGTCTGTCATTGCCCACGACGGGGCGAGGTGAGGGTGAATTAACCTCTCATCAGGGCGAATACGAGATTCGCCCCTACACCCTCTCTATATTGTCATTGCGAGGCGCGTAGCGACGTGGCAATCTCGCCGTTTGTGTGGTAAGACGTAAGTAGAGATTGCTTCGCTCCGCTCGCAATGACATTTTTAAAATTCCCTATATCTCATGCGGGCACGGCACGCCGTGCCCCTAACGTCTTCTTTCATTATAACTTCTTTTGCCCGCGCACGAGGAACTCGAAGGCGAAATGCTTGAAGAGCCAGGGCATGGCGTGTCCCTTCCTTTCCCAGATGCGCGCGAGGAGCTTGGGCGTCCCAGGTGGCGCATGGGTGAAGGCCTCGGTGTGAACATCGGTAACATTGTTGCCCTTGAGTATCTTGACGATGGCGCGGCTGGAAAGATGGTGCTCGTATGGCGTGGGCACCGCCAGACCTTTGGGCAGGCGGCGGCGCGGCACGGTCATGTACTTGTTCGGCTCGACGAGAATGATGTGTCCTCCCTTTTTGCACACGCGAATCATCGATTGTAATGGCTCGTCTATCGGTTGCGAGTGGTGCAGCGAGCCTTTGGAGAACACCACATCGAAGGCCTCGCTGCGGAAGGGCAACTGGCGTATGTCGCCGCAGACGCAGGTCCTGGCGCCGCAATTCATCAAGTCCTGCATCGATTCGTTGACGATATCCATATTCACTATGAGCGCGTCCTCGGCTTGTAGCGGCAGAGAAACCAGCCTGTCGTTGCCGCTGCCCACATAGAGCAGGCTCTTGCCGGAGACGCCGCCGGCGATATCTTGCAGCCGCCGGCACAGGTCGCGTGCGCCTTTCTCAGCGTATACGGTGAATATCTCAGCGGCGGCGGCGTTGGTGAAAATCACCTCTTTACCCCAGTCGTAGAGGTGGTGCTCCCACATGAGGCGGTCGGTCTCGAGGTTCGCCGGATCGCTGGGGTGTTTGCCCTCGCGCGTGGCCGCCATCAGCTTGCCGGTGTATTCCTCCTTGCCTTCGAGCGACTTCGCCAGCTTGGACGGCAGCATCTGCGGCACGTTGTTGATGATCGAATATGCGGCTTTGCAAGAAGCGCATGCCAGACTGCTATCGGAAACGGCATTAAGGTCGCTTGAACCGCAGTCGGGGCAGGCCAAAAGTGAGAGAAGGTTCTTGTCCATCGCGTCATCGGCCGGATAAGTGTTGCAATGCTAATCGTATCTTCTCCTCGATAGTCAGCTCAGGCGAGGCGGGCAGCGCGGAGATGGCGGATGTTACCTCGGAGGGCGAGTAGCCCAGACCTAGGAGCGCCGCAGACAACTCATTTCCCTCTGCGGCCGGTGTTCCTATTGCGATGCCCGCGATCTTATCCTTGAGCTCCAGCAGCAGGCGGCCGGCGGTCTTTTTGCCCACGCCGGGTATGTGGCATAGCATGTCGGCGTTGCCGCTGGAGATGGCCAGCGCGAGCTGTCCCGGGTTCATCGCCGAAAGCACCGAGAGTGCCACCTTGGGTCCGACGCCGGTGACGGAGAGCAGGATGCGGAAGGTGTCGAGCTCCTCAGATGTGGCGAAGCCGTACAGGGCGATGCTGTCCTCCCGCAGTTGCAGGTGCGTGAATATCTGTACTTTGTCGCCGATGTTGCCCAGCGCGCTGAGCGCGGAGGTCGGCATCTGGACGGAAAGGCTTATCCCGCTCACCTTGATGACCACCCCGTTGGCGCTTCGAGACTGTAGTTTTCCTTCGATACCTGTAATCATAATCAACCCTGCGACAGCAGCCCGGCTACGTGTTTCGCCTGGATGTGGCACACGGCCACTGCAAGAGCATCGGCGGCGTCAGCGGGCTGCGGCGGCGCCGGCAGATTCAGTATAACACAAACCATTTCCGCAACTTGATCCTTGCTGCTGCGCCCGTAGCTGGTTACCGATTGTTTCACCTGGGCCGGCGTGTAGTGATGCAGCGGTATCCCGCTCTCGATTATGGCTATCGTGGCTGCGCCTATGGCCTGTCCCACTGCGATGGCCGAGCGGGCGTTCTTGGCGACGAACGGCTCTTCGACGGCGGCCTCGTCGGGCTTGTATTTTTTGATGACCGCGCGCAGCTCAACGTATATTTTGTATAGGCGGTCGGGCATTTGCATGGATGACGGCGCGGTAATTGCTCCGTATGCCACATGCTTTATCTCGCCGGATACTTCGTCTATTATTCCGTATCCGAGTGTGAGGGTTCCGGGGTCGATACCTATAATGCGCATGGCTGCAAGTGTGTATCCTTCGATTTCGCGTGTGTTACTGTTGTTATCGGCATTTGGTTAATTAAGCTCTGATTTAGCCTTATCAACCCCCTAACCCCCAGTCTTGGGGGGAGAAGAGGGAGCCGGGGGACACCCCCGCGCCCCCGGTCCTTCCGCGGAAGGACACCTCTTTTTAAGAGGTGTCTTAAATATATTATCACTGACTGCTGTATTCTGCGATGGCGTCATCAGGGAAGTCGGCGTTGGTATATACCCGCTGCACATCGTCAAGTTCCTCAAGTTTGTCCATAAGCTTCAGCGCCTGAATAGCGGCCTTCTTATCAAGCCGCACCAGATTCTGTGGGATCCTCGTCAATTCGGCGGAGGTGATTTTAATCTTCTGTGCCTCCAGTTTTTTCCTCACGGCCTCTAATTCCTCCGGTGCAGTTTGAATTTCCAGAGTCGCTTCCTCCTGTTTTACATCTTCTGCGCCGGCGTCGATAGCTAAAAGCGCCAGGTCATCTGCGTTGCCTGATGCTTCAACTGTAATTACGCCCTTGGGCTGGAAGATCCATGTAACGCATCCGTTCTCGCCGAGGTTGCCACCACCACGTGAGAATACATTTCTTACTTCTGCAGTAGTGCGGTTTTTATTATCTGTCAGAACTTCGATCAGTATTGCTGTGCCGCTCGGCCCGTAGCCTTCGTAATGATGTTCGGTCGGTCGGATTCCACCTAATTCGCCTGAAGCCCTTTTAATGGCCCGTTCGATGTTCTCGACGGGCATGTTATGGTCGCGTGCCTTCTGTATTGACAGCCTCAGCTTGAAGTTCACAGTGGGGTCGGGGTCTCCGCTGCGCGCCGCGGCCTCGATTTCCTTGCTCATCTTGGTGAAAAGGGTCCCGCGTTTTGCGTCGGCCACGCCCTTCTGGCGTTTAATAGTTGACCATTTGGAATGACCTGACATCTTTTTTCTCCCAGCGAAGGTTGCAAACAGATTCTATCACCTCCCATGATTTAGGTCTATATGGTTAATTTATCAGCTTTTTGTTAGATTTAGCGGCTGACTTTACTACTTAGTTAATGCGCTTGCTGACAATAAGTTTGTGGTTTCGTTGTATAATATAGGTGTGAAGAAATCAACGATTCTACAGATATTGATGACCCTGGTAGTGGCCCTGCTCATATTTTTCGGGGTGCAGGCTATTATCGAGAGCCGCGTGGTTGAAGGCTCGTCCATGGAGGCTAACCTTCATGATGGGCAGCGCCTGATAGTAGTTAAAGCCGCGTACTGGTTCGGCGAGCCGCAAAGGGGCGACGTTATCATTTTTACGCATCCGGACGATCCGCAGCGCACGCTGGTAAAAAGGGTGATCGGCCTTCCCGGTGAGCAGATCGAGATCCAGGACGGTGTGGTATATATTGATGGTTCGCCATTGGATGAGCCATATATAACAGGAACTACCAGTCCTTTATCCAGGACAGCGGTGCCTGAAGGTTATTATTTCGTTATGGGCGACAATCGTCAGGCCAGCAGTGACTCCCGCAGCTGGGGGCCGCTGCCTGAGGATAATATTATTGGCAGGGTATGGCTGCTTTATTGGCCGCTGAGCGATTGGCATCTTGTCCGCGGCTACTCCTATGCGGACTGATGCTTTACCCCGTTTAGAGATATTTACTGCGATCGTGTGTGTATTTGCAGGTGTTGACCCGCCTTTTTATGAGGGCTATAATAGTGTTACATTTGTATCTAATGCAATCGGAGGGTGTAAGTGGCAAATGAAGTAGGCAAGCGATATGTATGTGCAAAATGCGGCGCCGAGTTTATGGTTACCAAGGCGGGGCAGGGAGCCATAAGCTGCTGCGGGCAGGAAATGAAAAAGAAGTAAGCAAAAAGGAGAATGTTCTGTGGCTAATCAGCTAGGCAAACGGTTCAAATGCAGTGTATGTAATACCGAGGTACTGTGTGTAAAGGCTAGCGACGGCGTAATTTCGTGTTGCGGCAAGAATATGGATATGCAGGAAGCCCGCCCGTTACCTTCCTCGGATTAGTGGTTTAATCTGAAATCTTTAAAGCCGAAGGCACCTTTCCGTAGTCGCGGTGAGGTGCTTTTGAATTTTACCAGTGATATGTTAACCCCCTGATATCCCCCTTGAAAGGGGGAAACAACATCCGAACCCCCTGTCAGTCCCCCATACGTTGGGGGACATAAGTAAATTAGGGGACACCCCTAATACCCTGGTCCTTCCGCGGAAGGACACCTCTGTGAATAGCTAACCTCTGCTGATACAGAGGCAGAGGACTGTAGACGTAGCTCGAATGCTCCCTGGGGTGTGCCACTTCCCCCTCTTTTTAGAAGAGGGGGTCAGGGGGTGTTCCTTTGTTTAATTCCCCTCTTCCTTCCATGATACATGATATATGGAAGGACCAGGGTGAGGGTATGCGCGCCGCAGCTGGAGAAGGTCGGGTCCCTCTTCATGAAGCTATCTTGCCCACTTTAAGTGGTGAGAACTTGACGAACGGTATATCTAACTAATAAACTACTGAAACAATAGATAACTAATTACTGTTTAATTAGGGAAGGGATGCGACTATGGATTGGGGATTGAAGAACAGGATATCACAAGTCGTGCAGCGCAACGGACGTTGCTTGATTATGCCAATCGATCACGGGTATTTCCAGGGGCCTACGAGTAAGCTGGAGAAGCCCGGCGAGACCTTGAAGCCGCTGCTCCCTTATTGTGATGCGGTGTTTGTCACCAGGGGCGTCCTGCGCCAGGCCATCGATCCGAAGGGCTCGAAACCGATCATCCTTCGTGTCTCCGGCGGCGCCAGCGTCATCGGGCCTGACCTGGCCGATGAGGGGCTCACAACATCGATAGAGGATGCTATCCGTCTGAATGTATCGGCGCTGGGCATTTCCATCTTTGTCGGCACCGATTATGAGAAACAATCGCTGTTGAACCTCGCAAAGTTGGTCGATGAAGGCGAGAAGTATGGCATACCGGTGATGGCCGTTACCGCTGTCGGCAAGGAACTGGAGAAGCGAGACGCACGGTACCTGGCCCTTTGCTCGCGCATCGCGGCGGAGCTCGGGGCGCGCGTGGTCAAGACCTACTGGTGTGAGAATTTCGATAAGGTTGTGAACGGATGCCCTGTCCCCGTCATCATGGCCGGCGGGCCTCAGGTTGAGACGGAGATGGAGGTCTTTAATTTCGTCCACGACGGCATGCAGAAGGGGGCTATAGGGGTTAATCTTGGCCGCAACGTCTGGCAGAACGAGTATCCCGTGGCCATGATCAAGGCGCTCAGGGCCATAGTGCATCGGGACGCATCTCCGTTAGAGGCACAGGAGATTTATGATAGCGAAAAAAGCGAGGAGACAAGGAAGAAATACATCAGGAAGATGAAGCAGAAGTAAACTTCCTTGAGGTGTCGATCGACTCTTATTCGCAGCAGCATACGGGAACAAAGGTATTGAGGATTAACCATGCGTGTCGCAGTCTACTATAACAACAACGACGTTCGCATCGAAGAAAGGCCGGTGCCCAACATCGGGCCCGGCGAGCTGCTGGTGCGCATCGAGGCCAGCGGCATCTGCGGCAGCGACGTGGCGGAGTGGGACCGGCTGCCTAAAGCCCCGCTTGTGCTGGGGCACGAGATCGCCGGCGTAGTGGTCGAGGTCGGCAAAGGCGTCGAAACATATAAAGAGGGCGATCGTGTCGCCGTTGCGCATCATGTTCCCTGCAACACCTGCCACTACTGTCTGAGCGGCCATCACACCTCCTGCGATACGCTGCGGCGCACCAAGTTCGATCCCGGCGGCTTTGCCGAGTTCGTGCGGCTGCCCGCCATCAACGTCGACCGCGGCGTGTTCAAAATCCAGGAGGGCGTCTCGTTCGAGGATGCCAGCTTCACCGAGCCGCTGGCCTGCGTCCTGCGCGGGCAGCGCATGGCGCGCCTGCAGACGGGGCAAAGCGTGCTGGTGATGGGCAGCGGCATCGCCGGCCTGATGCATATCCATCTTGCCGGTTTGATGGGCGCCTCCCGCGTCGTGGCGACGGATGTGTCGGATGCGCGGCTTGAGGCGGCGGGACGCTTCGGGGCATATGCCGCGATAGACGCGAATGAGGATATCGACGCTCACCTGCGCCGCTTGAACAACGGCCGCCTGGCCGACCTGGTCATCGTGTGTACCACCGCGCCGTCGGCCTTCGATCAATCGATCGATCTGGTCGAGCGCGGCGGCACGGTTTTATTCTTCGCGCCGCCTG
>Ga0315291_10002183_pt1 | contig 25800 bp, 20 predicted proteins | sample YL17G12_20_MG_FD_203070 | JGI IMG/M metagenome (GOLD analysis project Ga0315291, IMG submission 203070) | Sediment microbial communities from Yellowstone Lake, YNP, Wyoming, USA - YL17G12_20 | ecosystem: Environmental > Aquatic > Freshwater > Lake > Sediment | place: USA: Wyoming | collected...
TTGACCTATTGGCTCGAATTGGTAAGAAGGGCGGTTTTGGGGAAAAGCATCAGCTCCGCTTTGGGCGGTTATTCCGACTTCAAGCTGGTTGTAATTATGCTTGCCACCACGCTGGTTTTGGCTTTATTCTCCAATTATATTTATCGTTCCATCGAGCACATAGCGCGTAAACACGGGATGATAGATCAGATAACCAATTACTAATTGGAACAAAAACGGTTGATCACTTTGGGAGTATTCAACTTTAAATTAACCAGTTACAGGTCGGTATTATAAGTTATTCCCGGTTTGAACATCATAGACTAAACTCTCAGCCCCGTTTATAACTGAGGATATGAGTGTTTCCAATCCGAACTTGACACTCCGGTTGAGTCCGGTTGTTATGCTATCTGAAAATATGAGAATTCTTATATTCACCATCCTATTATCCTCACTTTTGTGTTCTCCGGTTTTAGTTGGAGCACAGACTAAACAGGTGGCGGTGACCATAGACGATCTGCCGGCGGTTTTGACCTCCAACTATCAGTATCAGCTGAAAATCAACCGGAAGATCCTCGAGGCTCTGGAGTGCTACCACGTCCAAGCGACCGGTTTTGTGATAGGAAACCGTGCACCGGGGAGAACAGACATCTTTGAGCTCTGGTTAAAGCAGGGTCACGAGCTGGGAAACCACACTTACTCCCACATGGATTTGGATGAAGTGGATACGCAGGTTTATGAGCTGGACATCATCAAAGGGGCATTCGAAATCGAAAAGCTTCTGCTCAACCATAACCAGAGTTTAAGATATTTCCGGTTCCCTTATCTCCATACCGGCAGAAATACGCAAAAAGGGGATTTGGTCCGGGAGTTTTTAAAGGAGAACTGCTACACCATTGCCCCAGTCACCATAAGTCCGTACGACTGGGAATACAACTCCTGGTATGTGGAAGCCTGGGGTTCTCATAAGCTGAAGGAAGAAGAACAGATCAAACGCATGTATCTGGATCGGATAAAAACCGCTACCGCAGAGGCGGAGAGTCTCTCCTGGGAACATTACGGAAGAAACATCAAACATATCCTCCTTCTGCATTTGAACCGGCTAAATGCCGAGACGTTGGATCAGGTGCTGGATTATTATGAACGTTCCGGATATACCTTCATTACTTTGGAGGAAGCTTTGACAGATTACGCCTATTCGCCCGAAGGTGAATTAACCAAGCCACAGGCTTTCACCTGGCCCGTGACCTTTAAACTATCTCTGCCCATAGGCAGATAATGTGGAATCATGCCGGAGTAAAACGGTTGAATCAAAATTTGATTTTTCCATGAAAACAGATGAGGTGAATTATGATCGAAGGTAAAAAAGTTCGGATAAGGGCGCTGGAGAAAACGGACATAGACGAGATCATGAAGTGGATCAATGACCCGGAAGTGATAGACAATCTGCTCATGCGATATCCGGTTTCCCGATACCTGGAGGAGAAGTGGCTGGAGAAGGCTTATGATACCAGCGACATGAGGAACAAAACCTTTGCCCTCGAGACCAAAGACGGGGTTTACTTGGGGGGCATCGGCCTGCACAAGATCAACTGGGAAAACCGCAATGCTGAAGTAGGTATAATCATTGGGAAGAAGGAATACTGGGGGAAGGGATACGGGACCGACGCCATGCTCGCCCTTCTGGATTTCGCCTTCAATCATATGAATCTCCACCGGATGTATCTGCAGGTTTACGATTTCAACACCCGGGGGATAAGATCCTACGAGAAATGCGGATTCAAAAAGGAAGGCGCGCTCCGGGACGATCGGTTCAACCGGGGCAAATATCACGACACCATCATCATGGGAATCCTCAAAGGAGAATTCGAAAGATTACCAAAAGAATAACGCTGATCCTCTATTTTGAAGATGCCATTTTCCCTCTCCCCAGGAGACATCCACAAGCTAAAGCTCGTGGCAATCGATATAGATGTTACCCTGACCTTTAGGTCGGTGACAAAACCTCTGGACAAAATCTTCCCCTCAGCTTAAATTGGAATCTCGGCAGGACGAGGGAATTTAATCTTAAGATTTAATCCTAGTGGAAAAAATGGGAGCAAAATCATGAATAAAAATAACAAGTCCATAATCATCATCGGTGGGGGACCTGCAGGATATGTGGGAGCTATCCGGGCGGCACAGCTGGGAGGAAGCGTCACTGTGGTGGAAAAGGAGGAAGTGGGGGGAACCTGTTTGAACGTAGGCTGCATTCCCACCAAGGTTTTGACCTCTGCCGCGCATACCTATTCCACTCTGAAAACCGCCGACAGGTGGGGACTTAAAGTCTCGGGCATGGAGCTGGATTTCCCCCAGTTAATGAAAAGAAAACAGATGGTGGTAAACCGTCTGGTTACCGGCGTGAAAAGCCTGCTCAAAGCCCGCGGGGTGAACCTGATCAAAGGAACCGCAGCTTTTCTGGACGAAAAGCGGATCGAGGTCAGAATGAATGATGGAACAAATCAACGATTGGAAGTTGATAAATTCTTAATCGCCACCGGGTCGGTTCCGATTCTGCTCCCCATTCCGGGGATCGAATCCGATGGGGTAATAGACAGCACCGGAGCTTTGTCCTTGTCCTCGATCCCTCAAAGCATGCTGATCATCGGCGGCGGAGCCATCGGGTGCGAATTCGCCTATATTTATCATTCATTCGGAACCCAGATCACCATCGTGGAAATGCTCTCACAGATTATCCCCGGAGAAGACGAGGAGATCTCGGCAGGGTTGAGAAGCTCCATGGAAAAATCGGGAATCAAGATATTCACCGGTTCTAAAGTCACGAAAATAGCACCGGACAAAGATGGTAAAAAGAAAGTGACCATCTCTTCATCCGAAGGAGAGAATAATATTGAAGTGGAAAAGGTATTGGTTTCAGTGGGCAGAAAAGCCAATACCAAGAACATGGGACTGGAGATGTTAGGAATTAAGATGGATCGGGGAACCATCCTGGTGGACGACCATCTTAGCACCAACCTTCCTCACATTTTTGCCGCAGGCGACTGCATCGGCAACTGGCTTTTGGCGCACGTAGCATCGATGGAGGCGGAGATAGCGGTAGGGAATGCGCTAGGAGGAGACAAGAAGATGGATTATCACGCTGTCCCTTCTTGTATCTTCACTCATCCGGAGATTGGGAGCGTGGGATTGAACGAGAAACTGGCTAAGGAAAAGGGATTGGAAGTAAAAACCGGCAAATTCCCCATGATGGCTTGTGGTCGGGCGCAGGCGGAGAACGAACCTGACGGCTTTGTGAAAGTTGTGGTGGAGAAAACTTCAGAAAAGATATTGGGAGCGCAGATACTAGGTCATCGAGCCACAGATTTAATAGCCGAGTTAACCTTAGCCATTCAGATGGGTGCAAAAACATCAGATATAATCGACACCATCCACGCTCACCCCACTTTGAGCGAACCGACCAGAGAAGCGGTTTTGAAAGCAGAGGGGAGACCGATTCACATGATGTAGAATCCTTGCTCCCGCTGGATGTTATCATCCAGCGGTCTGAACCACTTGGTTCAAACCACCGGTGGAATAGGCGGATGATAACATCCGCCTTGGAGCAAAAACGTGAATTGAGAACTGAATAGATCAGGAACACAAAGCTACTAACCTTACTTTATCAAAACCATCTTCGTAGTCTGGACATTATCGCCAGCACGAAATCGACAAAAGTAGATGCCGGTTGCCAGCGGTTTGCCGTCTGTGTTCATGCCATCCCAGGTTACCCTATAAGTCCCCGCTGATTTATATTCATCAATTAAAATCCGCACCTTCTGACCCAAAAGATTGAAAATCTCGATTATGACATGTCCACGCTTAGGAAGGCTATACTCGATCGTTGTCGTCGGATTGAACGGGTTGGGGTAGTTCTGCTTGAGACTAAAATCCGTGGGTGACGACCATTCGTTATCCCCATCATCCACATCCCCAGGACTATGTTTTATCCACTGAGCAATATATCGAGACACCTTATTGCCAGCGGTTGTAAAGAATCCTCCCACAATCAGCTCGCTGTCATAAACCGCGAGTGCCAATACTTCGCTATTAATCCCCGACCCCAAACTGGACCAAGAGGAACCATCCCAGGAGGCAATACACTTAGCGCTCACACCCCCGGCAGTGGTAAACCCTCCCCCCACAATCAGCTTATTGTCATAGACCACCAGGGCAAAGACAGAGGGAAAAGATCCACCACCCATCCCCGACCCGAGGGGGAACCAAGAGGAATCATCCCAGGAGGCAATACAATTAGTGCTCACACCCCCAGCAGTGGTAAACCCTCCCCCTGCAATAAGTTTGTTATTATAGACCGTTAGGGCACGGACAATACTATTCATCCCCGATCCCAAGGAGGACCAAGAGGAACCGTCCCAGGAAGCAATATATTTAGCACTCACGCCCCCGGCGGTAGTAAATCCTCCCCCCGCTATCAGCCTGTTGTCATAGACCGCCAGAGCACCGACCCAACTATTCATTCCCGATCCCAAGGAAGACCAAGAAGAACCATCCCAAGAGGCGATACAAGTGGAAAAAACTCCCCCAGCAATCAGCTTGTTGTCGTAGACTGCCAGGATAAGTACATGCTGATTCATCCCCGACCCCAAGGGTGACCACGAGGAACCGTCCCAGGAGGCAATAAAATAGGCACCAATACTCCCAGCAGCAGTAAAATCGCCCCCCGCAATTAATTTGTTCTCGTAAACCGCCAGGGTACGAACAACATCATTCATCCCCGACCCCAAGGATGACCAGGAGGAACCATCCCAGGATACAATATAATTAGCATCCACGCCCCCTGCAGTGATAAAGAATCCCCCCGCAATAAGTTTGTTGCCATAAACAGCAAGTGCCGACACTGCTTCATTAATCCCCGACCCCAAACCAGACCAGGTGGAACTGTTCCAGGAGGCTATAGCATTAGCCCCCACGCCCCCTGCAGTCTCAAACCTTCCTCCGGCAATCAACTTGTTATCATAAACCACCAGTGCGGAGACATCGCCATCCATCCATCCTAAATGGGACCACGAGGAACCGTCCCATGATGACATATATGAGGCGGTGGGATACTCTCCTGCCGCAATTAGCTTGTTGTCATAGACCGCAAGGGCAAAGACATGGTCATCAGTCCCGATTCCCGGCCCCAATTGAGACCAAGAGGAACCGTTCCAGGAGGCTATATGATTTGCACTCACTCCCCCGGCGGAGGTAAAATCTCCCCCCACAATCAACTTGTTATCATAGACTGCTAGGGCAAAGACACAGGGCTCTTCCCCCCCCATCCCTGACCCCAAGGGGAACCAGGAGGAACCGTCCCAGTAAGCAATAGCATTAGCTCCCGCGCTCCCTGCGGTGTCAAAAACTCCTCCTGCAATCAGTTTATTGTTATAGACCACTAGGGCATCGACACTGTTATTTAGCCCCAGTCCTAAGGGGGACCACGATGAACCACCCCAGTAGGCTATAGCATTAGCCTCCATACCCCCTGCGGTGTCAAAACCTCCTCCCGCAATAAGCTTATTGTCATAAACTACAAGAGCATTGATATAGCCATTCATCCCCAACCCTAAAGAGGACCAGGAGGAACCATTCCAAGAGGCAATATAATAAGCACTCACGGCCCCTGCGGTGGTAAACTCTCCTCCTACAATCAGTTTGTTGTCATAGACCGCAAGGGCGAAGACAGCGTCACTCATCCCCGACCCCAAGGGGGACCAGGAGGAACCGTCCCAGGAGGCTATATTTGCGGCCCACGCGCAGCCCGCCACCTGGAATTCACCCCCAGCGATCAGCTTGCCGTCATACACGCAGAGAGCGTAGCACTCACCACCTAAGCCTGCGGCGCATGAAAACTTATCAGTCCAGAATGAGTCTTCAGGGTCGCTTGATATCTTAGCATTTGCATAGGTACGCACAACAGGCTCGCCACTTCGAGGTTCCATCCTCATATGAAGTCCCTTCAAATCAAGTGGACCCTGATATCCAGATGCCCGAATGGCTTTAAGGTCAAAACGACCGTCAGGCGTCAAAAAATCTCTTACGTTTCGCCCAGTTAAACTGTCCTGGGCGAGGGTTTGTACTTCTGCAGTATGGCGGTTAATGGAGAAAGAATCTCCCTGCGTGTTTGAATTCGATACACCAACAGCCCATACCCCTATCGTCAATAGCATGATGAAAACAAAAATCAACCTTCTCATGGTTTCCTCCGGTAGCTTTTAGGTTGTGACAAAACAGAGGTATCAAGAAAATCCATCAAGTCAGCATTTCAAGCCAATTTATTCGCACTGCATATGCTCTGCATATTTAGTTTCAACTTATAAATACACAACTTCATCTTCGCTGTCAAGACAAATGTCTGTAACGTTTGCGCCCACTGATGCGGTATGATTAGTAGAGATTAATAGTCGCGTAGCTGAGCCTTTATGGCTCAGCGCCGAGGCATGAAGCCTCGGCTACGCGTATTTGGAAATTAAGTATTTGTTCCCATCAGGTTTTCTTATCCGGCGGAAATACCTTTTTTTATTTTTTTTCTTGACAAGTGTACCCAATTTGGGTACGATTGTACCCAAAAAGGGTACAAAAGTTGAAATTATGAAATCATTATTACCGGGTACCAGACGCAAGGTCCTATCCCTTTTCTTCCTGCATCCGGATAAGCAATTCTATTTTCGGGAAGTGCTGAAATTAACCGGCATCAAACAGGGAGCCATACAAAGGGAGCTCCAATTTCTCACCCAATCCGGCATCCTGGAACTGGAGGTTAAAGGCAATCAAACTTACTACTCGGTGAACAAATCCCATCCTATCTATCCCGAATTAAGCCGGATCGTCATGAAAACATTTGGGCTGGTGGATGTTTTGAATGGCGCTCTTTACCCTTTAAAAGATAAAATTGAAGTCGCCGCTATTTACGGTTCGATTGCCAGCGGAGAGGAAACCGCCCGAAGTGACGTTGACCTTTTGGTTATTGGCAAGATAAGCTTTGGCGAGCTCTCTGGTGTAGCCGGCAAAGTGGAAAAAGAAATAGGGCGCGATATCAACCCCACTCTTTTTCCGGTCAAAGAATTCAAAGAAAAGTTAAGGCAGAAAAATCATTTTTTAAGATCGACATTGAAGTCCAAGATGATATTTCTGATTGGGAGCGAAAATGACCTTATCGGATTGGCTGAACAGCAAATGGCTAAAAAGCCATAAGACCAGCCCGGAAGAAATAAAACAGCTTTTCCGGATTGCCCAAAGAGATTTGCATGATGCGAGTATATCCGACGTTAGCCTCGATTGGAGACTCGCTATGGCATACAACGCTTCCTTGCGTTACGCCACCATGGCATTAAATGCCTGTGGTTATCGGACAGCAGGAGAGGGACATCATGAGAGACTGATCGAATCGTTGAAATATACTATCGGCGTTGATCCGGGTATTATGGCTCAATTACACGGCTTCCGGAAGAAGAGAAATGTAGGTTCCTATGATGTTGCCGGCACTGTGTCTCAATATGAAGTAGATCAGGCCATCCATTTGGCTAAGGAACTATTCGGATTAGTTAAAGACTGGCTAAAGAAAAAACATCCCGAATTGGCATTTGATATTTAAGATTTCAATTAACTTAAGTCGTGTAGCTGAGCCTTTACTTGTCCTAAAGCGAAGTCGAAGGACGGCTTGGCGCCGAGGTATAAAACATCGGCTACGCGTTATAAGAAGAAAGCTTGACAAAACCTCTCCAATTTTTATATTTCCATGAAAATTCTCAAAGTCCCTCAAACCTCGAAACGGAGGAGGAAATGATCTCTAACAAATTATTAAGTTTTATTCTGGTTTTCTGCCTGTTTCTTTTTATCTCTGCAATAAGCCAAGCCGGCTCCATAAATTTAAACATCCAGAAGACGGTTCTGGATAACGGGCTGACCATCCTGACCTGCGAAGATCATACCGTCCCCACGGTGAGCTATCAGACCTTCATAAATGCAGGAGCGCGGGACGAGGTCAAACCCGGGATCACGGGTCTGGCGCACGTGTTCGAGCACATGATGTTCCGCGGCACCGAGAAATATCCGGATTACGACAAAGCCATCGGGAGCTTTGGGCCCGAGACCAACGCTTGGACCAGCGAAGACGGCACGGTTTATTTTGTCAACGTGAAGAGCGAATATCTGGAAAAGGTAATCGACGTGGAAGCCGACCGTATCCGCAACCTGCGCTTCGACGAGCAGACCTTCAGAACCGAGCTGGGTCCGGTCAAGGAGGAGAGGCGGATGGGCGAGGTGGAGGACCCGGATGGTTTCCTCTGGTCGGAATTCACCCAGATAGCTTATAAAGTGCATCCTTATCATCATCCGGTGGGCGGATTCGAGGAGGATCTGGAGAAAAACATCCAGCTTAAGGATGGTCTGGAGTTCAAAAATACCTTTTACTCCCCGGGATACGCAACCATCGTGGTCGCGGGCAACTTCGACACCCCCCGGGTAACTGAATGGATCAAGCAGTATTACGGAGACTGGAAAAAACAACCCCCGGCCGATATCGTCATTCCGCCGGAACCTCAGCAAACCGAGGAGAGGATCAAGGAATACACCTGGAAGGACAGTCAGATCACCCCCAAGCTGATCATCGGTTACCATGGTCCCAAGTTCAACATCATGTCGGACGATTTCTGCGCCTTGAAACTGATAGCCGAGATTTTGTTTCTCAAAAGCGGCAGGTTGACCAAAAAGCTCTACACCGACTTGCAGCTGGTGGATCACATCTCCGGGGAGATGCAGGAGCATAAGGATCCGGGGTTATTCACCATCTCGACCAGTCTGAAGAAGGGAAAAACGATTCAGGAAATCGAGAACATAATTTTCGAAGAGATAGACAAATTGAAGAAGGAGAAAGTGAGCGAGGAGGAGCTGACCAAAGCCAAAAATTCGGTCAAAGCCGCTATGTTCTATTGGCTGAATCGACCCTTCTCCATCGCTTCCGCCATCGGACATTGGCAGGTAATAGGCGGGGATTATAATTTGCTTTTCCAGATGGAAGAGAGATACGATTCCATCACCCCTGAGATTATACAAAGAGTGGCAGAAAAGATATTTCCGCTAAGAAACTGCACCGTGGTCTGCTTATTACCTAAAGGATAGAATTCGAAACCTCACCCCCTATATCCCCCTCTTATTAACAAAAAGAGGGGAAAACTTGGGGAAAACCGCGTAGCTGAGCCTTCACGGCTTAGCGCCGAGGCACAAAACCTCGGCTACGTGAAATAGATATTATCTATATGAGTCGATTAAAGGACTTTGATTATTCAAATTGGGCGGTTTATGTAACAACGAATACCTTCAAGCACAAAAATATATTTGTCTCGGATGATAGAGTGAAAACTATATATGATGCATTAGAGGAATCTCACGATAAATACAAAATGAAAATTAACTCATTTGTGATAATGCCCACTCACTGTCATTTTATAATCGTCTCCCCAAGTAATAATCTATCCGACATCATACATGACATTAAAGGATTATCTGCTTTTAAGATGTTGAATACTAATTTGATTAGAGGAAAACTCTGGCAGAGGGGTTTTTATGATCACGTAATTCGAAATCGAAATGATTTGATTGAAAAATCGAATTACATACATCTGAACCCTCAGAGGGCGGGTTTGGTTAAGGATATTTCCGAATATGAGCATTCGAGCTATCACTTTTATTACGACCCTGAAAATAAGGAGATTCCAGCCTGGTTCGAAAGCTCAGCGCCGAGGCATGAAGCCTCGGCTACGCGAAAGAAGAAACGGGAGGATGTTATGCGAAGCGATTTTCTCAGAAGTGTGGTTTTTATCGGTTTGATCTTCATTTTGATCATGGGCTATTTCTGTGTCCAGTCTTCTGCTCTGGAAATCGTTCAGGTGAAAAAAACCGAAATACCGGTGGTCTATTTTAAGGTCATGATACATGCCGGCTCGGCTTACGACCCCCCCGGCAAGGAGGGGCTGTCCTATTTCACCGCTCAGATGATCCAGCGGGGAACCCAATCGTTCACCCGCGACCAGATGGACGATCTTCTGGATTATTTAAGCGGACGATTGAACGTGGCGGTGCACAAGGAAGTGATCGTGATCTCCGGGACGACGTTGAAGGAGAATCTGGATAAATTTTACCAGTTGTTTTCCGAGGTGATATTGAAGCCCACCTTCCCCCAAGATCAGGTTGAAAAAACCAGAATCGACCAGCTGGATGCCATCGAAAACCTGCGCCAGGACGACGTGGATTTAGTCAAGGAGAGTTTCGACAACTACATCTTCCGGGGACACCCGTACGGGCATTCAGTCTACGGGAAGGAATCGTCGGTCAAGTCCTTAACCCGGCAGGATGCAATGGATTTTTACAACCGCTACTTTGTCCAGGACAATCTCTTATTGGGCTTGGCCGGGGATTTCGACGAAACCCTGGTGGAGCGGTTCAAAAAGGACATGTCCATACTGAAAACCGGGAAAACGCCGAAAGCGGAGGGAAACGTCCAGCCGATAAACGGACGAAAGGTGCTTTTGATCGAAAAGGAGGGGAGAACCCAGAACCAGATAAGGATAGGTCATTCCTATTTCATCAGCCGGAGCTCCACGGATTATTTTCCGCTTTTGGTTGCCAACGTTTACCTGGGCAAACATCGGGAGTCGATCGGACAATTGTACAAAACGGTCCGGATGCAAAGAGGTCTATCGTATGGGGCATACAGCTACATCGAGGATTTCGAGCAGTCGGGCTGGAGCAAGCTGGCGGCACCAAACGTTCCGCGGAACATACAATACTTCAGCATGTGGACTTACGTCAAGAGTCCCAACACCAAGTTTGCCATCAAGCTTATGCTAAAAAATATGAGCGATCTGGCATTGAACGGAATACCCCAGGACCGGGTACAGCTGACCAAGGATTTTGAGGCGAACCAGTATCCTTTTCAGATCGAGACTCCCGATAGGAAATTGGGACTCCTTTTGGATGATAAGTTCTACGGCACCCCCGGCTTTGTGGATAATTACGAGAAGAATGTGGAGAAGGTAACCAGGGAGGAGATCAACCGGGTAGCGGCAACTTATCTTTCGCCGGAGAACGTGGTTATCGTCGTCATGGTATCCGATCCGGAGAAATTCAAACAGGAGGTTTTATCGGATCAGACAAACATCGAATATCCGTCGCAGTTTGATACATCCGTTCTCGAATCGGAAGATGCCCTGATCAAAACCTATGATCTGAAGCTGAAGGATTCCGATTTCGAAATCGTGAAAGCGTCAGAGCTTTTCAAATGATTTTGGAGTGCGAAAGCTTGCTTTCGCCATACTTTCTGCTGGAGGCAAACACCCTGTTCTTTACCTTGATGTCATGGATGCTGCAACCGTGATGAACAAAAACCCAGGGGTGGAGCTTCATCTCCACCCGACTGCGGGTGAACCTTAAGGTTCACCCCAACATTTTTTCCTTTTAAACAGAACCGGTGTAACTTTTTTTAAAGTCATATGTCTAATATTACTGAAAAAGAAATGAAGTGAAAACTATTCACTTATCTAAAGAAAGGAGATGGGCATGAAAAACAGAATTGCAGTATCGATGATGTTAATGTTAATCTCTCTTTTTGCTACTCTTCCGTTAGTTTACGGAGATCAAGCCATCCTGGGTACTTGGGAAGGTACTTTAGAAGCTTCCGGTGCCAAGTTGAGAGTAGTATTCAACATTTCCAAAACGCCGGAGGGGACCTTTACTGCCACCATGGACAGCCCGGACCAGGGAGCCAAGGGCATACCGGTCGATAGCGTCATTTTCGATTACGGGCATCTGATTTTGGACGTGAAATCAATCATGGGTAGCTATGACGGAAACTTAAAACAGGATAAATCCGAAATCGAAGGGGTGTGGAAACAGGGGGGGATGTCTTTGCCTTTGATGCTGAAACGCACTGAGGGGATTTCCGAAACCAAGAAACCGGCAGAGCCTAAAACAGCTCCTTCACCCGGGAAAGAAGGCATCGAAGGAATGTGGATGGGGACTTTGAGCTTTTCCGGAACCGAGCTGAGGGTGGTGTTTCATATTTCGAAAAATGCAGAGGGCAAACTGACCGCCACTCTGGACAGCCCGGATCAGGGAGCCAAGGATATACCGGTGGAGGAGGTCACTTTCCAGAACAACCATCTGCACATAAACGCAAAATCCATCGGTGGCATTTATGAAGGCGATATGCAGGAAGGAAAGCCCGGAATCGATGGAAAATGGACTCAGGGAGGAATGTCGATCCCCCTGGTGCTGGAGAGAATCGATAAGGTGCCGGAATTGGTACGACCGCAGGAGCCAAAACCGCCCTATCCTTATATAGAGAAAGAAGTCACCTACGAAAACAAAAAAGCCGGAATCACACTTGCCGGCACTTTGACCCTGCCAAGTGCGGGAGCACCATTTCCCGCAGTTCTGCTCATCACCGGTTCGGGAGCGGAAGACCGTGACGAAACGGTGTTTGGCCATCGCCCCTTTCTGGTGCTGGCAGACTATCTGACCCGCCGCGGCATTGCCGTCCTTCGGGTAGATGACCGGGGAGTGGGAAAATCTACCGGCACTACGGCAAAAGCCACCAGCCAGGATTTTGCCGGTGACGCGCTTGCCGGTGTGGAGTATCTGAAGAGCCTCAAGGAGATTAATCCCAATCAGATCGGGCTTTTGGGTCACAGCGAGGGGGGCATAATTGCTCCGATGGTGGCAATCCAATCCCCGGACGTTGCCTTCATAGTGATGATGGCAGGAACGGGCTTGACTGGTGAAAAAATCCTGTATCTGCAGAGCGCTCTGATTTATAAAGCCGAAGGGGTAAGCGATGAGACCATTGCCAAAGACCGCAAACTTAAAGAAAAGATATTCGCAGTTATAAAACAGGAAAGCGATACTGCTGCAGCGGCAAAGAAGATGCGTCAGTTAATGACCGATGCCATGGCCCAGATGGATGAAAAGGAAAAACAGGCTCTGAGTTATTCGCCGGAGATGGTGGATATGTCCATCCAGCAGTTGTTGATCCCTTGGTTCCGTTACTTTTTGACCTATGATCCTGCGCCCACTTTGATGAAAGTGAAATGTCCGGTTCTGGCAATAAACGGAGAAAAGGATCTGCAGGTACCGCCAAAAGAGAATTTGACTGCGATCGATGAGGTTCTCAAAGCCGGAGGTAACCCGGACGTTACGGTCAAGGAACTCCCGGGTTTGAATCATCTGTTTCAGAAGGCGGAAACCGGGTCTCCTTCTGAGTATGCCAAGATTGAAGAGACCATTTCTCCTGAAGCATTGGATATGATCGGCAACTGGATTATCGAACATACCCAGGGGAAATAATTATTAGAACCGCAAGCGGGGCGCCCCCGCCAATGGCAGGATCTGCCTTTGGCATGACCAACCGAGCCTTCAATGGGCGGGCGAGGTATGAACCATATGGTTCGTACCAAGGGTACCCGCCCTACGAGCTACGCGAAACACACTTCGATTCTAACTTAGCGGACCAAACCCTCTTTCGCCAGCTTATCCATCACTAAATCAGCCACGGAGCTTCTGAATTGCTGGGGAGAACCCGGGTTTATGTCCTTGCTTGTTGCCGACCAGACCATTCGGCCATCTTCCGCAGGAAGCAAAAGATCCGTCCGGACGCTGAATACCTTTTGCACTTCGGTGTAGCCCGGATGATATACCGTCGCCCATCTGGTGGTATAAGCACCCCATCTGTGCCGGTAAACGGCAACCGGTTCTTGCGATACATAACCCGGCACGTGAGTACTTTGCTTGCTGCTTTCCACCCGGGCGACCACCAGCACGCCGTCGAAACCCTCCTCTTTGGTCTTCTCCGCAATGGCCAGGGTATCGGGAATATCGTCGGGGAAAAGCTGATACGAGGGGATTGCAATTGTTCCGGCTTTATCCTCTTTAAGCGCCGAAACAAAATTATCCTCCCACATCCGGCGCCTGAGCTGGTCCTTACGCATGGCGATAACCATGATCTTCTTCAACGGTGCTGCCTGATAAGCCGGATCCTTCCACACGTTGACCAGCTGGGTGGAGGCACATCCACCGACAAACATAAGTGCCGCTGAGGCAGCCAGGATCAAAATCACTTCAACCACTAATATAAAATCGGTGAGTTTCATCGGTTACCTCCTTTGACTGAATTCCGGAAGAAGTGGAGTCAGGAGCACAGAGCTCTTACGCTACAGACTCTCTTTCAATTAATGAGAACTAACTAAAAATCAAAATCTAAAAGCGCGGTAAACATGTTCTCCTTGAAGGGATTATTCTTACCGGTCTCCTTGTGGGTAAATTCTGCATGCAGGGCAATATTCACTGCGGTCCAGTCACCCAGGTAGTACCGTACGAGTGCGGAATACGCCTTGACGGTTCTGGGATCGTCGTAGGAGGGAGGCTGAACCCAGTTGAAAAGCACCGAGACGAGCAAGCGGTTATTCCACAAGCCTGACCAGTCGAGTTCTGCAAACCCGCCGGAGAATTTGTAATCTTTGTTGGAATCCAGAACATTGAGCGCCTTATCATCCATCCCCTGCATGAACAAAGCTTGCAGGTTGAAGGTCTTCCAGTTGAGACTAACATCCCCACCCAGCCGGTAGAATGGCTTGTTGCAGCTGCAGTTGGCTTCACCCGTGGGCGACACCACGAAATCGGTCGGTATACCGGTAGGCTGCCAGCCGTAGTAGGCAAACGCCCCGATCCTCTGCCCGGCGCTCTGTCCATCCCCCTTGCCAAAAGTCTGGAACAGGTTCAAGTAGAAGTCTTTATTGGTGTTGTTATCCGGATCAGCACCGTTGCCGTTGATCACTCCCGCACCATACTTGAATCCGTTTCGGAAATGCCCGGTAACTTCCAAGCCAAGCTGATTATCATTAAATGTAGAATTAGTGAAAGGACTTCCTCTAAACGAAGGTGAGGTAAAAGTATAAATCTCATACGGTTCGGATATGTAATACGAGCGCTTGGAGCTGATGGGGTGATAAGCCGGTTCAAACCGCCCCACTCTCAAATTCACTGCCCCGGGGACGATGTTGCTGAAGACTAAATTAGCCGATTCCAGTGCGCCTAATTGTGACGGATTGGTGCCGTTGCTCGGACCGGAAAAGTCGGCCGCCGGCTCGTCGATCCGGAGGGTGTAAATGAACATGAAGGAGATGTTCTTGTGCAACACCCCGGCAGCCAGAAGGTCCAGCCCCATGATATCGAATCCGCCGGTGTTACCTTCATCCACATTGTAAATCGAAACTCCGGTGGAGGTACGAAGAGATAAAGGCGGTGGGGTGGCAAACACGTTCTTCTCTCCCCCCTCCTGGCCCGGCAACTGATAACCGTTGTCCCGGATTCTCTGGCCATAGTCGTTCAGTTTGGTAAAAGAGGTATGACACATGTTACAGTTGAATCCGTGCTTTCGGGCAAAAGCCGGAATGGAATGGCTGGTCTGAGGTAGGATAAATTGCCATCCTATGATAATTAATATAAATATGCTGAGCTTTTTCATTTTCCCCTCCTCTACTTTGGCAGATCTGACGGTGGAATGGGTTTCACATTTGCCACTTCCGGATTGAGACTGGTCATGGCCCGGGTCATAAATGCCACCAAAGCCTTGACTTCTGCTTTGGAAAGACCCAGTGGAACCATCATTGGATCAAGGTTGTTCACTCCTTTTCCGCCTCCCTGATTGTAAAACTCCACCACGTCCTCCAGGGTTTTCTCGGAACCGGAATGCAAATAGGGGGCGCGCAAAGCCACGTCCCGGATGGTAGGAGTCTTGAACTTTCCCTTGTCCTGAGGGTCTTTGGTTACATCATATCGACCGTTATCTTCCTTAAGTGGACCGGTCTGCGGAGCACCGAGATTATGGAATCTTCCGTCGCTGAGATTCCCTCCCCAATGACAGGCAGTGCAGTGCCCTTTGCCGTTGAATATCTCCAGCCCTTTCTTTTCTTGGGAGGTTAAAGCACTTATATCTCCTTTGACAAAGCGGTCAAATGGCGAGTCTGTAGTAACCACGGTGCGCTCAAAGGAGGCGATGGCATCCGCCACCTGGTCGATGGTGAGAGTGCTTTCTCCATAGGCATGCTTGAACTCATCTACATAACCGGGGATATCTTGAACCGTTCTCAACATAACCAGGTGAGTGTTCCCCATCTCAACCGGATTTGCTATCGGTCCCTTGGCTTGCTCTTCCAAAGATGGTGCTCTTCCGTCCCAGAATTGCAAAGGATTATAAGCAGCATTAGAGACGGGTGGGGACCTTCTGCCCCCCAGTTGCTTGTTTATCCCGCTGCTGGTGGGACCCGCATCCGACCATCCCATGGAGGGACTGTGACAGCTGGCACAGCTGATGGTGTTGTCTTTGGACAAGCGGGTATCAAAGTAGAGCTGTTTACCCAAAAGGATCTTCTGGCTGGTCAGGGGATTGGACGGCGGGATGGGGACTTGAGGCAAATTCCCGATCCGCTCTGGACCCAGCTGGTTGATACTCACCATGGTAACTGGCAGCGGTGCCGGGGAGGTATCTCCGGCCATAGCCAGCGATGGCAGAAAAAAGAGGGTGATACAAACCAACACTTTGAGGTGATTCATATAACCTCCTTTGTTTGAATAACAAATTATGGTTCGATTCTGTTTTCCAGCAGCTGTCCGTAATTATAGGGGGGCTCGGAAGTATGTCAAGGGAAATTTAAACGGGAGAAAACGTATATTTGATTTTGTTCTCCAGATGTCTTTGGCTAAGCACTGGATGAAATACCGACTTCAACTGCTTGAAACAAAATCGCACAACCAAGCCTACACTTTTATCCAGCGTGAAATCGAAGGACAGCTCAAGCGCCAAGGCATTCCTTCAGTAAAGCTTAATGCATAGCGTAGAATCACAGCGATGGGGGAAAGGACAAGCTAACGATGTTCTCGCTTCTCATTTCTCCAATCTGACTTTGAAACGAAGCATCTCATTTAACCGATTATCCTGGGGAGGTCTTCGAAATTAAAATCGAAGGCAATTTTCAAAGGGGGGAGATCCATCATTCCGTTTTGTGCCCGGTTTTCGGCTTCCGGCACCCAGCTCAAGGAGAAGTTCAATCTCCGTTTATACACTAAAGCCAGATGACGGTACTGCTTGAGCTCACTTAAGCATCCGGAGTTTTCGTTCATCTGATAAACCAATAAGGGACTGCTGCACATGATATTGATCTGTTGATTCTCGAAAGCTTTCCGGTTCACCTCGATGAACCGCAGGAGGGAAAGGAAACTGACGTATTCCAGCTCATATTGATAACCAAAGCCTCTGGTCTTGTAAACCACGCCCACCCCGGGTATGGCAAAACAGATCAAGCCGTACTGCTTTTTTAACTGGTCCCTCTCCGGGGTCTTCGCGGAGAAGTAACATTTTATCTCCAACCTCTTAACCGCTGCAATCCTGGACGCATTCGACATCTTATCCATTCCACTCTCCCGTTCTCTTTTAAATCAAGAAGCAAAATTTATGCCTTGGTTTCTAATGTGGCTTAATAACCCGGTGGTCAAAGAAAAAGCCCGCTCGATGAATTAAGATGCTTGACACGAAGGAGATAAGCTCAAGGCGGATTGTGGGATGTGACATGCTTTAGCCGTGCCGATGGAAACGGATGTGCAATCCGGTTCACATAGAATGCAAGCACAATCAGGATAAACCGGATTCTTACTTTTGGGAAAAATCGATTAAAAATGTTGACTATCTTAACGGATTCGCATAAAATAAGCAAAGGCAACCGGGGTTTTGAAGTCAGGCGACACCGGAGAAAATTTTGTTGTAGTCATTTTCAAAATCTAAAGCTGAGTTATAATAGAAACGAAGCGGCTGAATTACTGAAGGATTACCAATCAGATATAAGGAGTCCTCATGTTCGATCGTTTAAAACGAATTTTGGAAAAGGTGGATTCCGACTATGCGGACCTCCGGTATGAGATCAAAAAATCGACGGGCATCTCTTTTCAGGGAAAAGATCTGACCCATATCGGCTCGAATTCCACGGACGGATACGTGCTTCGGGTATTGAAAGACGGGGGGATGTCTTCCGTCGTCTTCACCAAAGAGAGTGATGCGGACAAAGCCGTCCGCACTGCAGTGGAAAATGCTCAGTTGATTTCGAAAAACGTTAAAAAACCGGTGCGTCTGGCCAAAACGGAGATCGTCAAGGATACTTTTCTCCCCCCGCTAAAGGAGGACCCCAGGAAAATCCCCATGCCGGAAAAGCTCGATCTGGTTAGGAAATATAATGACATACCGCTGGTGCACGAAAAAATCGTTACCACCTCCATTCATTACCAGGAGCTCATGCGGGAGAAATATTTCATCAGCACCGAGGGAGCGCAAATCCGGGAAGATTTAATGACCACCCGGGTTGCGGGTGCCATCATCAGCAAGGAGGGGAACCTGACCCAGAACGTGAGTGTGATGGCCGGTGGGAGCAACGGATTTTCCACCATCCGGAACCAGGAGAAGAATTTCGAGGATAAAACCAAAATTGCCCTCGACCTTTTGAAAGCCAATCCGTTTGAAGGCGGGGTGCGTAATTGCGTCTTAAACCCGCTTTTGGCCGGTGTTTTCACCCATGAAGCCTTCGGGCATTTTTCCGAAGCGGACATAATAGAAGATCTCCCGGCCATGCGGGAGAAGATGATGCTCGGAAGTAAACTGGGAAACGAAATTTTGAACATAAAGGACGATGCTACCCTGCCGGATCAGCTGGGTTTTTATAAGTATGACGATGAGGGGGTAAAAGTCAGACCCACGCAGCTTATGCGGGAAGGGGTCTTGACCGGACGGATGCACTCCCGTCGAACCGCCGCCGCGTTCGGGGAACCGATCACCGGACACTGCGTGGCTGAGGATTACGGCTATCCCCCCATCATCCGGATGGGGACGATTTTCATCGAGCCGGGGAAACTGGGCTTTGACGAGCTCCTTCGCCAGCTGGACGAGGGTTTGTATCTGGTGGATACCCGGGGCGGGGAAACCTCTGGAGAAAATTTCACATTTGGAGCCCAGTACGGTTACCTGGTGAAAGGCGGAAAGGTCCGGGAGATGATCCGGGACATCAATATCTCCGGCAATCTGTATCAAACCCTGAAGAACATCGTGGGGGTGGGAAATGATTTCGAGTTGTCCGTGGTCGGGGGATGCGGAAAAGGGCAGAGCAATATCCGATCCTGCTTCGGTGCCCCGCACATACTGGTGAAGAATCTGGTCATAGGAGGTGCCTAATGGAAAAACTGCTGCAGATGGCAAAACAATTCAGCGATCAAGCCGAGGTTTACTCCCGGGAGAGTACCTATAACTCCGTTTCCTTTCAGGATTCCAAATTGCACGACTTGGACAGCGTGTTCCAGTCCGGGGTATCTTTGAGGATAATCAAAGACGGCAAGCTCGGATTTGCCTATACCCGGAATCTGATCGATCGCCAGGAGCTTTTGGACAATGCCCTCACCTCCCTGGAGGGGGGAGTGGAGGCAAATTACCAGCTTCCGCTGACCAATACGCTTTCTCGTCTGGCTACTTATGATCCCCTTTTGGAAAGTTTGCCTAACGGGAAGATGGTGGAGGAATGCGCCCGCCTGTGCGATCTTTTGAAGTCGCAGACCGACGGTGAGATCTTCCTGGGCTCTTCCAGCCAGGTGCGGAGCATCCGGATAATCAACAGCCGGGGAACGGATATCTCGTTTAAAAGCAGCTCATATGAGCTGCAGGGAAATATCATCTATCCCGGATCCGGATCAGGCATTTGGCGAAATTTCCTGAACCTGCGATTTGAAAAAACTCCGGACGATTTGATCCGTGAAATGATCCAACTTTATCAACAGTCATCGAAAGTGGTGGAGCCCAAAGGGGGAAGGATGAAGGTATTGTTCATGCCCAACAGCATGATTGCTCTCAACTGGAGGATTTTGAGCGGCACCAGCGCCAAAAGTGTTTATGACAAAATATCGCCGATAGCCGACAAGATCGGAGCCAAAATATTCGATGAAAAAATAACCATCCTCGACGATCCCTTGAACGATAAACATCCCGGTGCCCGTTCTTTTGACGACGAAGGGGTGTCATGTCGCTTTCTCCCCCTGGTCAAGGACGGTGTGCTGAAAAGCTTCTATTATGATTTAAACTACGCCAAAAAACTGAACGCCGAATCCACCGGTCATGGTTACCGAACCGCCATAGGTTTCGGACCGTCCGATCCGATCAGCCAAAAACCGGGTCCGGTTCTGGCGCATATGCGCATCCAGCCCGGGGATAAATCGTTTTCCCAGCTGGTGAAATCCATGGACCGGGGTATCATCCTCGAAGGGGCGCTGGGACCGCACAGCGGCAACATCCCCAACGGAGACTATTCGGTGGGGGTCAGCCCGGGTTTGTACGTGGAAAAAGGTGAGATAGTGGGCCGGCTAAAAGATGCCATGGTAGCGGGCAACGTTTACCAAACGTTGAAACAGGTTGTGGACGTCGGTGATACGCTTTATCCCTCCTATTGGGGGTCATGGATACCGCCAATTTTATGTGACGACGTCAGCGTAGCCACGAAGAATTAGCTGGAGTATTGAGTAACGAGTAATGAGTTTTGAGGGTAAAACTCGTTTGGAACAAAACGCAGGGCTAAATGCCCTGCTCTATGAAGATATAATAATCCCTACTTACATAAAGGCGGGAATTCATCCCGCCTTTAAATTCATAGTTTGTAATCAAGGCACCTGCCTCGGCGATTCTACCATGGTTACAAAACGAATTGCCACGACCTTCAGGTCGTGGAATAATATAAATGTTCCCTGTCTTCATCTGGGCTTAAGCCCACAAATTTAGTGGATACCTCCAATTCTTGATTGAGGCGGAGCAGGGTGCTCCGCCTACGGTTTTCTGTGTCGAAATAAAAACTTAAGAGATTCCAGTTGCAGCAGATCAGGACCAAAGTACGTCATCCGGAGTCCAACGGGATAATCGAGAGGTTTCACCGGAGCTTAAGGGAGGAGCTTTCGGAGAAGGATCTTAAAAACCTGGGTTTGGCTCGGGAGATCATCGGACGGTGGGTTGATTACTATAACCGCCATCGTCTTCATGGCGGCATCAAGTATCTGAGGCCAGTCGACTACCACTTCGGTGATCCCCAAAAGTTAATCCAGATTCGCACAGAAAAACTAACTAGGGTTAAAAAACACAGAAAACTGATAAATCAAGTGAGGTCCAATGAGTAAATCGCTCTAACTTAGAACCGTCAAAAAGTCTATTTTGTGCATATTTAATGCAATTTTAATTTTTTAAAAAAAAGATACTTGATTTTTCCATTTTTGAGTTATAATATTAAAAAAGTGAAAAGAAAGTGGTTAGACGATAACAAAAACAATAACATTTAACCTTTAGGAGGAGTCATGAAAAAATGGAGCTTTGTTTTATTGGCTATTTTTTTTCTCACCTTGCCTGCTTTTGCTCAAACAGTGGACACTGCCTGGGTAAGAAGATATAATGGACCAGGAAATGGTTATGATGAGGGTATTTCTCTTGCAGTAGATGGACAGGGCAATGTGTATGTGACAGGTTATAGTTTTGGCTCAGGCACTGAGTCCGACTATGCGACAATCAAGTATAATTCAGATGGAGTTGAGCAGTGGGTTCAAAGATATGATGGACCTGGAAATAATATTGATTATACTTCTTCTCTTGCAGTAGATGGACAGGGTAATGTGTATGTGACAGGTTATAGTTATGGCTCAGGCACTTCTTTTGACTATGCGACAATCAAGTATAATTCGGCTGGAGTAGAACAATGGGTTCAAAGATATAATGGAACAGCAAATGGTGATGATTGGGCTTCTTCTCTTGCAGTAGATGGGCAGGGCAATGTTTATGTGACCGGTGGAGGAAGGTTTGGCTCAGGCGCTAATTCTGACTATGCGACAATCAAGTATAATTCTTCAGGTGTTCAAGAGTGGGTTCAAATATACGATGGAAATGGACCAGCAAGTAGTGCTGATGCGGCTTTTGATCTTGCAGTAGATGGGCAGGGCAATGTTTATGTGACAGGTGAAAGTTATGGCTCAGGCACTTCTGGTGACTATGCGACAATCAAGTATAATTCAGCTGGAGTTGAGCAATGGGTTCAAAGATATGATGGACCAGCAAATAGTAATGAACAGGCTTATTCTCTTGCAGTAGATATACAGGGCAATGTGTATGTGACAGGTATGAGTTATGGTGGTGGTAGTGGTGGTGGTGGCACTGAGAATGACTTTTGCACAATTAAGTATAATACGGATGGAGTAGAACAATGGGTTCAGAGATATAATGGACCAGGAAATGCTTGTGATATTGGTTTTTCTATTGCAATAGATGGACAGGGTAATGTTTATGTGACAGGTGAAAGCTGGTCAGGCACTTCTGATGACTATGCGACAATCAAGTATAATTCGGCTGGAGTTGAACAATGGGTTCAAAGATATAGACAAGGAAGTGATGATTATGGTCGTTCTGTTGCAGTAGATGGACAGGGTAATGCTTATGTGACAGGTTGGAGTTGGAAAGGCCATTCTGATGACTATGCGACAATCAAGTATAATTCAGCTGGAGTTGAAGAATGGGTTCAAAGATATGATGGACCAGGGAATGGTGATGATCATGCTTGGCCTCTTGCCGTAGATGGAGAGGGTAATGTGTATGTGTCAGGTTATAGTTATGACTCAGACACAACAAGTGATGACTATGCGACCATAAAGTATGTTCAGTTTTTGTGTGGTAATGTCAATAAAGATGGGGTCGTGGATGTTGGGGATGTGGTCTATTTAATAAATTATCTGTTTAAAAACGGTCCTGCTCCTGTTCCCATCTTGCGTGCTGGAGATGCTTCTTGTGATGGTGTAGTGGATGTCGGGGATGTGGTTTACCTTATCAACTATCTATTCAAGAATGGACCGGAGCCGTGTTGTTGATGATAAGAACAGGGCGTAATGACCTCTCTTTTATGTAGCAACCGCCAAGACCTGATGAGGCGGGATTCAATATCGGTGATTGACTAAATTCTCACACATAGAGGCGGGAATCGCGTATGCGTTCATACGAATATCCCGCCTCTTGTTTCAGCATTTGAGGAATAGAAATCAAGTTCCCAAACTTTTCTTAACATGCGGAATCAAGCCGCCGTCTTCTAAGATTCCCATCAGAAAATCAGGCAAAGGGGGAAACGAGAATTTCTGATTTTGCGAAGTGATGATCTCCCCGGTGGCGAAATCAATGCTGATGGTCTCCCCGGTCTGAATGTGATCCGGGGCCTCCTTCGATTCCACCAAAGCCAACCCCTGATTGATGGCATTGCGAAAGAAGATGCGAGAATACGATTTTGCCACGATGCCGGCGATGCCGGCAAATTTCAAACATGTGGCTGCCTGCTCGCGCGAGCTGCCGCAGCCGAAGTTGGAACCAGCCACGATTATATCCCCCTTCTGTATCTTTTTGGGAAACTCCTTATCCAAACCTTCCAGCGCATGCAAAGCCATCTCTGGTGCATCGATGATGGGCAAGTACTTACCCGGATAGATCACGTCCGTATCGACGTTATTCCCCAATTTCCATACCCGACCAGTGATTTGTTCCATAATATTTGATGTGTTAAATCAGTTTGATATTGCCCAACTGAAAAAAGGATTAAATCAATATCAGTTTCATCTGCTTAATCAGCTGTGAATCACCCTCTCCCAATCGGGCAGACCGCCATGCACATGCCGCACAGACTGATGTCCTCGTTCAGAAGCTTGTGCGAAAGCTCCCGGCATTCTTCCCTGCACCCAAACGCATCGAAGAATTCTTCTCTTTTGACGTTTACGTCCCAAAGCTTTCCGGTGCCGGCTTGAGCGGGACATTCTCTCACGCACAGGTTACATTTGCCGCACCGACTTTCGGTGACCGGAGCTTTAGAGCAGTCCAGCGGGTGATTCACCAGAATGCTGACCAGCCTCACCCGGGGACCGAATTTTTCCGATACGAACAGATCCGTCTTCCCTATCCACCCCAAACCCGCCCTGGTAGCCGCCATCTTGTGGGAAAAATCACAGGTCAGGGTCTTATAGTAATTTTCATCCAGCTCCTCATCGTTAACCGTTGGCGGAATCAGGATGCAGGAAACGCCGTTTGTTTTCAGTGCTCTCAAAACTTTTTCCGCAATCGCAGTCAATTTAAGATTGGTATCGTGGTAATGATCGAAATATTCCCTGGTCGGACCGTCCACCAACAAGTCCATGATTTTCTGATTCAATCTCATTCCGATGACGATAGCATGGTCGTGTCCGTTAAACTTTTTGTCGAGCAAACCTCGCAAATCGGCAAATCCGAGAATGTATTCATCCTCGTCTGATACAATCACCTTAATCCGGTCTTGGATTGACGAGATTTCTCCTTTTACTCTTTTAACAGTCTTACTCATAGAAACATTCATGATCTTTTAACAACGAGGTCGGATGAATCCGACCGCTACAATTCTCCAAGAAGAGATAAAACTTTTTTAATTTTAAATTTCATAAATATTCCCTCGGATCCGCTATCTCCCCCTTGATCGCCGTGGCAGCTGCCAAAGCCGGGCTGGCCAGATAAACCTCCGAGTCGGGGGAACCCATTCTCCCCTTGAAATTACGGTTGGTGGTGGCGAGACACTTTTCCCCCGCCGCCAAAATCCCCTCATGCGCTCCCAGGCAGGGACCGCAGCCCGGATTCAGGATCACCGCCCCTGCATCTAAAAAAGTCTGCAGGTAACCTTTCTTTATGGCTTGGGAATAGATGGTTCTGGTGGCGGGCAAAACCAGCATCCGGACGTGCGGATTAACCTTCTTCCCTTTCAGAATCTTTGCCGCCACCTCCAGATCATCCAGCCTTCCGTTGGTGCACGAGCCCAAAACCACCTGATCGATCTTTATCCCTTCGACCTGACTGACCGGTTTGACGTTATCCACGTTGTGCGGACAAGCCACCTGCGGTTCCAGTTTGCTCACGTAAAATATGTACTCTTTCTCGTAGATCGCTTCGCTGTCGGAGAGGATCGGCTCGTACCTTTGGCTGGTTACCTCGGACAGGTATTTCTGGGTAACCCGGTCAAACGGGACCACGGCAAACTTTGCTCCCATCTCCATGGAGAGATTGCACAAGGTGAACCGCTCGGATACCGACATTCGTGACACGGTCTCTCCGTAAAACCCCACCGATTTATAACTTGCCCCCTCCACGGTCAGCTGCCCGATTATGAAGAGGATCACGTCCTTGGCATATACCCCCCTGGGCATCTTTCCGTCTATGATGATCTTGATCGACTCCGGCACCCGTAGCCAGATCTTTCCGGTGGCCCAGACCACCGCCATCTCGGTTGCGCCGATGCCGGTGGACAAAGCTCCCAGACAGCCGTAGGAGGTGGTGTGGGAATCGGTCCCCACGGCTAACTGCCCCGGCAGTATGTGCCCCTTCTCTATCACCACCTGGTGGCAAATCCCCTCTTTTATGTCGTAGAAGTTTCTGATCCCCTGCTCTTTCACGAATTCCCGGATCGACTTGTGGGCGGTGGCGGTTTTTTCCGATTCGGCCGGTGCCCGGTGATCCAACGGGATCACGATCTTATCCGGATTCCAGACCTGGGGCTGACCGATCTGCCGAAACTGTTTTATCACCAGCCCCGCATTGTCGTGGCTCATGGCTAAATCCGGCTCCACGCTCACGATCTCGCCAACCACGACCTGAGCTTTCCCGGCTTTCTTGGCCAAAAGCTT
>Ga0315291_10002186_pt1 | contig 25765 bp, 30 predicted proteins | sample YL17G12_20_MG_FD_203070 | JGI IMG/M metagenome (GOLD analysis project Ga0315291, IMG submission 203070) | Sediment microbial communities from Yellowstone Lake, YNP, Wyoming, USA - YL17G12_20 | ecosystem: Environmental > Aquatic > Freshwater > Lake > Sediment | place: USA: Wyoming | collected...
TGTATCGTTTGCTTGATTATTGCAATGCTAAGCAAGGCGTGACTGCCATGGCAAGAACGACGGCTTACCCAGCTTCAATAGTGGCACAACTGCTGGTAAAGAGGCGTGTAGGAGAGAAGGGTGTGGTGCCACCTGAAAAACTGGGAATGCATGGTGAAATCTTCGAGGCTTTCCTGAATGAACTTGAGAAACGTGGCGTGAAAATCAAAGTGAAAAGTACGGCGGATTGAGCAGAAGGCGTTCAAAATTCCTTTTTGAAATTGTCGATATGGACTCGCGCTTGAAAGAATCTCCGTTACTGATTCTGGATTCATAAATCAGATATTGAGCATTCCTACGACATGAGATAGATTAAAATGAAGCCAAAAGACGCGAACAAAAAGACTGATGTTGGTCGCTTGTCGGAAAGGGCCTTTAGGGATCAGATGAAGATGGAAGCGAGTAAGCCGCTGTACCTAGCGCGATATGAGTGACAGCGCAGATAATCGAATCCAAGAAACACATTTCCGTCTCAGAATTCTGGTGCCCAGATTCACTTTTTTCATTTCAGCCGTGGAAGGCCGACCAGCATAGCCGTTGTTTCAGGAAATCAGATTCTAGTAGAATTAGAACCAGTGTTTTTTCCAAGAATCACCGCTGTCACTAGTATTACGATTATAAGTATTGGCAGGATGAGGATTAACAAGAACCCTGGAACGTTCTGAACAAGTTGGTTCTCGACAATTACAAGGCACAGAGCGAATACAGGAACAGTTCTCTTTGCTTCGGCCTTGCCGACCACAGGATAAGCTGAGAAATAAGATGCGAGCAAGCACAGATGAAGAATTGGTTCATTCTTCACGTCATTTCATTCATGTTCTCTCCTGCAAGCTACTATGTCTTATGGAGAAATCTTGAGAAAGACCTAACGAACCATATTCGCGTTTTTGAACCCTCAAATGATTCCGATGAGAAGGACCGAGTCGCCCCCGAAGTGGACATATAGGGTAGTGTGTCATTGTTTGGAATGGAAAGCTATAAACTCTTCAGAAAGAGAGAATAACGTCGCCTTAGGGTACTCGTCTGTCCCTGTGGGGCCGTCGTATAGCTTGGTTCAGTATACCAGCCTGGGGCGTTGGCGATCCTGGGTTCAAATCCCAGCGGCCCCACCACGATAATACAGGCCCCTATAGTGATGTTGCGCATTATTTTCGTCTCCTGAAGATTTTGACTTCGTTGAATTCGCAGACGTATTCAAATCCTGCTTCTATGAGTTTTTGGGCGTCTTGAACGGTTGTTGCGGTGGCTGAGTGGAATTCGTCGTTTTCAAAGCTTATTAGTTGAGTGTAGAGTAGCGTGTTTTGGATGTTTTTGTGGCCGAGCATTTTCATGACATGAAGGATGTCTTTTGTTTTTGCGTATTCCATTGTGGCTTTCCAATGTCGGAGTGTGTGGAAGTGGATTTTGTGTATGCGGTCGTTTTTGAGTTTTAGCGCTATTTTTTCTCTTTGAATTCTGAAGGTTCTGGTGAAGTGTCGGTGGCTACATGCGAAGGGCTCAGCTTTTTCTTTTGGCAGGCTGTTTAGCATGGCGATTAGTTGCGTAGAGATTCTTAGTTGGCGTGGTTCGCTTCCTTTTTCGGGTGTTATGTTGACGGTTTTGTTTTCAAAGTCGAAGTCGGTCCATTCGAGCATGAAGGCTTCTCCGCATCTCATTCCAGTTTCTTTGAGTAGTTGCAGAAATACTGAGGTTTTCTTGTTGCATCCTGCGATTAGGCTGTTTACCTCCTGTTCGGTCGGTATGAACGGTAGTTTTCTGGCTGCTTTGTATTTTGGCGGGTTCCAGGTTTTTCCTTGCATTTTAAGGAAGCAGGAGTAGGTTTCGACGGCGATTTCTTTTGTTTTTGTTGACCATTTTTGTTGTTTAGCGATGGTTTCTTTGATTGATTCTGGGTCTTGTAGGTTGGCGCCTTTGTTGGCGAGTGTCTTCAGCAGCCTTATTCTTCGGGAGATTGTTGCTTCGGCGTATCCTTCTTTCTGCATCCAGAAGGCGTGTTCGACGATTTTGCCTTTGTTTTCTTCTATGTTTCTTCGCGGAACTTCGGTTGTTTGTTGTTCCGCTGCCAAGTTTTTCGTCTCCGTGACGCATATTTGGCTGCTAGTAACTAAGTCGTCTCCGCTTTTTAATGACTGCCTTTCAATCCTCTCAGCGCGTTCAATCGTGCTCCAAGCCTTCTGAACATCTTCAGTGTCAGAAAATCGTAAGCCACAGTCTCGGCAAAGCCACCTTTGGATTTCATCACCGAAAATAGAGCGTCTTAAGCCGTCGCGCCAGAGCTTTTCGGATCTGCATTGTGAGCACGTCGGGCTTGTGGCGGCAGAACTGGTCGAAGTTTCCGACTTGCTGTCTAAACTGGCTTCATTGCTAAATGTATCATCTGCTTGAGAATTTGACAAATATGCAGAGCAAACTCTCCCATCAATCATTGAGCAGTTGAAGAACAAGAACCCAATCCGACACGCGATAGACCTTGCTATTTTGCAAGCTCTTGAGATTAAAGGTGACCACGAGAAAATGCTTGATTCTGCGTATGCATCTATATCAAAAACAGTTGAGACCTTAGCTACACTAATGAAGGAAGGACGGACGAACCATTGATATACTTCAAGGGTTAGCAACAAACCTATTATCGTTTTGGCACAGGTACTTCGAGCAACATATTTTTCATCGTGAAACACGTGCAGTGATACTTAGCTGAAAACGATTAGTTATAATGAGAGTCCTTTGAGGAAAGCACTGACGCGCTGGTACGAGTCGTTTCTTGCATCCTCTGAACCAATAAACCTCATTACTGCGCTTGGTCCCTGAGAAGTTGGTGAAGCAAAAGCATCTTTCAGCTCCGCCACTGCCTCAACAGTCGTCTTTTCCAGTCCTCTTTCGTTCAAGGCAGCCATGAATGCTTCTGACGCTTGCTTAGGTCCTTTCCCATAAAACCCTGCTACACTGTATATGTCATAGTTGTCCTTGTCTTTCATCCTGAACAAAGCAAGACCCTTCATAGTCAACGACGCAACAATGTTCGCACAGTTCAACCTCGCAGAAGCTTCACCATCACTCGGCATCACAGCTCTCAGGTCAACTTCAAAATTATGCTTAAACACTATACTGCAGCCCTCGATAACACATGCCTTAAGGTCCGCTTGAACAGAAGCCAACCATTCACTGGGAAGCGCCTCCGCCGCCTCAGGCTCAGTCAGGAAATCAACCTCAATCTTGTACTCTCTTCCAGTTTTAGGCGAGGCAACTCTTCGTTCAAAACGAAACACGCTTCCGGTGGATGCATAGCCTAACCGCTCCAAAATCTGCTTGATATTCTCATAGCGCTCAACAACCTTAGGCTTCAAAACAAAATCGATATCAATCGAGCCACAATGATCAAAATAGTCTTTCACCAAAAAGTACGGCGCCCAACCGCCAGCAAGAACCATATCAGTGCGATACTGGCGAAGAGCTCTGCACAACTCAACCAAAGCACCCTTTGAAGTTTCAGTTGCGTCTCGGTCATACATTTTGGTGTACCTCTTTCTTCTGATGCCACTCTTTCAATAGGACTTCTAATAGCTGAGAAGCGGCTTCCTCTCCCCGCGCAGGAAAATTGTAAAGATCAACGTAAAGCTGCACATTCGAAACAACGTTAACGCCGTTAACCTCATGCGCTCCATAGAAAACGCCATCATCATAGGGTAACACAAACCTCACGTTCCCACCTCTCGGCGTAGGATTCAGCTCAAGCTTCCCCGCAAGAACCGCAGCCATACTCTCAGAGGGTATGTATAGATGCACATCTACAGGCCGCACGTAAGGCGCCACAAGCCAAGCCCCTGCCAAACCTGAAACCGCATACTTCAAACCCAAGCCATGAAGTCTGCCCAGAAATTGATCTACCTCTCTCTCAAAAGTGTAATAATCCAAGAACTTGTTTGCACGGTCATACTGATGATAAGATGCCCATCTTCGCAGTAGCCTAATAGGATCTATCAAGACAATTCTATTTCGTTTATCTCTGGCAACAGAGCCTAACTCAATGAGTGTCGTGCAGACATAATGGACCAGACCGCTGGAGACGTTAGCTTCTAGCGCAAGTTCTCTTTCATCCCAATCTCTGCCAAAGTTTACTAACAACACTCGCAAAACCCTCGATGATTTGGGAGCGAATATATTTTTAACCGCGGACATAACCTTGCCCTTCACCCTATTCTTGCTCAATTGACTATATAAATGCTCAATGCTATTGAGCAATATTCTGCTCAACTACTTTTATAAACGCTCAACATTATTGAGCAAGCATGTCTCACGGACTCGATAAGACGTTTAACGCTGAGCAAAACACACTTTTCAGAAAAGTAACAGTCGCAACAAAAATAACAAGAAAAGAAGAAGAGAGCCACGGGACGCAACTTCTAACCGCCCAGCGCCTTGCAGCAGTCACCAAGCACATACATCATCTATCTGACGAGCTACCGTGGAAAAAAAATATTTTTTTTATACATACGCTACCTACTATCAGAACGCCCGAACAAACTCGAGAATAGACGCTTTACCTTGGGTTTGAGCAGCTTTTTCTGCACTTTCCATATCAAAATGCTCATTTTAGGAAAACACAACCATGCACAACATCGAAAACTAACACCAGCACATCTACACCAACAGCCTTCAAAAAACACAGTCCAAAAAGCATGGACTTTTTCCACGCCTCTAAGCAAAGGTAAAAACGCTTTTGAACAGCTTTCTACTGCCAAAAATCCATTACTACGTACACATCGATGTCTGGAATGCGCCCATTAAAAGGAATACTACGAGGATTTAAGGACATGGTATACTCGTAGTAATGCACTCTGTCAACGTACTAAGACACATAGCCTGAGCTTCCATCCGAAGGCTTAGGAGTCTCGCTTTCGCCAGTGGTGTCTGGGTCATCGAAAATACCAAAGGCATCTATTATTTTCTGCAACTTGCCATTAATCAACTTCAAGTCACATTTCACATCTTCAAAATCACTCTTAAGACTCTTCAAACGCTCAGGCATCTGCAAATAATCAATCACCGCATCCTTCTGCAAGTTCTCCAACTCACCAACCTTCCAGCTATGGTCGATTTTACGCTTATCGGTACGCACCGCAAAATACCGTCCAAACAACGTCGCGATGGGATCTTCCACCGCTAATTCCCCAGCCACAAAATTGCCCTCACCAAGAAGACAACCGTACTTCTTACACAGAGCAACCGCAACACGATTAGCCATATTCAAAGCTGAACCGTAAACCTCAGCAGCATTCTTCCCACGGATAACTTCAACATAAACAATCCAAGACTTAGAAGTATGCCGAACCTTCACTCCCTGCTCAAGCCCAAGAAGCGCAGTCCAATTCTGCATCTCCACACGCTTAAAATCCACAGGCAAAAACCCTTCACGACGTATCTCATAAGCCACCTGACACTTATCCAAACGATACAACTCTCCAGGGAAAACCACGCCCTCACATGACGTGAGCAAGTTTTTACCTCGATCAGTCAACTCATAATCCACAATGCTACTTCGTTTCACACGATGAACAAGCCCGCCCTTTCCAGCTTCCCAACATAATACTTAACATGTTGACGCTTCAACCCCACAATCCTGCCCACCTTAGCCATGTGGTCACCAACGTCGATTCGACGCAGAATAGGCAAAAGGTACTGGCGAGTAGTCCTGTTGTAAAATTGAACTTTTGACATTGAACTGCAAACTTTTTTACTTCTACCCAGTTCCCCAGCCAAAACAGCATATCTCCTATCTTTGCTTTTCCAACGCTTCCTTTTGGACAAAAAACAGATCGGAGACCCTGTTTTGCGGAAAATGGAAGTAAATGGAACCTGAAAAAGAAAAAGGGAAGATAGACCGCGAAGAAACGATGAAAAGTGGAGATACATCGCCTTGAGGGCTGGGAACAAATCCCAGCGGCCCCACCACAAGACGTATAACACGCTCAGCACGTTCAGATCATGGTTCACATCATTCTTGCCAGTTTCGACCCGATATGTCTCAGATCTTGCTCTCAAGATTTCCTGCATCCGCGGCTTTACTGCCAACAGCGTCGGAGTTATGTTTAAATGTATGTTTAAACGTATATGTTCTTGTGATCCATGTTGGTTAAGACGATAACCATCCGAGACGAAGTCTACAGAAAACTGCTAACTGTCAAAAGAAAAGATGAAAGCTTCAGTGAACTGTTTGACAGGCTTGCAGAGAGTAAGGACCCGTTGGAAACCCTGACGAAACTCAGGGCAACTGTAGAATTCAAACAAAAAAAAGAAATGCTTTCCGAGATACACTCTTCAAGGGCTGAACGAAGAAAATGATCACGATAGACACAGACGTGTTGATCGAGATACTTGACAAGAAATCGAGAAAAGGTGACGAAGTCCTCAAACAGATTCTACAGAGCGGAGAAGAAATATGTACAACTGCCATTAACGTGCATGAGATCCTTTACGGGCTGCACAAGTATGGAAAACCAGTCAAGGAGATTCTGCTATTGCCTGTTCTACATTACATGAAAAAAGATGCAGCACTCTCCAGCAGGATAGAGCTTGAAGCAGAAGAAAGAGGAAGTCCGATACGCAGAACTGATGCCATGATCGCGGCCATAACCATAAACAGCGGAGCAAGCCTCTACACTTTCGACTTGAAGCACTTCAACCCTCTCAAATCCCTTGGACTAAAACTCTTTCCGTAACATACTCTGTTCTGAAGGGAGAATCCTTGTCCATTGCTATAGAAGTTATCTGCCTCTTACCCTAGCACGGGATCGTTTTGAGTTCACTAAGTAGTCTCGGTCACCTTTTTCCCTGATCTGCTCCGCAGCCTTGTTTGCCATTTTGGTCGAGTTCTGTGGCGCTTTGCCAGCATTCTGGGCTTATGAAAGAACGGCGTCTATGTTCAATCGTGAGAAATCGTCGGTCACTATGTCTGCTTTGGACAAGTCTTGGTTGCCGCTGTTAGGGTTTCTGAATCCGATGCACTTCATATGTGCGCTTTTCGCGGCTTCAACGCCTAGGCTGGAATCCTCAATTACCAAACACTCGCTTGGACTCACACCGAGTTGAGCGGCTGCCTTGAGAAAAACCTCCGGGTCTGGTTTGCTGCGTGCAATGTCTTCTGCCCCAACCGCGGAATCAAACAGACGCGTGATGTCCAACCTGCTCAAGACGTATTTGATTTGTTTCTTGGGAGAACTAGAGCCTATCGCTAATTTGATTTTTCTTGATTTCAGTTTCCAAAGTAGCGCTATGACTCCTTTTGTAGGCTCCGCATCTTCTTCCAAGAGTTTGTAGAGTATGTCTTCCTTCTGGCGAAACATTTCTTCAAACGTTGTGGCAAGCTTGTATTTGGCTATCAATTCAGTAAACATGACCTTGGCTGTAGCGCCAGTGTATTTATGAAGTTCATCAGCAGACATTTGGACGCCGTATTTTAGAAAAGTCTGCTTTTCAGCTTCGATGTGTGCATTTTCGCTTTCAACGATTACGCCATCCAAGTCAAATATGACAGCCTTTATCAAAAACGGTCATCATCCGCTATTTCCTTGGTTTAGGGGGTTCCTGCCCAAAAATCCATGTGGCTCTTCTGAGTACGTCTCTGATGGGCAAGTGTTGAGGACAAAGTTCCTCACACTTTCCACAAGCCACGCATTTTTTGGCTTGACTTTCGGGAGCTATGTGCTCCCAGTACTTAGCTTTGACCTCATCGCTCATTTTCTTCACGTAGAACTCGTTATACAAGGATATTATTTCAGCTATGTTGACGCCTTGAGAGCATGGTGAGCAGTACCTGCAGCCTGTGCAACCGATGAAACCTACGTTCTTGTATTCCAGTCTGGCCCGGTTGATGAATGACAACTCTTCTTTCGTGAGTTTGTTTATGCCTGAATTATTGGCGGTTCTCACGTTTTCTTTTACTTGTTGCATATTGCTCATGCCGCTGAGTGCAACAGAAACTTCCGGGTGGTTCCAAACCCAAAGCAACGCCCATTCTGCCCCTGTTCTCTTAACCCGCGCCTTGTCCCAAATTTCTTGAATCGGTTTTGGAGGCTTGACGGCCAGTCTTCCGCCGGCTATTGGCTCCATCACGACCACGGCAAGCCCTTTCGAAGATGCGTACTTGAGCCCTCTTGTACCAGCTTGGTATCGCACATCCACGTAGTTGTATTGGATTTGGCAAAGTGTCCAGTTTTCGTAGCTGTCAACGATGTTTTCGAAAGCGTCATACTCATCGTGGAAACTGAAGCCCAGATGACCAAATCCGCCTTGGCCCATCTTCTTCTCAGCCCAGTCAATCACGCCTAATGCTTCGAGTTTCTGCCACCGCTCCCTGTTGAGGCCATGCAACAGGTAAAAGTCAATATTGGTTCCCAATCTCTTCAGCTGCTCTTCAAAGTACCTGTCCATGTCTTGTTGAGAGTTGACAAGCCAAGTCGGCATCTTAGTGGCCAATTTGACTTTTTCACGGTATCCATCCTTCAAAGCCTTGCCAACCAAGGTTTCGCTGTTTCCCCCATGGTATGGATAAGCAGTGTCTACATAGTTTACACCGTGATCGATGGCATGCCTTATCATTCTGATCGCTTCGGGCTCGTTGATCTTTGCAGCATCGTTACCTATTATGGGCAGTCTCATCGCTCCGAAGCCCAGGGCTGAAACTTTCCAGCGTAGCTTTCCGAAGTTTCTATATTTCATAAGGCCAGTCACTGGCGTCATCAAAAGAGAGTCTCCTTATAGGTGTTCTGCAATTGCGTGCGCAACTTCAATGCTCACAAACATCTTGAGACGTGCTTTCACACGGCGACCATGATGTCTTCGCCTTCAACCTTCACCTGATAGGCTGGTTCAGGCTGTCGGCTGGACCTTTGACAACGCCTCCGGTCTTGAGGCTGAATATCGATCCGTGACAAACGCATTTGACGTTCTCGCCCGTCAACTCGCCGTCTGAGAGCATGCAGCCCATGTGGGTTCAAGTGTCCCCGATCGCATAGTAATGGTCACCCAAGTTCGTCAGGAGAATCGCATTGCCATTCGCTTCTACACTCATCAGTCTGCCAGACACCACGTCCTTCTTGACGGCGACCTTCACAATGGCATCTCTTCATCACCATTTCAGAATCCAAGCTTCTATTCGGGACAAAGCCCATAAAACACTTACTATTCCAACACACGAACCTGTGAAACCTGAGTGGCGCGCTATTTGACCCCCTCAAGATGCCTTTTCTCTTCCTTAAGGCGTTTCTCGACATTCTCAATTGCCTTTACTATCTTGTTCGGCTCCCTTGTGTCGGTCTCCTTTTCTCCTTCTCGTTACTTTCTTGATCTTCCTTCTCAGCTTTCTCTTTCTCTTCTTCTCTTCATCAGCCCTGCGTTGCCGCTGTCTAAGCCAATCATAAACGTAACCAGACTGTGCACCCGACGGCAGTCCTCCCCTTCGCACAGCGCTACACCAATATCGCTTCTGTTTGCCAACTCTATATATGCGTAATTGTTGATGGAGCATACACGCGCGCCAAATCCCTATACGAAAAGCCAAATTGAAACTGAGGAACTTCTACTTACAGAGTCTTTCCAGCAGTTTTTCCTTTGAGAACAGAGCGTTAGTTTTGTCCAAGTCATAGAGTTGCCTCAGAGTGAACCCTTCAGTCTTGCTTCTTATCTCTATTAGTGCTTTAAGTAATGGTTTTTCGTCTTCTGTGAAATCCTTTAATTTCAACTCTTTTCCATGCAATTCAACATGTTTCTTACGTAAACCTAATGCTCTTTTGAAACGCACTTCAACTTTGTTCTTTTCAAGAAAAGGCGAAGACAAAGAGAGATAAGCAATTACGGCAGAAAATGCAGAAAGCATGGTAGAAATCGCAACTATTTCTATATCAAAACCAAATTTACCTGTTATTATCGAAACAAGTGCATATCCAACCACAATTACCCAAACCACAAAGAAAACCAACAAAAGCCCGACAATTCCCCTTGCCATTTTTCCTTTAAGACCGTCATATCCTTGAAAAAGTTCAGTCTGTTTGCCGTCAATCCATTGAACAAGGTCAAAAATATCATCAGGCTCATTTCTAGGCTGTTCCTTTCCCGTCATCATCACCACTTCATGGATTAGTGGTTTTGCTTTCTTAAGCCTAACCCTAACGTTCTTGTAGAGCCAAGGCACCCACAAAGTCAATATGTACCCGAACGTTGCGATTGTTGAAAATGAGAGAAGCAAACTTGCGAAGGGATTCATGTAAACATTGACTTTAGAACCAACCAATCTAGCCCCAATCAAGGTATTGATTGCCACAAGCAAGAACACGCTCAAGAACAAACCACTAGTCAAAAAGCTTCTCGCAGTCAACAACATCGTTTCTTTTTTGGTTTTTAGAAACCAAAGATAGAACAGAATTGCACCAAGCAATGAGAACGAAGAATATAAGCCAAACTCTGAAATAATGTCGCCATAGCTAACAAATGGTACCCCGAAAAAATTAGTCATACCCCCTTGGTTTGCTATGGTCACTACATCATTTGGCATCGTCAGAATTATTGAATACATGACAAATACAAAACCCAAAAGCACAGCAGTAATCTCAATTTCAAGTCTATGAGATTCGTTTAGGGTAGTTTCTTTTTCTGTTACTTCCATAGTCTCTACGTTTATTGGTTATAGTTTCAAGTTTTTATGTCTTCGCTCTTCGTGAAACAGTCTCCACCACTTCTGTTTTATGAGTGTGGTACATGGTAAGAGTGCATTTGATTTGCTCTTTGTCATTGCCTTCATATCTTTCGTAAAAATCTGCCTTAACATGGACTACGTCATGAGCAGGAACCAATATACGTTGTTCTTGAGATGGTATGTCTCTGAAGTAATTCTTCTTGAAAGAATACTTGTTCCAATTATCTTCAAAAGCTAGACTCATATCATAGACGCTCGTATGTCTATCACCAATATTCTTTATTTGAATCTCTACCCAAAATGTAATCGTTTTCACTTGATTTGTTGAGACCTTTATAGAATGCTCACATTTCAATACTGTCATTCTTAAACGTGGGCTTTCTTTTCTCAGAGTCCACCAAGAAATAAACAGGGCTATCGCCCCTGTGACTGTTCCAATTATGCCCAATGCTATGTTTATGTTCGAGAATTCGCTCATTCAGTTGCCTCTCGATGATACTAACCTACGGCAAAGGCGATTGGCGGATTTCCCCAATAGATAGTGTTGGTATTATCGCATTCTTTACATCTGTAATCTATTTTTATGTGGTCTTCGAATTCCTTTTCATTTCTAGTGGCTCTGTCGTGACGGTCATCTGGTGGATATGCCACAAAAGGAGCACCACATTTCAAGCAACTATACGTTTTTGCGACGTCTTTCTTGATCATAATCGTTAGATGATAGACCTGAGATTTTAAACTTTGTTGCTGTCCTTCTGTTCTACGTTCCCGACACACTCTTTATACATGTCTGGATATATTGAATATTGAGGACTCAAAGTGAAACTTCCTGTTGAGCTTGTTCCAAAGACAGCATGGAATAAGTCTCTTAGTAAGTTATTACCGAGAAAGGTTTGGAATGGAATAAGGGAGGACGTTATTAGAGATAACGGAAAGAAATGTCAAATCTGTGATGAGATAGAGGGAACAATGAGCCTTCACGAAATATGGAGTTATGATGATTTAAAACATGTTCAAAAACTCGATGGATTCATTCTTTTATGTAGTTTGTGCCACCATGTTAAACACATTGGTTTAGCTGGAATACTCGCAAAACAAGGAAAGCTCGATTTTAATAAAGTGATAAAACACTTCTGTTCGGTTAATTGTTGCTTTGAAAAGGAATTTAAAGAGCATATGAAAGATGCCTTTGCGATTTGGAGAGAACGCTCTCAATATCAATGGACACAAGATTTTGGCAAATATAGAGAGTACATCAAGACTAAGGCCTAAGGGAATGTTTCTTTCGGAAAAGCTATAGCTTAACCAAAAGAATTAATTAGAATCGTCAAAGGTGAAAATATAAGAGGTAATAGCGGTATGGGTTTGAAAGGGAAAAGATTTTCTGAGATTCATTGTCCTTTGTGTAGTGAGGAATTTAGAGTAAGAAAGGGAGAACCTAGAACTCTGAAACAATGGAGAGTCGCATTGATTATGCATCTTACCGCTTCGTTGAAACATCACTTAAAGCCTGATGAAGCTAACTCTATCATTGCCAAATACTTCAAATCGTTGGAAAGTCAATAACGGAAAATCAAGCGTAATCGAAAGAACTAATTAGAATCGTCAAACAATAAAGTCATGTTTGGAGTGAAAACATGGACATTTGGCTGTGGATTATCACTGCTATCATTATACTTTTCGGTCTTTTTGGAGTGCCCAGTCCTTATGGAAAAATAGGGAAGAAAGTGAAGAAAGGTTACACATGGAGCAGAGGATTGGCAACAATAGTCTATGATAGATTCTATGTTAAAGGAAGTCTTGCAGAATCCTTTTTCTATTTTGTCGAAGAGTTTGAGAATTTCATTAGCTCCAACTATGTCTATTCTTTTCCTCATATGTATCGGGAACTCATCGAGAAATCTACTTTTACGAAAATGGAAGAAAAAGCCATAGATGATGAAAACGAAAAAGTGGAAGCAATCTACTTCAAGATTAAGAACATTGAGAAACTCAAGCGAAAGAAGATTTTCGCACAAACAGTAAGAGAATTCAAGAGCCTTGTAGTAGAGATTTCAAAAATGGCAAAAAACATCAACGCAATGGTCAGAGATAGGAATATAAAGCTTGAGCAAGAATACGTTGACCGCTACAGATTTTCAGCAAGGGAATTCAATAATTTCTTGAGATATTTCAGGAGTTTTCTAGATAAAACCCATTGCTATCATGGTGTTGAAATCGAACATAACAGACTTCTGTACCTTCTCATTCCAGAGGAATTGCCCTTGATTCAAGAAAAAGTGGAAAAGCTATAGCAGTCATTAGTCTATTGCTATCCTTGCATAGCGAGAAGAAGAGGGATGTCTCATAGAACCAGAAGTTCACATAATTGAGAAGTATTTCCAACTAATTCGTCATTGCTTCACCATGACTAACGTCAGATGCCGATGTAGTAAGGAAATAGACCTTCTTGCTGTGAATCCAAAGACTGGAGAGAAATATCATGTTGAGTCTAGAGTAGGAACGCCACGTGGTTTCAAGATTAGGGAAAAAGACACACATACTTCTAAAGGTAGACCTCATAAGATAGGACTCGACTATTTTCATAAAGAGAAATTTGAGCACGCTATAGTCAAGGAAAAGATTCATGAATTCTTTGGAGATTCCGAGTATCACAAATGGTTAGTTGTGTGGCATGTTCAGAATAAGGGGATAATTGGGAGAGCGTTACAGGAATATGATATTGAGATTTACTGGCTTCATGAACTCATCAATAATCTGAGGAACCAGAGACTCACGTCTGGTTCACGAGATGATGTTCTAAGACTAATTGAATTCTTTGGAAAAGAAGAACTCATGACGCAAAATCTAAGAATAATCGACTTGAAAAGAGATAGGTTTGAAGAAGAAAAGCAGTAGATGAGAAAATGGATAACATAGATTGCCCTCATTGTGGAAAAACCTTCTCAGACAAGAAATGTGTTAACAAACATCTTACAGAGAAGCAGAAAGTGAAGAAAGAACTGGACAAATTCTGTGGGTCTGACCCTATTGAAATAGAGTTAATAGAAGTTGAGTGTCCTCATTGCGGAAACCCTGTGGTAGTCTTGGATGTAACCATAAAGGATAGAGAAACTTGGATTCCTTTGCCGCTCCATTTCTAGATATTCCCCAGCGAATCAATCAGTGAACACTCCTAGACCTCAACTGAAACAGAGTGACAATACGATACAGAACCAAGAATCATAGATGTAGAAGAAGAAAGCAATAGAGATTTAAAGCAAACTGAGTGATACTGATAAGAGGGTGAGAATTTTGGCAGAGAGATTTGAAATCAAGAAGTCGAAGGACAACCAATACTACTTTGTTCTTATTGCTCCGAATAACGAGATAATTGCGACAGGTGAAATGTATAAAACAGAGCAAGCGTGCAAGGACGGAATAACCGCAGTCAAGAAATACGCGCCAACAGCACCTATTAAGTAGGACATAGGGTGAAGAATAGAGAGGCTTCACTCGATAGGGATTTAGAACATGAACTAAAACATTCGTACTCAGAAGACCATGAAATAGTGGCTCGCTAGATTTCAGACCTCAGTACACATGAGAGAGGAAACTTTCAAAGTTAGAATATCAAAGGTACACAACCAAGAATCATGAATAGTCAAGATTTTTTAGACTTTTTCAGATGTCCTCCCTTTTTTCTAATGGTTGAACTTGATGGAAGATAGGTGGCTCTCTTGATGGAAGAGGCACTTATGCTAAGTGCGTTGGATTTCCATATAGGAGAAAAGGATGAGTTCAGAGTTCTTACAAAACTCAGAAGCACATAGTGTCAAACACCTAATGACTTTTGGTTTTGCGGAAAAGTTATAGCGCGCGCGAACTCACAGGAACAAACGAACAGATTCCAGCTTTTTCATTCCTTTTCCGAGACTTCTGTTTTTAGTTTCTTTTTCTTTCTTTCCTTATTTTCTTCTGTTGGCTCTTCACCAACGGTCTCTGAAGTGGATTTTATGAATTTACATATCTGTTTGAAGAGGTTTTCAATTCCGCTCCAACTGTTTGCATATGGTATGTACCTGATGCCATGAACGTCAAATGGAATTTGGTTTGGGTCGTCTTGTTGTCGAATTACGATTGGTTTCTTTGCCTTTGCAAGTGCCCAACCTAGCTCAAACATCACGTTCGGATTGTTTCCCGTAATATCCGAAACCACGACATCTGCCATTCCTATGCAGTCTTCAATGTCCTTCGTGATCCATGTTGAAAGACTTATCTTGTCCACTCTCAGGCAAACATAGTCCTCAGAACTACATGCTCGTTCTATGCCGCCTTTCCAGACATCATCAAATATCGGGGCAAAAGGCATGATGACAAAAACCTTGTTCTTTGCCGATTTGTATTTTTTCAAAATGTCTTCCTGTTCTTTCTCACCACCTTCAGAAGCAGTGACTGAGGCAACTCGTACTTTTCTCACTTCTTGTTCAAGTTTAGCCACCTTCTTCTCAAGGGATGGGTTCGAACGGAGTCTGGTAAGCTCGTTTTCAAGCTCACCTATTCTTCTCTCCAGTATTGTTTCTCCAAAGGACACCCCACTTCCCCAACGTGATCTAACGGGTGCAGGGTCATAAGTGGATTGACCGTATATGGATTGGTCATATGTGGCATGGTCGGATGGTGCAAGTTCGAGTGCAGACAAGGAATTCATAATGAGCAAAACTACCTCTCCATACCTCAAGTTCTTTCTACTTTTGAGTTGGTTGATTGAGTCACCAAGCGTTTGAGCTTGAAGAGGTGTGACCCCTTTTTGTCGCAATGAATCAAGCGCTGACGTGAAAATGAACAAGAATTCATCCACACGATGAGATGGCACGATTTCCTTACTGTCTTGCTTGCGGCAATATTCAAAAATACTCAAAAGACTTTCGATCCAGAGGAAAACCAAACAGATGCCTCCAGCCTGCTATTTTCCACGTAGAATGTGCTTACGCTCAGTTAAATATCTTGTTGCACGACTGTGTTAGCACCAAAAACATGAATCATAATTGCTACGCTTCTGTGAAAGTCGTGCTTGAAGACGAACATGCCTTTCCAAGAGAGGGTTCCAAGTTCTGGAAACATCATCAGGTTGACTGTATGACCATCAATCCACTCTTAGCGTCAGATTCTCAAATCCCGTTGGAGCGCGCGCTTCTGCAAGTTTCTGAATCACCGCTAGCTCTTAGGTCGGGAAGGGCGGCTTGATAATCGTGGATTGTTTTCGTTTGGTCAAGGCTGATAAGCTGTGCAATGTTCGGAAGTTTGCCGTATCGCTGGACAAGTCTATCGCCTTCATTCAATGCGATGTTGTCTCAGGTGATGTGGTGACAACACCCTATGCCTTCTCAGATAAAGAAGTATAACCTAACCTAGCCATCACAAAGAAGGTGTAGGGATCGTTAGAAATCTGGGGATTTTTGATGTATGGGGGTAGTATGCGTTTTGATGCTGTGTTCTTTTGTCAATCGGAGTTTGAACGAAGTTGATCGGTTATGCGTGGTTTGCATGGATGCCGCTCTATGCTAGTCTTGTGTGTTGATGTGCATGTGTGAACGGAGCGTGAATCGTGTCGCTTGTGCCGAAAGAAGCTTGAATCGTTGCGCGCATGTGTAGTTGTTGATTCGTAGTATGGGATAAGCACACATCATAAGTGCGTAATAACTTCAGTACTCGATGGAGCACTTCAAAACTCATGAGCAAGCGGGCTAACTGAAAATGTGTTTTGTGTGCGAGTCAAGCTCCTTTTCACTCTAGGCTTCTTTTATGGTATGCTCCAACTCATCAAAGAGCTTCCTAAAATAGCTTTTACGAAGACAAGGCCCTTTCCCAATCGACGGGCATTCATCGGTGTAGGAGAAAACATATCGTTTATTGCCAGCAGGTTTGAGTTCGAATGGGTAGAACCTACATACAAGCGGTCTGACTGAATAGACAGTGCACGTTTCTCCACTCAAGAAGACACATTTTCCTTCACTCGTCTTCTTCACACGGCACACATAAGGATCATGCCCTTCAACCTTTTCCGCGAACTCTTCAGCATTCATCGAAGCTTTCTCCGATATGCGATCAGCTTCCAATTTTAGGAGCAGAATCGTTCTGTTTCTGCTACTGGTATCTCCACAACACAGAGCGCATCTTTCGCATACAAAACGGATATGTTCGGGATACTCGAAACTCAAATGATCACGCACCGATCACTTCGACGTCTAGAACCTCCAAAGATTCTTCGTACAGCTTGTCTAATATGATAAGTTTAATATAAGAAGATGAACAAACTGCTCAATAGAATGAACAAGGTGAAAGATATGACAACGAAAAAACTGTTAGATATGCTAAACATGGGTATTGCCAGAGAAATGCAAGTAGCCGTTCAGTACATGTGGCAACACGTCCAATGGATCGGAGTTAAGGGCTATGCGACAAGAGACGCTTTTCAGGAAATAGCTGTAGCCGAGATGAAGCATGCCGAGGCCATTGCCGAAAGACTATTCTATTTGGGCGGTATACCGACGACGAAGCCAGACCCAATCAACGTCGGCAAGAACCTGAAAGAAATGATAACACAAGACATCAAAGACGAACAAAACGCTGTGAAACTCTACAAAGAGATCATTGGCGTAGCCCGAAAAGAAAACGATGAAACGACCGCTTTCCTTTTCATGGGAATCTTGAAAGATGAAGAAGACCACCATGACACGTTCAGCACATTACTTGAACAAGTTTAGAACAGACCGTCGGACAACAAGATAACTAGTCATCATGAGATCGCAAACACCACATCCTTAACCAACTCTTTTTATTTAAAAAAAGAAAGCACGTCAGTAGCGACTTTCAAAGTCTTGTGACGCTCACAGAAGAACCCTCCAGCTATCAGCAAAAAACGGTTTACTCGCCAAATTGATCTAAGAAGGGCTGTGCCCGCAATCCCAGGCTTCCTTCTGATCAACTCAAGACGGAACAGCTAGGTCGATCTCACACTGCAGGTTTACTCGACTGTGAGTTTCCCAAACTTGCCAATGTTTAACTGTATTTCTCCTCTGAAGCTTGAAACATAGCCATTTCCAATTTTGACCATGTTGCCCACGTTGACTTGGTCTATTTGCTCATTCCACAGTGTCAGTTTTACGGTGCCAGTTTCATCAGCAATCACCGCGCTTGCCACCTTGTAAGTTTCATTCTTGAATCTGGACGTGACCTCACGTGTCTCAGACTTGTCCGTGACTTTGCCCTCAATGTCCAAGCGTTTCATCCCATTTCGCAGTTCTTTTATTTTCAATTCAATTTCCAACCTGTCCTACTTTTTCCGCGACTGCAAATTTGCCGCTCACAGATAGAATTTTGACTTTCACGCGTTCTCCCATTTTGCTACGGGGCACAAAAATCAAGTAACCTTGAATTTTGGCTATTCCGTCGCCTCTGCTTCCGATGTCGTCGATTACAACTTCAATCTCTTGGTTCTCTTTCACAGGTGACCATTGAACGAAAGGTCTACTCGGCCTGAATCTACTTTTATTTCCGTATCTTCTCGGTTTTCTGGGTGCGTTTTTTGTTTTTTCCGGTAGCCTTCTTGGCATGTTGAAGTTTCGTCCTTATCGCGGAACCAGCCTCTCACCATAGAAACCCGCGTGCCGCGTCTTTGACACTAGAGCTGCTGGTCAAGGCCAGTTACATGGACAACAGCCTTTCCGCCATATAAATTTTGCTGGATACCTACTGGCACAGGAGAGTTTCAACAGTATTGCATTCCTACGCTTCTGAAAGCTGCCCTCTCGATTAGAAGGCAAGGAAGCTCTCAACCAACAGGCTGGTGAAGAAGGCCACTGCACCCACGATGATACTCTTGATCCAACCTAGTTTTGCTGAAACATGAACCATAACCGACAACAGCGCGATGATCCAAACATAGGCTGCTATCTCAGCAAACCTCAGTACTTGAGAAGCAAGCCACTCGTTTGCGATCACTTGATCGGTAATAGCTTGAGTTTCTCCTTGGGCACCCGCGAAGAACTCGAAGGGATAGTTGAGCGTAGGCAACGTGGAGAATGCAGCTGTGTTGATCGCGGCTTGTACCACCATGGGAATCAGTGCAAATCCAGTCAGAATCAAAGCAAGTTTCCAAATACCAGGATTTCCGAACCATCTAGTCAAAAGGTAGATGAAAGTGGCGACGACAACCCATCTGATTATGAACTGCATCAATCCTCTCATGAAATAGCTTGATAGAGTGTTGAAACCATTTTCCAGAGGTGATTCGAAAAGACCTCTAAAGAGCAGCCCATCCACACGAACTGTCAAGTTTGCATTCTTGGTCCAATCGAAATCAAGTTTCACGCTGTTGATATTGTCCCATTCCGCGCTTGTTCCATTACTTGACCATCCGTTTTCAGATCCTAACGGAATCGTGAAGTTGAACCACGTGCCGTTGGATGAAAGAAGGTGAGGTGCAAGATTAAAGTAGAAATAACCCGTTGAACTGGAATAAAGATAAAGACTTGCGTTAGCAATCTCGTTGTCACTTAGGTATATTGGTTTCACTCTTATGGATACGTTCCTGTAACCCTGTGAACCTGAGCAGTTAACAGGCCCAATGTTGTTCAATAGCATCCAGATTCGCGTGCTGTTGGTTGCTGAGAAGTCTATGCTCTTGTTTCCATAGAAACCCCCGCTTATGTGGTCATCGCTTTCAGTTATCACGACGTTGGATGCCCATAATGTGCTGTTTTCAGTCCATTGATCCCCATTGGCCGTTACAGGCATTGTTTGCTCAACGTATGCTCTGGACAGATACGTATAGGCCGCCAGCGAAAACATTGCACCGAAAATTATCACGACGAGAACTGGGCCTAGATATTTCTGTTTCTCCGATATATCCCTGAAGGCCTTTTGAGGAGCATAGAATACTTCCAGTATTTGGCGTATTAACCCTGATTTCTTTTGTTGTTTCGTCACAGCTTGATTTCTCCTTGTTTTCGTGGATTCGTTACATTCCTGCTTTCAATCGTCTGTACGTAGTGTAATCCACGTATTCCAAGAATCGGTTTTCAGCTTGGTATTTAACTGTTAGTCTTTGACGCTGTCTCTTATCAAGTATCTGGTTGGTTGTTACAAATGAATAAGCGTCACTTCCGGCCCCTGAACCATAGCTGACAACTAGAACTCGTTCATCAGGCTTAGCAATGTCCAAAATGGCAGCCAAACCCACGAGTGAAGCTCCTGAATACGTGTTACCGAACTTGACGATTTGAAGCGAGGGGAGATATTGTTCCTCTTTGAAACCTAGCTCCTTTGCTATCCTCGCTGGAAATTGAGCATTAGGCTGATGAGCAACGAAATAATTAATGTCTTGAGGCTGTAGTCGAAGTCGCTCCATAAGTTTCTTCGCGGCTTTTCTAACGTGTTTGAAGTACGCTGGGTCGCCAGTGAACCTCCCACCATGCATGGGATAAGGCTCGCCATCTCTACGCCAAAAATCAGGCGTGTCCGAAGTGCAAGAATACCAACCTTCAATCTCCGCTATTAGATCGTGTCTTCCGAAGATGTAAGCAGCTGCACCGTATCCCACGAAAAGATCTAGCTCTCCACCCGGGCTGTCTCTCGGAGCTGCTTGAGAATTGTCTGTTCCGATGACCATAGCATTTCGAATATTCGACTTTGAATAACTGACCAAGGAGGCTGCATCTTTGAACACGCTTGTGGCTGCCTTACATGCGAATTCTGTGTCCACGGCATCGACTCCTTGCACGTCATCCTCGTCCTCTTCGCCAAGTTTCAAGACTTGCGCAACTTTTGACGCTATAGGTTTAACCGCGTATGGATTGGACTCTGAACCCACATAGATTTTGCCAATTAGTGAACTGTCAACTCCTGAGTGTATTAACGCAAGTTTTCCAGCCTCAACCGCGGCCGTCACAGAGTCCTCATCAATGAAAGGAACAGCTCGCACAATGTTCTCCTCTTTTATCCTGAATCTTGAAGAATAGAAGCCATAACCCACTATTCCTGGAGCATCATACTCCTTCTCTGATTTAGCTATACTATATTCTTGATGTGGGTAGAACTCGTCTGCAAAAGTGAACGTCAAAGAAATCGTGGGTATGACGTCGCTTCTGTCAACTGAGTACCGTCTCCTGAACCTTGGAACAACAGGTCTTCCTTCCAGACTCGAAAAATCGATTTCTTCATCGTTCTTAATCATCCGATCCGTCAGTCTTCCAGGAACACGTATTTTGCCATTATGAAACGACACTATGCCAAAAATGTAGCTGCCGAGTTTTGTGAACTTGTTTGTCGGCTCATTAACCAATGTGCATACTTCTAAGTCGCCTTTCTCATAGAAGAGATCAGTGTCAACCATTTTTCCGTAACTCTTGCGACCACAGTTTCCGCAGTAATCCCTTATCTCAAAATATTCTCTTCCGCAGATTTGGCACCGTGTTCCTCTTAATCTATCCCCTAAGTAGGAAACTCTTCTCTCTATCGGCTCACTGCTCATTCTCTACTTCCTCCCCAGAACGTGAACATAGCCTTTAGTTCCGAAGCCTTCAAGCTCAAGCACGCAACCATGCTTCAATTCCTTGTCGCATTTGGCTTGTCTTTCACCTGCTTCTCCTCGCAGTTGCCTGAAAATCTCAAAGACCTGCGCTCCACCGGTGGCGCCTAGCGGGTTTCCATCGGCCTTTAATCCACCGTCCAGATTCACGAAAAGCTGTTTGCCGTCTATTTTGTAGTACCCCTTGTAATCTTGACAACTTTCATAAATGTCTTCCCAAGCCTTTCCAGAAGCACAGAAACCCAAGTCTTCAAGTGAAACCATCTCCATTACGGTGGATTGGTCATAAAGCTCGACAACCTGCATGTCCCATAAATCTACTCCAGCCATTTTCAAAGCGTTTGCCACCGCCATTTTTGTGACTATAAAATGAGTCATATCTTCCCTTGCAGAATATGTCAAATAATCCGTCGCTGAATAAGACCCTAAAACATAGACCGGTTTATCAGTTATTTTCTTGGCAACGTCGTCACTGGTCAAAATGACTATTGCAGCTCCATCCGAAATCGGCGCGTAATCATACAGGCCCAAGGGTTTGTGGGATTCTTTTCTTGCGCTAAGCACGTTCTCAACAGTTATTTTTCTCTGATACTGAGCACAATCATTCTTTGCCGCGTGTAAGTGATTTTTGACTGAGACTTGCGCTAAAGCAACGCCCAGTTTTTCCAAGTTCCTGCCCGTTATCCCATATTTCTTGATGTATGCTCGAAGCATCAGTTCATGATTCGCTTCAGGCGTGCATCCCGCATAGTAGCTCCATGGATCTTCTAATAGCATCAAGTCGTCGCGGATCTTGTCCCATCGATCAGTCATTTTCTCGATGCCACCGACTAGGACTATCTTTTGTTTTCCAGCCTTGATGGCGTTGCACGCGTTCGACAGTGCTGAGCTGAATGATCTCGTCACTTCCATCGGAACGTGGAGCTGCGTAAGCTCTGATAGAAAGCCTTCTTCAAGCCCGAGTTTGTTCGTGATCGGGAGAAAATAGTCTGAAAGGTAGCAGGCTTCTACGTCTTTTCGTTCCATGCCTGCTTCGATCGTGGCCTTAAGCCAAGCTTCTTCTATAAGCTTCTCCGGCTCTTTTTCGTAATGCTCCCCGAATTTAGTTCTTCCAGCAGCAACTATGGCTGGACAGATCTGCAATTCCTATTCACCTTCCACGATTAGACAACGATTTGCAATTATCCCTTTCACGATGACTTTTAAGTGTTTGCTATATAAGAGAAATTCGTCTGTCAAGACGTAAGATGGGTCCGTTTCTGTGTTTAATGTTTAATTTTTCTACCACAGTTGCTGCAGAAGCTGGCTTCCCCAAGGTTTGTCTGTTTGCAGTATGAGCAAACAATTGGTTCATTGGTTGTTGATTGTCGGACGTTCTCTCTCGCATTCTTGAAAGCTTGCTGGATCTCTTTAGCAGCAGTGGCGAACGCCTTTTCCATTTCTTGGCCCATCTTCGAAAATGCGTCTCTCAAATCATCAACTGGAACGTGTACACCTGCTTCCACGCCTTTTCTAGTGCGAGCACCGCATCGTGAACAGAAGTACGCGTCTTCAGAGAGCTTCTCGCCGCATTTAGAACAGAAAACCGTAACGATCACCTTTCATCAAACTGGTTCCAACAGCGATTTAAGCGTTGCCCATTCCCCAACCAGCGCCATGGATTCGATCTCACTGTCCTTCATATCAGTTGAACACTTCTCGCGACATTGCACTATGCCTTCACGACTACGGTCTCTGATACGTAGTTGAATATTCTTTGTCTCCTTGGAGCGTGAAGTATCCATCCTAAGATGCAGTCAAGAGGGAGCACGAATGCTTTTCCCAAGCTTTCCAAAGCTGCATGCATGAGATCCATAGGCTCGCCCCTCACACGGACCACTTTTATTCTCATAATCATCTTTCCGATTGATCTACCGTATGATCCTTCCATGAACGCCCAATACAGAAAGTAGACAATGTTGCTGAGTCCAAAGTCGAAGAAGGGAATTGAAACAGGGAAAGATGGCACGAAAGCGTAGCCTGGCCAAGCGACCGATGCGAAAAATCTTAGTGGCAACATAATAGCGCTAAGAATTACGATGTCTATCAGCCATGCAACAAATCTTTCACCCCAGTGCGCGAGCTTAAGGCCAGCAGCTGTTTCTACGGGTTTTCCGCATTTTGGACAGTAGAGCGATTCTTCAGGCACTTCATTTCCACAATTCTTGCAGTGCGGCATCGTCAATCTCTTTCTGCAGCATTGCTCAATCAAGTATTTATTCTTCTCTTTCAATGCGTGCGCAAGTGTCAAAAATTTAATTAGTGGTTTGAACCTTCTAGCACTGTGTCCATGGTGTGTGGGATGATGAAAAGTAGGACTGTGTTGTTGATGGGTTCGGAGCGTGATCTTGATTTTTGCCGCGAGATCGCTAAACACCTGAAGGCCTTAGGGCTGAATTATGAATTCCGTGTTGCCTCTGCTCATAAGAGCCCTGAGAAAGTCCTGGGGATTCTTAGGGAGTACGAGGAAGAAAGAATTGTTTATGTCACAGTTGCTGGGAGATCCAACTCGTTAAGCGCCTTTGTAGACGCGAATACAGCCCACCCAGTTATTGCTTGCCCACCATACTCAGAGAAGTTCAGTGGAGCGGACATCTATTCCACGTTGAGAGTGCCCAGCGGCATCGGCGTTGTTGCAACCATTGAGCCTGAGGGCGCGGCGATTGCAGCTGCAAAGATCTTCGCTGTCGATGATAAGACTTTGGAGAAGAGGATCAGAGAGTACCAGCAGATGAAAAAAGGGGAAATTGAAAAAGCTGACGCGTCCATTAAGAGGTTGAAGTAGTGCGTTAATTATGGGCAGCGTGAAAGACCTAGAAGTCGTCAAAGCTCCAACGAAGGATTCTATGGGGATTGGACGGTTCCATTTTTCAGACCGTTACTCGGTTTTTGACTGGGGTGAAATGCCAGATCTTATCAAAAGAAAGGGCGAGGCTCTATGCATTATGGGTGCCTACTGCTTCGAAGAACTTGAAGAGAGGAACGTCAGAACCCATTATCGGGGGCTGATCGACAAAAACGGAAAACCAGTGTTTTTTGAGGACTTAGAACAGCCTTTAAGTGTTATGGAAATCAATTTCGTGAATGTTTTCCGACCAGATGCGCATGTTCAAGATGGGAGATTAGAATACGATTATGGCATGTTTACGCCGAAACTGAAGAACTGCTTGATTCCGCTCGAAATAATCTACAGGAACGGTTTGCCTGAAGGCTCTTCAGTGTTCAAAAGACTTGAACAGCATCAGATCACGTTCAAGGAATTAGGGCTTGATCATTATCCCGAGGCTGGAGAGACGCTTTCGAAACCGATTTTTGACGTGAGCACGAAGCTGGAGGAAAAAGACAAGTACATTACATGGAAGCAAGCGCAGAGTATTAGCGGTTTAACGAGCGAGGAATTAAATAAGATCAAGGCGTTGCTGTTGAAGGTCGATGATATGATAACCAAGATTGCGTCAGAAGCTGGCCTGATGAATGAAGATGGGAAGATAGAGCTTGCTTTTGATGATCACAGGAGACTCATGGTAGTTGACGTGGTTGGCACGCTTGATGAGTGCCGCTTCACCTACAACGGCTTGCATGTGAGCAAAGAGATCGCTAGGCAGTTTTACAGAAGAACCAGATGGTATAGTGATGTAGAAGAAGCGAAGCAAATCGCTGAGGCTAAGGGAATCAAAGATTGGAAAAGCCTATGCAAGTCGCAACCTCCAAAACTAAACCCGCAACTCAGAACAATCATCGGCGATATGTACATGGCAACTGCTAACGAGCTGACTGGCACGAGGATGTTTGAAGTGCCTAAGCTTACGGAGATCATGAAGGAATACCGGGATTTTTCTGAAGAGGAGATGTAGCATATGATGAACACCAAGAAACTAATCTCAGAATACGACACTGGCAATCTCAGAATAGGTGTATTGGCGTCGCACTCGGCTCTCGAAATCGCGCACGGAGCCAAGCAAGAAGGCTTTGAAACGGTCGCAGTCTGCCAAAAGGGCCGAGACAAAACCTACACGAAACACTACAGGAATCTTTTCGATCACACGATAATCCTTGAAAAATTTGCGGACATAATAAGGAAGGAAAACGTGGGAGAACTCAGGGACTTGTCCACGGTTTTTGTTCCAAATCGTTCTTTCTCCGTGTATGTTGGCTATCACGAAATTGAAGAGAAGTTCGCCGTGCCCATAATGGGAAACAGGTACATGCTCAAAACAGAAGAACGCAACGCTCCTAGAAATCAGCACTATCTTCTGCGCAAGGCAGGAATACCGACACCTAAAACGTTCAAGTCGCCTGAAGAAATCGATCGACTTGTAATTGTAAAGGTTCCGGAGAAGGAAAGAAAAATAGAAAGAGCGTTCTTCTACGCTTCGTCCACTGAGGAATTCAACAAAGAAGCTGAAGAACGTATCAAAAAAGGAATGATT
>Ga0315291_10002190_pt1 | contig 25752 bp, 16 predicted proteins | sample YL17G12_20_MG_FD_203070 | JGI IMG/M metagenome (GOLD analysis project Ga0315291, IMG submission 203070) | Sediment microbial communities from Yellowstone Lake, YNP, Wyoming, USA - YL17G12_20 | ecosystem: Environmental > Aquatic > Freshwater > Lake > Sediment | place: USA: Wyoming | collected...
ACTGGATAAATATAAGGATATCGATAGTCATAGCTATATAAATGAAATCGACAAGCGTGGTCGGATGAAAAGCAGTTACTACTGGTGGAAACCTATGATCTCATGCCTTAACCGAAGCCCCATGCATTATCCTGTCATCGTTGACCCTCTCGGCCACCTTCTCAAGCAGTATATGATGCCTGACATTGTCGAAGAATGCCTTGAGATCCATGTCGATGACCTTTGTCTTTCCCTCGGCTATTGCAGTGGCCACACGGCTTATCGCCTCTTGTGCGGACCTGTCCGGCCGGTATCCAAAGGAGCCGTCTTGGAAGTCCGCCTCGAATATCGGCTCCAGGATGAGTTTCAGTGCCCCTTGTACCACCCGGTCCCTTATCGTCGGGATTCCCAGCATCCGCATCTTTCCGTTTCCCTTGGGTATTTCCTTGGTCCTGTTTCTCGACGGCATATACAGTTCCGAAGCCAAGTCGTCCCGTATCTTCTCCAGAAACGCCTCCAGCCCGGCCCTCTCGATGTCCTCGAAGGTCACGCCGTCGATTCCCGGCGCGCCTCCATTTCTCTTGGTTTGTATGTAGGCCGTTTTCAGCGTTTCCGGTTTGCACACATGGACATACAGTCCCCAGAACCTCTTCTCCGGTTCGGCCTTCGCCGTGTCGTATATCCTCTGCCTCAGTTCCTGCAATCCGATGACGGAGCGTGCTCCTGTCGCCGGAACCGGTCGTGGGCCCGCATCAGGGCGCTTTATTTCCTCAGTCGGTTCCTTCGCCCGGTCGCACATCTCCCTCTCGGCGGGTGCCTTTGTCATCTCGCCCATGCCTCTCCTTGACAGAGGATTGCTGTCCGCAGGGCTCCTTCGCTTGCAGGCGGTTGGGCCTGTTCATCGCTACTATGAACCCATCCGACTCCCTCCCGCCGTCCATCCTTTTCCCGGTTATGCCGGTTATAGGACTTTCTGCTCCGTGGATTTCTCCACGGGACGGGTAGGGCATCTCCAGTTGCTCGGTGCATCCTTGCCGCCATGCCGTCGCTAACACCCCGCCGGAACCGTCGTGTGCATTCGCCTATCTTGCACGACGATGCTGCCTTCGCCCGTTCCTTAAGGGCTCGGCTTCCGGAATTCCACCTAACGAGGCTACCTCTGCGTTCACTTTCGTTACGGCCTGGTGGCTTGCTCACCGTCCTTACAACGGCTTTGTCGACGGGCTTCAAGCGGTCGATTACTCTCGCGCTTGCCGTCCAAGCTACACGACTTTTGGCTCTCGTCATGGTATGCCTTTTACCATACTGGATACACCTGCCTTGTCTGGACGCACAAGCAACATGTGGTACCTACCATTTTTTCAGGCTTGGTAGCGGTGTCGCGGTCCCGGCCGTCCGGGACCCGCCGGGGAAACTATATAGGACCCGTGCCCGATTGACCTGCGGGGAGAAAGCGGATGCATTCGGACCAGAGGGCATATGACCAGGCCAGCACCGTCTTTTCTCCGGACGGCCGGCTGTTCCAGGTGGAATACGCCCGGGAGGCCGTCAAACGGGGAACCACAGCCGTGGGCCTCAAGTACAAAGACGGCGTCGTGCTGATAATAGACAAGCGAATTTCGTCCCGTCTCGTCGAGGCCAGGTCCGTGGAGAAGATCTTTAGGATAGACAGCCATGTCGGCTGCGCCACTTCCGGGCTCGTGGCCGACGCCCGGGTGCTCGTGGACCGGGCACGGGCCGCGGCCCAGATGCACAAGATGACCTACAACGAGCAGATACCCATCGATGTTTTAGTCAAGGATATCTGCGATCTCATGCAGAACTACACCCAGTACGGCGGCATCAGGCCCCTGGGGACGTCGATGCTCGTGGCCGGCGTCGACGGGCGGGGCATCCATCTTTTCGAGACGGACCCGTCCGGGGCCTTGATGGCCTACAAGGCCGCAGCCATCGGCGCCGGCCGCAGCGCCGCGATGAGCTTCTTCGAGGAGAAGTACAAAGCCGACCTCCCGCTCGAAGGGGCCGTCTCGCTGGGGATGGAGGCGATGAGGAAGGCCGGCGAAGGCGAGATAAAACCGGAAACGGTCGAGATAGGCCTCATCCAGTCGGGGGAGAGCTTCCGGAAGATGGAGCCGGAGGACGTGGCCTCGAGGCTGAGCAAGGGCAAGTGAGATCGGGCCGGTCGGGGTTGATGGCCCCGTCCGGTGACCCGGCATCGCCCCGGGGTCCATCACTTCCTCTTCCTCGCGCGGATGACCACGGCGACAACGCCGATGGCGACGACCGCGCCGATCAGGGCATATGCCACAACCGACATCTGCGACCCTGAGCTCACCGCGGGGCTTGCCGTGAAATTCCCTGATCGTTCGATCGTTAGGCCCGAGCCGTCCGTCACGGTAACATTATACGTCCCTCTTTTGTCGGACCTTATCGGGACGGCTCCCGAATATCCGCTCCCGTCGAACGAAAGCGGATAGGCCATCACGGAGCCTTGCGTTATCCGGACCGTTACGGAGGCGATGCCGACATTGTCCGAGGCATTGACATTAACCTTGAGCTTGGTCCCGCCCGAAACTTTGGTCGCGTTGACCGATCCGATCAATGGCGCCATGACATCCTTGACATCCCTATGGGCGTCGTTCGATGCAATGTTCCCCGCGACATCCATAGCCTTGATGATATAGTTCAGGACGACGGCGTTTTCCGGCACGGGGATCGTCAGGCCCGCCGAATAGGCGACGGTCTGATGGGTCCCGTTGTCGAACCAGTACTCGACCGAGGTGTCGTTCACGCCGATATTGTCGACCACCGAAATGTCCAGCCGGATGTCCGTGCCCGTCACCGGTTGGCCCGTCGCATCGGATATTTCGGGCTTGATGGTGTCGCAGACGGGTACGGAGCCGTTGACGAAGGCAACAAGTCCTGCGGGGTCGAGAGCGGTTATCCTGTAATTGAAGAGCCTCGAGCCCGCCGGGACCTCGATTTGGATCTTTTGCTCGCCCGGGGTCGTCGCCGTCTTGACCGTGTGGCCGGCCCCGTCGAGCCAGAACTCCACCGTGGTGTTGACGGCGCCCCGGTTGTCGGATATTTCCATTATGAAATCGAACGCTGCTCCGGTCCTCGGCGACGCCTCGTGGAGCTTGATGATTGGAGAAATGACATCCAGGACGGCCTTGCCGGATTCGAGCTCGGTCCAGAGGCCCGCCGTGTCCGAGACCCTTACCTTGTAATGGATCATGCCCGCGTTAGTTGGCACATCTATGAGGGCCGAGCCGTTGAATGAGATATTGACCTCCGAGCCGCCGTCGAAATCGTAGAGGAGGAAAGCATCGGAGACAGCGATGTTGTCCGCCATGGTCATGTTGATCCGGAACGGGCGCCCGTCGCTCGGGACGCCCGTAAGGTCGTTCAGTTGCGGAACGTCGTTGTCCTTTACCGGCCTGTCCACGGCGACGCTCGTTTCGTGGGCCGCGGCGTCCCGGGCCGAGATCCGGTAATGCATCACCGAGGCGTTGGAGGGGACCACCACGGTGAGGTTCGACGTGTTGAAGACGAGAACGTGGATGCCGCCGTCGAACCAGTACTCGAACGAGGTCCCGGTGACATTCCAGTTGTCGGTGGCGGTGAAATCGATGCGGAGGTCATCGCCGGTCGTCGGCTCGCCGGTGGCGTCGACGATCTTCGGCGCTTCAATGTCCAGGATATCCTTCGATCCGGTCAGGGAGGCGTTGTTCCCGTGAGCGTCGCGGGCCCGTATAACATAGCTCAATGTCCGGGCATCAGCCGGAATGTTCAAAGAGAGAATGTAACTGCCGTTGCCGGCCATCCCAAAGGTCGCGTGCGGCCGGGCGTCGAACCAGTATTCGACCGTCACGTTCTCTGGGCCGATGTTGTCGGTCACGTTGCATGTCAAAACGAAGATCTGGCCCGTTTTCGGGTCGCTTTCGGTCAGGTCCGTTATCACGGGACTGATGACATCGGTGACCTGCCTGAGCGAAAGCGTCGTGTTCGCATTGCCGGCGGTATCGTTGGCCCGGATGAGATACGACATCGTCAGGGCATCCTGCGGCACGTTCACGGCCGTCGAAAAGTAAGCGGGGCCGCCGGACATCGATACGTTCGTGTGGGGCCCGGAATCGAACCAGTATTCGACCGTCACGTTTGCTAGGCCGATATTGTCGGTCACATGGCATATCAGATCGAAGCTTCGGCCGGTCCTGGGGTCGCTTCCGGTCAGGTCCTCTATGACGGGAACGAATATGTCCGCGACCTGCCGGTCGGCCCGGGAAAGGTTCACATTCCCGGCCGAATCGTTTACCCAGAGCACATAGGTCATCGTCACGGCGTTATCGGGTATCTCCACGACCGTCGAATAGTTCGGGGAACCGGACATCGAGACATTGGTGTGCGTGCCGGAATCGAACCAGTATTCGACGCACACGCTGTTGATCCCACGGTTGTCGGTCGCATTGCACGACACCGTGACGCACTGGCCGGTCCTGAAGTCGTTCCCCGAAAGATCCGTGAGGACGGGGAGGATGACGTCGACGACCGGCTTGTCGAATCGGGCCGTGTTGATGTTCCCGGAAGTATCGTTGGCCCAGACCTGGATCGATATCGTCAGCGCCTCCGCGGGAACGCTCGCCGGGGTCGAAAATGGCGACTGGCCCGCCAATGAGACATTGACATGGGTCCCGCAATCGAACCAGTATTCGAGAAAGACCCTGCCCAGCGCATGGTTGTCGGTCACAGCCACGGTGATATTGACGTTTGCCCCGGAATCGGCCGGGCCCGTCTTGTCCGAGATCGCGGGGGCAGTGAAGTCGGCGATGGGCATGGCCTTTTCATCGGTGCAGTCTGCGTTGCCGGCGGCGTCCTTGCCGGTGAACGCATATTTCAGGACTTGCGCGGTATCCTTCATGGGTATCGCATACTCGAAATAGCCTCCTGAATTGGCATTGATCGAAACATCGGTCCCGGAACCCGCATCGAACGAATACCGGAGCGTCAGGCCGGAGACCTTGACGTTGTCCGTGGCGGAGCAGTTGACCGAAAAGTCCTTGTCCGTTCTCGGCGTTCCCGTGGTGATGTCCGCGACTACCGGAGCATCATTGTCCGCGACCGTCAGGTTGTTCTGGGGGCCGTCAAGTTCGTTTCCCGCCCCATCCTGCGCCGAGAAGCTGTAATGCAATGTGGTGGCGTTCGAAGAGATGGTGACGACCTGCGAGTAGAGGTCGCCCTGACCGGCCAATATGACGTTTTTCTGCGCCCCGTCATCGCACCAGTAATCAAGGTCGACCGATCCTAGGCCGATATTATCGGTCACGACGGCCTGCAGGAGGAACGAATCGCCCGTGGTCGGGCGATCCCGGGTCGTGCAGTCGCTGATGACCGGCGGGTCGTTGTCGGTGACATCGACGCTCATGTCTTCGGTCGAGTTCCAGTTGCCCGAAAGGTCCCAGGCGGACAGGCGATAGACCAGGTAGGTGGCGTTCGAGGGAACCTGGATGTCCAGCCTGAAAGAGGCGCCGGTGTCGTTTCCGGAGGTCTTCACCATCGTCAGGTTGTGATGGTCCGCGCCGTTTATCCAGTATTCGAGCTGGACGCCTCCGACACGCGTGTTGTCCGTTGCGCTTGCCGCGAAATTGAAATCCTCGCTTGTCGTCGGCGCTCCGGAGGTCTCGTCCGTGACCGAGGGCGCTTCCCCGTCCGAGGTGATGATAAGGGGCAGCTTGTCTCCGGGCCCGAACGGGACGCCGGTGTCGCCGAGGCCGTCGCCGTCTTGGTCCGAGCCGTCGTAATCGCTCCAGAAGTTGCCTCCCAGGTATGAACCGCCCACGATGTTGGACCCCGCCGTCTTGGTCAGGTTCCAGATGCCTTTCATCGTGTAATCCGTCCCGACGTTGTAATCGTTTTGGAAATAATTGTTGTAGATGGTGAACCCGTCCGGCAACCCGCCGTCGAGGCCGCACAGATTGTCAAAGAAGGTGTTGTTGTATATCGTCGAGTTGGTGTTGGCCCCGCCGCAGAAATAGATGCCTGCCCCATTTTGCGAAAAAGTGTTGTTGTATATCGTGTTGCCCGTGTTGGCGTTCATGTTCACCTGGACGCCTTCGCCAGACCCAATAAAGGTGTTGTTGTAGATCTTCGTGTAAGTGGACGTATCGAGCTCTATTCCGCGATGATAAGACCCGTAAAAGAGGCTGTCGTTTATTACGGTCCGGTCGCTTCCTCCCAGGATCAATATCCCGTCCCAGTACATCGACTTGCAGGAGATGTTTTGCACTATGCAGTCGTCCGAGCTGGACAGGATCACTCCCTCGCCGTTATGGGCCAGCGCGACATCCTTGACGGTCACCTTGCTGCACGAGACCAGGATTATCATCCCGGCGTCATCGGGCACCGTTTTGCCCGACTGGGATTTCCAAAGGTAGACGGGCTTTCCGTCGATCGTGTTGTCCGTCGAAAGGCTCATCGAGTTAAGGTCGGCATTGCTGCCATAGATATACAGGCTATAAGTGTTATTATAGAATTTATTGCCTGTCAGGCTGACCGAATCCGGGTAATACAGCTCCATGCCGTATTTGCAATCGTGGATGGTGTTCGTGGTGAAAGTCGTGCCCTTTACGCTGACATCGAGCCCCCTCGTCATTCCCCATATCAGGTTGTTCTTGATGGTTATGCCGGATGATCCCCCATATATATCCAGGATGCCGACGAAACCGTCCGAGATGTTGTTGTTGCTTATGGTCGGGCTGGTCAACCCGTCATAGAGCGATATCGACTGGTCGCTTCGGGTGATATTGTTGTAGGTCACCTGGGCCGAGCTGAGGTAACACACTGTGATGCCTCCGCCGGGGTTGTCGGAGATGGTGTTCCCCTTCACGGTCGGCGAGGGGTTGTTCTGGACCCAGACGGCAAAATCCTTGTTCGAGGACAGGCTGTTGCCCTCGAGGACCGCCTTGCCCGTCGCCTTCTGGCCCTTGCCCAATATCTTTATCCCGGTCCCGTCGAAATTCGAAACGATGCAATTCTTGACCTGGGTCCCGTCGCAATCCTGGGCGTGGATGCCATCGCCATCCTGATAGACGCCCGCCGAGTAGGCCGTTCCGTTGGTCAGGTTGCAATTCTTTATCACAGTGTTGTCGCAGTACATCACCAGGAGGATGCCATAGACCACATCGTTGATCGTGTCGTTCTGGATCGTCGTCCCGGTGGTCTGGAACGCCACTATTCCCTCGCCGCTTCGGGATATGGTCAGGTTCTGGACTATCATGTTGGTGCAATTGACCAGCGCGACATAGCCGGCGTCGTCCGGGACCGTCTCCTTGTCCTTGCCTTTCAGGACATAGATCTTCTTGTCGTCCACGGTGTTGTTGGTGTAGACCGTGTTGTCCAGAAGGCTCAGGGTGGTGTCGAAATCGCGCCCGTCCATCATCCCGAAATTATACCAGTTGTCCCGCATCGTATTGCCGGACAGGACGTTGTTGGCCGATTGACGGAGCCAGATGCCGTATCCGGAGCAGTTCGTGATGTAATTTCCGGTGAGTTGGTTCTTCCAGGCCGCCATCAGAACGATGCCGTTCTCGGAGCTCCGGTCGATTGAATTTTCAATGATCAGGTTCGAGCCGGATTTTCGGTCCGAACCGTAGTCGATGACGATGCCCTGGCCGTTTCGGGCCAGATCGTTGGACTTCACCGTGTGATCGTGCGCGCTGTCCTGGATCAGGACGCCGTCGGTGTTGTTCTCGAACGTGCAATTTACGACGAGGACGGCATGTGTCGAGCCAGCAAGAAGGGCGCCGTATGTATTGTTCCTGAACACGCATTCCCGGATCGTGCAATCGGCTGTCGAACCGGAGGCCTTCACGCCCGCGGCGTTGCTTTCGAGCGTGAGGTTTTGCAACGTGATGTTGGTCGAATCCAATAGCAGGACGCCGGCCGAATCATTGGTAAGCGTCATGTCCCGGACCGTGACATTGGTGCAGTTCACCAGGGCGATGTATCCCGCCGTCAGATTGAATGTCCAATCGGCCTTGTCCCGGACCCATCTGAGCGGATTGCCTTCGATGGTATTGTTGGCCGGGTAGTCCTCCGTGAGGCTCTCGTAGGGCGTGAAGCTGAACTTGTTCCCCGACATGGTATTGTTGAAGAGGTGGATGCCTGGGGAGCTGGAGATCGTGATGCCTTCCTTGTTGTCATGGACATAGTTCTCCTCGATCGTCTGGTTGCTCGTTCCGGAGATGTAGATGCCCGCTCTCGTGTTGTTGTTGACATCATTATCATGTATCCAGCTTTGGGATCCTCCGCCGGAAAGACTGATGCCATAGGTATTCTGCGTGATATTATTGTCGTATACCTCTATGCCGGTGGAACCGGATATTTGAATTCCATTATATCTGAAAATGACCTTGTTATTATTAATGGTGCCATTGTTCGCATTATTGATATATATACCCGCGCCGGAACCGATCCATGTGGAACTGCCATGGATATAGCAGTTGCGGATGACGAAGTGTTTGGTGGTCCCCTGAACCAGGATGCCATCGATCCAGGAGGATTCTTCGATGGAATGGTTCTCGATGATATACGGATCCGAGGCGGAGCCGTCGCCCGAGACCACGCCATTTGCCGATGTGAATTGCGAATCCCCAGTGATCGATATCGCGGTATGATCTGCCAGAGCTCCCGGGTCGGCCAGTTCTCCGTTTGCCGGGCCGGGATTGAACGCCGGGAACGCCATCAATATTGCCGCAAGAATGCATGCCTGCCGCCGCATCAAATCCACACGATTTAATAAATGAATCATTAGTATTTATTATTATCTATAATTGGATATTTGTGTAGAATCCTGAATTATGGACCTCTCGGTGATTTAGGTACACCATCTTATCCCTCCTATTTCACCATTTCATCTACCAAAACTGTATATTCAGGGGCATGCCAGGCAACAAGAATCCTATTGGCCCGAACAAATTCCAGTCGTTGTGCCGGCCTCATCTTGCGTATGAACGCTTGAAACGGCGTTTCGCACTTCTCGATGTTTAGACTCCAATGAGGTCGTTCAAAATATAGGTACTCGCTTTGTGTCCCGGTTCGCCTTCTCCCCATTCGCCGCCGGCCTCACGATCGGCGCCCGGCGCATTGACCTGGTCTTCCGGCAACCCCAACCCTGCGATGTCGTCGAGCACGGTCCAGGAGCCGTTTTTTTTGGCCTCTTCGACCTTGTCGAGCCCGGCCCTCAGATATCCGGTACCAGCATCGTCCCGTGCACCGACCTGTTATATATGACATAGAAGCCCAAAGGAAGCAGGGCGACAAACAGCGTGAGCCAGATTCCGATGATGGGGAATATGACCGCCGGGACCATCAGCCACATGAGGGCCTCGTGGTATCCGAAGAACCGGATGATCCTTGCCCGCTCGAAGGTCTTGAAGTTGAGGAGCATCTGGATGACGACGAAAGACAGGGCCGTGAGCAGGTAAATGAAGAACGCGACGGGATGGAGCAGGCCCACGGTCGAGGAGAGGATGTAGAATACGAGACCGGACATGACGATCTTGAGGCCGTGCGTCGCGGCCCTGAAAGTGCCGGAGACCTGGAGCGCCTTGCCATCGGACCTGGCGCCGAAAAAGGCGGCCATGTTCGACACGTCCGTGGCCACGTCCTTGAGCCCGCCCTCGAGGTTCTGCATGAAGCCCGACTGCAGGGCCAGGTAGACGATGATGAATATCGCTACATTCGACATCGAGCCCGAGAGTATCGCGCCGTACCAGACCAGCGAGGCGATGCCCAGGCTGATGCAGATGCCCCAGATGAAGTGCGTCTTGCCGTACAGGTTGTAGGCGGAGACGATGCCCGCCGTGAAAAAGAGGGCGAGAAGGGCCCAGAGGTTCGGATGGAGGTCCAGCGGGTTGAAGCCGGCGAGGAATGTGCCGAGCGAAAGGGAGATGGCAAGGAGGGTCGCGTAGAGCGCCTTGGCGGTCCGCATGGGGATGCGCGTGCCGACGACGCGGTCCGAGGTGTACCTAACCTTCGTGTCGTAGGCGAAGTCCGTTATGTTGTTGTGGATGCTCGCGGTGCTGTTGAGCAGGAAGCCCAGCAGGAGCAGTTCGAAAACGCGGAGGGTGAAGGCCTTGTCGACGAGGATGACCGGAAGGGCCGTGGCCAGCGCCGTGAGCATGGAGTTTTGCGGCCGGACGGCCTGGATGTAGTCCTTGACTTTGGCGCCCTGGTCGGCCATGTCAGCCCGAGTAAGGCGCGGCCGCCTTATCAAAATGGCGGTTTCTCACTGCCTCTCCCCGCATTCCGGGCAATAGCGCGAGGCCCTCTTCAGCTTCAGGCCGCACATGTGGCAGAACTTGGTGTCCCGGACGGCCGGCGCGGGGGCCAGCGGCCGGATGATTTGCACCGGAGGTCCGGCCCCGGGGCCCGGCCGGGCCGCCGCCGGGAGGGAGGCGACGACCGCCTTGACGACCTGCGGGTGGGGCGCCGACCTCGGCGGGAATATGATCGGCGGAGGGGCCATGTAGACGTTGTCCGAGCGCTCGTCCCTTTTCTTCAGCTGGCGCAGGATCTTGTCGGCCACGCCTTCCAGAACAGGGAGTTCCCCGGCGAAACGGAACTGCCGGCCGCCGACCACCGATATCTCCAGGACGCGCCTCATGCGAAAGAAGCCCAGAAAACAAACGACGGACACGGTCATCAGTATGCTTTCGGACAGGACGCTGAACTCGAACAGGAGCAGCAGGGCAAGAGCGGCCAGCGCCGGCACGAGGAACCAGGTCTTCATCTCCATCTGTATCTCGGCGGAGATGACATGGGGCATGTAATAGTACTCGAGCTTTGCCCAGGATCTCCCGAACTTCAGGAAGAGCCGCAGGTCCGAGATCGCCTCCAGCCTGACCGGCCTATCCGGGGTGAAGAGCGCCTGCCGCTCGCTGCCCACCAGGCCCAGGCCTTCGAGAATGATGTACTCGCCGACCTCGAGCTGATTTGCAAGGCCGGTGGTGACGGAAACAACCATGCCTTTCCCGCACGAACCTGGGCCATCTTAAGCTTTTTGCCTTCGACCCCGCCCGTCGCCCGTCATTGCCCGTCAATGCCAATATCGCTTGACGCAGTCAAGTATTTATATCGACGCGTACATGGGAAGGACCATGGCCGGACTCACCTTCGACGAAAGGGTCGAGGCGATACGCCATTTCAACCGGTTCTACACGCAGCATGTCAACCTCCTCAACGAGAAGTACCTGCGGAGCCTTTTTTCCGTGGCGGAGGCGCGTGTCATATACGAGCTGGCGCGGCGGGGCACGGCCACGGCCACAGAACTTTCGTCGGAGCTTCACCTGGACCCGGGCTACGCCAGCCGCATCCTGAGAAGGATGGGGAAGCGTGGCCTCGTCGACGGCCAGCCTTTCGACAAGGACGGCCGGCGCACCCTCCTGCGCCTGACCCCGAAGGGGAAGGAGACCTTCGGCCGGCTGGATTCGAGGGCACGCGAGAGCACCGGCTCCCTGCTGGGAAGCCTTTCGGACCGGGAGCAGGACCGGCTCGTCGGGGCCATGAGGAGCGTCGAGGCGCTCCTGAGCCCGCCGGACGGAAGCAGAAGGAACGTGACCATCCGGCCCCGCGGGCCGGGGGACCTGGGCTGGGCGGTCCAGCGCCACGGCCGCGTGTTCTCGCAGGAGTACGACTGGGACATCGGCTATGAAGGGCTGGTGGCGGCCCGGGCGGCCGAGTTCCTGCGCCGGCGGGACCCGGTGCACGAGCGGTTCCTGATGGCCGAGCTGGACGGCGAGGCGGTGGGCTGCGTGATGGTCACGGCGAGATCGGACGCGGTGGCCGAGCTGGGCCTTCTTCTCGTTGACCCGGCGGCGCGCGGCCGGGGCATCGGGGCCCGGCTGTTGACGGAAGCGGTGGATTTTGCCCGGGAAGCGGGGTACAGGAAGCTTGCGCTTTCGGCCAGCCACATTCTGTCGGCGGCGAATCACCTGTTCGAGAAGGCCGGGTTCAGGGTGGTGGGCAAGAAGCACGTCCAGGACTTCGGACACTACCTGACGAACGTGACGTGGGAATTGAACCTCTGATCTCACGGCTTGGCGCAAGGCTGGCGGACGACCGTTTTCAGCTTCTCCGGCTTTGTGCGTCGCATGTCGCTCAGGTAGATCTCGTGGTGCTTGCCCCGCAGGACATAGCCCTTTTCCTTGATGGTCTCGTGGATGCGCTGGATGGTCGGGCCCTCGTCGGAAAACGGGCCGAAGTAGAGTATCTGCGCCGAGAGACCCTCGACGTACCGCTCGAAGCGCAGGTCCTTGAGCCCGGGGAGCGGCTTCTTCTTGCCGGCGGCCTCGATGGCTTTCTGGACGTCCTCTTTGGTCGCGAACTCCGGCTGCATGAGCATCATCGTCCATTTCCAGTTGCTCTTGTCTTTTTGCGTAAACTGCGACATGTCGTCGGCCCACCAGAGCCCTTCGGGAGGCATGACGCCGTAATCGTCCACCTTCCGCCCCAGCTTGCCCTGCTTGAACATGAATTTGAGCGTGTACGAGACGGAAAAAAGCGCTTCGAACGCCACCTGCATCCTGGGACTGGTGTTGGGGTCGCCGGTCCCGTCTATCATGAGGAAGTTGAACGCCGGGACCGTCACGATGGAGACTTCCTTCTTGGAGGGATTGTACAGTTCCTTGTACTGTTTCTTGAAATCGTGCTTTTCCATTGGACCACCCGATCGGCAAAAGTCTTGGTGATTTATAAGGCTTGCCGGGGGAGCAGTGAAAGTAGCCCGTGCCCCTTGCCCCTTGCCCCTTTTCCCAATAGATTAGCGTTTGTACCAGAAACTAATTATCCTCAAATCAATTCCCATTCATATATTTGAGAAGGGGAAGGACATGGCAGGGCACAATGTCAAGCGGGCCGCGGTATTGGCGCTCATAATGGTCACCGGGGGCATCGGCCTTCTCCAGCCGGCCACTGGCGCCGACTCGTGGGTCAAAAACGACATGGGCATGCCCTTCGACAAGGGCCAGCTCTTCGACGTGGCCGCCGGCGACGGCGACCGCGACGGCTCGCCCGAAGTTTATTTTTCGGGCCAGCAGGCCGGCGGGGTCTTCCAGTTCACCTATGTCGCCGAAAAGGGCGGCTGGGCAATCGAGAACATCGCCGGCCAGGGATTCATCGCCGGCGCGGTCGTGGTGGGCGACGGGGACGACAGCGGCGATCGTGAAGTCTATGTTACTGGCCAAAGCCGCGAGCCTCCGCGCATGCGCGCCGCTGTCTACCAGTTCTCGAGCAGCGTCAAGGGCTGGCAGCGCCTCCTGGTCGGCACGACCGGCTCCAATGGCAACGACATCGCCATTGGCGACGGGAACAACGACAGCCGCACCGAGCTCTTCTCGGCCGATTCCGACGGGCACATTTACTCGTACTCGAGCAGCGGCAACAGCTGGAACACCCTGGACGTCGGGAACTCGACCGCGTCCCCGAACGCCCCCGGGAACCCGATGGAATCGGTGGCGGTCGGCGACGGCGACAACGACGGCTATCCGGAGGTGTACGGCTCGTCGGCCGACGGCTCCGTCTACCGTTTCGGGACGAACGGCTTCGGCTGGTCCATGACGGTCGTCAACCAGGGCGAGTTCTCCAAGCCCGGCTCCGACATGCCCGCCATAACCATCGGCGACGCCGACGGCGACGGCCGAAACGAGATCTTTGGCGCCTCCTTCGTCGACGCCTCGATATACATGTTCAAGTACGACGCAAGCTCCCAGGCCTGGGCCAGGACGAAGCTGGGGTCGCTGGGCAGCGGCGTGCGCGCTATGAGCCTGGCCCTGGGCGACGGCAACACCGACGGGAAGGCGGAGCTCTACGTCGGCACGAGCAACAACCAGGTCTACAAGGTGTTTCTGGACGCTGCCTCCGGCAGCTGGCACTCGTCGGCGATGGGCTCCGGCAACGGGCCGATAAACGGCGTGGCGGTGGGGAGCGCCACGGGTGATTCGGCTCAGACCGAGGTCTATGCCGCCTGCCTCGACGGCCACGGCTACCAGTTCGTGGTGGACCGGACGCCGCCGGCCAACCCGGCCGTTTCGTCGGACACGCACCCGTCGCCGGGGACCTGGTACGCCGCCAACATAGTGCACGTCCTGTGGCAGGACGTCGGAAAGGACGTCAGCGGGATAGATGGATACTCGTACTCGTGGGACAACTCGCCCTCGACCGTGCCGGACGACCGGAAAGAGGTCGAAGAAAGCGTCCACGACGCCACCTCGACGGCCCTCAGCCCCGGCAAGTGGTACTTCCACATCCGCGCCCGGGACAAGGCGCTCAACTGGAACGCCACCGCGACGCATTTCGGGCCGATATGCATCGGCACGGCCCCGGACACGGCCGCGCCGCAGATATCGAACGTCCAGGTGAGCGGGATAACGGACAAGCTGGCCGTGGTGGGCTGGAGCACCAACGAGCCGGCCGACAGCTTCGTGGAGTACGGGACCGGCACGGCCTACGGCCAGAGGGGCGTCGAGGTCTCCATGGTGCTGGAGCACAGCATCACCCTCTCGGGCCTTGCGCCCTCCACCACCTACCATTTCAAGGTCGGCTCGAGGGATGCGAGCGGCAACGGGCCGACGGAGAGCGGGGACCTCACGTTCGCGACGCTGGCCGCGCCCGACACGACGCCGCCGGCCATATCCAACGTCAGGGTGAGCGGCATCACCGACCGCCTGGCGGTCGTGTCCTGGGAAACGGACGAGCCAGCCGACAGCGCGGCCGAGTACGGCATCGCCGCCGCCTACGGCCTGAGAGCGTCCGACGGGAAGTTCCTCCAGCTCCACGAGCTAACGCTTACGGAGCTCAATGCGTCCACAATCTACCATTTCCGGGTGCTTTCGAAGGACGCCACCGGGAACGGCCCTGCCTCGTCCGCTGACCTCACCTTTACGACGCTGGCAATCCCGGACAAGACGCCTCCGGTGATAACGAACGTCAGGGTGGAGCAGGTGAAGACCGATTCGGCCATAGTGCTCTGGGACACGGACGAGGTGGCCGACAGCTTCATCGAGTACGGGCAAACGGCCTCTTACGGTCAGAGCTCGGCCGACCGGACGTTCCTGCTGTACCACAGCATCCTCCTGCAGGGCCTTTCGCCCGACAAGGAGTACCACTTCCGGGCGCTCTCGGCCGATTCCTCGGGGAACACGGGCCTGGGGACCGACACGGTCTTCAGGACCGCCAAGGGCGGCGGGGCGCCGGACACGACGCCTCCGGTGATCTCGGGCGTGACCGTGTCCGGCGTTTCGGACACGCGCGCCGTCATCATGTGGACCACCGACGAACTGTCGGACAGCGAGGTCGAGTACGGCAACGGCACCTCTTACGGCCTGAGGGCCACGGACGCCTCGGACACGGCGGTGCACAGCCTCGTCCTCGACGGGCTGAAGCCCATGACCGGATACCATTTCCGGGTCAAGTCGACCGACGTGTTCGGCAACGGGCCGGCCGTTTCGGCTGACGCGGTCTTCACCACCGCCGGTAACCCCGACATCATCGGGCCTAAGATTTCGAACGTCAAGGTCACCAATATTACGCGAACCGGGGCGACCGTGACCTGGACCACGGACGAGCCGGCCGACAGCGTCGTGGAGTACGGCAACTCGACCGTGTACGGCCAGAAGCTCTCTTCGAAGCAGAACGTCGTTTCGCACAGCGTGTCGATATCGGGCCTTTCGGCGGGGAAGGTCTACCACTTCCGCGTCGGGTCGACGGACCCGGCCGGGAACCCGGCCTCGCAGGGCGGCGACCAGACGTTTTCGACGCTCAAGACGGGAGGGACGACCGCAGCCGTAAATTCGTGGTTCTGGCCATTGATATTGGCGGCCCTGATCGCCGTGGTCCTCGGGTGCGTCGCGTCGGCCTACTGGCTCTACAGGCGCAAGGAGCATGACGAAGCGTTGGTGCCGGGCACCGCGCCTGCGGGAACCGTCGGGACCGTGCCGCCGGCGGACGCGGGTGGCGTGCCTCCGGAGGAAGTGGAGACGCTCGAGATGGAAGGCGGCGCGCCTGCGGCAGCCGAGGGCGGATGGGAGGAGGAAGGGGCCGAGGCCGCAGTGCCGGCGGCGGCCGGAGCGACCGCGATGGCCGGCTTTGCGGCACCGCGCGCGGCGGTCGCGCCCCAAAGACCGGTCGAGCCTGTCCCCGTCCGTCACATCCGGTGCCCGAAGTGCAAGACGCGCATACCGCTTTACACCGACGGGCCGACCCGGATACACTGCCCCAACTGCGGGACGACGGGCGAGTACAGGCCGAAAGAACAGGGCGCAGGGCGCACGGCGCAAGGAGCAGGGACGACGACGGACCTGGCGGCCGCGGCGATGCGGACCATAGTGGTGACAGCGCCGCCTGTGGCGCCAAGGCCGACCCCAAAGGCGGCTGTGCCAAGGCCTGAGCCGGTCGCGCCGGCTCCTGCATCGCCGGCCAGGATGACCCGCTGCTCCAACTGCGGCTCGCCGGTGCCTATCTATTCCACGAGCTTCCCTGTCCGGATTTCGTGCCCCGGATGCGGGAAGACGGGAATCTACAAGGGGCCGAGAAGCTAACGGCCGGAAGGTTCGGGGGCGCCTTGCGCCCTGCGCCTTTTTTGCGCCCTATTTCTTCCTCAGCGCCTCCATGACCACGGGGAACGCCTTGGAAAACATCCGGACATGGGGCGTCGGCACCGAGAACGAGGCGCGTATGAACCTCGAGCCGAACTGCTTGCTGACGTAGTTGCCGGACCGGATGAACACGTTGTGGTCGAAGAGCAGCTTCTGCTCGACGACGTCCGGGTCCACGCCCGTGGCGCTGATGTCTATGCAGAACATGTTCGCCTGGGACGGGAAGACGGGGAGCCGTGCGCCCTCGACCTTGCGCACCGCGCGCCTTATCAGCCTCTGGTTGGCGCGGCATATCTTGAGCGTCTTGGGGAACCATTCCTTCTTGGTCTGCAACGCGGCCAGGGCCGCCCTCTGCGCCACGACATTGACCGAAAGGTCGTTGGTGTTGTAGGGCATGACCTGGTCCATCAGTTCCTTGGGGGCCGCCAGCGCGCCTATCCGCATCCCGGCCATGCCGCAGCTCTTGCTGAACGAGTAGGCGATGAATGTCCGTTCCGGGGCCCACTGGGTGGTCTCGAAGTGCCCCTCGGCAAAGTCGCGGTAGGTGACGTCGTTGAGTATTATGAGGTCGTGGTCCCGCGCCAATTCGGAATAGGCCTTGACCTCGTCCTGCGTGTAGCCGGCGCCCGTGGGGTTGAGCGGGTCGATGAGCAGGAGCATCTTCGTTTTCGGCGTTATGGCCTCCTTGACCTGCTCGATGCGGTACTTGCACGGCGGTTCGTAAACGGGGAGGTTGGTGCACTTGGCCCCGGTCAGGCCCATCACCTTGTGGATCATGAAGAACGACGGGTCGGAGGTGATGACCTCGTCATCGGGCTTGAGAAGGGCCCGGGTCATTATGTAGATGGCCTCTATGCCTCCGGCCGTGACCAGCACCTTGTAATCGGGCATGCCGACGTCCTGGGCTATGGCCTCCGGCAATCCGGGTATCCCGGTGGCGATGGGATACTTGCAGTATTCCTGGGACTTGATGGATGTTCTTATCGCTTCCTTGACCGCCTTGTAGGTCGGGATGTGGTTGGTGTTCTGGCTCATCCACGCAACATCATGCGAATGAGCGTACTGGAATGCTTCCTCCGGCGTCTTCCTGGTCTGGTCGTCCATGCTCTTTTACCCCCCTCTGGAGGCTGGATAATATTAATGATATTTATAGTCACGGAAAACGCCCGGGAGGGCCGGAACCGCTAACGGGCGTCTTTCGGCCAGGGTATCGTCACGTTGCCGAACTTGTTCGTTCTGAGCAGCTCCTTGTACGGCACGACCGCGCCGTATATGTCGCTCTGCGGCGCGCTGTCCGTGGCCCGCCGGGTATCGCACCAGACGCCCGCGATGGTCCCGTTCCCGGCCGACATGCCCGTGTAGTCGCCGATGAAGGCGAGGTCGCCCTCCTGGCTGAGGTCGCCGTCGAACGATACGTTGGACATCGGCATATTGACCGGGAACGAGGCGCCCCCGTCGAACGAGATGGCCCACCAGTATTCCAGCAGTTTGTTGTCCGGGTCGGAGCGCCGGTCGTAGAAGCCGACATGGACCCAGCCTTCGTCCGTGACGGCCAGCGCCGGGAAGAACTGGTCGATGCCGTTCCCTTCGGTGTCGTTGTTGACGCGCACCGGGTCGCCCCAGCTCGAGCCGCCGTCGTGGCTGGAGGCCAGGTACACATCCGTATCGCCGGAAGCGTAGTCGGCCCAGGTCAGGTACAGGCTGCCGCCGGTGTTCGCGGTTCCCCGGTCGACGGCCATCTGGGTCTCCATGGGCGTGCGGAAGTGGGTGTTGGGAAGCGGGCTCGGCTGGTAGACAAAGGAGGCGACGTCCGCGGGCGCAGAGAACGTGGCGCCCCTGTCGGTCGACCGGGCGTAGCGGATGACATTCATGCTGCCCTCGGGCCAGCCGAGGTGGACAGTGCTGTTCTGGTCGACGACCATGGACACGCCCCAGATGTCGCCGCCGGTGTACGTTCCGTCGACGGTCACCGGCGCCGACCAGCTCGAGCCCCCATCGGTGCTCCTGATGACCATGAGCTGGACGCCGCCAATGGCCGCGCCGATGTGGAAGGAGGACCAGGCTATGTAAAGGTCGCCGGTGTTGTCGTCCACGGCGACCACCGGCTTGTCGTTGAACTGCACGTGGGTGAGGGCCGTGGGCCTCGCCAGCACCACGGAGCCGAACGTGTCGCCGTTGTCCGTGGACTTGGCAAAGAAGATGGCGCTGGGGCCGACCATGGTCCGGAAGCCCGAGGGTATGGAAGGCGGGGGCACGCGGTTGTAGGCCACGCCGACGTAGTAGAAGTTGCCCTTGCTGTCGGAGACGATGTTCGAATCGCAGGTGTCGCGGAAGCCGGTGAGGGCGTTTCTGGGCCCTTGCGGGTAGCCGCCGATGAGGCCCTGCTTCCAGGTCTTGCCGCCGTCGTGGGTGACGTAGTGGCCGCACCACACTATCCCGGTGGGCGTGTTGAGGTCGTTGGCACCGACCACGATGGTGGCGTTGTCCTTGCGGCTCACGGCGATAGATGGTTCCGTCGTCTGGTCGGGCATGTCCGCGACAGGGCAATTGGGCGGAGGGACGGGATATCTCGCCGGGGCTGGCGTCTCCCGGACGATTCCGCGCGGCCCGGCCCCGTACTGGTAGCCTGCCCCGACCGCGAGCAGGACGGCCACTGCCGTCAAGGCGAAGAGCTTCCTTCTGTCCATAGGGCCACGCCCAAAAGGTCATGCTCCCTAGGGATAATAAAGTATCAGGCCCGAAACGGCCCGAAGCGCGACCGCCGCCTCAGAAGTTGTAATCGAGGGCGTAGATCCTGAGGTTGTTGGCCCCGACGACGATTTCCACCTTGTTGTCCCGATCGATGTCCGCCACCGCGGGGGAGCCCGTGACATTGGACGGGAATGTGTAGAACCAGGCCGTGGACCCGTCCTCGGCGTTCAGCGCCCACAGGACATTGTTGTTCGTGCCCAGGATGAGCTCCGGCCTGCCGTCCCCGTCTATGTCGGCGATGGCGGGCGAGGTGATGACGTAGGTCTGGAAATCGCGCCTCCACTCCCCCTTGCCGTCGACGCCGCTCAGGCATATTATCGAGTAGCCCATCGGGACCAGGTAGACCTCGGGCGAGCCGTCGCCGTCCCCGTCGCCGATAAGCGGGCATGAGTTCCAGTAGATGGCCGCGCCGGTGTAGAACGCCGACCATTTCAGATGGCCGTTCTTGCCGGCGATGCAGTAGAGGCTACCGTCGGCCAGCGGGACCACGACCTCCATTGCTCCGTCGCCGTCGGCATCGCCCAGCACCGGGCCGGTCTGGATCTGGTAGCCGATCTTGCCTGAGAGGAATATCCAGAGAGCCTTGCCGTCGGCCCCGTTCAGGGCGAACAGGCTCTGCCCGTGGCCGCTCGTGATCACAATATCGGGCTTCCCGTCGGAGTCGATGTCGCCGATCGCCGGGTGGGACATGTTCGTCCCGAGGGACAGGGACCAGATCTTCTGGCCCTGCCCGTTGAGGGCATAGAGGTTCCCGTCATCGTTGGCCGCCACGACATCCGGAATCCCGTCTCCGGTGATGTCCGCCAGGGCAACGCTCGACGAGAACCCGCCGCGGACCGTGTACCTCCAGATAGGCAAGCCGTCGGTGCCGTTGAGCGCGTAGACCCGGCCGTCGGTGCAACCGGCAACGATCTCAGGCCGGCCGTCAGCGTTGATGTCGGCCATTGCCGGATAGTTGCACGTCCCGCCGGTCTGGTAGCGCCAGCGGACGCTGCCGTCAACGCCGTTGAGGCAGTATATCCTCTGGTCGTTGCTCCCGAATACAACATCGGTCGACACGTTGGTCGTCCGCAGGTCGGCGACCATCGGCGAGGTGCCGTAGCCCGCACGCGCCGCCCACTTGTAGTAGGCGAACCTCATCGTGGCCGTGGCGGCCGTCATCCCGGTGCGGGCCGCGTCGTGCCTGAACTGGGGCCACTCGGTGGACTTCGGCGTCCAGACGGTCGCCCGGGCTCCGGCAGAAGACGCACTTCCGTCATCGGTTGCCGTCGGCGCGGCGGTGCTCGTGAGGACACCGCCCAGCACCATCATGGTCAGCACGCAGATTGCGGCCATATTGACTGCATGTTTGCGCATCCGGTTCACCATCGTGGAAAGTAAATCGACTGGAGGGTAGATAATCGTTACGCTGGCCCGGGACGGGCCTGCCATCGGTGGCGGAGGCCACGGTGGCAGCACCGGCCGGCGAGTGACCGAACGCACCGTTCGGACGCGACATGAGGGCGCCGGTCGAGCGTACAGCGTGCAGCGTTCAGCGTTCGGCGTACGGAGTACGGCGCCGTCCGCAGAAACCCCCCGGACTGATTCGGATGACCTCCGGTCCTCTTCTCCCGAATCTCGCCCCGTCCACCTGTCCGGCGAGATTCGTGAAGTCCGGGGCTCCTACGCTTCGCGAACTGACGCTCCCCGGGCTAAAGCCCGGGGCATCCCTTGCGCCCTGCCCCTTTATATATAACCTTGTAACTAGATTTATCCAAAACCTATATAATAGGGTCCCCTAATCCACCCCAGAGAGTGAGAGAACATGCAGGCAGGGCAAATGGCTTATGACAGGGCCATCACGGTGTTCTCGCCGGACGGGAGGCTGTTCCAGGTGGAATACGCCCGGGAAGCCGTCAAGCGCGGGACCACGACCGTGGGGCTGAAGTACAAGGATGGCGTGGTGCTGATAATCGACAAGCGGATCTCGTCTAGGCTCATCGAGGCCAAGTCGATAGACAAGATCTTCCAGATAGACAGCCATGTCGGCTGCGCCACTTCCGGGCTCGTGGCCGACGCCCGGGTGCTCGTGGACCGGGCCAGGATAGAATCCCAGATCCACAAGATAACCTACAACGAGCAGATTCCCGTCGAGGTGCTCGTCAAGAAGATCTGCGACTTCAAGCAGAACTACACGCAGTACGGCGGCGTCCGGCCGTTCGGAACGGCGCTCCTGGTAGCGGGCGTGGACGAGCAGGGTACGCACCTTTTCGAGACGGACCCGTCGGGCGCCCTCATGGCCTACAAGGCCGGCAGCATCGGCGCCGGCCGCAACACCGTGATGGCCGTCTTCGAGGAGAAGTACGAGCCGAACCTGAACCTGGACGGCGCCGTCGCGCTGGGCATGGAGGCGCTGACGAAGGCGTCGGAGGGCGAGATCAAGCCGGAAACGGTCGAGATAGGCCTCATCCAGGCCGGGGAGACCTTCCGGAAGCTGGACCCCGTGGACGTGGCCAGCCGGATGCCCAAGGCCAAGTGAGCCGGTCACCGGATGGTCCCATGGTAAGTCTCGAGAAAGCGGTCACGGCCCACCTGGAAAGGGGCGGGTTCCGCTTCGAGGTGCTGGTCGAGCCGGCGGCGGCCCAGAAGATTCGCGACGGCAAGGAGCTCGAAATAGGCGAGGACCTGGCGGTGGACCAGATATTCAAGGATTCTTCGAAGGGAGACCGGGCGGCGGACGAGAACATCAAGAAGGTCTTCGGCAACTGCGACATCAAGGCCGTGGCGACGATAATAATCAAGGAAGGCGAAATAGCCCTTACAACGGCGCAGCGCAAGGAGATGACCGAGCAGAAACGAAAGGCGATAATCTCCGAGATAGCGCGCAACGCCATCAACCCGCAGACCAAGGCGCCCCACCCGGCCGCCAGGATAGAGATGGCGATGGAGGAGGCCAAGGTCAAGATAGACCCGTTCAAGCCCATCGAGGAGCAGGTCAGGCACGTGCTGGATGCGCTGCGGCCCCTGCTTCCCATCAGGTTCGAGAAGGTCAACATGGCAGTGAGGATGAAAGGAGAGGATTACGCCAAGTGCATAGCCGACATCAGGAACTTCGGAACGCTCAAGAAGGAGGAGTGGCAGGCCAACGGCATGTGGATAGGCGTCGTGGAGATGCCGGCCGGCCTCCAGACGGACTTCATGGAGAAGCTGAACGAGAAAACGCGCGGCTCCGTCGAGGTCCGGCTGATGAAGTGAGCCACATTGGGCAGATGGTTTTCATGCGGATGTGATTCTGAATGGATGAGGATGAAAAGGAAATCATGGAAGACAACGGCGGAAAGGCAGGCGAGCCGCCGGCGCCCAGGGACAGGGGCAAGGGCCCCTGCCCGCCGCTGCCCACGCCCGTGGGACCCAAAGACGAGGTCTGGCGCGGGCGGGGAACGCAGGACGGAAGTTGCGAAAAGCCGGCACAGCCGGGGCCGGAGGGCACCGGGGGCGGTCCGACGGAGGGCGAGCGCCCGAAGGGCGACCTCCCGGAGGGCCAGGAGCCGGAGCGCGGTGGCGAGCCGGGCCAGATGCCCGAGGGCGGGAACCCGCAACCGTACCGCGAGGGACGTTACGAGCAGAGCCGGCGCGACGGCGGGGGCGGCGGGCGCGGCCGCGACCGGCGCGACGGGGGCTACGAGCGCCGCGACGGCGGACGCCAGGAACGGCGCGAGCCGGGAAGGCCGCCGGACGTCGACCGCCAGCTGGTGCTGCCCGGGGACGACCTGGGCACGCACGTGCGCGGCGGCTTCGGGACCTACAAGGACGGCGAATCCGTCTATGCCGCCTGCCTGGGCATCCGGTCCACGCGGGACGGCTTCGTGAGCGTCATACCCCTTTCGGGCAAGTACATCCCGAAAAGGGGCGACTTCGTCGTCGGCAAGGTGGCCGAGATGACCCCCAGCGCATGGGTCATAGACCTGAACTCGCCGTACGTCGCGCCGCTTCCGGGCAGCGAGACGCCCTGGGACGCCCAGTTCGGCGAGGCCAGCAAGTACATGACCGTCGGCGATACAGTGCTCGTGGAGATACGCGACATAAACGAAATAGGAAGGGTGAGCGTCACCATGATGGGACCCAACCTGCGAAAGCTCGAAGGCGGCCAGACCATCGACGTGGACGCCACCAAGGTCCCACGGCTGATAGGGCGCGGGGGCTCGATGATAGGCCTGCTCAAGCGGCTCACCCGCTGCCACATAATTGTGGGCCAGAACGGCCGGATATGGCTCGACGGGACCGTTGAAGACGTAACGATAGCCCTGGCTGCCATAAAGAAGATAGAGCGGGACGCACACAAGCTCGGGCTCACGGACGCCGTGGCGGCGTTCATCGAGGGGATGCGCAAGGAGCTCGATGAGAAGCGGGCAAAGAAGGAGGCGGGCGACGACGCCCGCGAGAAGAACGCGGTCCTGCAGGACAGGGCCGAGAGGTTGGAAGTTCAAGAGGAGGAATGATTATGGGCGGAACACAGTCGGAGCACAAGCTGATAAACGCGGATGGAAGGACCAGGTACGACGGGCGCAAGTTCGACGAGCTGCGGCCCCTCTCCATCCAGGCCGGGGTCCTGAAGAGAGCGGACGGCTCGGCATATGTCGAATGGGGTTCGAACAAGGTCCTGGCCGCAGTCTACGGGCCGCGGGAGGTTCATCCCCGGCACATGCAGAACTCGGCGCGGGCGATAGTCCAGGCTCGCTACAACATGGCCGCATTTTCCGTCGGGGAGCGCAAGCGGCCCGGGCCCGACCGAAGGTCGGTGGAGATATCCAAGATAATCTCCGAGGCGTTCACCTCCGTCGTGTTCGTGGAGCAGTTCCCGCGCACGACGGTCGACGTCTACATGGAGGTCTTGCAGGCGGATGCGGGCACGCGCTGCGCCGGGCTGACGGCCGCCTCGGTGGCCTTGGCCGACGCCGGGATACCGATGAGGGATCTTTTGCCGTCGGTTGCGTCCGGCAAGGTGGAGGGCGTCGTGGTGTGCGACCTCAACAAGGACGAGGACACCTGCGGCGAGGCGGACGTGCCCTGCGCCATACTGCCCCGGACGGGGGAGTTCTTGCTCTTGCAGATGGACGGCCACCTCACCTACGACGAGCTCATGCAGGCCATGGAGTACAACAGGAGGGCCTGCAAGATAATAAACGAGGTCCAGAAGGAGGCGCTCCGCAAGAAGTACTCCATAATCACGCTCGAGAACAACGTGATGAAAGAGGAGAAGCCGGCAGAAGGCCGGCCTGAGGACCGGGACCAGATCGGTCGGCCGCCGGAATCTCGATTGGAGCCGGCCCAGCAGGGAGGTGCCTGAAATGGAACTTGATGTCGTTTCCGATTTGCGGAAGGATTACATCAACCGGCTGTTTTCCGAGCGCAAGCGCATCGACGGCCGGACGCCCGAGGAGCTGAGGCCGGTGGCGGTCGAAACCGGCGTGGTGACGAGCGCCTGCGGCTCTTGCCGGGTCAAGTGGGGCGAGACCGACGTTCTGGTCGGCGTCATGGTGGAGCAGGGAACGCCCTTCCCCGACACGCCCGACCGGGGCGTGCTCGTGACGAATGCCGAGCTGATACCGATGGCCTCGCCCTATTTCGAGTCCGGGCCCCCGAGGCCCGAATCTATCGAGTTCGCCCGGGTCGTGGACCGGGGCATCCGCGAGGCCAAGATGATAGACCTTGCGAAGATGTGCATCAAACCCAAGGAGAAGGTCTACCTCGTCTACGTGGACATGCACGTCCTGGACTTTGGCGGGAATCTCTTCGACGCCGGATTGCTGGGCGCCACGATGGCCCTCAACAGCGCCACCGTGCCGGCCAAGCGCTTCGGCTACGGGGAGGATTTCAAGCTCCCGGTCGAGCACTGGCCGATATCGATAACCTCGGTCAAGATAGAGAACGGCCTGCTCGTGGACCCCAACCTGGACGAGGAGAGGGTCGCCGAGGCCCGGCTCACCGTCACTACTGACGAGAACGGGGACGTGCGGGCGATGCAGAAGGGGCTCGTCGGGAAGCTCAGCTTCGAGGATGTCCAGTCGATAATCAAGACCTCGCAGAGGTGCGGCGCCGAGCTCCGAAAGAGGCTGAAGCTAGGGGCGGATTGAGATGAGCGGCAGAACGGTCAAGGTCGGTTCGTCGGGAAGGTTTTCCACGCGCTACGGCGTCAAGACCCGGACCCAGATAGCAATGATAGAGGCGAAGCAGAAGGCGCTCCACCCCTGCCCGCGCTGCGGGCAGGTGCGGGTCAAGCGCCTGGGCACCTCCATATGGAAGTGCCGCCGGTGCAAGTGCGTGTTCGCCGGCGGGGCCTACATGCCCAAGTCGGCCCCCAAGCAGTCACTGGGCGGCGAGAAGGTCGAGG
>Ga0315291_10002192_pt1 | contig 25734 bp, 33 predicted proteins | sample YL17G12_20_MG_FD_203070 | JGI IMG/M metagenome (GOLD analysis project Ga0315291, IMG submission 203070) | Sediment microbial communities from Yellowstone Lake, YNP, Wyoming, USA - YL17G12_20 | ecosystem: Environmental > Aquatic > Freshwater > Lake > Sediment | place: USA: Wyoming | collected...
CGGAGTACACGAACAATGAGCAGAGTATACGAGCAATGAGTAGGGTATATTAACAAGGAGTAGAGTATACGAACAATGAGTAGAGTATATGAACAAGGAGTAGAGTACACGGACAAATGGAACAAATGGAGCACGTGAATGATTGTTGCTAAAAAGTGAACAGTTGGTGTATTATCTTAGTGTAATATCTTAGTGTAATATCCTAGTGCATTATCAATGTAATTCGGAACTGGAATAAGCTCTGCACTGGAATAAGCTCTGCCAGAATAAATTATGCCGATTAATTTCCGCTCAAAACTGCATAAGGCACTCCTCAATTACTATTTTTCTAATCCCGAAGACGGACACTACATACGGGAATTGTCGAGAAATCTTTCATTTAGTGTTTCTTTGCTGTCGCGCGAACTCAATAAATTTACTCGTTTGGGTATTTTCGTGTCGTCCAAGCGCGGCAAGGAAAAGCATTTCTTCCTAAACAAGCACCATCCTCTATATAACGAGTTTAGAAAGATCACCAAATACATTGCTCGCAAAAAGTGAACAGTCACGAAAGTGAACGGTCACGAAAGTGAACGGTCACGGTTGCGGAGCCATCTTTCAATCAACAATTTCTTAATCATTTCTGTACGAACAAATGGAGCACACGAATGATTGTTGCTAAAAAGTGAACAAGTAGAAGCTTGGCGTGTATCCCTGGTCGGCGATGATAACTTATGGCCGATGGTTTCACGAAATACAATGGGTTATAATTCAAACAAATGAATAATAAGCAAATAATCGGCTACGGATTGTTAAACGCGGTTGGCGCGGCGGTTTACATCTGGCTCATTGCGCTTCTCTTATCTAACGCAGGCAGCGCTCTCGGCCCAATAAACGGGCCGCTCGGCGCCACGGCATTTCTTCTCGTCTTCGTGATTTCCGCGGCCGTGATGGGCATCGTCATCTTCGGCCGGCCGGTTCTCTGGTACGTGAGCGGCAGGAAAGAGGAGGCGGTGCATCTGCTTGCGGCAACCATCGTATTCCTCATCATAATCGCCGCGGTTGTGTTCGCGGCGCTCGTGTACTGCGTGTAGGCCTGCCCGCTCGCCTCGCTGAAGCTTTGGCGGAGCGGGCCGGCAGGAAGGATCGGACATGGAAATAAAAATGTTTTAATATCGAAAGCGGGGTTTTGGTGGTTGGAGTCCCAAGAACAGAGCATTATGAAAACAATTCTCTACATGGGTATCACGGTAAACGGATATATTGCCAAGGCAGACGGCAATTCCGAATGGACTTCGAAAGAGGATCTCCAGGGGTTTTACGAGCAAAGCAAACGCGCAGGAAATATCATCATGGGCGCAAATACCTATCGCGCGGCTTCAGAATACGGATATTTCCCTTTCCCGGATGCTCTTAATGTAGTAGTAACCCACCAAAAAATGGAAAATAGATGGGGCGATAAAAAAGCGATTTTCATAGACAAATCTCCAAAAGAAACCCTTTCATTTTTAGATAAGAAGGGGTTTACCACAGCATTTCTCGCGGGCGGCGGTCGCTTGAACAGTGCCTTCGCAAAAGAAAATTTAATAGACGAAATATATCTTGACGTTGAACCGCTTGCATTTGGAAATGGTATTTCGGTTTTCGCCGAATCAGATTTCGAACTCGAACTGAAACTTCTTGGAGTCAACCAATTAAACCCCGATACTGTTCAACTGCATTACGAGGTTATAAAATAGGCTCGAATCCAAACCACGCAGCACCGATTTTCTCTAAGTGAAGCGAAGTTTAGAAAATCGAGTGCTTCGAAGAAGCGAAGCGTAGGCGGGACCACGAGTCAGCGCAGTATCGAGGCAGACCGGAGAGCGTTACAATAGTGGCATGGCTATAAACTTGGTAATACACCCCGAATTTAAACTTGAATAAATACGCGGCCGAATACAAGAAACTGACCTAATTTTTACTAATCTCCATGATCTACCTCATCGGCGGAATGCCAGGCATGCGAAAATCAACGATTATAACCCCTTGTTTTCGCGCACAAAAACCAATTTATCATAACTCAACAGATCTCATCCGGGCGAGTACCAGCCATCTTCTTATGTGCATGGGTCAAGATCCTAGACAAGCAAAAGGCGAAGATGCCCCGGCCTGGATCGGCACCATAGGCTTAATAAAGTTCTTAAATTTCAATCAAAGTGACGCACTCATCGAAGGCGTGGCCATTACACCGGAAGGAGTCAGGGACTTAGAATATGAGGATCCAAGTCTCAAAATTAAGGCTGCCTTCGTGGGTTACAGCAAAATCATGGATTTTGAGCCTCCAGAATGGACGCCTGAGTTAGAAAAATTAATCGAAACGACCATCGGAAAAGATCATCTAAAATTCTGTAAAAAACATGATTGGCGGTATAAGGACATGCATCCGCATAATGAGCTTAATAGATCCGAGGGAATTAGAAGTGCCGTAAGAGGATTGGGTCGCGCAAACTTCAGATACTTCGATTTAATCGACAGCATTCCTCCTGAAAGGCGTGGTGGAAGCGTCGCAAAACTTCAATTAGAGGACCATATTAAGAACGCAATAGAAGTCAGATCCTTCCTGCTTGAATAGTTTTGATCCTGACCGAGACTCTTCGATGGTTCGATAAACTCACCACAAGTAAACTTAGGGCAGGCGGGTTAAAGAACGCTTACGGGGCTTGAACGGTGGCGGCACTCCGCCTACGCGCCTCCTTCGCCAATCTGCGCTTCGCCGAAGGCTTCGGCAAGGCGAGAGCGGCTACGAAGGCCACGCAAGGCTACGGCGGACAAGTAGACCGAAGTGCACACAGGCATCTTGCATATAGTTTTGAGAAATTGATACACTTTACTTATGAACTACCCTCTTCTCAACAAAGCCGCATATGAAAATCTCGCGGAAGAATATGAGGGTAGAGCTCAAGCGGTATTCGATGTTACAAATCGGGCAGTGAATTATTTCGCAAACTATATTACACCCGGCGGCTCGGTGCTCGACATTGGTTGTGCAGTCGGAGTTGCCATCTCGATACTTTCTCGCAAGGGTTTCAAGGTTACGGGTATTGAAATTTCTCCAAGAATGACCAAGTTCGCGCGCAAAAGAAACCCTGGGGTTAAAATCATTGTAGGCGATTTCCTAAAAACGAAATTCAATAAAAAGCTTGATGCCATTCTCGCTTTCGCGTTTATCCATCTTTTTCCAAAAAGCGAGGCAATTAAAGTATTGAAAAGAATTCAGTCGATCCTGAAGCCGGGCGGCGTGGCACTCCTTAGCTCAACAAAATCAAAAGTCAGCAAAGAGGGTTGGGAAGTTAAGAAAGATTTTAATAGGAAGGTAAGGCGCTTTAGAAAATTTTGGACTGAAAAAGAATTCAGAGAGTTCCTCACAGACAACGGTTTTAAAATATTAGCCGTAAAAAAATACACTGATCCCTTCGAAAAGACCTGGATGGATTTTGTCGTTCAAAAACACTCCTGACCGAGACCCTTCGACAAGCTCAGGATAAACAGGTCAAATAATCCTTGTGGGGCTTGGTTTTCCAAAATTCCGCGACCGGGGAGGCCGGGTTGTTTGACATAAATCCACGTTTTGCTACAATACTAACCAAGGTTTCCTCGGCAGTTTTTATGCAAACCATAGCAAAAAGAGAACGGCGATTGCTTTCTCTGAAACGGAGTCCGACTTAAGGACTCGGCTTATGGTGTTTGCGTGAAACTCCGGGGACAAACCGGAGGAATTTTTTATTTATGGCCTTTATACTCGCTAAAAAACTTAAAATGACGCAGATTTGGAAGGAAAATAAAGTAATTCCCGTTACCGTTGTTAAGGCCGAGCCGAATAAGGTTTCTTTGATAAGGACGAAAGAGCGCGACGGCTATGAAGCGGTGCAGTTGGCGCTGGGCAAGAAGAAGAAAGAGTTTCGCTGCCACCTGCCACCCACCACTTACCACCTACACGATTCTATTGACGTTTCCGCGTTCGCCGAAGGCGACACGGTTCGTGTGTCCGGCGTCTCAAAGGGCCGCGGTTTTCAGGGTGTTGTCAAGCGGCATGGTTTTCACGGCGGGCCAAAAACGCACGGTCAGAAGAACCGCCTCCGAGCTCCGGGCTCCATCGGCAGTACGGCTCCTCAACATATTCCCAAGGGCAGGCGAATGGCGGGGCACATGGGCGTGGAGCGGGTGACGGTAAAGAATTTGGAAGTCGCGGGCGTTGATCCGGAGAAGAACCTTCTCTTTTTGAAAGGCGCGGTGCCAGGAGCGAGAGGAGGGCTATTGGAAATTTCTAAGTCCTAATTCCTAATGAAATTTTAAATTATGAAATTGGACATTAGACATTTTATTAGAAATTAGTAATTAGATATTAGAAATTATTTATGAAAACAGACGTCTACAATTTGAAAAACGAGGTTGTCGGGGAGATGGAACTTCCGGAGAGGGTTTTTGGCGTTCCGTGGAAATCGGTTTTGGTCGCGCAGGTTCTTCGCGCCCAGCTTGCCAATCGCCGCCGCCCTTGGGCGCACGCCAAGACCCGCGCAGAAGTCCGCGGAGGAGGCAGAAAGCCCTGGCGGCAGAAGGGGACTGGCCGGGCGAGGCACGGCTCCATACGTTCTCCTCTCTGGGTAGGCGGCGGCAAAGCCCACGGCCCTTCCAAATTGCGCGATTACAGCCAAAAAATAAACAAGAAAATGAACCGGTTGGCGATTTTCTCGGCTTTGTCGCGGAAATTTCGCGATAAGGAATTGAAAGTTTTTGAAAATTTGGCAATAGAGACGCCGAGAACGAAAATGCTGGCCGCGGCTTTGCGTCCGATTTTGGGCCTCAAAAAGAACCAGAAAAAATACGACGTGCTTTTGGTGGCCGGCAGGGAAAATGCCGCGATCAAGCGGGCTTCGTCCAATCTTCCGAAGGCCAAGGCCGTCAATCCCGAATCGTTGAATCTTTACGATATACTTAATTACAAGAATATTTTTGTGGAAAAAGGCGCCGTGAGCGCGGTCGGCCGGCAACAGATCTTGAAACCTAAAACATGAAACCTGAAACAAAAATAAAATTTAAAAAGAGAATGCGAAGCTCGATTGTATATGTTTTACGTTTCATGCTTCAAGTTTCACGAACATGAGCGATTTATTTTTAATCAAAAAACCGATAGTAGCCGAGAAAGCAACCGCTCTTGCCAAGCTCGGGAAGTATGTTTTCATGGTTCGCCGAGACGCAAAAAAGCCAGAGGTAAAAAAAGCGATTAAGGAAATTTACAAGGTTGACCCGATTTCCGTAAATATCGTGAACCGCCATCCGAAACGCAAAGGACGCGGCAATTTGAAGGGTAGGCAGGTCGGGTATAAAAAGGCCATCGTGACATTAAAGAAAGGACAGAAGATAGAAATCCAGTAAAATCAAACTTCCAAGTTCTAATTTCTAATTCCTAATGAAATTTAAATTATGAAATTGGACATTAAACATTTTATTAGAAATTAAAAATTGGTAATTAGAAATTTTCATGAAACAATATTCTCCGACAACTCCATCGCGGCGCTTCATTACCAACGTTGAGTATGGTCTCTTAAGCAAAACCGGGCCGCATAAGCCGCTTGTGCGGCGGCTCAAGTCCCACGCTGGGCGAAATTCGCAGGGGCGCATTACTGTGAGGCATCAAGGCGGAGGCAATAAAAAACTTTACCGCCTGATTGATTTTCGGCAGCTTGAAATCGGCAGGAAGGCGACCGTGGAGGCGCTTGAATACGATCCCTACCGGACCGCTTTCATCGCGCTTGTAAAATACGATGACGGCAGAAAAAGTTACGTTTTGGCGCCGCAGGGCCTTTCCAGCGGCGACACTATAGTTACCGAAGAAGCGGCGCCCCTAAAGACGGGCAACAGATTGAAGCTCCGGAATATTCCAGTCGGCTATCAGGTCTATAATATTGAGATGAGGCCCGGCGGAGGCGGGAAGCTCGCAAGATCTGCGGGTTCCTACGCCGAGGTTCTGGCGAACGCTGACGGCTACACCGATCTCAAATTATCCTCCGGTGAAATTCGGAGAGTCGTTTGGGATTGTTTTGCTTCAATCGGCCAAGTTTCAAATCCGGAGCATAACTTGGTTGTTATCGGCAAGGCAGGACGTTCCCGCTGGCTTGGCATTCGCCCGACCGTCCGCGGCACCGCAATGAACCCGGTTGACCACCCGTATGGAGGCGGTGAAGGCCGTCAGCCAAGAGGAACAAGAAAACCGAAAACGCTGTGGGGCAAGGTAACCGGAGGCCACAGAACCCGCAACAAGAAGAAATGGTCGAGCAAACTTATCGTCAAGAGACGAAAATAGTTCAAAATTTAAAAATCAAAAATCAAAATTACAGTGCAAAATTTTAAAATTTTAAATTGTCATTTTACATTTTGATATTTACATTTTACATTTCTATGTCCAGAAGTTTAAAAAAGGGTCCATATGTCGATCCGAAGCTACTGAAGAAGATCGCTGGCTTGAAGCCGGAGAGCGCTCCGGTGATTAAGACATGGTCGCGGGCTTCGGAAATTTCTCCTGAAATGGTCGGTTTTATTTTTGGCGTTCATAACGGAAAAAGTTTCATAGAAGTTAAAATTTTTGAGGAGATGGTGGGACATCGTTTGGGCGAATTTTCTCCGACGAGGAAGTTCACAAGACATGGAGGGAAGATACAAAGGGAACTTGAGGCAAAGACGACAGGGGCAGCGGCGCCAACCGGAGCGGCTGGAACGACACCGGAAAAGGAAACAAAAAAGTAAAGTAATCGCTAATAATTCGAATCTAAATAAATGACGCCAATAAATTCGCATTATTAAAATAAATTGGCATCATAGTTCGATAAACTCACTATCCTTCGGCTGTTATATCCTGAGCTTGTCGAAGGATTCGCGAATACTATTATGAGACAAACCACAAAACTTAATTATTTGAGGATGGCGCCGCGGAAAGTGCGGCTGGTTGCCGACTTGATCAAGGGATTGGCTGTTAATGAGGCCGAAGCCCAGCTTTTATCCATCAGGAGGCGCGCGGCGCAGCCGCTTTTGAAACTTCTCCGGTCGGCGGTGGCCAATATCAAAAATAACAAACGTTTGAGCGAAGAAAAGTTTTACGTTGAATCATTGCGCGTGGATCAGGGTCCGATGCTCAAACGTTCCCTGCCGCGCGCTCGCGGCATGGCTACGCCGATTCAGAAAAAAATGAGCCACGTTACGCTTGTGCTCGCGGAGAATCAAGAACTGAAATTGCCGCGATTCAAAATTGTGGTTCAAAAAAAGGCCAAGTTGCCGCCGGGCGCCGCGAGACCGGCCAAGAGGGAAAAGCCGAAAAAAGAGGAAAAGACAACCGAAGCCAAGAAGCGCGGTTTCTTTAAGAGGATGTTCAGTCCAAAGTCGAGAGCGTCAAAGTAATCGTGAAACATGAAACATAAAGCATGAAACGTGGGAGGTGAAGGCAGAATTTGAAACAGCCGTATCGCATGTTTCAAGTTTCAGGCTTCACGCTTCATGATTAAACCATGGGTCAAAAAATCAATCCATTATCGTTAAGATTGGGGGTTACCAAAAACTGGCCGGTACGCTGGTTTATTAGAGGCAAGTACGCCAAGTTTTTGGAGGAGGACGAGGCGATAAGAAATGTTATCAAGTCCAAAATCGGCCAGGCGGGGGTCGCGGCCGTTGAGATCGAGCGCACCGCCAGCAATCTCAAGGTTTTCATAAAAGCAGCGAGACCCGGTTTTATAATAGGCCGCGGCGGCAAGGGCATAGAGGAGTTGAATAAAGCGATTGAGAAGGCGATAAAGAAATTGCGAAAGACGAAAGGAGCAGTGAGTTTAAGCGTGAACGTGGAAGAGTTGAAGCGCTCGGAAATTTCAGCCGTCTATGTCGCCCAGCAAATTGCCTGGGACCTGGAGAAACGTTTGCCGTTCCGCCGGACGATAAAGAAATATTTGGAGAACATCATGCAAAACAAGGAAGTCAAGGGAGCCAAGATATTTTTGTCCGGCCGATTGGACGGAAATGAAATTGCGAGGCGCGAACGGCTGTCAAGGGGATCCCTTCCGCTCCAGACGCTTCGGGCGGACATTGACTATGGCCAAGCCACGGCTTTTAACAGCTACGGCACGGTAGGAGTGAAGGTGTGGATATACAAAGGGGAAATATTTGACAAAAAGTCGAAAACGACTAATTCCTAATATCTAATTTCTAACGAATGTCAAAATTTGGAATTTCATTATTGCTTTGTTTAAAAATTGGTAATTGTCCGCCAGCGGCGGATCCGCTCGCCTCGCTCAAGCTACGGCGGAGCGGGCCTTCGGCGGAGAAATTAGAAATTGGAAATTTTTAACATGCTTATACCAAAGAAAGTTAAACATCGAAAGTGGTCCCGATTTGCTCTGCACGAAGCGCAGTTAGCAAATCGTGGATCCGCGATATCGCTTTGCGATATCGGGACAAAAAGGCAACATACATACTTTATTTCTATTTATTAACTATGCTCATACCGAAGAAGGTGAAACATAGGAAGTGGCAAAAAGGCCGCTCTCGCAAGCGCACAGTGGAAACGCGCGGAATCTTTTTGAATTACGGGCAGTTTGGCCTGAAGGCCTTGGAGCCGGCCTGGCTTAATTCCAGGCAAATTGAGGCGGCGCGCAAAACCATCACGAACTTCTTAAAGCGCAGCGGCCGACTTTGGATACGCGTTTTTCCGGATAAGCCCGTAACCCAGCAGGCTCCGGAGAAGACCCTGGGCGGAGGCAAGGGAAGCGTTGATCACTATGTTTTCCCGGTCCGCCCGGGTAGAATTATTTTTGAAATAGACGGCGTGTCGAAAGAAATGGCCGAGGAAGCCCTGCGCCTCGCAAGCTATAAGCTGCCGTTTAAGAGCAGGGTCGTAACCAAAGAGTAATCGCTAATAATTCGAATCTAAATAAATAACGCCAATAAATTCGCATTATTGAAATAAATTAGCATTATTCGCGAATACTATTATGAAAAAGCGCGACATACAAGAATTAAAGACGAAGCCGATCGCCGAACTTGAGAAGCTCTTAAAAGAAGGGCGGGAGCGCCTTAGGGTTTTGAAATTTGACTTGGCTGCCGGCAAGGTAAAAGACGTCAAAGAACTGCGCGGTCTGCATAAGGATTTGGCGCGGTTGCTCACCTTCATAAATTCCCGGAAACACCAACAGACACGGTAAAATCATTTTTATGAATCCCGTTAGAAGCCGCGATCGCGGTTATAAAACATATAATTTCGCAACAATGAAAACGTTTATACAAGTCAATAAATTTTCACAGGTCGCCGATCGCGATCTGTTTCTAACGGGATGAACAACCAAGCAGTAGATAAAAGTCAAAAAAGAAAGTTGGTAGGCGTTGTTACGAGCGACAAAATGCCGAAAACGCGCGTGGTTTCGATTTCAAGGTTCAAGAAACATCCGAAGTATTTGAAATACTACCGCGTTACGAAAAAATTCAAAGCCCACGATGAAAAAGGGGATTATCACGTTGGAGACAAGGTGATTATTGAAGAGACGAGGCCGCTGTCGAAGGAGAAAAGATGGCGGATAATTCAGAAATTATAACCATCAACGAATAACGAATCTATTACGAATATACGAATCACGAATCTTTATTCGAAAATTCGCAACAAAATTCGCTATTCGTTGATTAAATTCCATGATTCAAGAACGTTCAATATTAAAAGTGACGGATAATTCCGGGGCGAAAACAGTCCGCTGTTTTAGGATTTTGGGCGGAACAAGGCACCGTTACGCGGGAATCGGCGATATTGTTGTTGCCTCGGTTCAGGCGGCGGAGCCGCGAAAGACGGTTAAGAAAAAAGACATAGTTAAAGTTGTGGTTGTGCGTCAGCGCAACGTCCTGCGCCGTCCGGACGGATCCTATGTTCGTTTCGACGATAACGCAGTGGTTTTAATTGATGCCAAGAAAGAACCGATTGCCACGAGAATTTTCGGTCCGCTCCCGCGCGAACTTAAAGAGAAAGGTTTTGAGAAAATAATGACCATGGCGGAGGAAATAGTTTGAGATGTATCACGTGTCAGGTATCATGTATCAGGAAAGATTTTCTTGACACTTGACACTTGATACTTGACACTCGACACTTATGAAACTAAAGAAGGGCGACCAAGTGAAAATTATTTCCGGCAAAGATCGCGGCAAAAGCGGGACGGTGCTTAAGGTTTCCCCGCGGGATGACAGGATTTCCGTTGAAGGACTTAATCTGTATAAAAAGAGGGTGCGGCCGAAGCGCCAAGGAGAAAAAGGCGAAACGGTTCTCGTGCCGAGGCCATTTTCCGCTTCTAAAGCGATGCTTATTTGCTCGTCTTGCAAAGAAGCCGCGAGAGTCGGGTATCGCTTAGAGGGAAATAGCAAGATTAGATATTGTAAGAAATGCAAAGCGACGACATAAAACATAAAACTTGAAACATGAAACAAGTTGAAATAAAAACAGACCACAAAAGAGAAGCTGCCAAATTTTTGGAGAAGATCGTTATTAATGCCGGCGTCGGCCGCTTGTCGAGCCAGCCCAACTTTGCCGAGAAGAATCTCGTACAACTTGAGAGGGACTTGGCGTTGATCACGGGCCAGAGGCCGGAGGTAAGGCCGGTCAAGAAATCAATCGCCGGGTTCAAAATCCGGGAAGGCCAAATTGTCGGGCTCCGGGTGACCTTGCGGCGCAAAAGGATGGTTGATTTTTTCGAGCGGCTGATTAAAATGATATTACCGCGCGTTCGCGATTTTAGCGGCTTGAGGTTGGGTTCCGTTGATGCCGGCGGGGTTTTGAATGTTGGCATTAAGGAACAACTCGTTTTTCCAGAGGTTAATCCGGAGCAATCGCCGCTTGCGTTTTCGCTGGGAATAAGCATTGTGCCGAAAACAAGAAATCGCGCGAAGGCAATTGAAGGGTTTAATGCGTTGGGAGTGCCGCTTAAAATCGTGAAACATGAAACATAAAGCGCGAAACATAAGACGTGAGTATGGAATCTGAAACTGGAATTATGTGTTTCAGGTTTCAAGCTTCACGTTTTATGATTGAACCATGGCCAAAGAATCCGTCATAGCCAGAAGCAAAAAGCCGCCGAAATTTTCCACGCGCATCGTGCGGCGTTGTTTTCGCTGCGGCCGGAAGCGGGGTTATATGCGCGATTTTAATTTGTGCCGCATTTGCTTCCGCGAAATGGCCACGAAACAGGAGATACCGGGGATTAAAAAGGCAAGCTGGTAAGGGTTGCTTCTAACGGGATGTATCCCGTTAGAGGCCGCTTCGCTACGGAAACGAACAACAATAACAATATATAATATGCTTCATTTATTAATAAATAAATTAATGGCAGACGACGGTTCGCCTAATCGGCGAAGCGTTTCCTGCCTCTAACGGGATGTACTACGATCTTTTGGCAAAAATTCAAAACGCCGAGCGAGCGGCTGGAAAGAATGAATTTACAACTTCTTTTTCCAAGGCGGATTTTGCGATCGGTAAAATTTTAATGGAGGCCGGTTATTTAAAGGACGTCCAAAAGAAAACCGTTGGCCGACGGCAGTACCTGGAAATCGGGCTGCTTAAGGGACGCGGCCGCGTCATAAATGGATTTCGCATTTTCAGCAAACCATCAAGGAGGCTTTATGTTGATTATCGGGGCATTAAGCAGGTGAAGAGTGGTTATGGCATTGGCGTCATATCAACCTCCAAAGGATTAATGAGCAACAAAGACGCAAAGAAGAATAAGGTCGGAGGGGAGTACCTATTTGAAATTTGGTGAGTAGTCGCTAATAACGCGAATTAAAGCAAAATAACGCTAATAAATTCGCATTATTGAAATAAATTAGCATTATTTGCGAATACTATGAGTCGTCTCGCAAAAAAACCAATTAAATTGCTGCCGGGAGTTACCCTAAACGAGGGCGCTGGTTTCATTTCTTTCAAGGGGCCGCGCGGCGAGAGAAAGACGGAGTTGCCGGGCGGCGTAACGGTTCGCGCAGAAGGAGAAAATATTTGGGTGGAAAAGGGCCCGAACGGGAACAAGAGCAAAGCAATTCACGGGACCACGTGGGCGCTTATAAAAAGCGCCATTGAAGGCGTTGCTCTGGGTTTCTCTAAAATTTTGGAGATAGAGGGTATTGGCTATCGCGCCTCTATGGAAGGCAAAGACCTGGTTTTGTTTTTGGGTTATGCCCAGCCGGTTCGGTTTAAAATCCCTGATGGCGTTTCGGTTGCGGTTGAGAAGAATTTAATTAAAATATCGGGCGTCAACAAAGATCTCGTTGGCCGAGTGGCGGCGGACATCAGGGCATTGAAAAAGCCGGAGCCGTACAAAGGCAAGGGAATACGTTATAGCGGAGAAGTTGTCAGGAGAAAAGTAGGCAAAAAAGCCGGCGCAACGGCAACAACAACATAGACGGCAAGTGTCATGTATCAAGTATCAAGATTTTTCTTGACACCTGATACCTGACACCCGATACTTTTTATGAACTCAAGAAAATTACTTAATAAGAAGCGCGCACGTCGCGTGTTGCGAACGCGGGCCAAGATTTTCGGGTCGGCCAGTAAGCCGCGCCTTGCCATCTTCCGAAGCAACAGCTCTATTTATGCCCAGTTGATTGACGATGAGAAGGGGAATACTTTGGTTCACGCTTCGAGCCGGGAATTGAGAGCGGCCGGCAAAAAAGCGCCGAAAACCGAAGTTGCCAAGCTGGTCGGCGAATTGTTAGCGAAAAAAGCCAAAGAAAAAGGGATTAAAGAAGCTGTTTTTGACCGCCGTAATTACAAATATCACGGCCGGGTCCGGGCCGTTGGGGAAGGCGCGCGGAGCGGCGGTCTCAAAATTTAAAATATTATGTTTCATAGAACACCAAGAATAGCAAAAAGGGAAGAATTTAAGGAAAAGGTTCTGGACCTGCGCCGGGTGACCCGCGTCGTTGCCGGCGGAAAAAGGTTTCGCTTTCGGGTGACGGTTGTTTTGGGCGACGAGAAGGGCCGGGTGGGGATTGGGTTGGCCAAAGGGCTTGACGTTGCCCAAGCGGTGGCCAAGGCCAAGGCGGCGGCCAATAAAAACATTTTCCGCGTTAACCTTAAAGACGGCAGGACTATAGCCCATGAAGTTTACGCGAAGTACAGCGCTGCGAGAGTCCTGATTAAACCGGCCGGAGTCGGTCATGGTCTGCGGGCTGGCGGAGCGGTTCGTTTCGTGCTGGCCCTAGTGGGAATAAAGGACGCAACGGCGAAATGCTTGGGCCGCACGCCGAACAAATTGACAAATGCGATGGCGACGCTTGAAGCGCTGAAAAAGTTAAAACCTCAAATCTCAAACCTAAAACCTCAAAGCCATGCAATTACACCACCTTCTAAAACTGAATAGTAAAACCAAAAGACGCATCGGCCGCGGAGGGAAACGCGGCAGCTACTCCGGGCGCGGCGTCAAAGGACAAAAATCCCGCGCTGGGCGGAGAATCAGACCAGCCGTAAGGGATTTGATTTTGCGCCTTCCTAAAAAGCGAGGCTTCAGGAATAAACCGAAATCAGAGAAGCCGGCAATTTTCAATCTCAAGGATTTATCTCTGCTGCTTAAAACGCGTTTCCAGGGAACGCCGGTCGCGCTCAATAAAAGATTTTTTGCGGAAGCCGGACTCTTGCCGAAGAATTTCAGCGGTCGTGTTAAGATTTTAGGAAAAGGAGACATTTCCGTTCCGGTCCGCGTTGAAGGAATATCGGTTTCCAAAAGCGCCAAAACGAAAATTGAGAAAGCCGGCGGGAGAGTGGAAAATGAATCCCGTTAGAAGCCGCGATCGCGGTTATAAAACATATAATTTCGCAATAATGAAAAGCCGTTTATATAACTCAATAAACCCTCACGGGTCGCCGATCGCGATCTGCTTCTAACGGGATGAACAAATTTCTCCAGATCTTCAAGGTCAAGGATCTCCGCAATAAAATTCTGACGGTTGCGGGGATTTTAGTGGTTTACCGCCTGCTGGCCGCCATCCCGATCCCTGGCGTTGACGCCACCCGTCTCCAAAATTATTTTAACTCCAATCAATTCTTGGGATTTCTGAACTTTTTCTCCGGCGGCGGGCTTTCCAACCTGTCCGTCGTCATGCTTGGCGTTGGTCCCTACATCACGGCGACAATCATCATGCAGCTTCTCACGATTATTTTTCCAAAGTTCAAGGAGATGTATTACGAAGAAGGCGCGCGCGGCCAGGCCAAGTTCAATCGCTATTCGCGGCTTATCACCGTCCCTTTGGCCATTATCTCTGCCTACGGATTTCTCCAGCTCCTTACCATCCAGAACGTCATAGACAAGCCGGCGCCATTCAGTTTGTTGAGGAATGTTTTGGTGATCACGACCGGTTCAATGGTTGCTCTTTGGCTTGGCGAGCTTATCAGCGAAAAAAAAGTGGGCAACGGGATTTCCTTGATAATTCTCGCGGGTATCATCAGCCGTTTGCCGAACGATATCGTTTTGGCCTTGTCCACGCCGGGTATATTGCTTACAACCTACATAGGTTTTATCGCGGTGACGGTGCTCGTCATCGCAGGCGTGGTTTATTTGAACGAAGGCGAGAGGAAAATTCCGATTGCCTACGCGAGGAGAGTGCGCGGGATGAAGATGTACGGCGGCGCTCAAAGCTATCTGCCGCTCAAGGTCAACCAGGCCGGCATGATCCCGCTCATTTTCGCCATTTCTGTTCTGCTTTTCCCGCAGTTCATCGCGCAGGCGGCAACGGTGGTTTCTTCCAGTCTTGCCCTGAAGATCAACGACTTCGTCACAGGTTTTTTGAACAACCATCTTTTTTACGGCATTTTCTATTTTATTCTGGTTTTCATTTTCACTTATTTTTACACCGCGATAACCTTCAATCCGGAGGAGGTGGCCAAAAATCTCCAGCGCGGCGGAGGATTCGTGCCCGGCATCCGTCCCGGGGAAGCCACGGCGCAATTTTTCAAAAACATAGTGAACCGCACCACGTTTTTCGGCGCGACGTTTCTCGGTTTGATTGCCATCCTCCCGCTCATCATTCAGGTGTTTACCAAGGTTCAGGTCTTGAATATCTCCGGTACGGCGCTTTTGATCGTCGTGGCGGTGGCGCTTGAAACGATGCGGCAGATTGACTCGCAGCTGACGGTTCGCGAATACGAGGGCATCGAGTAATTTGTTTTTCTGAACCCGCTCCGGCCGCGAAAATGACATTCACTCGGTTCGATTTTTTGAGTAAACGGGGCGGTTCCCGTCGCGTTTCCGCTCCGACCATCCCGTTTATAGTTCAAAAAATCTTCACCTCGCTTATTCATTTTTACGCAGCCTCCGCTTCTGGTTCAGAAAAACAAACTCCTCTCGCTGTTGGGAGGGACTTTGTGTACAGGCGCGGATTTTTATTTTAAGGTAATTTTGTTATGATACTATAAACCTATATGAATCCCGTTAGAAGCCGCGATCGCGTCAGAATGACAACGACTTCCATGTTTATGAACAATCATTGCCATAAAATAATTTTACAGATTGGCGCCGAGCGCGATCTGCTTCTAACGGGATGAAAAAAATAGTAGTTATCTTATATGGGCCTCCCGGCTCTGGCAAGGGGACGCAGGCGAATCTTTTGGCCGACAAGCTTGGATTGATTCATTTTGACACGGGCAAGTTTTTGGAGTCTATCTGGTATGATCCGAAAAGACAAGGGGAAAGATTGGTGCAGAGAGAAAAAAAGCTTTTTGAAGGAGGAAAGCTAAACACACCCGCTTTTGTTGCCAAAGAAGTCATAAAAGGTGTCAAGCGCATTGCCGTAGCGGGCTGGGGACTGGCATTCTCGGGATCTCCTCGGACTATCTATGAGGCGGAGCAAGAAATGCCGGTTTTGGAGCGGCTCTACGGCAGGAAAAATATTTTCGTTTTTGCCCTTAAGACGCCGGCTGATTTTTCCATTAAACGAAACGGCAATCGCCTGGTTTGCTCGGTGTGCGGATACACTCTCCTCGCGCAATATTACCCGCCGGTGAAACCGAAATACTGCCCCGTTTGCGGCGGACCGTTTTACCGCCGGACATTGGATAACGCGGAGACGATAAAAGTCCGCCTGAAAGAATACGCTAATCGTACGGAGCCGATTTTCGGCGTCCTTAAAAATCGCGGTTATAAAATCCGCGAGATTGACGCGAGGCCGGCGCCGTATAAAGTTTTTAAGAAAATTCTTAAAAACTTTAATTTCAAAGTTTAAAGGTCAAGGTTCAAAATGATTGAGTTCGCGAAGCGAACACCTGCATTTTTCATTTTGATTTTTGAATTTTAAACTAAATCCCATAGCGCTGAATGATTTTACGGTCGATGTTTCTATGATAATTCTTAAGACATCAGAAGAAATCTCTGTTATGGCCGAGGGCGGCCGGCGGCTGGCGATTGTTTTTCAAGGGCTGGAGAAGGCCGTCGGGCCCGGCGTCAAAACCGTTTTTTTAGAAGAATTGAGCCGCAAGCTTATCAGGGAGCAAAATGCCGTGCCGGCGTTTTTGGGCTACCGGGCGCCCGGAAGCAGAGAAGCGTATCCATACGGCATTTGTGTCTCAATTGACGACGTCGTTGTTCACGGCAGGCCGTCGGATTATCTGATAAAAGATGGCGATCTTGTTAAGCTGGATCTCGGCCTGATCTACGGGGGGTTTTATCTCGATTCGGCGGTAACCGTGCCCGTTGGCGACGTGGGAGGCGAGGCAAGAAAACTTATCGCCGTAACGAAAGAAGTCCTCCGAAAGGGGATTGAGCAAGCGAGGCCCGGAAAAACAGTGGGGGATATCGGACACGCGATCCAAAAACACGTTGAGAAAAAAGGTTTCTCAATTATCCGGTCGCTCACCGGCCACGGCATCGGCCGCAATCTCCACGAAGAGCCGCAAGTTTTGAATTTCGGTGAGTCCGGCGTCGGCGAAGAGCTGCGGGCGGGGATGGTTTTGGCGATCGAGCCGATGGTGGCGGCGGGAGGTGGCGCGACCCGCGAACTCAAAGACGGAAGTTTCGTGACCGCGGACGGCTCGCTCGCGGCGCATTTTGAGCATACGGTGGCGATAACAGAGCACGGTCCGAAAGTGCTTACTGTGTTATAATTCTAAAACCTAAAAGCCAACACCCGAAATCTTAACCCATGTCCCAGCCATTTTTATCCGTCATCATCCCCGCCTACAACGAGGCCGAGCGTTTGCCGCTCACGCTTGTTGACATTGATAAGCATTTGAGCAAAGTTGAGTACGGCTACGAGATTTTGGTCGTGAACGACGGTTCCAAGGATAACACCGCTGAAATCGTGCGAGCCATGTCCGGGATGATTAAAAATCTCAAGCTGATTGATAACGAAGCCAACAAGGGGAAAGGAGGAGTCGTGCGGCAAGGCATGCTTCTGGCCAAGGGCCAGATCCGCCTTTTTACCGACGCCGACAATTCAACTTCCGTAGACCAGTTCAAAAATATGCTGCCATATCTCAAGGACGGATATAATATTGTCGTAGGTTCGAGAACCACCAATGGAGCGAAACTTGACCCGCCTGAGCCGTTATTCCGACAGATTGCCGGTAAGGGGCTTAATCTTGTCGTGCAGACCCTCCTGCTTCCTGGTATTTGGGATACGCAGTGCGGTTTTAAGGCGTTTACTGCCGAGGCCGCGGAAAGAGTTTTTTCTCTTTCGCGCCTTACGGGCTGGGGGTTTGACGTAGAAGTTTTGGCGCTGGCTAAGAAATTGGGATATAAAATTAAGGAAATCCCGGTCCATTGGGTGAACGACGCCGTGTCGCGCGTGAAAATGTCCGCAGGCTTGCAGTTTTTACGGGATATTATTAAAATACGTTGGTGGCTATGGACTGGCGCTTACGCGCTTCTCCCGAATGAGAACCGAATTGAATCGAATAACCACCGAATGTAATATTCGGTTGTAATTCGCTCTAATTCGTTAAAAATTCGAGAGAGATTTATAATGGACAAATACTATCTGACAAAAGAGCGCCTTGAGGAGCTCAAAAACGAGCTTGACGAGCTCAAGAACAAGAAGCGTATTGAGATTGCGGAAAAATTAAAGCGCGCCAAAGAGTACGGCGATCTTTCCGAGAACGCGGAGTATGCCGAAGCGCGCGAGGAACAAGCAATCGTAGAGACGAGAATTTTCGAGTTGGAAGAACTGGTCAAAAAAGCAGTAGTGATTAAGAAAGCCGAGGGGAGCGATAAAGTTGGCGTGGGATCAACCGTGACTGCTAAAAAAGGCGACCAATCTTTCCGTTACACCATAGTCGGTTCTTATGAAGCCAAACCTGAAGAGGGAAAAATTTCCGATTTGTCGCCGCTGGGGCAGGCCTTTTTGGGACATAGAGTTGGCGACAGCGTTACGTTGGCGACGCCCGGAGGGCAGGCGATGTATCAGATAACGAAAATCGAATAGGGCGATGCAAATTGTTGACTGGTGACGCGCTCGGTGTTAAACTGTAAGCAGTTAAGCCGAAGCGGTTTTTGCCGCTGTCGGCTGTTGAAAGGAGGCCCGCCGTGAAAGTTTGTCAAAAATGCATTGTGCAGTTCGGCTTCAAACTCACCGACAAGGGAAAGAGTTTTGAAACCGACGAGGAATCATACGAACACCTTGAGATGATTCACGGAATACCAGTCATAAGAGAAGGAGAAACAAAGGAAGAATGCGAAAGAAGATGCCAAGCGAAAGGTTTATCGTCCGATCGAAATAAATGTATTTGTGAAGAATGTAAAATCTGGCGAGGCGAGAAAACGGATATTAGGGTTAGTGACATAGGGATTGCTAAAAAGTGGATTGCTAAAAGTGAGCACATGTGGAATTAACGCCCCTTTCAGTGCCGCGCCGTTCCGACCCGAATCGGAGCGGCTTTTCTTTTTTCGCGTAAACGTTATTATGGCCGATTAGCAGGCAGCTTTTTGCTATTTGTCCGTAATTCCAAAATCTGGTATATTTAAAAAGCAGCTTTTTTCAATGAAAATCATCAAACCCTTAGTAATTTCTGTTCTTTTGTCTGCGGTGTATTTTATATTGGTAGAAATTCTGCTTCGGGATTTTATCAGTGCCCAATTTCACATTTATATCAACAACTATCTTTACTATGTTATTTTCGCTATATTTTTGGTAATTTTTTATTTATATAATAGGCAACTTTTCACCATAGAAAACGCTCGAAATTCTTTAGTAATTGGGCAAAAAAATCGAGCCCTTATTTTTGTAACCTTTTTCAGTTCATTGATTGCCTTCCTTGATTTCTTGGTGCCATGGCCCGACAAGTACCCCCGTTCATTAATTTTTGTACTATTTTTGTATCCCCCAGTCATCCTACTCATCATTTTTCCCTTGATTGTTTTAATTTTATCAATTTTTGCGTTTAAAAAATCTACTTTTGATAGGCCAATTTGGAGCTTCTTATTCGTCTGTTTTATTCTGATAAATTTAGGTTTATTGTTTTTACGATGGCTATACATTATTATGGCACTGGCTTATAGCCATTCACCATAACTTATAACCCACAACCCATAACTCATGCTTGAAGACCTCATAAAAGAGCGAAAAGCCAAACTGGAAAAGATTTTGAAGTCCGGGGCAAATCCGTACCCGGCGGTTGCGAAGCGGACGCTTACAATGGGCGAGGCGCGCAAGAAATTCGCAATCCTAAGCAAGGCCAAGCGCAATGTTTCGTTAGCGGGACGGCTAACTGCGTGCCGCGACCAAGGGAATATTATTTTTCTGGACCTGACCGACGAGAGCGGGAAAATACAGGTTGTTCTGAAAAAGGACGACCTCAAAGATTTTCCATTGTGGAAGTCGGTTTTGGACATCGGCGATTTTGTTTCGGCGAGCGGCGCGCTTTTTAAAACCCAGAAGGGCGAGGAGAGCTTGGAGGCAAAGGAATTCCGGATTTTAACAAAGTCCTTGAGGCCATTGCCCTCCGAGTGGTATGGGCTTGAGGAGACCGAAACCCGCCTCCGCAAACGTTATCTTGATCTTTTATTTAACCCGGAAGTTAAAGAAATTTTTCAAAAGAAAGCGATTTTTTGGGAAACCTTCAGAAATCTTTTGAAAAAGGAAGGGTTTTTGGAAGTTGAGACGCCGGTTTTTGAGACAATTCCGGGCGGGGCGGACGCCGAGCCGTTTAAAACCCATCACAACGCGCTTGATGCCGATTTTTATTTGAGAATTTCGCTGGAACTGCCGCTTAAAAAACTCTTGGTCGGCGGTTTGGAAAAAGTTTTTGAGATTAGCCGGATTTTCAGGAACGAAGGCATTGATCAGGAGCATCTGCAGGATTACACCCAGCTGGAATTTTATTGGGCCTACCGCGACTATAACGACCTTATGGAATTCGTGGAGAAAATGTATAAATCGGTAATTCAAGCCACGTGCGGGGGTTTGGTTACGGAGTATGATGGCAAAAAGATTGACTGGGGTAAAAAGTGGCCGAAGGTGGAATATGTGGCGGAATTCAAAAAAGCGACAGGGATGGATCCTTTAGATGCCGGCCGCGACGAGTTGTTCAAGAAAGCAAAATCTCTCGGCTTGGAGCCGGAGGAAAATCTTGGCAAGGGGCGGCTAATTGATTTAATCTTCAAAAAAACAGTCCGGCCGACGCTAATCCAGCCATGTTTTTTGATTGATCCGCCGGTTGAGATTGAACCCCTGGCAAAACGTTCGCGAAAAGACCCCCGGCTTGCGGAGCGCGCGCAAGTCATGGCTTGTGGCACGGAGCTGGGCAAGGGATTTTCGGAGCTGAACGATCCCCAAGACCAGCAAACGCGTTTTGAGGAACAAATGAAATTGCGCGAGGCGGGAGACAAGGAAGCCCAGCGGTTGGACGAGGATTATCTTGAAGCCATGGAATACGGAATGCCGCCAGCCGCCGGTTTCGGCGTCTCCGAACGTCTATTTGCTATACTTATGGATAAGCCAGTCCGCGAGACAGTCATCTTCCCGCTAATGAGAACTAAAAAGTAGCAAGATGATGGTGAGCTTGTCGAAGCCATTATTTTTCCGCTAATGCGCCCCAAAAAGTAATCGCAAATAACGCGAATGTCGTTGTAATATCAGGTCATCGTCCCGCCGAGGCGGGACGATGACCAAAATATTGATGTATTTTACAAGGGATGGCGTTAAGTATAGGAGGGGTTGTTAATTCGGCCGTCTAAAATCTATTCGCCTTCCCGATATTCGCATTATTTTATAGAATTAGCGTTATTTGCGATTACTTTATGAAAAGTGTAATGGTTTTCGGCGTTTTTGACGGCATTCACGACGGACACCGCGCGTTTTTTAAGGAAGCGAGAAAATACGGCGATTATTTAATAGCATCCGTTGCGCAGGATCACATGGCTGAGCGCCTGAAAGGTTATTTGCCGCAAAATAATCTCGCGCGGCGCATTGACCACTTAAAAAAAGAAGACGCAATTGACGAAGTGGTGCTCAACGATGCCGAAATCGGTACATACGAAGTTGTTAAAAAACACAGGCCGGACATTATCGCGCTTGGCTACGACCAGAACGCACTGAAAGAAAACTTAGAAAGCCACCTGCGCGAATTTGATTGGAAGCCGAAAATCGTTGTGCTCGGCGCGTATAAACCGGAAACGCACCACAGCAGGATTTTAAATAAAATGGATTTATTGTTGTAGTTGTTATAAACGTTGTAATGGTTGGAATGTTTTTGTTGTGTAGCATTAAAACACATATTGCATCTACAACATTTAGAATAATTCCGAAATCTATGCCTCCAGTTTCCTCGCGTCTTCGCAGATGATTTTCGGTTCGCCGTCGCGCCAGGACATTTTGCCGTCAATGATAACGATGTTGTTTTCCTGCCAGCAAGAGCCGGTTTTGTTGAGGACGCTGTTGAAAACCACGACCTCCATCGGCTTTTCGGAAAAATCTTCAATTTTGGCAAAGAGCATCGGCTGACCGGTTTTCGTGAGTATTTTTTGTATCCTGGATACGAGGCCGGCGGTTCGCACGAGATATTGGCTGTTCTTGATGGTGCGCAGTTCGGCGAGCGTCCTGGCGTTTGCAGCTTTTATTTTTTCGCCGTAGGAGTTGAGCGGATGGTCGGACAGGTAAAATCCCAGGAGTTCTTTTTCCCACAACAACCTTTGCTCATCCGTCGCTTTTGGAGCCGGTTTGAGTTTCAGCGCGATATGCGACGTCTCGGCGCCGAAAAGCGATGAGCCCCTCCCGTTTGCCGTGAAGTCCCTGCGTGCTGAATTGGTGAATTTCAAAATGTCTTCAAGATTTTGCAGCGCCTGATTCCTTTCTATTCCCAGTGAATCCAGGGCTCCGGCCTTGATCAGCGACTCAAGGGATTTTTTGTTCAAGTCCTTATGCTGGACTCGCGTCAGCAAGTCCTCAAGATTTTTGAATGGCCCGCCGCGCACGCGCTCTTCAATAATGCCTTTCGTTATCTCGGCCCCAACGTTTTTAATTGCGAGAAGTCCGAAGCGGATTTTTTCTCCGTCAGGCGTGAAATTCACGAAGCTTTTGTTGACGTCCGGAGGCAAAATGTGCAGTCCCGACTGTTTGGCTTCCTGAACCAAAACCGCGATCCTGTCAATGTCGTTTACCTCGGCGTTCAAGATGCCGGCCGTGAATTCTTCGGGGAAGTGCGTTTTTAGGTAGGCGGTGCGGTAGCCGATCAAGGCATAGCAGGCGGCATGCGATTTGTTGAAGCCGTAGCGCGCGAATGGCGGAAAAAGTTCCCAGATGGCCTGGGCTGTTCTTCTGTCAATGCCGTTTTTAATCATGCCGTTGATTAATTTTTCTTTCTGCTCATCAAGAAGCGACTTGATTTTTTTGCCGATGGCCTTGCGCAGAGTGTCGGCTTCGGGGAGCGTGTAGCCGGCTAAATCGCGCGCGATCCGCATCATCTGTTCCTGATAGACGCCGATGCCGTAGGTGTTTTTGAGAATTGGCTCGAGCTTTGGATGAAGGTAGGTGATTTTTTCCTGGCCGTGTTTGCGTTTGATGAAAGAAGGGATAAGCTCCATCGGTCCCGGCCGGAAGAGCGCCACGAGAGCGATGAGGTCTTCCAGTTGCGTCGGTTTGATTTCTTTCATGTAGCGGCGCATTCCGCTTGATTCAAATTGGAACACTCCCGTCGTGTTGCCGGCCTGCAAAAGTTCAAAAGTTTTTTTGTCGTTGAGCGGCAGATGGGCGATGTCAACGTCAACGCCGCGCGTTTCTTTGACGAGGCGAACCGTTTCTTCTATGATCGTGAGGTTTTTAAGTCCGAGCAGATCCATTTTCAAGAGCCCGAGGTCCTCCACGCTGTGCATTTCAAATTGCGTGATGATGTTGTCTTTGTCCTGCGGGGCGAGCTGGAGCGGCAGGTATTCAACGAGCGGCTCCTTGGAGATCACGGTTCCGCAGGCGTGAACAGAAGCGTGGCGCGCCACGCCCTCCAAATGCTTGGCCGCTTCCAGAACCCGTTTTCCGTCGGCGTTCTTGCTGTAGATTTCTTCCAATTCCGGTACTTTTTTGATGGCATCGTCCAGTTTCATGTTGAATGGAATGAGTTTTGCGATCTGGTCGCAGAAGTTATAGGCGAGCCCCATGGCGCGTCCGGCGTCGCGGATTGCGGCGCGGGCGGCCATCGTCCCGAAAGTGATGATTTGGGCGACCTTGTCGTGGCCGTATTTTTCCTTGAGATAGGCCATGACCTCGTCGCGCCTCGTGTCGGCGAAATCAATGTCCACGTCCGGCATCTGGATTCTTTCCGGGTTCAGGAAACGCTCGAAAAGCAAGCCGTATTCCAGGGGGTCGATGTCGGTTATGCCCAGAACATAGGCGGCCAAACTGCCGGCGGCCGAACCGCGTCCCGGCCCGACGGATATTCCGTGAGCTTTTGCCCAGCTGATCATGTCGGCGACAATCAAGAAGTAGTCGGCGAATCCGGTTTTTTCCACGACGCCGAGTTCGTACTCCAAACGATCTTTTATTTCTTTCGTGAGTTTTTCCTTTGAATAACGGGAGCCGAGATGTTGATTTACCAATTCGCGGAGGTATTCGTTGGCGTTTTTCCCCTCCGGTTTGGGGAAATCCGGCAGAATGACTTTGCCGAGCTCCAGTTCGGCGTTGCAGCGCTCGGCGATTTTTACGGTGTTTAGAATCGCTTCGGGCAGGTCGCGAAACCTTTCCGCCATTTGCTCCGGTGAGGTCATGGAAAAATCGTCCGCTTTGAGCGTCAGCCGATCGTCGTCCGAGGTGCGGTTGCCGGTTTGGACCGCCAAAAGAATGTCGTGATATTCCGCGTCCTCCGGTTTCATGTAGTGGATGTCCTGCGTGGCAACGAGCGGGATGCCGGTTTCCTCGGAGAGCTTGATTATGTCGTCGTGGATTTTCGCCACTTCGGGGATGTTCGGATGATGACCGATTTCCAGGAAGAAATTTCCCTCGCCGAAAATGTCCCGATATTCAAGCGCTATCTTTTTTGCCTCGTCATATTTGCCGAATAAAAGGTTGCGGTTTACTTCTCCTGAAAGGCAGGCGGACAGGGCGATGAGCCCTTCGTGATATTCGCGCAAGAGATCTTTGTCGGCGCGCGGTTTGTAGTAAAAACCCTCAAGTTGCGCTTTGGTGGCGAGTTTGACGAGGTTGTGCCAGCCCTTGTCGTTTTCGGCGAGAAGGATCAAATGGAAATAGCGCTCTCCCGGCTCTTTGCTGAATCGGTCGCGCGGCGCGATGTAGGCCTCAATGCCCAAGATCGGCTTTATTCCGGCGGCTTTCGCCTTTTTGTAGAATTCAACCGCGCCGTAAAGCACGCCGTGGTCGGTTATGGCGACCGCGTCCATTCCGAGTTCTTTGACGCGGGCCACAAGATCGTCGATTTTCGCCAAGCCGTCAAGCAGGGAATAGTGGCTGTGCGTGTGCAAATGGACGAATTTGGGCATAGGATTTATTTCGCGGGTTTACTCAATTATAAAAGATTCCCGGAGTTTTAGGAAGTGTTTTTATTCACAAACCAAGGGGATTGCGGCGCTGGATTGCGTAATGTATACTGAACGCAGACCTTTTTGCCACAGGAGGCAGATATATGCGCTGGTACAGGGCGGAAATTCGCGGCGAAGGATTTATGCTTGATAGCGGACATCCGATTCCGGAAGAGAAGGTTGTTTATTATGACTTTGAGGAAGAAAGTGACGAGCTGGCCATTGAGGAAGCTCGTCGGTTCGCTCACGATTCGAGTATAGCAAGGGAATTTTTGTTGACAGACCCCGATCCCCAAGTGACCGTTTTGGCTTTTGTTGGCAATCATCCTTCGGTGAAGTGCGCTCGTCTGGTGAATTAGATTGTGTTTTTTATCGCTCTGCGGCGTGCAGAGCGATAATTTTTCTAAATCTTTGATTTGGTTATAATATTGAGAGTCCGCGGTTTTGCTCCGATATTCTCAAAACCGAAGGTTTTGTTAGAACATCGTGAGTCCTCAATGTTCTTAAAATTTTGCCATCCTAGCTCAACGGCAGAGCAACGGTTTTGCCCGCCTGCCATCGCAATTTGCCAGAGTAGCTCAGCGGCAGAGCAACTGTTTTGTAAACAGTAGGTCGTGGGTTCAAGTCCCACCTCTGGCTCCAATAAGGAACTCAACGATTTTTTCGGTGGATTCAAGCGGACGGCGCAAAGCGCCGACCAAGGATTTTTTGGCTGGATTGCAAGGGAATTCAGAATTTCTGGCGCGCAAGCGCGCAGGGTTTTTTC
>Ga0315291_10002193_pt1 | contig 25722 bp, 31 predicted proteins | sample YL17G12_20_MG_FD_203070 | JGI IMG/M metagenome (GOLD analysis project Ga0315291, IMG submission 203070) | Sediment microbial communities from Yellowstone Lake, YNP, Wyoming, USA - YL17G12_20 | ecosystem: Environmental > Aquatic > Freshwater > Lake > Sediment | place: USA: Wyoming | collected...
CACAATCTGCTCCTTTCCACTTGGGGTCAGTCTACTGTCTGAAAGGAGCCCGGTCTAGCGCCCGAAGTGTACGGTCTAAATGGCTTTGCAAGTGTCCCATTTTAGCTGACGTCCGACAGTCATTCGGTAATCGTCTGCCTCGTAGTTAGGTCTTACCATGAATGCTGAGCCTCGGCTGTCTTGGGGAGTCACTATCCTCTGCGCCATTATACCAGCCCAACCTCACCCCTAGAGCAAGCGGCGCTGACGCTGAGAGTATCATCAGCCCCTTGTGACCATCTGGGGCTGAAGGGGTAGGGGGATTCAAGAGGAAGTACAGAATCATAGACCGTTCACAAAAACGTGTTGACAAATGACGCAAAACGTGATTAATTATGCGCAGGAGCTCCTGCAGGCATCTGAAAGTTGGCTTATGGGAGGGTAAGAAGAGCGTATGGAGTGTGAACATTTGTAGGTTGATGCCTTGCATACTGCAGGGCGAACGGAACTCAGACTTGACTCGTTACGATGAATAGAGTGGTAGTTTGTAAACACCACCGGCGGTTGTGATAACCGCAATTGAGTCGGGTCTGGGGAGGCAGACTAAGGGGGGGTAGGCTAGGTTACCCTCCCTTCTCTTTTGTGCAGAACTGGCAGAGGGACGCCCCCAGTGACCATCTGGGGCTGAAGGGGGAGGGGAGGACGGGCTGGTTTCTACGTTAGACTTGCTGTCAGACAGCTATCTCAGATCACCCTTCTCCTTTGGATGTGGGTATGGGTGTCTCCAGATAACCTCCGTGCCGGGCGATTGCAGAAAAGCCTGCCGAATCCGCTCGCTGCCGTCTCTGTAGATCTGGATGAACCGATCTTCCGTCTCGTAGTCGAACGGATCACCGGCGTTTTTCTCTATTTCTCCCCCATAGGGCAACGGATGCCTGGTGTACCAGTCCACGGTTAGCTCAAGGGCTTTGTCGGTGGGAATCACATCCCTATATCCTAGTTGTTCCTTGATCTTGGCAAGATCCATTACCCGGTGAAACCGGAAGAGTGCCTGTGTGGGCGCGTTGCGAAAGCCCGGCGGTAATATATCGAAAGGTATTTCTATAAACTCAAAGTCATGATTCAGAATTCAAGACAAGGCTTCTATCCATTCGCGCACTGCAATAGGTTTCTCGTCAGATATGTTATAGATCTGCCCTGCAGAAGCTGTCGGGTTGTCCACTGCCAGCAATAGACCGTGTGCCAAGTTATCACAATATCCCCTCGACAACAGTGCTACTCCACCCCCCGGGACGATCACCTGTTTTCTTCTGTCACGTGACCTGCGAATCATCTGCCATTCAGGACAGCCGATGGAACGAGGTCCGTACACTATCGGATAGCGGAAATGCGTTGCGTTGTAGTAGCCGCTGCGGTGCGCTTGCATGACCACATCCTCAGAGAGTCTCACTTGTTCGGAGAAACGATCTACTCCCGGAGCCCTCGCTAGAAAATGGGCTTCATCCACAGGTACCGGAGATTCTTCCATGATACCAAAGGGATTCTCATGGGTGACTGTCATCCATCCCTTGTACGTTGCCAGAGCTCCCCCTACGGAAACCAGACGGGAAGTCTTGCCCTTGACGACCTCAGCGATCAACCTCAGTCTGCCGTAGAGGGCCATCACCAGATCGAAACTCCTTCCCTCCAGAGCCTCTGTGAGGTTCTCTCTCCAATGAGGGTCGGCATATATGCGCTCTACCTCAGAGGGGAAGTTGACCGGATGAACTCCTCGATTGAGCACGGTTACTTCGTAGCCTCTCCGTAGCAGCCCATCGACTATTGGCACGCCTGTAGATCCTGCTCCACCAATCACCAACACTTTCATTCATACCTCCATCATATGGTCAGGTTCGGTTTGATAGACCAAGCTCGGAGAGGTCCAAGCCCAAGCCCCAGGCAATTTCCAGAGCTGAAGTTCATCATATCTGACCTGCCCCCGGAAATGCTACCACCTACAGAGTTAGAGTTGCGAGCATCTTGGCCTCAGGATTTGGTGGCTTGTAGGGCAGTGAGCCGTGTAGAGATCGCCTGGCACGGTACTACCAGAGAACGGAGAGTGTCAACCTCAGCTTTGATACAGAGGGGGTGGTGTGGTATGCCCCAGCCGTCAGAATCAGTCCTGGCGCATCCTGTGACCGTCTGGGGCTGAACGGGTCAACTTCCCTTTGGGTATCTCTTGACCCTCCTCCCGTGGTTGCCTACAATCTTGATGCACTATCTACGCGAAGGCGTCCGATGTGGAAGCTCTGATTTCCATTCTGTGTGGGCTCCTCCTTGGGATAGCTGGCGTTTCCGTGCTGCTAACCCTGGTCAGACGCTTTGGCATTACCCATGATAAGAATCAGGCTAGAAGAATGCTGTGCGATGGGAGAATCGCAGATTCGGTTGAGTTCCAACGCATCACGCGGTCTCTGGCCGGATTGCGTTCGGATCGAGAGGCCGCTGAGCTGGTGACAAAACTGCAACACCTCGAGTACAAGGAAGGAGAACCCACGTCTTCGCATTCTCCAGCCATCAAGTCAGCGCCGACCTCCACCGCGCTGGCTTCGCCAACTCCGTCTGAAGCACCGTTAAGCTGCCCTCACTGCGGGGTTGAGTTGAAGTTGGCTCCCAGGCGCAAGAAGAAATGTGCGTCGTGCGGACAGTACATTTTCGTGCGGACTCGGTTATCAGACAACCAACGTCTCTTGGTAACCGAAGAAGAGGCCAAGAGAATCGATCTGGAACGGGACAGGCTTCGCTACCTTAATCGGTGGCTAGGTGTACTCGAAGAGTACGGGGTGACCAGAAGGGACTTCGAGATTCGCAAAGAAGAACGCTCTGAGAAGCTTGGGGTGAGGGCAAGCGACCATGGCACTATCTGGGAGATATTCAATAGACTTGCTCTGGGAATGATGAAGTCTGCGAATAGAGACGGTCAAGAGAGTCTGGATGGGCTGTATTACTCAATGGCATTATTCCTCAATGAAGAGGGGGAGGACTGCTTTGCGGTGCGCCAGCAGGCGGCAAGAGCAGCCTTGCAGAGATACAAACGTTCACGCATCAAGAAAGTGGAAGTCTTAGCCGCTGACGATTCGTGCACCTCTTGTTTGTTGCTGAACAAGAAAGTGTTGACCATCGCCGAAGCACTCCGGACCATGCCTGTTCCCTGTAGGGAGTGTACGCATAGACTTCAAGATCGAAACAGAGCTTTCTGTCGGTGCACTTATGCTCCTGTGATTGAATAGGATCGGCCCAAGGCTTACAGACGCCCCCTGTCACCATCTGGGGCTGAAGGGGTGGAAGAGCACACAGCCTAGGTCCTGCTTCAGGGCGTAGTGAAGTTCTCATTGACCTCCCCCCATTCTCAGTACCACAGTCAATTAGAGTCCTGCGTTGATTGCTGCGAATTCCCCGGGTGTCAGACCAGCCAGTGAGCTGTGAGGCCTGAACTCATTATAGTCAACCTGCTGCCTTGGGACCCTAGTCCCTATTGTGGGATAGGATGAGGCCCAACCTTGGCTTGGACACTGAGGGAACAGCCTGAAGTTCGACAAGCGGAGCGAAGGTCAGGCGTCTAGAGTACACCCGTCAGCAGAAGGACTATGACAACAGTGGCGATGGTCATGATAACTGCTGGGGGAGCCGGTGGAAGCCAAACACACCCAAAGCGCTTAACCATGTTCGACGCTCCTTCTAAGGGACTGGCTCTTCTGCCGCTATTATACCACTCAACCACCCAGCCTCAGATTGGATACAGAGGGGTAAGCCTAGCCGACAGATTGGCTTGTCATAACCAGCATTATCAATGCCCGAGAGGGGGCCATAGTAGGCCCCCTTCTCTTTCATAGCTGGGACTGTAGGCGTTATTGTGCGGGACTGTGTAGGGAGCGGGACGGCATTTTGACTGATATGTGACTGTGAGGCGCCTTGTCACCGTCTAAAGGTCAAGATGCTTGGTGGGGACATCAACGGAAATCCTGTGCGGCGGGGTTGGGATTGTGAATCCCCAGACGGCTGGACTGCTGCGCAGGCCTTCTGATTCTAGCTTCCGCATCTCTCGCAGCCGATCAGCATCCACTACCTTCTTGCCCAGGCAGTTCGGGCAAGTGACAAAACCTCTTGTTTTACCCTCGCACGTGTGGCACCGATCAACAACTACGTAGGATGTATTGCGTATCTCGCCAGTTCCCTGGCATTCTGGACATACTATGACACCTTTCGCTCTGCATCTAGCACAGGGTTCAATTCCAATTGATGACTCCGGAGCTTTCTGAGACCGAAGAAACTCATCCTTCACAAGACGGGCATAGGAAACAGCACAGCCAACCTTGTTGGCAATGATAGTTGGGCTAGTCTCACCCTGCTTCAGGAGTAGTATGACCTTGTCTTTTTTGGGCGATGTTCCACTTGCCATAGAATTGGCCCCCTAGTGAAGATATCTTCCATGAGATTATACCAGCCCAACCCCAGCTTGGATACAGAGGGGGAGGGCAGTGAAGGACCTATCTCTCTTTTGGTATCTGTGAGTCCGACATTCCTCCATTCTTGTCGCTACGTCACCTAATGTTGTTCCGAGCTGTCTTCGGCTCGTGTTTACAAAGGGTGTTCTTGAAGCTAGAATAAGTACGTCCTCGGGCGGTTGGCTCAGTGGTTAGAGCGCCTGCTTCACACGCAGGAGGTCAGTGGTTCAAATCCACTACTGCCCATTTCCCTCACAAACTCACCCCATAACTGGACAAAATGGGGTTTTGCACTTTGCCACACCGCTCATTGATATATCCCGAAACCCAAGTGGGATGGGGCGGGGCGACCCAATCCTGATGGAGTCCTACCTCACGTCGAATACAGTTCAAGTCCACTAGCCCCCACTGCTTGCAGGAGTGCAGCAAGAGTTGGCAGACCACCTGCCGGATGATCGCAGTCCGATGGACGGGTTTTGAGAGAAGAAGTCCTTCTATGTTGATCCGCATAGTATGCTGGTATAGAATGCTGAACTGGCAGCAAGTCATTGAAGTGGAAAGGTTTGGTGGTCCTTGCGCCGGAAACCGCGAGGCATCTTGCACGAAGAGAAACTGGGAATTCCACAGCTTATGCGGATCAACATGACTACTGTTCGATGGAGAAGCGGCATGCGGATCCGTAGAGTGAGGGGATTCTGAGGTGAGAGCGGTCATCTGCACGCGCTACGGGCCGCCGGAAGTTCTTCAGCTCAGAGAGGTAGAAGAACCTAAACCCAAGTCCAATGAAGTGTTGATAAAAGTATCTGCAGTAGTAGTGGGAATAGAGGATTCTATGCAACGAAAAGGTAAACCCTATTTTGGGCGATTCTTTGTTGGTTTTACAAAACCCAGAAAACCCATACTTGGGACCGAATTTGCAGGAGAGATTGTAGCAGTAGGGGAAAATATAAAACTATTCAAAAGAGGTGATGAGGTTTTTGGAAGTACGGGTGCAGGATTTGGCTGTTATGCTCAGTATATGTGTATGTCTGAAGAGGGTTTCTTGTCGATAAAGCTGCCAAAAGTATCTTATGAGGATGCCGCTCCTGTCTGTGGGGCTTTGGCAGCATGGAATTTACTAAAAGCCAAGGCAAATATTCAAACCGGGCAAAAAGTTCTCATTAATGACGCTGCTGGAAGCATAGGTTCAGCCGCCGTACAGATTGCTAAAGCGTTGGGGGCTGAAGTTACCGGAGTATGTAGTACAGCCGATCTGAAATTCGTTGAATCCTTGGGATCTGATAAGGTAATTGATTATACAACTGTAGATTTCACCACGAACGGTCAGACCTATGACGTTGTTCTAGATGTAGCTGGTAAACCTTCGTTTTCACATTGCAGGAATTCACTTAAAGAAAGGGGATTCTACCTTACCACTTATCCAACTCTTTCAGTTTTGCTTCAAATGTTTTGGACCGGAATATTTGACGGTAAGAAAGTAATCTTTTCAGCAACCGGGCTTCTGCCAGTTTCAAAGCGCTTAGGCTTCCTTAAAGATCTTGTTTTACTCTTTGAGGAAGGAAAGTTAAAGACAATCATAGATAGAAATTATCGGTTAGATCAAATTGTCGAAGCTCACCAATATGTTGAGCAAGGGCATATAAAAGGGAATGTGGTCATCACGGTGGAACATAGCGACAAATCCTGACAAGTCGCGGAGAACAATCTGGTGTGATGGGCTTCGACTCTCCCCTGCCTCCACCACAGACACGACGCAGCTACCGGGATGGACACCTAAATCTCGATCTCAAACGGTACTGATGCGATTGTGGGTCTATTGCGGGCCCTTAATCCTGATCTAGTCATGCCCCTCTGTATCCAAGCTGAGGTTCTGATGATATAATGTCGCCGAAGAATCAAACTGGCTGAGCAGTGCCGCTCTTCTTGAAGAGGTGTCTTATGCCATGTGACGTGAAACATGTGCCTGACACAAACACCGTGATGGTCGTCGGCTACGGCAAGTTAACTTCGCAGGAAGCAGTGCGGGCAACCGAAGAAGCAAGCCGCCTGCTAAATGAGAATGGGGCAACCCGGGTTCTTTGTGACTATTCCGATGCTGTTACCGAAGTGACCACAATGGACATTCACTGGCTGCCGCAGTATCAGGAGAAGCTTGGTGCGCCCAAGAACATCAGAATTGGACTGGTATTGCCCAAGACAGGCTACAAGACTGAGGACTTTCAGTTCTATGAGACAGTGTGCCGGAACAGGGGCTATAACTGCAGGGCCTTTGGCAGCCGGGAAGCCGCGGCAAAGTGGCTGGAGCAAGGCAAGACTGCCTAGGCATCGTCCTCCTTGATTATTCTCCCATAACTAGTGCATCCCGCAAGACTTCGGGCTGTTCCCGGACTCCGTGCTCTTGGTCTATTGTTCCCCAGATTGACAGGTGGCTCAACTAGTATACAATTTACAGAAACATAACAAAATAGTTACATGGGGGACAGAAATGGTCCGTTCCGTTGAGCTCAATGAGTACGAAAGAGAATGGGAGGAACTCGCGGCAACATCTGCTATCCTGAGAAGAGCAAGAGAGGTCGAGCTGTCCCGAGCCGGCCTTTCCGTATCGCAAGCAGGTGTTCTGTACTTCTTGAAGACCTCCAAGGTGCCCTTGACCCCTATGAAGCTATCACGTCTCATGCACAAACAGCCTCACAGTGTCTCTGGCCTGGTGAAACGCATGGAAACCGACGGGCTCGTAGAGACAAGACGTGACCTCAAGAGGAAGAACTGGGTCAGAGTGTCATTGACCAGGAAGGGAGAGGAAGCCTTCAAGCGTCAACTGACCGAGTGGGATGTTAGGAACATCACTGCATGCCTCTCAAAGAGCGAGCGCGAGTCGCTAATCGCAGCCATCAGAAAACTGCGTGCCAGAGCCATAGAATTGCTCCGACAGTTACGACCAACCCCTTATGACGAACTGCCCGTGTGAGATCCGATGTGAGAGAGATCAAGCTCATATCTCGTCCCAAGGGAATCGGAGATGTAATCCTCAAGGGGAAACCTGTGGCCAGAGTCAGATATCGTATGCGCTACAGGCGAATGGTAGAAGGACTACGGACGGGGGACGGACATGTCGAGGAGATCCCCATTCAAGCACTTGTTGACGGGAACATACAAATCCTGGAGGGAGAAACGTCGCTGTATAGTGATCGACGGTACACCCTGCATCTGGAGGACGAGCACCAGCGAGAGCGAGTATGTGATTTCTATTGTGAGCCTATGGATGTCGTTAAAGGCATGTATCACCTAGAAGGATGCGGTGACTTCCGCGAGCTTCCCCGTCGGCGCAGACCGGCTTGAAATCTCTTCGAAGACCGAAACGGAGGACGGAAGACTAGACAAGGCAGACAGCACCATTTCACGGGGAGCTGGCAGCGATCTCCACCCTTCTTGGTTTCCTCCCAATAGCCCCTTCAGCCCCAGATGGTCACAAGGGGCCAATGATACTCCGAGCATCAGCGCTCCCTCTTGAAGACGGGACAGACTGAGGGTTTTCGCTTGTCTGAGCGACTTAGGATACAGGCTGGCAGAGGGAATGCCATAATGGGCGGTCACCCCCGCCTTCGCAGTTCTCATCCCAGCCTCTCCATCCCCTCGTAGGGCTTCATCCTGTCCCTCCCCTACCCCTTCAGCCCCAGATGGCCACAGGGGGCGTCTGCAAGGTTCTGGGAGACTCTCAGATAGCCCCTATTATTGAGCTCATAACTGGACGCCTTTCGCTCCCCTAGCCATTCGGGGTGCTACACCGTATACAGCGGTATGCTTCACACGCAGGAGGTCAGTGGTTCAAATCCACTACTGCCCACCATGCCTCCCTGGCACTTCGCGAGGCCGTATCCGGCGCTGAGGTGGACGGGTACACCCCTTGGGGCATGCTTTCGTAGTGCCTTTGGAGTGCGGTTGGCCTCATGTCGATTGGCAACGTCCTGCATAATTGATAGAATAGAGGCGGCCCTGAATGTTCAGCCAAGGGTGGTCCTTGGGTGCAATAGAAGGCCGAGGTGGCGGAATGGCAGACGCGCTACGTTCAGGGCGTAGTGTTCGAAAGGGCATGTGGGTTCAAGTCCCACCCTCGGCACCATACAGTTAGGCGCCTGTAGCTCAGTTGGATTAGAGCGCAGCCCTGCGAAGGCTGAGGTCGTGGGTTCGAGCCCCCCCAGGCGCGCCAGTGGGCGGTTAGCTCAGCGGTTTAGAGCGTCTGTCTTACACACAGAAGGTCACAGGTTCAAATCCTGTACTGCCCACTCCCAAAATCCCCAAAACTGCTGCCCAATTGCTGCCCAACTCTAAAATTACGCGTGTCACCAAACGTCATTCCGTGGGATGTCATGCCAGAGGGAGCTTGCATACTACCTCATCGAGTCAGCAGAGCCAAATCCCTGGGCATACGCCAAGTATCACTGCGGCACCGCCTCCAACTGGTACTCATGAGTGCATTGGTGCTGGCAGCAGGGCAAGGCTATCAACGGCGCTTCCTAGAGTGCTCCAGAGGCGTGGTACGCAGCCGAGGTGGCCAGTTTGTCCCTTAGCACCGCAAGGAGCGATTCTGGCTCTCTGGCGGCCATCGTCATGTGCTTCGCCCATACTGCTTGTGCTACGGTATCAGCCGAGATTGGGCTTGCTGTAATGGAGTGGTCCTTCCAGGCTGGTACATGGATCGCAGAGGAGGCGAGATCGAGATGAATAGTATACCCATCTACCTGATGAGGTGCTTCTTCGTTTCGACTAGTACCTTCTCCAGGAATATCAGAAAAGCATCTCGTTCAGTCTCATTTGCGTTCCAAAGCTCGTAGATTTCGCCCTCCCAATCATCCTTTCTCCCAGAGTTTTGTACTGGGCATTCCTTCCACAATTCCTCGGCAATACCCATTTCGAGGTATTCCTTCGTGACAATGAAGTCGCCCACTTTGTCACCGAACGAAGGGTTAGCGCAGGCAAACACGAACAACCTGTTCTTTCTGCCCATTGTGTACGATAGCCGACTCTTGGTCCTTTGCCTTATTGCAAAGCCGTGTCTCCTGAATAACCCATCCAGCTTGTATGCAAAAGCTCTTAGGCTGTTGTCCCCAATCAACGAGAATAAGTCATCTCGTGTCAGACGTTGGCGTGTGGGCAAACCAATAGGCTCTTGAGTATTGATGGAATTCATGGTAACAAGCATCCCATTGTTGCTGTCCCATCTCTTGATCTCGATCAATCTGATCTTAACGTTGTTCTCACCAAGTTTGACGATGGGCAGAATGTACCTATGATCCTCAACCAGTTCATCGGTGATTATGACCGGATTGACGTACCCCTTCCTAATCGCTTCCTTTGCCCTCTGCGATAGCTTCAGGTCTGACAGGTCCGATGAGTAGTTTTGGCATCTTGACCAGTAATCTATTATCTGGCTGATTACTTCTCTACGGTTCTCTGGATTCTTGCCCAGTTTGATCTCCACGAAAAAGACTCTGTCCTGACCGTCAACCACCAAGAAGTCAATCTCCTTGCCTTCGATGTTCTCATGGTGTTTCATCATCGGGTCGTCTTCCAGTCCAAGAATCTCCTTCACATTCTTCCTGAAGTATTCGTGAAAGCCTTTGACTTCATCATCAAACCTTGTTGTCTGAAGGCTATCGATAATCTTGTTGTCTAGTTCTCTGTAAAGCTTCAAACTGCACCTCCCAAATCAGCAACAATGGGCAGTATCACTATTGGAATGGTACTGACGGCAGACTTCACAGGTTCCTGGAGATATCACCCCACCCCACCACCCATCACCGCCCCTTATCTCTTTGAGTTGGGACTCTGCTGCCAAGACGAGACAGTGTCCAAGAACTCCTGCATCCATTCGGCACGTCGTCCAGCTATGTGCTGGCGGATGGTCTGAATAAGCTCCTTGCGCGACGCTGTCGTCAACTCCATTCCTGGTCTGAAGTCCCCTTTGCGATTGTTGCAGGTTGGGCAGCTAGTGACCATGTTCTCCTCAGAATCATCGCCACCAGCGGCTTCTGGGACGAGATGATCCGTGTGGAGACTTGCCCACGAGTCAAAGTCTGCGAGCAGGAATCGCCCACAGTAGACGCAACGATAATTGTCTCTTAGGTAGACTCTCTTGTATTTATCCATCTTTATCCCTCCTCTCGGTCAGTTGGAGAACTGCCTTACTGTAGCATTTCGATCTCAGCTTATCTACCAAGGGAAGGCTGGGATTCTCCCTTGCTACAGCACTGGTCGCGTCATTGCTGATCCTGCCCCGAAGAGTATCATCGCCCGGTATCATCTCCCCATCACCGCTGCCTCAATCGGTCTATCACGTGGTTGTGCCATTTCTGACCTATCGTCAGTCCTATCGTAGCCGCCACACACCCATATTGAGTGGTCAGCGCGGATAGTGATCGGTCTTGTCAATGTCCCCGTGCAGGATACCCGACTTTTGTGGTCAACTTTGGTAGGTTTTTGGCATTATCGCCCAGCGTCACTGGTAATCATCGGCGAGCGTGAACTGTCGGCTGTCACGGCAGCAGACCAGGTTGGCACCGACTGTTGACTGGTTGACAACTATCTTAATCCCTGATATCCTCCCACAGGATTTCTGCATCTGTTTATCCTCCTATACTCAGAGGGCTTATTGCTCACCTAGATGGAGGTGGTGATGAGGCGGCGCTACGACCCCCTGATAGACCTGCCCGAACTCTGCGTGCATTATTGGCTATGTAGTGATAAGCGCGAGCTAGTAGTCCACGCGGTGTGCAAGAGGTGCGGTGCCAAAGCCGAGTTCAGACAAGAGCATTCCTTTGCGGGCCTATACTATCGCCCACAACCGTGGAATGATCCCAGCACGTCCTGGATGCAGTCGGCGGATGAGGTTAGTGCTGCTGGTATCATCGGCGGGTACTGAAGCCCCGTACTGATCTCTGCTTGAGTGGAAGATGTCTGTCGCGGTCTGGAAAGGCATCACTGGTTGAGCGGTTGAGGCTTTGAGCATAAGGCCGACGTCCCTACCACTAGTCGTGTCGGGCGTCAAACCGTGGTGGATGACCTCTGCTCCGGCAGATCGCTGCCAGACCCTCAAATTCGGGGCTTTGGTCGGTGGCGGCTATGGGAGTGCCGAGGACATATCTGTACAGCGTACGCACCTCGTGAGTCGAAGACTCAACCCTTTGTATCAAAGCTGAGGTTGACGTGGTAGGATATCTCAGGTTACCTCAGATATTCGCACTTGCCGGAGCCAAATCGGAAGAGGGGGAGCCATGAAAGTCATCAGCATCATCGGTGCAGGCGTTCTGGTACTAATGCTTGTGGGGTTGGTCCTAGGCACAGCCTGTGCCGGGGCGAAGGGAGAGAGAGGGCCAGATGGGGTGGGGATTGAGACAGTAGTGAACAATGGAGATGGTACATTCATACTCGAAATGACCAACGGGTCCAGCTTCACCACTCCGAACCTGACAGGAGCGCAGGGAGCAAAGGGCGACAAGGGCGACGTAGGCGATCGGGGTCCGCAAGGTCCCTATGCTTGGGGCACTAGTTACTTGGCCGGGATCGCCAGCAGCCTCTGCTTTGATGGCACCAACATCTGGGTGGTTGACTATGTGCACGACAACGTTGTCAAACTCAGGGCCAGCGACGGTGCCAACTTGGGGGCTTTCGCTGTGGGTAACCATCCTTCGGCAATCTGCTTTGACGGTACTAGCATTTGGGTAACTAACCAGCAAGATGACAGCGTTACCAAACTCAGGGCCAGCGACGGTACTAACTTGGGGACTTTCGCTGTGGGCGACGTTCCTTGGGCAATCTGCTTCGATGGCAGCAGTATCTGGGTAGCGAACTTCAACAGTGATAACGTCATTAAGCTCAAGGCCAGCGACGGCAGCAATCAGGGAACCTTCCCCGTTGGTCATTCCCCCGATGGCATCTGCTTTGATGGAGGCAATATCTGGGTAGCGAATGACCTCAGCAACAACGTTAGCAAGCTCAGGGCCAGCGACGGGGTTAGCCTCGGCACGTACCCGGCAGGCACAAATCCTAGCAGCCTCTGCTTCGATGGCAGCAATATCTGGGTGGTTGACAGAGCAAAGGGTACCGTTACCAAACTCAGAGCCAGCGACGGCAGCAATCAGGGAACCTTCCCCGTTGGCCAGCAGCCCAATAGCGTCTGCTTCGATGGTACCGACGTCTGGGTCTGTGGTAGCTCCGTCGTTGAATTGAGGGCAAGTGACGGAGCTTGCTTGCGAGTAATCCCGGCTCTCATCCGTGATCTTTGCTTTGATGGCGTCAACATCTGGATGGCAGACGAGGATCACGGCGTTGTGACCAAGCTGCCAGCATAGGTCTGCCCCGACCCTCACATCGTGAAGGAGGATGGTATGCCAGCCGAATTCTCTCTGGAAATCTTCTTCGAGCAAGATCAGGACAGTGAATTTGCCGTGAAGGAAGCAGGGAAATTGCGCATCCTGGTTGGCAAATTGGCTCCTCACATCAGACTGAATACAAGAACACTGAGGGCGAATAGCATGCGAATCTTCAGAATGAGATGCGGAGACGGGTACATTGTCCCAGTACACAAGCCTTCTGAACCGGGCTGGCAGACTCTCCTGATTACGCACGAAGTCATCGGGACGGACGACAAGCAGGGACGAGGAACGAAAGAAGTGTGTTGTGTGAGCAAGCAACGATTGGAGGAGCAGGTCGAAAGATCGGCAGACATAACCATCCACGAATGGCTGCACACCCTTGAAGGGAAGGAACTAAACGGAAGAACACTCCCATGCCCAGACGACAGAGAGGGCCTCCAGTTCGAGTGGTTGAATGCGGACGGCCAATGGTATGCTTGGTACACACACATATTGCGGTGGGAGTAGGCTCGGACAGATGGTGCCAATGGCGGTAGAGTTGCGCAAGAAGTGCCTGAGTCGGACTGTCAAGGCGAACAAAGCGAGTTTGGCTGCACTACCTCGTCGATAGCATCTTCCCCGGCACAGACCGCGCCTAGTATGGTGAGCGGGTCATTGGAGGCTTGGCCGATGGTCACGGGCATAGCGCGTCATGCAGGATTTCATTCATGATTGTGCCATTGGGGTGCTGTCGGGTGTTCTCTATGCCATCCCGTCAAACAGATCATCGCTCTTGACATTACTCTCGTCCCTAATCCATGATCCACACAGCCATTGCAGTAGCACAGAAGGGAATGTTGTGCCACCATAGGAAGGTGATTGTGACTGATGTCCTGAAGCTAATCGACAAAGCTGAGGAAGCACTTCGTTATTGCCCTGTGCCACGAAGCGGTAGCTGGCTGCAATCGCATAGGCCAGGGAGTCCCTATCTGGGTGCCAAGTTCCCTTTTGATGGCGCATCATGGGTCGTGTGTTGTGGCCACCAGCGTCCCGATAGTGCGCGTCTGCTGGACGCAACGGTTGCCTACATGAAGGAAGTTGCGGCGACCAATGGAGTCGCGATCCTCAAACCACCTAAGAAGTCTACCCGCATCTCACGCGAACCTGAAGCTGAATTTCTGCGCAGATTGCAGGCTGCCGCATGGATTGGCTGCAAAGTCGTCTGGATTACAGCGGAAGGAAGCCTGGCCAAGAATTGGGCCTGCGATGAGTCGTTTGAACATGGCGACCTAGATATGACTGTAGCAGAGATGCGAGCGGCTCTGGAGCCAGCACCACCAGATTGGGCCAAATTGACGAAAAGCCTCGCTGCTGAGAAGAATATTCGCGATGTCCTCAATAACGTCCTCAGACCTCTGGGCTATAAACCGACGAGCAGGAGCTTCGCCGCCTGCTGGCGCAATGCCAGAACCGATGGTGTGTGGAAAAGAGAAAGTGGGCATCCAATGACGCTGGCTCTTGAAGTGAAACTTGAGGAAGACATAGAGGCTCCACTCTGTCAGGTCGTGGACGATGTCTCCCGATTCGATGCAGTTGTGTGCATCCGAGTCATGACTCCACGAGTCAGACAGAAGTTGCAGGAAGTTGCGAGAGTTGCTCCGTTGCAGGAGGAAGCACTTCGTTTCCTTCAAAAGGCTCTTCCTATACGGTACATGAATATTGATGCTTCGGGCATGGCATAACTGGCGGTGCAGCGGACGGTTCTGCCAAGCTGCCACTGGCGTGGTAAGATTCAGCACCAAGTCCGAAGTATCCCTCCCCATATCACCCGGTATCTAGGTCACCTTATCCTGAACCGAATCCCGCGATGTGCAGGTTGGTCTCATACGCGGCAGGCACAGCCATTTGTCCCTGTCACCGGCCACACGCCACTGTGCACGATTATGGAAAGGTCTCTCCCTCGGCTACACCACCCCATAGCCCTCGCCTAGTGTCGTAGGCGGATCGGATGAACCTCTGGCGGGTGTCAGTGGTCACGGCTAGGGCAATTCTGCACGATTCTATGAGGGGAGTGTCACTGCCTCGAAGGAGAGCATGGTCTGCTGCGGTAGACCCAATGCACCCTGGAGTACCAGTTGTTGGCAGCGCCGCAGTGGTACACCGTGTAGACCCAAGGATCAGCCTCGTGCTTGTTGATGAGGTAGTACTCAAGCTCAGCCTGCACCTCTTCCAGCATGCCTATCAATTCGGCACTCAAGTTGTCCACATCAATGGTGAACTGCACCACGAAGCAATCGCCTTGACCTGGTGCCACTACTGCCACAGGCACCAGGCTGCACAGCCCCAGCCTCTCAGTGTCTCCGTACAGGAGTTCGACGTAGTCGTGCTCTCTGTCAACGATCCCCGGTATCAACCTCATCTTGCACATGAGCGATCCCAAAGCGGACTAGTTCAGGAACCCCTTGTGCTGTAACTCCGATATGGCACCAACCATGAGGTCGTCCCCATCGTATCCAGAGAGCCGTCTGTCGAAAGCGAGGGCAGCGGCCTGCTGGAGGCCAGGTACAACATGGCTGTAGATATCCAGCGTGACGCGTATGCTCGAATGTCCAAGCCGCTCCTGAACGATCTTGGGGTGCACACCCATCTTCAGAAGCAGGGTGGCATGCGTGTGCCTCAAATCGTGAAACCTGACGCCGTGGAAGCCTTCTCGACGGACTAGCTTGATCCACACTTTGGTTATGGCGTCTGGCGACACTGGCTGGCCATCTGCCCGCGAGAAGACGAGATCATCATCCTTCATGGTTCTGCCTGCCGCCGAGCAAGTGGCCGCCATAGTCTCCTTGTGCTGCCTGAGCACCAAAGTCAACGATGGCGGAAGATCAATGCAACGCTTGCTGTACGCCGTTTTCACTGGCCTGATGTCGAACACGCCACCAGGAAGTTGATGGAGGGATCGATTGACATGCACCTGGCTCATTTCCAGGTCCACATCACACCACCGCAAGGCCATTATCTCGGATCGCCTCATGCCTGTGTATGCGGCGCAGTAGAAGACAGGGTAGTACTCGGTGTCCTTCGCGGCTTGAAGGACTCTTCGCAGACTGTCCTCATCGAGTACGTTTATCTTCATGCCCGCAGACTTTGGCCTTGGCACCTCGACAGCATCGGCCACGTTCAGACCTATCAGCCTCCATTTGACCGCGGTGTCCAATGCAGAGTGGAGGCACTGATGGTAGCGTTGCACGGTAGTCGCGCCAAGACCCCCTTTGCCATCGACCCTGCCGTGTCCGAGCCAGTCGGCGTATTGGCGTTGGATTCTCTCTGTCGTGAGATTCGGCAGCGGGATTGCTCCGATGGTGGGGATGAACCGGTTATACACGATGCGACTGTAGCCATCGTAGGTATTGGCATTGACGATGGAGTGACAATCGTCAATCAACCAACGCTCAAGAAATGTGGCGGTGGTCATCTTTGTCGGCAGTACCAGGTCTCCCACGTTCGCCCGGTGTTGGATTTCCGTCGCCTGTACGTCCGCCTCCTTCTTCGTGCCTCGGAAGGCACGGCACTTCCTATTGCGCTTGCCCGTGTCGGGGTCGTAGCCGTAATCAAGCACTATGTTCCAGCTTTTCTTGCATCTCTTCCGCTTCTCAACGTGTACCCTCATTGCTGCGCTCCTTTGATCCCACAGGACAGAAAACGCAGGTGCACTGCCTCATCAGCCCTGTTCGTGGATATCCCTCTATATTCCCTCACTCCTTGTTGTTTGTCATGCCGCTCTGCACACGAATGCCGCCTCCCAACTCGACTAGTTCAGGTGGTATCCGCTGCGGCTCATGTTGAACTTCGAGTACCGTCTGTGGTATCCGCGCACTACTATCTCCACGGCCCGCCTGAATAATGGCCCGTCGGTACCATGCAGAACTAGCTTGCCGGAGAAGTGCTGGTTTACCACAAGGTACTCTGGTCCGCGTTCTAGTCTGAACGAGTACGCACAGCTTGGCTCCACTCTCGGTTCTTGTGGTGCTAACCCCTCCAGTGCCTGCCGCACGTATACCTGCATCTTGACACACCTGATCATGAATTCCTGGTGTCTGATGCGCGACCGAACGGCCTGATGGCCGGTAGCGTTTACCTGGCTATTCATTTGATCCCCCTTCTTTCATGACTGCGATCGCGCGAAGCCTGGCACTGAGTATTATTTGGATTTCAGCGTCGTCCTTGAGGAACTTCCCACCGAGATAAAAGCGGGCACCCTTCTTCGGATCGTACTGCACCAGCTTCCTCACGATGCCCACCTTCTCTTCCCACTCCTCCGCCCAGTGACCCACGTCAATGCCCTCAGTCCCAGCCAGCAGGACATGCAGATGTGGATTATCGGGATGCTCCGTGTCGTATATGAATAGGTAGTCGATCTTTCGGTCGATCGCCTTGGCCATCGTTCTCTTCCACTTATTGAACTTCCGCCAGGCTTCTTTGCAGGTCAGGTATTCGTCGGACGTCAGTATTCCGTAATGTGACCACGTGAAATCCTCCAGCCACCCGCCGTATACTTTGTAGAGCGGCACGTGGACTTCAGCGTCGTCGAATGGCACCTTCTTCGTCATTGCGTGCCATCCGTCTTCTCGGAAATCGGTGCCCCGATGGCCAATCGGCGCACTCCATCTGCTTCTTGAAATACGCCCATCTTCACGGCGCAACCATCACACATGAGGCGCAAGACGAACTCCGGCTTCTCTTTGAACCCGCGCTTGTATTGCTTGGCCAGCACAAGCTGAACAATGGCATAGTTCTCCCCGACTTCTATTTCCCTATGGCATTCATGGCACTCCATTCTCTCTTCCCACTTGAAGCACCAGTTCAGTACTGGCACAATATCATTCACAGGCACTATCGGCTCTTTCATCTGCTGGGCCATGTCGTCTATCGATATCGGCGTGCGCATGGCAAGCTGAAACGCAGCCCAATTGTGAAAATAGTGCTTCTCAAGATCGAGTAGTGGCAACGGGCGTATCTGGAAGATCAGAATCTCCTCTGCTGCCCTACGGAAGCATGGTTGACATACTTGCAGTGACACCACCGCCTCCAGGACATGCTCTTCTTCAAAGAACTTTGCCTTCCTCGCTACGCGGAGCCTTTTCGCACAGAACATGGACACTCCGGGTTCGACTGCGTTGCCACAGGCATAGCAAACTGGCCGCTGTTCTTGATGTTCGTTATGCATTTTCTCGATCTCCTTTCCTAATCTGACTCCGGGTCGTGGGTGTCGTCGCCATCACTAGCCATGAATTCTTTCGTGCACTTTGGGCAGATGAGGCTCGTACCGCAGTAACCACATCTCCCCTTCTTGGTAGCACCCCATCGTTGGGGCTTGAGAGCAGGCTTGCTTTTCGCCTTTGCTGCCACATCATTGAAGGCTTTGTTCACCGATGTTTTGCCTTCATACACTTCCTTCAGCTTGGCAGGAGCCTTCTCGTTCAACTTCTGAAGCTTCCAAAGAACGTCATGACCGACACCAGCCATCTTGGCCAGTTCCCCTCGGACATCGACAGGTTTTGCCGAATTCGGCAGAACCTTCCCTGCCTTCTGATGCTCTTTTGCCTCTTGTACCTGCTCGGCGGCTATGAGTTGGTGCTTCCACACCACAAGACAGGCACGCTGCACTGGAGACAGATTCCTGCGCCCTAACTGGTTCTTGAGCATCCAAACCTTGACGTCTTCCACCGTGTCCGCCTCAATCTCCTCTATCCCGAAAGGTATGCCATACTCACAACAGATTTCGTACCTGTTGTGGCCGTCAACGATGAATTCATGCCATACACGAATCGGATCACGGCATCCGCCGGGATCGTGAAGCAGACTGTGGGTGAGGTTCTCCAGAGACTCCTCTGAAAGTGGGTGATCCCCCAGCAGCGTCTTCAGGGCTGGGTCGATCTTGAGTTCGACCCCCTCTGCCTTCCATTGCCCTACTGTCAGCTTCTTGCCAGCGTAAACACCGCCGACTGCCGCCTGCTGGCTCGCCTGAAGCGGCACTTCCGAGTTCTTGGCATTGGCAACCTTGTCGTTTTTCATGGGCTGACTTCTCCTTCCTTGCCGGGACTGTTGGCCCCGAACAAATGCGTTCTTTTCACTCATTCCTCTTTCTGCGGGCATGCGCGTATCCTGCGGATCGCCCTAGGGGCGGGTGCATGCCCGCCTGTTCGTCTTCCCTCAAGATGCACCATGATCTCGGCAGCCTGGCACCGTCGAGGTTTTGCCGAATTCGGCAAAACCCTGCTGACAGCCCGCTGCCATCGCTGTGCCTTGGACAAGAAAGCATTGGGTATTGATGCACCATCGCCTGGCCTGAAGACGGCTGGCATTGGCGGCACCTGCCAGCCCTCAGTCAGTGAGAGACGGTTTGCCCCCGGCACTCTGTCGTTCACCTCTGTAGCAGTCGGCATTGCCATTTCGGTCTTCGACAAGTAGTGCCTGTCTGCGGCGGCCTCGTGGCGTACAGACGTTGGCTGATCTGTCGGCCACTCTTGGAAGTCCAGCCAACGCAGGATGTCGCTAGCGGCACTGCTGAAGGACAATTGCGCTGGCTGGGTTTCTATTTCCTGCCGACGGCGGGGCAAGAGACGTTGCGTTGCTGTACACTGCACCCGGCCAATGCACTCTGCCTGATTCACCATTGACCAAAGGGTCGCTGGCGGCACGGCCATTGCGATGGCACTGTGGCCTTGGGCTGGGGCTACTTTCCTTATCAATCCATTCTTGGCCATCTTCATCTCATCTCTTGTTTGTTCCTGCATGTGTCTCTGTCCCCTTAAACGATGCAAGCCGCTCCTTCCGGCGGCTTCGTATGTTTATGACCCTTGCAGGCTCCGTAGGGATTGGCCACCGCCCAGCGGCTATCGAAACCGCGATTGGTCCGATTTCCGCATCCCCACGGATGCCTGCATGGTTCTGGTTGCACATTCAATTTCAACTCCAACTTGCACTTCAACTGAGTCAGGCTGTCGGCTGTTGCCAGTCACCGGACAGCATGGACTCCAACACCTTCTTGCTGATGAGGATTCTGCGGCCAAGTCTCAACGCATGGATGCGCTTTTCCCGGACCATCCGAAACATCAGTCCTCTGCTGCATCCAAGCAGCCTAGCTGCCTCTTCCACACTGACGGTTAGTTGCCCCTGCTTCTCTTCTGCGTCTGTGCTCATTACTACCTGCGCTCCTTGGGCTGTCGGCTCCATTTCCCTGATTGCCCCGCATCCTCTCTGCGCTGGCAAGCGGTTCTCGAAGCGCTGCCCTCTTCAGTCTCTTCAGCACTGCCACGGACAGCTCATGGAGAAACAGCTCATTTTCGAGTCTCTCGATTCTTCCAGTCTCTTCGTTTATGGCGTGTTCTAGCTCCACATAGGTTCTGTCCATGCGGTGTCCTCTACAATCAAGAATGCAGAAGCAGGGCAAGAAGTTAACCTGTCTGCCACTTGCCTGTTCTGAGCCAGCGCATCCTGACATGCGGCGCGCCTTGACCGGACACCTCGGTCTACGCTGCTGGACAGGATGTGCGGGCAGAGCAGAAGGTTGATGCTGGGCGGGGTTGGTGCAAAAAGAATAGAGAGCACTTCGTTGTGCCCTCCATGGACTCCTTTGTCTGGCTCTTAGAGCCTCAGATGGCGCTGCCAGCGACTGAGGCAGGGCTTAGTGTGCTATTAGTGGGTTTTGCCGAATTCGGCAAAACCTCGATGGTGTGCTGTTATCGGCTGAAATCCAGTCCGTATTCCCTCTTTGTCTCCTCCGGCACTGCCTCACGTGCTTGCTTGATAACTTTCGATACATAGGCTTCGGTTACGCCCAGCTTCTTTGCCGCCTTCGCTTGTGTGCCATTGTTCATCACGGCGATGACAACCTCTCTCTGTCGTTCGGTCAGACGCTGGCACCATCCGGGCAGGTCTTTCATATGTTCCTGAGTTCTCCGAGGCGCATCGTCGGCTTCAGGCTCCCATCCCTGCGCTGCCAGCGCCTCTGCACTTTCGGGTTGGATGCGCTTTCTTTCCCGTCTGGCCTCGTACCTGACCCGGTTCACTGCTGACTTGGCGATGTACCACTTGAGCTTGTCGGAGGCGGCATTTGACAGGTTCTCTATGATGCCCTTCTTTTCCCTCAAAGACCTGATGGCATCGAAGGCCGCGGTGCCTGCAACACCGTCCTTCTCGTCCTTGGCCTGCCAACTCCCACTGGAGGTCGGTTCTACTGGCTCTCCCATTTCTCCCAAAGGGAACTTGATGTCGCGAGTCCCTCTCCGTATCATCGGCATGAGGTCGGAGAGAACTCTGCCGATAGCATTCTCGTCATGGTACAGTGCCTCCAAGACTGCCAGCCCGGCGGCAGGTATCCTTGATCTGAATAGCTCCCCAGCTCTTCTACCAAGGCAGACAACGAAGTAGAACTCGCGAAGCCGCCCCATGTTGTATCCGAAGGCAACTCCTGTCCCCTGTGGCTCCGTGCCCATGCTGAGCCATAGGTTATGGGTAAACCATGCCTCTTGGAAGTTCACTTCTGGTCCTAGAAAGCGGAGAACTCCACCTTCCTGCATCATGCCCATTCCTGAGAGCCGGAGCAGAACGCTGTTTTTAACACTTGAGAGATCAATATCGGACGACTTCTCTGACGCCTGCTGAAGTATCTCCTCGATCTCCTCCTTCGCGGCCTTTTCGTCTTCCTTGTGAAACTTCTCCAGAACCTCCATCCCAGCGGAGTATAGATCGCCTTCATTCCAGCTGATCTGGCTGGCCTGGATTGCGGATAACGCCGTGTTGAAGAGCGCAAGCCCCAAGAATCGGCCAAGCCCTTCCGAGTCTCCCAGCCCCGGCAGTCTCGAAAGGAGTCCCTCCTTGATTGCCGCGGGAGATTCCCCCGTGGCCATTTCGAGATAAGGCATCATTAGGCCCATCGCTTCCTGGAACTCGGCTTCCTGACGGTTGGGTTGTTTCTTCATGCCTTCTACTCCATCCTGCTAATTGGCTCTTCTTACGCAGCACCGCCAGCGCTTTGGCCACCTCGCGCCCCTTGGCCTCAATCAGGTCCAGCAATGGCTCTGGCGTGCGTGTGTCCTCTTTGTTCTTGGCGTTGTTTCTGTGCGAATCCTAGAGCACATCTGCGGAGAATGTCAACGATGGGGGTATTGTTGGGGACGAAGAGGTCACGGTTGCTGCCCAATTGCTGCCCAACTGGATGTCATGGGACGCTAGTTGGTGCCACGTCGGACAATGGAACTGGCGGTGTTGAAGCTACCACAAGGTACCAGGTGCACTGATTGGCAGTGTCCGTCACCGCGATCCAGACACTTACACACAGAAGGTCACAGGTTCAAATCCTGTACTGCCCACCACTCACAAAATCGACCTTTTTGACCTCCTATTTCGACCCCATTTTAGAACAAGACAGAAGGTCAGGCCCAGACCAACTCAGAAGGTCAGGAGTAGCCCCCGGAATACGTTGTCCGACCGGTATCGCTGGCCGGACAGAAAGAGGGCTACCTTGGCAGACAAACTGGGCAAGAGATGGCAGCACGTTGCCAGAGATCAAACCACCCTGGACCAGCTCATCCGGGCCTTTGAGTTGAGGACCCGGACCCTCAACAGAAGTCCCAAGACCACGGCGTGGTACTCCAATAACCTCCGCCTCTTCCGGGGCTTCCTGGAGTCCCAGGGCTACTCTCTGGCCATCGGCGACATAGGCATCCAGGTGGTCCGGGAGTACATTGTGCACCTCCAGACCAGGAACAAGTATGACGGCCATCCCTTCACCCCGGCCAGAGAGGAGAGACTCGCGCCTTGTACGATACGGGACCACGTGGAGACGATTAAGGCTCTCTTCACCTGGCTCTCCGAAGAGGGCTACACGGAGGCCAACAAGCTGGAGATGCTGCGGTATCCTAAAGTGCCGCGGAGATACGTGGAGGTCCTCAGCGACGAAGAGATCCGGAGAGTGCTTTCCATCATGGACCAGGACAGCCCGGCCGGCGCCAGAAACACCGCAATCGTCCTCACCTTTCTCGATAGCGGCATAAGGGTTGCCGAGATGGTCAATCTGAAGATGGGGGATGCCCGGATTGATCAAGGATACTTGAAGGTGATGGGCAAAGGCTCAAAAGAACGGATGGTCCCCATCGGCGTGTCCACCCAGCGGACATTGCTGCGCTACGTGCTTCATTTCAGGCCGGAGCCGGCGCTGGCCCAAGTGGACAACCTCTTTCTGACGGCCTACCGGAAGCCCATGACCGTGAACACCGTGCACTTGATGCTCAAGAGACTGGGGGCTGCTGCCGGCGTCAAACGTCTGCATGCGCACCTCTGCCGGCACACGTTCGCTACCAAGTACCTTCTCAACGGGGGCGACGTGTTCTCTCTCCAGCAGATCCTGGGCCACTCCAGCCTCGAGATGGTGCGGAGGTACGTGACGCTGGCTTCAGCTCAGGTCTCGGTGCAACACAGGAAGTTTTCGCCGATGGACAGAATGGGTTTCGATACCTCCAAGTTGATCGGGCCTTGATCTGGACACCGCTCCTGTCTCAAGGAGGTCCAAGGTCTTAGCGGATTTGGCCGGCCCAGGTTCTTTGGGCTGGCCGGGGACGTCGGGTGATGCTGGCCAGCATTCTCGAGACTACCTTACTTCCAGATGTCTCGGATTCGGCCGGCAATGTCAGCGTTCGAGGTGATGACTGCCGATTGGCCAGTGTTGTTCTGTTCTCTGGTCAACGTGACTTTCTCCATACTGCGCACGACTTCTTCGGTGAAGAATCGAGACAGTTGGGCGTAGCTGTGCCCGTCAGACACACCAGCTGGCCGGTTGTAATACCGCTGTGGCCACAAGACATATAGATGGTCACGGGCTCGAGTCATGGCTACATATGTGAGTCTGAGTTCCTCTTCGATCTCCTCGGTGGTACCTGTGGACATGTCGGACGGCAGACACCCGTCAGAGGCGTGAATGAGATACACGACATCCCACTCAAGCCCCTTGGCTGAATGGATGGTGGACAAAACCAACCAGTCCTCATCCTTCACCGGTCGTCCGGCAAGATCACCTGTGGAGGAAGGCGGATCTAGAACCAGATCGGCCAGAAACTGCCTCCTGGAGTCGTACCCCGCAGCCAGTGTGGACATATACGCGATGTCATTCTCTCTAGCCTCAGGGTTCTCGTATACCTGCCTCAGCACAGGGGCGTAGAAGGCGCGAATCCGATCCATCTGTACGGGAAGACCGTTGTCACCAAAGGCAGCCAGATCGCGCAAGAGAGACCCTAGCTCTCCTATTCGCTTTCTAGCCGAGGGAGGTGCCTTGAAGGACGAAATGGCGGAAACATCAAGCTGATGCTGGCTAAGGTGCTCGATGATCGAGGCCGTAGTCACTGGGCCAACGCCTTCGAGCAACTGCAGCACCCTGAACCATGCTATCTCATCGCGAGGGTTCTCCAATATGCGTAAGAAAGCAATGATGTCCTTAATGTGAGCGGCTTCCAGGAAACGCAAACCTCCGTACTTCCAGAACGGTATGTTCCGCCTCGTCAGTGCCAGCTCCAGAGAATTGGAGTGGTGCGCCGCACGAAAGAGCACCGCCTGCTTCCGTAACGGAATCCCCTGTTCATAATGCTGCAACACCAGTCTGATGATCTGATCGTCCTGCTGATTTTCGTCGACGCAGGTGATCAACTGAGGGTGGTGGTCGCCTTCCCGGTCTGACCATAATTCCTTAGAGTACCTCTCTCGGGTCTGCCTTATCACGAGATTGGTGGTGTTCAAGATGGGCCTAATTGACCGGTAGTTTTGCTCCAGAGTAACGATCCTCGCTCCGGGAAAGTGCTGAGGAAAATCGAGCATGTTTCGCACACTGGCCGAACGGAAGCCATAAATGCTTTGCGCGTCGTCGCCGACTGCAGTGATATTGTGGTTCTTCCGCCTCATGCCCATGAGAATGCCAGCCTGGAGCTTGTTGGTATCCTGGTATTCATCTACGAGTATGTGGTCAAAGCGGCCACCGATGGAATCAGCGGCTTTGTCATCCTGCAGCAGATAATACAGATAAAGCAAGAGGTCGTCATAGTCGAGAACCTGCTGCTTCTGTTTGCGATTGACGTATTCCCGAAACAGTTGCTTCAGATCCTCCTTCCACATCTGGCACCAGGGGAAATCGCGCTTCAGTACCGTCTCCAGTTCTTCCTTGCCGTTCACCCGTCTTGAGTAAATGTCGAGGCAGGTTCCCTTCCGAGGGAAGCGGCTTTGTTTCTTGGAGAAACCCAGATCGTTGCGACTTACATTCAGAACGTCCTCGGCATCACTCCGGTCGATGATCGTGAATTCTGGCGAGAGACCCGCGGCCTCAGCATATATTCGCAGGATGCGGTTGGCGAAGGCGTGGAAGGTGCCACCCCACACTCTGCTTGTCGCAGACCGATCCTGAACGGCAGAGGCGGCCCTCTTCAGCATCTCTTCTGCGGCCCGTCGGGTGAAAGTGAGTAGCAGAATCCGATCTGCAGGCACGCCTTGAGAAATGAGATAGGCGACCCGATAGGCCAGCGCCCTTGTCTTGCCCGTTCCGGCCCCGGCCACTATCAGTAGCGGGCCAGGCCCATGCACGACCGCCTCGTGCTGTGGGGCATTAAGGTCACTGAGCCAAGCTCTCTGGGAATCCTGTATGCTGCTTTCCACAGTCTCCTCAAGTTCGGGACTTTGTCCCAGTTGGCAGGAGAGAGGTCCTGAGCAGGAAGGTGCTGGGTACATGCCGGCACCTCCACGGTTGTCGGACGTCAGCTAAAATGGGACACTTGCAAAGCCATTTAGACCGTACACTTCGGGCGCTAGACCGGGCTCCTTTCAGACAGTAGACTGACCCCAAGTGGAAAGGAGCAGATTGTGTCCCAGGA
>Ga0315291_10002197_pt1 | contig 25697 bp, 19 predicted proteins | sample YL17G12_20_MG_FD_203070 | JGI IMG/M metagenome (GOLD analysis project Ga0315291, IMG submission 203070) | Sediment microbial communities from Yellowstone Lake, YNP, Wyoming, USA - YL17G12_20 | ecosystem: Environmental > Aquatic > Freshwater > Lake > Sediment | place: USA: Wyoming | collected...
TATGGCGGATGTGATAAATGAATTGATAATCAGCTTGAGGAATTCTCTTTCAATAACCTCCATAGCAGTTACGCATGATATAGTTTCCGCCTATAAGATAGCAGACCGGATCGCTATGCTGTATGAAGGTAAGATCGTATTCACCGGGACGCCAGAAGAGACAAAAAATACAACTGATCCGGTGGTTAAACAGTTTATCGAAGGTTCTTCAGAAGGACCGATACCGACGCTGATTTAAAAAAAGTTTAAAGGTTTAAGAGTTTAAAAATTTAAAGGAAAAGATAAAAAAGCAAGTAGCAAATAGCAGGTAGCAAGGAGCTGAAAAATAAAGTGACGGGTTCAAAGGTTCAATAGTTCAAAGATTTTAAAAGGCTACAAGCCAATAGCTACCAGCTAATTGCTAAATCAATAAAAAAATGGCTGGTGTGGATAAATTAAAAACGATTTTCATCTGTCAATCCTGCGGGAGCAGTTTTCCCAAGTGGATGGGGAAATGTCCGGATTGTCTTTCCTGGAATAGTCTGGTTGAGGAAAAGGTATCCAGGAAAAAAGAAAAAAGATTTAAAAGAAATGAAATTAGAATTTCCCCCCTACCTTTGAGCCAGGTTAAATTCGGAGAAGAGGACAGGATAAAAACCGGGATAGGGGAGTTAGATAGGGTTTTAGGTGGAGGAATTGTAAAGGATTCTGTGGTACTGGTGGGTGGTGATCCGGGGATTGGGAAATCTACTTTATTGCTTCAGACCAGCCAAAGAGTAGCAGAGAACTTAGGTCGAGTTCTGTATATCACAGGAGAGGAATCTATAAAGCAGGTTAAATTACGAGCTTTAAGGATGGGGATAGATTCGGATAAAATAGAGATATTAACTGAGACAGACTTAGATGCAATTATTGAAGTTCTGGAGAATAATCCTCCTTCTATGGCAGTTATCGATTCGATTCAGACTACTTATTCTCCGGATTTGGAGAGTGCTCCAGGGTCTATCTCTCAGATAAGGGAATGTGCCTCAAAACTAATAAATTTTGCCAAAGGGAAAGGGGTTGCGGTTTTCTTAGTTGGGCATGTAACCAAGGATGGTTCCTTAGCTGGTCCCAGGGTTTTAGAACATATGGTGGATACGGTACTTTATTTTGAAGGTGAGAAAAATTACGCTTTTCGGATTTTGAGGTCAGCTAAAAACCGGTTCGGCTCTTCCAATGAGATCGGTGTTTTCCAGATGGAGGAAAAAGGGCTTCTGGAAGTAAATAATCCCTCAGAGCTTTTTCTATCTGAAATGGAAGAGGACATATCCGGTTCGGTGGTGGTTTGTTCCTTAGAGGGAACCAGACCTCTTTTAGTGGAACTACAGGCTCTGGTCTCCCCTTCAGTTTACGGAATGCCTCAAAGGGTTTGTTCAGGTATCGATTACAAAAGGCTCTCATTGCTTTTAGCTATTTTAGAGAAGAGAGAAAATTTTAGAGTCTCTTCTACAGATGTTTTTGTAAATGTGGCTGGTGGAGTCTGGATTGATGAGCCAGCCATTGATCTGGGGATAGTTACTGCAGTGGTTTCTAATTTCAAAAATATTCCGGTAAGAAAAGATATTCTGATTATGGGTGAGGTGGGTTTAGGAGGAGAGGTGAGAAGCATAAATCAGATCGAGAGAAGAATTAAGGAAGGGGAGAAGTTAGGTTTTAATCGCTGTGTGATTCCAGAGGGTAATTTGAAGAATTTAAAGGGTAAATTTAAGATCGAGATTTCAGGGGTAAAAGATATTAAAGAGGCTTTAGCAGTGCTATTTAAAAAGCAAGTAGCAAGTAGCAAGTAGTAAAAAGCTACAAACTAATAGCTACCTGCTACCAGCTAAATTAGAAGGAGTAAAATATGGCTAAAAAGAAATTAAAACCTCAAACTCTGCTTATTCCTCTTCCCGCGGTGATGGTAAGCTGTCAGTGGGGGAATAATAAGCCCAATATTATAACTGCCTCCTGGGTTGGTGTGGCTTGCTCGGAGCCGCCTATGCTTACCTTGGCTATTCGCAAATCCAGGTTCTCTCATAGTATTATCCAGAAATCGGGCGAGTTTGTGATAAACCTCACCACCGAGGAGCTTTTGAAGCAAACTGATTTCTGTGGAACTTATTCGGGCAGAAATATGGACAAATTCGAAAAAGCTCATCTCACCCCTGTAAGTGGATCTGTGGTCAAGGCTCCTTTGATTAAAGAATGCCCGATTAACTTAGAATGCCAGGTAAGGCACATATTGGAGCTGGGCTCACATGACCTTTTTGTCGCAGACATAGTAGCCACTCACGCAGATGAGGAATATTTAGATAAACAGGACAGGCCGGATATAAACAAGCTTAAACCCCTGGTTTACTGCACCAAGGCTCAGGAGTATTGGGGAGGTCTTTCCAAGAGGTTAGGCGGATACGGGTTTATTAAAAAAGAGAAATGACAGATTTGAATAGTTTCGATTTTAAAATTGTAAATAAGGATGAAAAATCTTCTGCTCGGGCAGGCTGGTTAAATACTCCACATGGAGAGATAAACACCCCGGTTTTTATGCCAGTGGGAACTCAGGCTTCGATCAAGACCCTGTGCTCAAAAGAAATGGAAGATTTAGGGGCGGAGTTGATCTTGGGTAATACCTATCATCTATATCTTCGGCCTGGTCATAAATTGATAGAGAGAGCAGGTGGGTTACATAAATTTATGAGCTGGAAAAAACCTATGCTAACGGATAGCGGAGGGTATCAGGTTTTTAGTTTGAATCCCTTAGCTAAAGTATCCGAGGAAGGGGTTAGTTTTAAATCTTATTTGGATGGTTCTTCTCATCAGTTCACTCCGGAAAAGGTTATAGAGATACAACATTCGTTAGGTGCGGACATCATTATGCCTTTAGATGAGTGCGTCCCTTATCCCTCTTCTTATCCTTTTACCAGGAGAGCAACTGAATACACCATGGACTGGGCAAAAAGGTCTAAATTCGAGCATGAAAAAAATGAGAAAAAAGAAAAGCAAACTCTTTTCGGAATAATTCAAGGCGGGATTTATCCGAACCTCAGGGAGCTATGTGCAAGTTTTATGGTAGATCTGGACTTCTCAGGGCTGGCTTTAGGTGGTCTTTCCGTGGGAGAACCTAAAGATATGAGGCTGGAGATCGTTGATCAAACTCTAAAATATTTGCCGGAGGATAAGCCCAGATATTTAATGGGAGTGGGCACTCCGGAGGATATTGTGGAAGGGGTTTCTGTTGGAGTGGATATGTTCGATTGCGTGCTGCCTACCAGAAATGCACGTAACGGGACGATCTTTACTCGCAAGGGGAAGATGATTATCAAAGCTGCCAGGTATGCAGAGGATTTCTCTCCCATAGATGAAAATTGTGACTGTCTGGCTTGTAAGAATTATTCCCGTGCTTATATAAGACATCTTTTTCAAAGCGGGGAAATAGCCGGGCTGAGATTGGCGACCATTCACTCCTTACATTTTTATCTTAGCCTGATGAGAGAGATAAGAGAGTCGATTCTGCAAGGATTTTTCACAAAATGGAGGAAACACTTTTTAGAGGAGTATAACTCTTCGAATTCAAAAGAAGAGGAATAATTTTATGAGGAAAAAGTCTCTAAAAAATAGTTTCTTTAGAAAGATTGGAATGCAAACCTTTAGACTTGCCAAAAGAAATCCTATTGTTTTTCAGCTGATTCAAAGTAAAGCTGAAGCTTTACACTCCAATTCCTTCAGAACTCTTACAAAGAAAGAAGATTTGGATGCGTAAAAAATTTAAACTTACTCGAAAGGAGTAAAAATGTTTGAATCTGTTTATGCTATGGGGACACAAGGCGGACAGCAGAGTAGTGGAGGGATATTGCTCTGGCTTCCCTGGATTTTAATTATCGTAGTTTTCTATTTGCTTTTAATCCGACCTCAGCAGAAAAGGCAGAAGGAACACAGGCTAATGTTAGAAAGCCTTAGAAAAGGGGATAAGGTTGTAACTAACTCAGGGATGTTTGGTACAATTGTAGGATTCAATGAGAAGGAAAATGTCGTGGTTTTAAAAGTGGCGGATGAGGTGAAAATAGAGTTTCTTAAAAGCTCTATCGCGGGAAGGGTGGAGAAAGGAGAGTAAAAAGGCTAAAGTCAAAAAAGCATGTAGCTGGTAGCAAGTAGCTGAAAAAAAGTTCAAAAGGCGAATAACGAACAGCGAATAGCGAAAATGGAAACATCACCCTGCCCTCTCCTTAAAAAGGAGAGGGGATTTGAACTTAACAGGTCAAGAAACCTGGTAAACACGGACAGCTCAAGGTTAGAAAACAAATAGCGAAAAGCGATAAGCGAGATAGTATGGCTATTTTAAAGCTGAGAAAATACGGGAATCCGGTATTGAGGAGAAGAGCTGAGGAGATTTCAGTTATGGATGATGAGATCAAGAAATTAGCCTCGGATATGGTGGAGACTTTGAAATCTATTGGTGGGATCGGGCTGGCGGCTAATCAGGTTGGAGTTGCCAAAAGGATTTTCGTGATAGACCGGACTCATATAGACGGAGAAGAAGAACCGGTAATTATGCTCAATCCGGAATTAATTGAGTCTTCAGAGGAGCAGGTAATTGAGGAAGGATGTCTTTCAGCTCCGGGGATCTATGAAAATGTGACCAGGGCACGTAAAGTTAAAGTAAGAGGTTTGAATTTATCCGGGAATCGTGTGGAAATTGAAGGAGAAGGACTTTTAAGCCGGGCTTTGTTACACGAGATCGATCATCTGAATGGGATTTTGTTCATTGACCATCTCAGCACCATCAAGAGGAAATTGTTAGGGAAAAAATTGAGAAAAATCTCAGAGGAAAGGTAAAAACAGTCTATAGTCTAAAGACTGAATGCTAAAAAGTTCAAAGGTAGAATAGCAAGTAGCTAAAAAAGAATATCAAAAAACAAACAGCGAAAAGCTAAAAGCCAATAGCGAAAAGCGAATAACGAAAAATATGCGGATCGTATTTATGGGGACTCCGGAGTTTGCCCTGCCCAGTCTGGAACTGCTTTTGAATAGTAAGCATCAGATCGCGGGGATAGTAACTCAGCCGGATAAACCCAAAGGGAGAGGGTTGAAGCTTTTACCTTCGCCGGTGAAAGAATTTGCAGAAAAGCACAATCTGTCCGAATCTGTCCAGAATGGATCCAGTGGGAGATCCATAGGAAAAGTTTTAACTCCGGATGATTTGAAATCTGAGGAATTCTATCAAGCTCTTAAAGAATTAAAGCCGGATTTGATTGCGGTTGTGGCTTTTCGGATTCTTCCGGAGAGAATCTTCAGTTTACCTCATTCGGGCACAATCAATCTGCATGCTTCTCTTCTGCCGAAATATAGAGGGGCTGCCCCGATAAACTGGGCACTCATTAAGGGTGAAAAGATTACCGGTCTGACAACATTTTTTATCCAGAAGAAAGTGGATACTGGAGGGATTATCTTGCAAAAAGAGGTTGAAATATATCCGGAGGAAACTTACGGAGAGCTCTCTTCAAGACTTTCCCGGATTGGAGCAGAGCTTCTATTAGAGACCATAGATTTGATCGACAAAAGAGAGGTGAAAACTTATCCCCAGAATGATACAGAGGCAAGTTCTGCTCCTAAGATAACTGAGGAGTTGTGCAAAATCGACTGGTCGAAACCAGCTGAGGAGATTAATAATCTAATTAGAGGACTTTCTCCTCAACCGGGTGCATTTACTTTTTTGAGAGGTAAACTATTGAAGGTCTATAAAACTAAAGTAGAGACAGATGAGAACTCTTCAACAGAATTTGGGAAAATAATTAAAGCAGACCAGAAAAGCGGGTTATTAGTTCAAACCCAGAAAGGTATTTTAAGATTAAAGGAGATTCAATTAGAGGGAAAGAAAAAACTTGGAGCTGAAGAGTTTTTGAGAGGGTACAGGATAGAAGTTGGTGAGAAGTTGGGTTAAAAGGCTATAATCAAAAAAGCAAGTAGCAGGTAGCAAGTAGCTGAAAAAAAGTTCGATGGCAACAGATCAAATACCAAATAGTTGATAGCGAATATCAAATGTCGAACAGCGAATTTCGAATAACCAATAGCGAAAATAAGGGTAAAGGTATTTTTTTATTTCTTTCGATTTTAAGTCTTCTGGTCTTGGTCCTTATGGTAATCGGATTCTGGTATTTAGTTTCTCCCCGCCTGAGTAGTCTGAATCCATACCTGTCTTTAGGAGTGAAACTCTTCCTGGGGTTAGGTCTGGCAATAATAAGCGGTGGTCTTTTCCTGATAATTTTATCGGCCTTAACTGAAAGGGATTTTCTTTTCCCGCATGGTGAAAAACAGATTACCCTGAAAATTCTTTTCCCGATTAATCTTATTTTAAGCAGGCTTTTCGGATGGTCAAAGGACCAGATCAGACAATCATTTGTGGCAGTTAATAATTCCCTGTTCAATGCCACAAGGAAGAGGATTAAGCCGGAGCGAATTTTGATTCTTCTTTCTCACTGTCTGCAGAATTACGATTGTCCGCAAAAAGTTACCACAGATTACCGTAACTGCCAGATGTGCGGCAAATGCCAGATCAGTCGGATAATCGAATTAGGAGATAAATACCATACTCCTCTATCTATTGCAACCGGCGGAACCCTGGCCCGTAAGGTGATAGTGGAGAAAAGACCAACGGTGATTGTGGCGGTTGCCTGTGAAAGAGATTTGACCAGCGGGATTCAGGATGTTTATCCTATTCCAGTTTATGGAATTTTAAATAAACGTCCCTTTGGACCCTGTATAAATACCAGGGTGGATTTAGAAAAAATAGAAAAAGCCTTACATATCATCCGGAATGGAAGGGTTTGAATGGCACAATTAATAATCCCGCTGTGGCGGGGCATAAAACCTATCTGACTAAAGTCAGGTAGATATGACAGGAGAGATCAAGTTGCAGAAAGATATTATAATTAACTCATCAGAATATGAAACCCGGATTGCGGTTTTAGAAAATTCTAAATTGATGGAGCTCTGGGTTGAAAGGCCTGAAAGTGAAAGGATAGTGGGGGATATTTACAAGGGGATAGTTAAGGCGGTGCTTCCAGGGATGCAAGCGGCATTTTTAGATCTTGGTCTGGAAAGGAGTGCTTTTTTACATGTCTCGGACATCACCGAGTTGTATGAAGCAGATTTCCTGGAAGAGGAGGAGTTAGCCCAGAGAAAGAAAAAGAAAGCCCCACAAAAGATCGAGGAGCTATTGAAAAAAGGGCAGGAGATTCTGGTTCAGATAATGAAAGAGCAGATGGGTACTAAAGGACCTAAGGTTACCTCACAACTTTCTTTAGCTGGAAGATATTTGGTATTAGTTCCCGGGGAAGAGCATATAGGGGTATCCAGAAAGATAATTGAGCGTGAAGAGAAAAAAAGGCTGAAAAGAGTAGTCTCAGAGCTAAAACCAGAGGGGTTTGGTGCGATTATACGCACTGTGGCTGAAGGGAAAAATCAGAAAGAATTTAAAAATGATATTCGGCTTCTTTTGAATTTATGGAAAAAGATAAGGAGAGAGGCGGAGAAAAAAAAGGCTCCGGCACTGGTGCATAAGGATATGGGGCTGGTTGCCAGTGTGATCCGGGATCAGCTATCAACTGAGGTTAATCAGGTGATGATCGATTCTAAGTGGGAGTACAAAAAAATACGCTCATATCTACAGGTGATAGCACCTGGTCTCAGACAGAAGGTAATCCTTTATGATAAGGATATACCGATATTCGATTTCTACAATATTGAAAGCCAGATTGAAAAAATGTTAGATCGAAGGGTCTGGTTAAGAAAGGGTGCGTATATAGTCATCGATCAGACTGAAGCTATGGTTACCATCGATGTTAATACCGGCAGATTTGTAGGGAAGTCGGACCAGCAGACCACTATCTTGAAGACTAATTTAGAAGCTTCCCGGGAGATAGCCCGTCAGATAAGACTCAGAGATATAGGGGGACTGATAATTATCGATTTTATCGATATGGAATCTTTTGAAAATCGGAAGAAAGTTTTTGAGGAATTCAAAGCCTCATTTAAAAATGACCGCTCAAAACATAGCATCCTTCCCATATCAGATTTTGGACTGGTCGAGATGACCAGGGAGAGGATAAGACCCAGTTTGCTTTATACTTTCAGCCAGCCCTGTCCCACCTGTAATGGAATTGGCAGGGTTTTATCCAAGGAAACCCTGGCAGCCAAAATTGAAAGATGGTTCAAAAGAGCAAAAGTTCGCTCGGTGGATAAAAAGTTCAAGCTTTGTATTCATCCAGAAGTTTATCGGATCTTATCTGAAGGGAAAGAGAGCAGGATAAAAAAGCTGTGCCGAATGTTGAGAATAGAAATCCTGCCAGAAAAGGATGAGAATTTATCTGCAGATGAGTTTAAGGTCTTCTCTTTAGATGAGGAAGAGGAGATTACCGATAGGTTTAAAGCTTAACAATTCCAATTCTCTCATTCCATCAGGTCAGTCCGCCTGAGGCGGACGACGGACACATTGATAGAATAGTGAAGACGGAAGATGTGAGACGTGAGACGACGTAGGAGTAAGGTTTCCCAGCCCCTATTGTTTTTAATCAAAATAAATCTTGACAAAGTTAGTTTTATTTCTAATATTAGAGTGTTAATACTGTAGTTACTTCTTCAAATTAGAGAAGTATTTGTTTTCTTGATATTTAAATAAAATCAAATCTATATTTTCAAGAAGGAGGTAGTATTATGAAAATTTGTTCTCGTTTTTTGAGGACAGGAGGCGTTTTTGTCTTGTTGTTTTTACTCTCTGGGGTAGCGCAGGCTTATATCACAGTTAGCGGGAACCAGTCTGGTAGCTGGCTGGCTGATTCCACCTATTATGTCTCAGCCAATGTAACTGTTCAAAGCGGAAATACTCTGATCATTCCCAAAGGGGTAGTGGTTAAGTTCAATACCAATACTCAACTCAATGCTAACGGCACCCTATCAGTTGATGGCTCTTTGGGGTTTGTTTACTTCACTTCCAAAAATGATAACACGGTAGGTCAGACTATTGCCGGTTCAACTGGTAATCCTGCTTCCAATGATTGGTATTATGTCTATTTCTCTGGTTCTGGCTCTAGCGGTTCGGTTCTGGATTCCTGTGTTTCCAGATATGGCAATATTGGCTTTTATATCAGTAATAGCGATCCGATAATTCGCTATTCTACTGCTGCTAATAACAATACGGATGGCGTCTGGATCGGGAATGGCAATCCTGTTCTAACTAATAACCTAATAACATTAAATCGGAGATACGGGATTGCCATGAGTAATTCCTCAGCGGTCATTAATGGGTGTCAGATATTGAATAATGGTAGCTCAGGCACCTATCCCGGGATTAACGGGGCAAATAATTCGCCTTCCATTCAGAACTGTGTGATAAAGAACAATACTGGAGGAGGGATATATATAACCGGAGCGGATAATCCAGCCACAATTTCAAATGACACTGTTTCCGGCAATGGTAACGGACATGGTATTTATTATACAGGCAGTGCCCAGATAACCATTTCTAACAATTATGTATCCGGACACACAGGCACAAATATTGCCGGGATAGTGACATCCTGGGCACAAGTGAACAATAATTACATAACCGGAAATAGATTCCCCTTAGCGGTGACTGGCTATATATATACTACTTATAGCGGGAACACCATTACTGGAAATACTTATAATACAGCAATGGGTGTTTTAGGTACTATTTCCGGTACTTTATTGAACAGGTCTAATTTACCCTCACCTTTGACTGCGAATGTAATAATCACCACACCCCAGGTTCAAAACCTTACCAGCTTAACCATCCAGCCTGGATCGGTGATAAAGTTTTTGCAGGGAGAGTATATAAATGTATATGGCTCCTTAAGTGCAATAGGGAAGACAGATAGTTTAATTGCTTTTACCTCCTTTAAGGATGACAGCTTAGGAGGGGATAACAATGGAGATGGAGGAGGAACCCTGCCTGCTTCAAATGACTGGGCTTACATATATCTCAACGGAACTGGCTCCAGTGGCTCGGTTATGGATTCCTGTTTAATCAAGTATGCGAACTATGGCATTCAATTCAATAATAGTGATGCAGTGCTTCGCAACAGCAATATCAGGCAGAGTTATACTGATGGGATTTACTGCAGTAGTAGTAATCCTGCCCTTACCAATAATCTTATTAACACCAATCGACGGTATGGTATTTTTATGGGCAGTTCTTCGCCAGTCATCACTAACTGCAAAGTACAGAACAATGGTAGTTCAGGCACCTATGAGGGGATATACGGGGCGAATAGTTCACCCACCATACAGAACTCTGTGATAAAGAATAATACTGGGGGAGGAATATATGTAACTGGGTCGAGCAATCCAGCTACAGTTTCAAATGATACAGTGTCGAGTAACGGAAATGGGCATGGAATTTATTATACCGGCACGGCTCAGATAACTATTTCCAATAATTATGTATCAGGGCAGACATTGGCAGGTTTAGCCGGGATAGTGACCTCATGGGCACAGGTAAACAGTAACTACATAACCGGCAACAGATTTCCCTTGGCTGTAACTGGAAATATAAATACCAGTTACAGTGGAAACACGATAACTGGTAATACTTATAACACCGCGATGGGAGTTTTAGGTACTATCTCCGGGACTTTATTGAACAGGTCTAATTTACCCTCGCCTTTGACCGCGAATGTAATCATCACCACACCTCAGGTTTCGAATCTCACCAGCTTAACCATCCAGCCGGGAGCGGTAATAAAGTTTTTGCAGGGAGAGTATATAAATGTATATGGCTCCTTAAGTGCAATAGGGAAGACAGATAGTTTAATTGCCTTCACCTCTTTCAAGGATGACAGTTTAGGAGGGGATAACAATGGAGATGGCGGAGGGACATTACCTGCTTCAAATGACTGGGCTTACATATATCTCAACGGAACGGGTTCCAGTAGTTCGGTTATAGATTCCTGTTTAGTTAAATATGCGAATCACGGGATTAATATGAATAACAGTGATGCAGTAATTCGCAATAGCGCTTTCAGGAATAGCTATTATGATGGGGTCAACTGTAGTGGTGGCAATCCGATCTTAACTGGCAATTTGTTAACTTCGAACCGGAGGTATGGAATTTACCTAAGTAGTTCCTCTCCGGTTATTACCAACTGTAAGGTGCAGAACAATGGCAGTTCGGGTACTTATGAGGGTATTAACGGTTCGAACAGTTCACCCGGTATTCAGAACTGTGTGATAAAAAACAATACCGGAGGAGGTATCTACATAACTGGCGCTAGTAATCCAGGCACAGTTTCAAATGATACCGTGTTGAATAATGGTACCGGTCATGGGATTTATTATATTGGCTCAGCCCCGGCAACCATCTCCAACAACTATGTTTCCGGACAGATCGGGACAAATTTAGCCGGCATAGTGACGTCCTGGGCACAGGTGAACAATAATTACATAACCGGAAATCGTTTTCCGTTAGCCGTGACCGGGAATATAAATAGTTCCTACAGTGGAAATACTATTACTGGCAATACTTATAACACTGCAATGGGAGTTTTGGGTTATATTTCCGGGACTTTGCCGAACAGGTCAAATTTACCCTCTCCTTTGACCGCGAATGTGATAATCACTACACCTCAGGTTCAAAATCTAACCACTTTAACCATCCAGCCGGGAGCGGTGATAAAGTTTTTACCTTCGCAGGGGCTTACGGTGTATGGCACCTTGAGCGCAGTAGGAAAAACCGACAGTTTAATCTCTTTTACCTCATTTAAGGATGATAGTTTAGGTGGGGATAACAATGGAGATGGAGGAGGGACTTTACCTGCATCCAATGACTGGGATTATATTTATCCTTACGGCTCAGGCTCAAGTAGTTCGGTATTGGATTCCTGTTTAGTGAAATATGGGCAATATGGCATTTATATTTATAATAGTGATCCGGTGATAAGAAACAGCACTTTCAGGAATAGCTATTATGATGGAATCAACGTTAGTAGTGGCAACCCTGCTTTAACTAAGAACACAGTAATCACTAACCGGAGATATGGTATTTACTTGAATGGTTCTTCTCCGGTTATTTACAGATGTGAAGTGATAGGTAACGGGACTAGCGGTAATTATCACGGAATTTATTGTTATAATTCCTCACCTCAGATCAGACACTGCAATATCCGGAACAACACAGATGCCGGGGTTTATACTCAATATCAATCTAATCCAGTGATCGATAGCTGTCATATTTACGGGAATACCAATTACGGAGTAAATAATGTGGATGTGGCTTTAACCCTGAATGCTCAATACAACTGGTGGGGTGATTCTACTGGTCCTTATGATCCCAGTACTGGACTCCCTGATTATAATCCTGGTGGTCTTGGAAACAAAGTCTCTGACTATGTGACTTACCGGCCCTGGATGCCCAGACCTTATATTTGCGGGGATAACAATGGAGACGAAAAGGTAAGTTTAGGAGATATAGTTTACTTGATAAATTACTTATTTAAATTTGGACCTCCACCCGTGCCATTAGAAAAAGCAGATGCAAATGGAGATGGAAAAGTATCATTAGGAGACATAGTCTGGCTGATCAATTATCTATTTAAGTTCGGACCAGCTCCTAAATGCTGAAGAGAAAGGTAGAGCCTTTATTTATCTCTTTTGAGCTGGCTTAATCCGTCGGGTCAGTCCGCCTGAGGCGGACGACGGGCACAGAAGCGATTTTTTGTAGGGGCGGGGAAATCCCGCCCCTAAAGTTTTTAAATTTCTCTTGCTCAAATCATACTGAAAAATTATATTATCCACAAGCCGAAGTGGTGGAATTGGCAGACACGCTGTGTTCAGGGCGCAGTGTCCACAAGACGTGGGGGTTCAAATCCCCCCTTCGGCATTGGAAATGATAGTTATTGGTATTTAGGATTCTTTTGTGTTTAAGTTGTATGTTTGTGATTTAAAGCCATGTGGTTGATCATATCTTGCATTCCTAAAAAAAACAAAAGGCATTACTATATAGAGAATTACATTATTATAGCTATTAGAAAGCACTTAAAAAAACATCAACTTCTGTAGATTTCAAATGAGAAAGGTCACTTTTTGATAGCTCCTTATTCATCAATAAGTTTTTCATTTTTTGCAACTTTTTGAAGAAAAACCCGTATTGAGTGGGTAGTTAATGGTAAATAATTAGAAGAAAAGATAAACCATTTAAATAAAGGATGTGCCATGAGAAAAGTTCAGAAATTTCTGGTCTCAGGGGTGGTTATACTTTTTCTGCTGTTTTGCGTGGTCAACGTTTTTGCCCAATCCAAAACCAAAGCGATTCCCCAGCGTTCGGATATAGCGGACAAATACAAATGGAAACTGGAGGATATCTACCCAACGACTGAGGTCTGGGAAAGAGATTTCATCAAAATCAAAGAGCTTATTCCTCAGATCTCCTCCTTTAAGGGGCGTCTATCTGAGTCAGGTAAGGTACTTTATGATTGTCTGGCTTTAAATGACAGCGTTTCTATAATAATGGGGAAGCTTTACGTTTATGCCAACATGAAATTGGATGAGGATACCAGGAGCTCCAATTTCCAGCAATTGTCCGATCGCATAATTGGGCTAAATACCCAGTTAGATGAAGCCACTTCTTTTATCCAGCCGGAGATATTGACCATTCCGGATGAAAAGATCAAAAGCTTTATTCAATCGGAAAAAGGTCTGGGGGTATATCAGTTCTATTTCGATAATCTCATACGCACCAAAGCTCATATCCTATCTCCAGAGGAGGAGAGGATATTAGCCTTATCCGGGGACTTAGCCCAGGGTCCTTTGAAGATCTTTACGATGATAGATGATGCGGATATAAAATATCCCTCGATTAAAGACGAGAAAGGGGAGGAGGTTCAGCTCACCAAAGAAAGATACTCTAAGTTTTTAGAATCAACTGACAGGCGGGTGAGGCGGGAGGCAAGTTATGCTTATAATTCGACCTATCTAAAATATCTGAATACCTTAGGAGCAACTTTAACTACTCAGCTTAATAGAGATATTTTCTTTTCCCGGGCACGTAGATATAATTCCTGCTTAGAAGCCTCACTGGATAACAGCAACATCCCGGTCTCGGTTTATGAGAACTTAATTCAGGCGGTAAGTAATAATTTGGAGCCTCTGCACAGATATATATCCCTGAGAAAAAAGGTTCTCAAAGTAGATACACTCTACACTTACGACCTTTACGTTCCCCTGGTCCCGGAAGAGAAGATGGAGATACCTTATGATTCTGCTTTGAAGATTATTCAGACGGCATTAGCTCCCATGGGAAAAGATTATATAAAAGATTTAAAGATGGGATTTAATTCAGGCTGGGTGGATGTATTTGAGACAGAAGGTAAGAATAGCGGTGCCTATTCCTGGGGATCTTATGCCACACATCCTTATATGCTGCTGAATTATAACAATACTTTAGAAAATATGTTTACCGTAGCGCATGAGATGGGTCATAGTTTGCATCGGTACTATACTGACAAAAACGAACCGTACGTTTACGGAGGTCATAGTCTTTTCACGGCAGAGGTTGCCTCTACCATCAATGAGGCGCTTCTCATGCAATATATGATTAATAATGCCAAGGATAAAAACCAGAAACTTTATCTTTTAGAATACTATATTCAGCAGATAATCGGAACTTTTTATTTGCAAACGCTTTTAGCGGACTTTGAGAAGATTGCCCATGAGAAGATGGAAAAAGGAGAAGCTCTGTCAGCCGGTGTGACCAGAAAAACATATAGGGAGATTTTACAGAAGTACTGGGGTCCAGAGCTTTACCGGGATTCGATAAGCGACTTAGGTGCACTTCGGATCTACCACTTCTACCGGAACTTCTATGTCTATCAATATGCTACCTCTTATGCGGCTTCCATCTATCTTTCCACGGAGATTTATAAGGGTAATAAGGAAGCCTTAGCCCAATATCAGAGTTTTCTTAAGACTGGCTCATCCGATTATCCGATCAATATCCTGAAAAAAGCGGGTGTGGATATGAGCTCTCCTGAGCCAATCAATAAAACAATTGAGCTTTTCAACAGTCTGGTGGATCAGTTTGAGAAATTGATTTTGGAGTGAAAAGAGAGTGACTGTTGTCCGTGATTCGTGACCGTAAATAGCCATTCCTTACAACTCTTCTTTATAAAAACTGGTAGACCCAGGTTGTTCTTAACCTGGGTCTTTTGTTAGTTATAAAAAGATGTTAGAATCCCGCCAAAGGCGGGGTTCCCTGAAGGTCAGGCGAGGACGCCTGACCTATCGTTAACTCAAGCTACAAACAGAAAGTGTCTTTGCGAGCTCTTGGTAGCGGAAGACTTTAGTCTTCCGAGAGATGGAGGTCTGAGGACCTCCGCTACATTTTAAATTTTCAGAATCGGATTGCTTCGTTGTTCCGCATACTGCGGAATTCCTCGCAATGATAAATTTATCAATTTTTACATTTTTTTCTTGACAAGATTTAGGGGGGAGCTATATTTTTGTATAAAAAGTGATTGTGAGTATAATCTGGTCAATTAGATGGGAACCATTTCGGCACCGGTAACCAATTGACTTTTTTAAACCTCACGAAAGGAGGAGTTATGTCAGGACGAAAAGCTTTCCGATTGATCGTCATGATGTTTGTCATGGCTTATGCGGGGATTGCGTTTGGACAAGACGGTCTTCAAAAGTACTTCAACAACGCCTCACTCAAAGTGAAAGCGACGACCGATCCATTGCAGAAACGTGAAATCCTCAACAAATCATTTGAAAAAATGTCTAAAGCGTTGGACAAAGTTCAAAGCTCGCCTCTGATTTCGAAACACGATCAAGCCGGCATTGCTCTCTTAAAATCTACCCTTCAAGAGAAACAAGATGAGCTCACGGGCCTTAATGGTTACGAGCGCGTGTCCGATGAGCAGCTGGATGCTTTCTCTGATTATGTCGTGCAGGATATGGAGCAGGCCACCCAGACGGTAACCATCAGCCTGGTCGCGCTACTCTTGATCATAATCATTGTGATCCTTCTGGCGTAGTCTATCCAGAGAGCGAACATTCTCGGCCTTGGGTATGCAAAGCCATCTCAAACGATTTTTCAGGATTGCCACGCATGGATGCTTGATGCTCTTTGCGGGCGTCGGCTCCTGCGTGGCACTCGCGTTGTTTCTCTCCTCGTGCAGTTCCATCCTCCCTGCTCACCGTGTAACTCCGCTTGGGGAGGAGAGTATGCTCCCACCACCGCGCTACTCAATCGTATGCATTATTCACGGTGATGGTGGCTACCTCTATCATGATGCCCGCGGCAATGCGCACAGAGCAGATGAGGAGGCTCTCGCAAAAGCGAAAACAGTCGCTGAGCGGAACACGCAAGCCGAGGTGTTCATCTTTCATGAAAGACGCAGGAGGCACATCTTCCTCTTTTTTCCTCTCCGTGACGGAAAATTCTATTATTACCGGAACGGACGCCTCCTTGCCAAAGAATCGTACTGGCGCGATCAGGGACCATCTCGCTTCGATCCTGAAGTGGAGCTCTATCACCGCTTCCGCGCGGAAGGGCGACCTCAACTGGTGAAATTGTTCCTCTACTTCGGTCACGAAATCCCTGAATTCGGCGGCGCCGGCTACGATGCATCGTACTCGCATCGGACGTTCACGGTAGATGACCTGGCCGACGGATTGATACGCATCACAGGCGATTCTACGAAGTTCGATCTCATCGTGCTCTCCACGTGTTTCAACGGCACACCCCACACCATCACCGCGCTTGCTCCGTACGGGCGATACATCATCGCTTCTCCCGACAATCTTCATCTTTCTTACTTTGATCTCGGTCCATTTGAGCAGCTGGATGTCGGTTTGCCAGGTGGAGATGTGTCTACATTTGCGAAGATGTTCGCTCAGCATGCATTCGACCGGCTGACAGAAGATATCCAGACGGCGGTCACTGTTGCCGTATACGATGTGAATCGCGTACAGGGATTCTTGCACTCCGTCGACAGTGTCTACGATCAGGCCTTGACCACATTAAAGGAACAAACACCGGCATCCATTGTGCACTGCGATTGCGCCGAAGACTCTGCCTACATCCTGCCGGGGATGAGCGAGGGGGTAGATGTATTCTACCGCCCGCCGCGCTTCGGACGCTCAAAGCACAAACAGAGCCATTCCGGATGGGAATGCTGGAGGAGGATAGAGTGAAATGCCGTAGCCTCACAACCCTTGGAACCGATCCAGAAGTAGAAAGGTTGTCTGCTGGAGGCAAAAGGAAATCCCAGGCAGCGGTGACCTCAATAGTAACTTTACTGTCGCTACTGTCGGGTTGCTGTAAGATCTATAATCACTCATAAAGCTGAGTGGACATGAAAGTTCGATCAGATTTGTTTCCATATTTAACTCTAACCTTAGGCGACATTGTTCGCCGGAAAGGAGCCGAATATGCTTTGGACCATCTGTTTGATTCTTTTGGTTTTGTGGCTGCTTGGATTGTTGAGCGGCTACACTATGGGCGGAGTAATTCATGCTCTGCTGGTTATCGCCATCGTGGTGGTGCTGGTCAGAGTCATTACAGGACGCAAACCGATGTAGCCGTTTGCACTCGCAATACTTCTCAAAAAAGGAGATTAAACGCATGAAACCGATAATGTTTATAGGACTCGTTCTCATCATCCTCGGCGTCGTGGTCCTTCTTTTACAATTCATCACATTCACCACGCATGTGAAGGGCATTCACATTGGCCCCTTCAAAACCAGCGCCGAAGCCAAGACGAGGTTTCCGGTGCCACCTCTCTCAGGCGTATTAGCGCTTGCCGGTGGAATTGTATTGGTCATCATTGGGCGCAAGAGAAAGCCGTAGTTTAACCAGCATCGCCTGACAACGGTATTCGGACGCTTGAAGCACAAACGGAGCCATTCCGGATGGGAATCCTGGAGATTTCTTAAGAGTAGTCCATGGTTGTGCGAAATACTCGCACATCGGGGCGAGGATACTTATACCTGCTTGCTACAGTTAGAGAAATAGTGGTTGGCTCTGATGGACAGGTGGGTTTATGACCTTAGAGGGGTAGTTTTTCTCTCCCAAAATATATATTAACTCACCCCTCGTGTATTCTCTTTTGGTTTAATAAATTACAAAAATTAACCCCCGTAGCTAACCTGAACATATGTCAAAGCAGCTTGAGAATTTGGAAGGCACCCTGACTCATCAAACTGCACCGAATAATCAGGAACTGAATCCAGTTCCGAAAAAGCCTAGGTGATGAAAAAAGTGGAAAAGATTAGATAAAATCCTTGACTTTTAGAACAAGGTTTGTTAAACTGGGCGAGATGCCACTCAAGTGGCTAAAAACAATCAACAAACCAAGAAAGGAGGAAGAGATGCCAAGCAGAAACTTGGTTTTAGGGGTTCTCCTGGGGATATTGGGGTTGGTGATAGGCGGTTGCGTTTTATACGGTGGAGGAGGCATATCTGGCGGAACGGCATACTCTTACGACCATCCCCGTTATTGCTATGACTGCCATCGATATCCACAGTGGGGTGCGACGGTCGTAGACTGCAATTTCTATGATTTCTATTTTGTGGGCAATGGGTATTATTACCACCCCAGGCACGAAGACCGCAGAGTTTTCGTCTTCAGGAAATACAATTACGGCAAGGATGCGAAGTTCGGAGATCATTACAGGCAACATCAGGCAAATGATGAAGAAAGAGCCAGGATCGAGAAGGAATATCGTGGAGTAGAAAAGCGAGAAAGGCAAAAGGTCGAAAAAGAATACCGTGAGCGTGACAAGAAGGTCGGGCAGAGAAAGAAATGAAGACAAACCTGTTTTGGTTAGCTTGCCGAAAGCGATCAATCCGATCTACTTCTAACTACCCGACAAAACCTGAAAAATCTTTTTGTGTCGGGTAGCTCACCAATGGTTCGCAACCCGACCTGCTCTGCTATTCCTGAAAGGTCAGGAAGAAAATAAAAAAGCCCCCGCAGGGGCTTTTTATCTTTATAAATAAAGATCATCTTAAGGGCAGGTCCAGTGAGGTCCTCCCTTAAACAGATAGTTTATCAGATAAATCACATCATTGATCATAATATCACCATCACAGGTTACATCCCCTAAGTTAAATGGATTGGGCGAAGGTCCACCTTTGAAAAGATAGTTTATCAAGAAAATCACGTCGCTTACATTTGTGGACACATCTCCATTCGCATCCCCCCTCACTATTATAGTAAAGGTCTCTGCACTGGTAACTGTTTTTGTGCCGGTGGCTTTATCCGAGACTTTAACCCGGTAGTTCTTGGAGGCGATGTTAGGCAAATTCTGCCAGTAATAATTGCCTACGTCCGGATAGGAAGATACGATCTCGGTCCAATGAGAGCCATTATCAGGGGTATATTCGATCTTCAAACTGTCAGAGAAATAGGGGGAAACCCAGTTTATATAATGATTAGTTCCTTCCATCCATTTCTCTCCCCCGTTCGGATAATTCAAGATCAGCCAGTGGATCGAGTTGGTATCTACATTAACGAAATATGCCGCCTCTTCAATATCTACTTCGTTATGACCCGTCCTTATTCTGAACCAGCCTCCAGGTTGTCCACCCCCGGCTTCACCCCAATCTGTGCCCCAGCTATTTTTGCCGATCCAGGAACTGTCCGCATCGTTCCAGCCACACAATAAAACTGCATGATACCCTTCCAGCTCTCCCGTGACATGCCGGTAGACTCCAGAGTTATAATAGGAAAAATCAGTATAAACCGTCATAGTTACTGAGATAGGTCCAGAGTTATAGATTTTTTCTTTTATATCGCTTACGGATGGAGAAATATATGCACCCCAGTTAGTTATATGAATCGACCTGAGATAGCGGTTAGAACAGGTATCAGAACAGGCACCAGTCCCTGCCGGAATACACCCTTCATCCGGTACTCCTTTATTTAGAACAAAATTAAATGATGAGTTCATACTCCAGCCTTCACAAGCCCCTCTACCGCACCAGGTTAAGAACATCTCAGCTAAATCCATCGGGATATCAGGTTGGTTTAAGGTTAGTCTCAGCTTAGGCTCTATTATTCCTAAGGTGGAATAAGCCCAGCAGTTGCCGCAGGGCTGATTTTTAATAGAGGTCATCCAGTTATAGCCATTATAATCTCTCCAATCAAAAGAATCCGGTAGTTCACCGGGCTTTAAGGTTGGTGGCTTAATCAGATTTTCAGAGGGTATTTCTCTTTTCAGGAGACCTAAAAGGTTCTTCCTTTCCTCTAAAGTAAGCCTGGATATAGAGGTCTCCCCTGCAATCCATTTCGCTCCTTTTGTCTGAATAGCTTTATTGATTTCTTCCAGGTCTTTATCATTCAAAGCCTTAGCCAAATCACTTAAACTTAAGATTAAAAGTGAAAGGATTGAAACTAAAATCAAAAATTTCTTCATTCTACCTCCCTTAAAAAGATTAGTAAATTATGTTTTCCCTTAATACTCAATATAATAAATTTCTATAAATGTCAAGTAAAAAAAGTTTGGTAGCCCTTGTTCTTCTTTTATTCGTCTCTGAGTATAGGAGTGCAAGAGCTTGCTCTTGCTTTTTTGTTTTCGCATCAGTTGTATTTAAATCCATAGGACGAGCTGATGCACTCCGAACTCCAGACTGCGAACTAAAAATAAGGTTTTTCAAATACAAAAGTAAGATAATATCTTCTTCTGTTTTGTCAAGGAGAATTCGGATTTTTTGTAGTTTTTGTAAGGACAGGACACTGTCCTGTCCTTACAAATCCCTCCCAGCAGATTATGGGGATTAAGCAGATAAAAACATTTCTCAATCTGCTTGTGAAAAATCTGATTAATCAGATTCATCAGCCTCAAGGTCAAATTCGACTGTGAATTACTTATTCGTGTTAGGGGGTAATTCCTGATATAACAAAAAAACCTCTCCCTGCCCTCTCCTTTCTTACGAATCCGTTCATAGAACAAGGAGAGGAGAAAAAATTAATTTTTTTCTTGACAACTGCACAAGTGGGCAGTATATTAAAAACAATAGAAGCAGGAAAATGGAAAAAGTAAAATAAAAAAATAACTAAGCACAGATGACAAATGACCAATAAAAAAGCTAATTGCTACCAGCTACTTGCTACAAGCTAAATGACATGGAGGGGAGAAAGGTGGAAGTTAAAAAACTTTTAAAATATGGTATCCCGGAAAGTATTATCAAGACCTGGGAAGAAAGTCAGGGGGAAAAGTTATTACCTTTACAGTCTCTGGCAGTTACGCGTTTTAATCTTTTAAATGGGGAGAGTCTGATAATCTCAGCCCCTACTTCTTCCGGAAAGACATTCTGTGGAGAGATGGCGGCAATATGTTCTATTTTTAAACGAAAAAAAGTATTTTATCTGGTACCTCTTAAGGCAATTGCCGAGGAGAAGTTTTCAGATTTTCAAGCAAAATATTCGAGTTTGGGGATAAAAATAGTTATCTCTACAAAAGACAGAAGGGGATATGATTTAGATTTAGAAAAGGGGAATTTCGATTTAGGCATTATGATATATGAAAAGTTCAATCAACTTCTACTTAAGAACTTAGATTTATTAAGAAATATTGATCTTTTAATCGTTGATGAATTTCAGATGATCGGAGATAGCTCACGGGGTCAGGTTTTGGAGTTGGCTTTGCTCAAAGTTCTTAATTCCGGTTACAAACCACAGATTATTGGCTTATCTGCAGTATTAAGTGAAGTTGAGAGATTAGCTTCCTGGTCAGGATGTAAGTTTCTTTTAGAGAAGAAAAGACCGGTTGAGCTTTTACAGGGAATTCTATATAAAGGAAGATTTGCCTATAGAAAATATAACTCTCAGGAAGAAGGAGAGGACGAATTCATAGAAGTTGAAAGCGAAGAAATAGAAAAAATTCTATTTCCCAATCTCAAGATGCTTTTGGAAAAAGGAGAACAGGTTTTAGTCTTTTTGAAAAGCAGAAATGAAACCATAAAAATGGCTCTTCTTTTTGCAGATGAATCCAGAGGAGAGCCTGCTTCCGAAGCTTTAGAGAAGCTGGCTGAGTTAGAAGTTACCAGCCTTAAGGAAAAGTTAGAGTGTTGTCTCCAAAAAGGGATTGCATTCCATAATGCTGATTTAACCTATGAAGAAAGAGGTTTAGTCGAACATTCCTATCTTGAAAAAGAGATTAAACTGGTATTTGCAACCAGCACCTTAGCCATGGGGGTAAATCTCCCAGCCAGGACGGTTTTTATAGAGACTTTAAAGTATGAAAGCGGTGAATTTACAGATAAAGGAGTTATGGTTCCCTTAACCTGGAATGAATATGAGAATATGTCCGGAAGAGCTGGAAGATTTGGATTAGAAAAAGAGTTTGGCCGGTCAGTTCTTTTAGCAGGTAATCAGTTTCATTTCGATTCACTCTGGGATAAGTATGTCGAAGGCAAGGAAGAAAAACTGATTCCGGTTCTGGATAAAATAGATTTAGAGGATGTTATCCTCGACCTGGTATCCTCGGGCCTGGTTAAGGATTCTGCCGGGCTGGAAAAGTATTTAGCCAACACCTTTTCAGCTGACATTATAAATCGAGATCAAAATGTTATAAATGAAAATATTTCAAAATTGATTGAGGAAAATATATTAACCTCAGATGAAAAAGGTGCCCTTTATGTAACTGCTCTGGGGAAAGTTATATCTCTCCAGGGAATAAAAATTGAAACTGGTTTAGCGATCAAGAGAAAATTGGAAAAAGAAAGCTCATTCGAACCGGTTAATCCGAATCTGTCCACAATGGATCCAATTGGAGACCCATCGGGCTGGTTTTATGAACTACTGAAGACTAAAGATGGTGAAAGGATTTATACACCTCTTTCATTTTTTGAAATAGAGAGCAGGGTTTATCAAGAAAAACTAAAGGGAAGATTTACTCGGGATAGTATCTCAAATCAAAGGTCAAAAGAGTTTTTGTCCATCTCAAGTGGACAATTATCCTCCAGGCAGCTTTCCAGGCTTAAACTTTCTTTGTTTTTTTGTGACTGGATAACTCCTGCTCCCCTCTGTGATTTGGAAAATGAATATGGTCTAAGGAGCGGTTTTATCTCTCAGATTGCCCAGGAACTTGCCTGGCTTTTAGATTCTACCTCTGCTGTTGCCCGGATTTTAAATTGCGGGGAGGGATTGGAAAAGATTTTAAAGGATTTAGCATGGCAAGTTCAGTTTGGGATAGGTCAGGATATGATTGAAATAGCAAAATTAAAGGTCTCAGGGTTGGGACGAAATTTTCTCTGGAAACTATCTCTGAAAGGAATTACCTCTAAAAACCAGATTAAGGAAATAAAATTAGAGGAGTTGAAAAATATAATTCCTGAAAAGGTGGGTATCAGGCTAAAAGAAGAGATAAAGCTTCAAGAGTCCGGGAAAATTGGTAGGGTTATAAGACAATGCACCCCTACATTCAATTCCTGGAAAAGAGATTCTACCAAAAGTAAACTTATTTTAGATGGAAGTTTGGTTAAGGGGAAATATACGGTTATTCTAAATGGCAGAAGGTTTCTGCTCAGCCATAAAAGTTTCAGATATTTATTCAAATTAGCCTGGGCAGTTTTTAAAAAGGAGGATGGCTGGATTCATAAACTGGATTTGGAAGAAGGGGATAACCAGGGGAAATATATCTATCGACTGAAGAAAGAGCTTTCACCTTCAGAGACGTCTCTTATTGAAAACAACCGCATTGGTTCTTACCGGTTAAATCTGAAAAAAGAGAAAATTCAACTAAATAAAGAGATGTTAGAGAACTTCCAGGATTACGATATAAAGGAACTGCTGAAAGATATGTAGTTTGTAGCGTCCTCACTCCTGTGAGGACGGATGTCTTCTAATATCTGTTGCCAGAGGAGTGACAATACAACGAATTCTTATTACTTATCGTAGTGCAATCCTATTAGGGACTGTTGAAAAGGTGTTTTTGGAGTGCAAAAGCTTGCTTTTGCGATTTTTTAGAAATTTAAATCTCTTTAGATTTCAACTACTTAGATTTTTGAGAAAAACAGCACCAGCCTCAAGGTCGACTTCGACAAGCTGGCGCACTCCGATTCAGGGTTTTTCAACACACCCTTTTAGGGTCGCAAAAATATTTGAACAGATACATGATTCGACAAGTCGCCATCTTAAGCAGAGTCGAAGGAGGGGTCTGCCCCTACAAAACATTTTTTGTTGTCTTCGCAATATAATAATGTCAGTAGTTTGCAAATAGAGGATGTCAGGTTATAATCGCCTCCTAAAGAGGAGGTGATTAGAGTGGAAAGCCTGACGATGAGAGAAGCACAGAGGTATAAAGTGATTTCTGAGGTAGCAGAGGGGCATGTTAGGGTTAAGGGAGCGGCAGAGGTTTTAGGGTTAAGCGAGCGACAGGTATACCGGATAGAGGCACGGGTGGAAAGAGAAGGGCCAGCAGGAGTGATCCATAAGAGCAAGGGAAAGAGGAGTCCTCGCTGGCTAACAGATAAGATACGGGATAAGATAGATCATCTCTATAAGACCAAATACAAAGGTTTTAATCTTACGCATCTGACAGAGTATCTGAAGGATGAAGAGAGGATAAGGGTATCGCGTGAGTCTGTGAGGCAGATTTTATTAGGCAGAGGTTCTTATCTGAAGAAGCGGACATTACCCAAGCACAGGCAGTGGAGGGAGCCTTCATTTAGGGAAGGACAGATGGTTCAATATGACACTTCCGATCATGACTGGCTGGAGGGTAGAGGTCCGAAACTTTATCTGATCGGAGGGGTAGATGATGCTACCAGTAAGGTAGCTGGGGCGAAGTTTGTGCTCTCAGATGGGGTGAGGGAGAACCTGGGGGTATTTAAAGATATAGTCCAGAAAAGAGGCATTCCCTTGAGCGTTTATGTGGATTGTGATTCGAACTTTAAGACAACTCGCTACCAGGAGATAGTGTACCAGTTGAAAGGAGAATATCCTTATACTCAATTTGCCAGGGCTTTAAGGGAACTGGGGATCAAGATGATCTATGCCCATTCACCTCAGGCCAAGGGAAGAGTTGAGCGGAAGTTCGGGGTGCTCCAGGACAGGCTCTGCTCTGAGCTCAGACTACATAACATCTCCACCCTAGAGGAGGCCAATCGCTATCTAAGACAGGAGTTTATTCCCAAACATAACCTGAGGTTCTCTCGCGGGGCCAAAGAACCCGGTTCTGCTTATAGGTCATTGCCTCAGGGATTGAAACTGAAAGAGATCTTCTGTCTAAAAGAGGAAAGGACTGTGGCGGCGGATAATACCATAAGCTATAAAGGGAAGTTCTTTCAGATACTTCCGGATGAACACAGGGCCAGCTTCTTCAAGGCCAAGGTGGAGGTGCGTGAATATCTGGACGGCTCCATCAACATCTTTGGCCAGAACAAAAAACTGAAACACAAACCTATTTCTAAGGAAAGAACCAAATCCTTTGGTTCTCTTTTCGAAAAAAACAAACATGAACTTGCAACCATTAACTACTGACATTTTCAATTTGCAGAAAACCTGACATTTTTAATTTGCGTTGACAATTGCACCTTTTTGTATTGACAATTTGGCTTCAAGTGATTATATAATTTGTATTTATTGAAAAAAATGGACAAAGATATTCACAGCTTAAAAGCCAGAGAATTAGAAGTAGTTCTGAAGATAAGACAGGCCGTCTCCCGCACCCTGGAC
>Ga0315291_10002198_pt1 | contig 25696 bp, 21 predicted proteins | sample YL17G12_20_MG_FD_203070 | JGI IMG/M metagenome (GOLD analysis project Ga0315291, IMG submission 203070) | Sediment microbial communities from Yellowstone Lake, YNP, Wyoming, USA - YL17G12_20 | ecosystem: Environmental > Aquatic > Freshwater > Lake > Sediment | place: USA: Wyoming | collected...
TTTCTACTTTAGTAAGTGCCAGATCTAAAAATTCCATATCGGTAATTCCTAATACCGAAATAGTCAAATCGGATGGAAGAGCATTGAACTTTGGAATTAAAAAGCTTGCGGTTTGTTTTTGTCTTTTAACGATTGAAATTTTTAAGCATTCTACAAAATGTCCACAATTTCGTAGATTTTCCAGTAGCCAGTGTGAAATGTTATCTCGGCCTTTTAACAAGGCATAACGAGGTGCGCAGGTAATTCCGTCGCAAATTAGAACTTGATAATGTTGATAGATATGTTTTACTACTTCGTCGTTTCCCGAATCAATTGCCATGTTAAGTAAATGAACGTCGGGTTTTATATTACAGTAATCGATAATCTTTGTGATACTGTCGTATCGAATTCTCTTAAACGATGAAAATAGAAGCGATTTTATTTCTATCATTTCTGCGATTTCTAAGGCCACTTCTAAATAAGCTTCCTTTCCCTTTAACAAGCAGTGTTTCATTACCTCAAATGCAGGTTTCTTGTATTTCGTTAACAAACGAAATATTTCCGGAGTTCCGGCCTCTAAACATACTATAAATGGCGAAATTTTGCTAATATTATCTACCACATTCTGATCTTCTAAAATATATTCTATTAGATCTATCGCATCAGTCATAATTAGTTGGTTTAAAATTAAATAGGAAGTTCTAGCTTCTGAAAATCTTTTATCTTTCCATATCATCTTGAAAAGTTCCTCGTGACAAGATGCGTTACAGAGCCAATTTTCTGGAAATTCTATATCTTTGAAGCGATAATTCTTTAAAAGAACTTCGGCTAAATCAATTCTTCCCTTTTGCAAAATCTCCGAGATTGCTTCGAATTTTATGATTAATTTCGGACTGTCGAGAAAAGTTGTAACAATGTCTAATTCAGCGTCTGCGCAGATCTCTTGAAACGTTTCATTAATTTCGACATTTTGATATTGCAGAAGCAGTGAAAGTATACCGAGATTGCCCACTTCTATCGCAGTGACTAAATCAGACTTAGTGATCAGTAATTGCATCTCATCTCGCAATCCGATCGCAATCTTTGTAAAATCAGACTTTTCGATTGCCTCTAGCAAGTCCATAGAATTTCTTTTCTTTTGCGAGAAAAATTATTGTTTTGGACGATGTATCTTAAATTAGAAGGATTTAGATCTCATACGCTAACAGAAGTGACCTTTAAAAAGAATGGATCTAATTACATCAGGGGCGATAACGGCGCAGGAAAAAGCGATATTTATCGAGCGCTTACTTGGGTTTTGTATGGAAATGACGACGTTAATATATATAAAGCCGGAAAGAAGGCAATGGTACTGGTGACTTTAGAATACGGAGATATCTTTATTCAGCGACAAGCTTTGCCTTTTAAGATCGAAGCAGTCTTCGGTAAAACATCTTACCGAGGAAAAGAAGCCGATGCTATGATTATCGAACATTTCGGTACAAAAGAGAAATGGGATCTCGCTTCTTATATTCACCAATCTTCTGCTCATAAGTTCATTTCTTGTAAACCTTCTGAAAGAATGGCAGTAATCAACCGTTTAACCGGAAATGATGAAGAAATTAAAAACAAGATCGATTCGGTCTTAAGGGAAGCCAAGATTGAAGAGAAAGTTTCTGAGAAAACTTACGAAAAGATTCAATCTTCTTTCGAAAAGAAATACAGAAAGACTAAAGTTAGTAAGAAAGATCAGCTAGATGATAGAGAAATTAGAAGAATCGGGAAAAAGATCGCTGAATTAGAAAAAACTTTAAAAGAAACACGCTTAGAGTTTAGCAAGAGGGAAATGATTAGCAAAGAAATGGAAGGTAATGGAAAGAAACTATTAGAATTAAAGGAGTACCAAGTAGAAGAATACGAAAATCTTAAAACCCAGTACGAAGCTTATGAAAAATATCGAATCAAGAAAGCTAATTTTGAGAAGTGCCAAAAAAATTTCAAGAAATGTCCGCCAATTCTGACACAGAAAGATTACGATCAGTCTATCGTACTTAATCAAGAATACAAAAAGAATAAGGAACTCGCTGTAAAATATAAACTTTCTTATTCGAAAACCGCAATCGAAATGGAAATTAAAAGACTGAAGAAAAGTCTCGAATATTACGAAGCTTCCAAACAAAAGAATTTATATAGAAAACAGAAAGACAAAGTTGACGAGTTAGAAGAAGAAGCCAAAAGTTTGAAAAATAAACATCCAGAAGACGATCCGAACAAATTCATCGACGATTTCGAAAGATCGCTGCCTTGGCAAGATAGCATTAGAAAGAACTCGGAAAAGAAGAGAATCGGAGCCCAAATCGGTGCAAAAGATTTTAGTTTGGATGAAGATACTTTAATTCGAAATATTGAAAACCAATGGATTCTGGATAAGCATGCAGAATATAATCTTTTAATGGAAAAGTTAGGATTTAAACCAACTACCGAGCAATTAGAAAATTGGAAAGACGATTTGCAAGTTATTCAAAAAGGCCTGGAAATACTTAAATGCCCTTGTTGTGACATTTTATTAACTAAAGAACGTAGTAAACTAATAAAATACGAAGGAAAGATTTTAGAGAATATCGACACCTCCAAACTCGAAAATAAAATAGAATTATCTAACAAAATACTAAACTTTGATCTGCCAGAAATTCCAGAGGGACTTGTAAAAATCAACGTAAAAGAAGCCAGATTAGCATTAGCGCAATTAACTGAATTAAAAAGATTAAAAGAAAAATATGCCGCGATGGAATATATTGAAATTCCGGAAGAAGTTATTTTAATTGAGAATATTTCCAACGGCCACCTTAAATTCTCTGCCTTAAAGAAATTGACTAAATTAGAGAGAGAATTAGAAACAGAACGTCAAATGCTTTCTAAGATGGAAAATCCAACTATTCCAAAAGATGTTAAGATTATCGATAATCTAGAAGAAACTACCGAAATCATAAGAATACTCGAAAGTATTAGAATCATCGAACAGCCAATCGATAGCGAAGAAATACTAAAAATCATCGAATATCATAGATTGAAGGATTTAGTTCCGGAAGAGGTTGAAGAAATAACTAAAAAACAATTAGATAGATACTTCGTTAAATACACCGAAAGAGGAATCCTAGAAAAGAGACAAAAAGAGTTAGTAGATTATCTAGAAAAGAATGACACAAAATTATCTGATCTCGGGGATTTGGAAAAAGAAATCCAAGAAAACCGCGATAGGATTTCCAGGGCTAAAATTTTTTCTGAATATTCCGACGAGAAAGAAGAATTGACAATGTCGGAAGCGGAATTAGGTAAAAAGCGGGAAATTGTCGGAAAAGTTAAAGAATATAAAAATATATATTACGATGCGTGCGATCGGGTTTTGCATTCAACTTTACAAACTATTAAACACGATGTGAATAAAATACTAAAAGAACTTCTGAGCAATGGCACTACTATATCAATCGATGTAGTAGGTGGTAATATTAAGATAAATTTCTACAGGGAGGGTGTTTTATATGGCGATCCTGCAGATATGTCAGGTGGAGAGAAATCAATTTTATATTTTGCGTTGATAGTAGTCTTTAACAAATTGTCCAACGGACAATTCTTAATTCTAGATGAAGCAACTGAAGGTCTAACACCCGATCGAAAAGATGATTGTATTCAGTATTTGTTAGAATATACAAAGAATTTCAAGAAGACTCTTTTTCTCACAGATCATAGTTGTCATGAAGGAGATTACGATAAAAGTATTAAAATTGGAAAATAGAGATTTTTATAGCGCTATAAAAAATGGACGATGTTTTGGAGGAGATTCTTCTAAAATTAGATGATAAAAGTATAAACACGCTAAAAACTGTTAATGTAAATTTTTTTAGAGACATTGAAAAAATTGAAGAAAAAGAAGAGTTTTGGAGGAAGAAATTGAGTAACTATTTAGAATTTGAAGTTTTTGATAGGGTCGACAACTGGAGAACAATGTATATAAATTCAGTTTTAGTTCAAAAATATCTGTTCGGTTTGATAGAATTCGATTATCCGGAAATTATCAATGGTTTGATTAAGAATGGATTGGATCCTACTTTAAATCACGACGCGGCTATTCGATTTGCTGCCCGAAAGGGACGTGTTAATATAGTAAAAGTATTATTAGCGGACCCCAGAGTAGATCCTTCTGCGTTAAATAATTACGCATTTTCACAAGCAGCTGCTGGCAATCATTTAGAAGTCATGCAGTTGCTTCTATCTGACTCTCGATTTCGGATGAACGATTTGTTGTTTATTGATATTTGCACGAGCGGTTTTCTATCGGGAGCAAAAACTCTATTAAAAGATTCTCGAACCGATCCGTCGATCAGAAATAATACTGCTTTTATCTGCGCTGCTTGGAACAATCACGTGGAAATCGTAAAATTACTTTTAACGGATTCCAGAGTAGATCCGACGGCACAAAATAACAAGGCTCTTATGAAAGTTTCAAAAGAAGGACGCGCTGAAACATTAAAACTATTATTAAAAGATCCTAGAGTGGATCCATCGGTCCGACAAAATAAAGCTTTAGAAAATGCCATTTATCACAGAAAAGCGGAAATTGTGAAACTTTTATTATCTGATTCCAGAGTAGATCCGGTGTATCAAAATAACAATGCGCTTAGAACGGCAATATATCGATTCAGCGAAGAAATTATTACACTGCTTCTCTCTGATAACAGAATCCGAGAAAGTTTATTTCGAATTAACGTTCGAGATGCAAAAATTCTATTTTACTATTTCAATAACCAGAATATTATATCAACGCAATTATTGGAAGCTATTTTAGAGGAAACATAAGTTTTTATAGAAATATAAATACACAACTTTGGATTCAGAATTTTAAATATTCATTACATAAATTTCGAAGATATTCCGCGCCAGCTCTATTCCCCGATCTTCGAAATTTAACTATTACATCGCCGTAAAACCACATCTCTCGAATTTTAAACTTTTTCGCTAAAAGCCGGAGAATTTTAAGAGACATTCTAGAATATCTATGAAGATAATAATTGTATATTTCGAGGTTTATATCTATCTTGTTAAGTATTAGACTCAATCCTTCAATATATTCAGTTTCTAAACAAACTTCCAAATCTTGATGTTTTGGACGGTAACCTCCTTCTAGGATTATTTCGCACAAAGAGTATTTTTTAGTTTTTAACGTTTGATACATCAGTTTTTCCGGTTGATCGCCGCTTGATTCTTCGCAGAATTCATAAATTTTCTTCCAGTCCCGAGTCACTGAATCCGAAAACCCGAAATTATTTTGGCATTTCATTCTCCAAAAGTAATTATTTTCAGTTATTTTGTCGATCATATCTTTCATTTCTCGATTGCAACTTAATTTTTCAATTTCTTCTAGAGTAATTCGTATCAGCAATTCGCTGATTATCACACAATCAAACTCTAACAAAGACATTTTTTATTAGTTTTAAAAAACCATTAAATGACTATTAAGGGTATTTGGGATTGGATTGAGAAAAACGTCGAATATGCCAAAGAATCGTCGGAAAAATATGCAGGAAAGATCGTTCCGATGGATATTCTCGGAATTATTTATCAAACTAGGTATACGCCTCGGCTAAGAGCCTATAAGAAAATAGATCCCTATGTAGAAGAAATCGACGAGAGAGATGTAGATTGTAAATGGCTGGGGATAATTGTGGAAAGGTTAATAAAATGGATCCGAGACTTTAAAATCATCCCACTTTTTGTTTACGACGGTCCGGTCAATCCGATGAAGTTAAAAACTTTGGAAAAACGCAACGAAGGTTATGTAAAAGTTCAAGAAAGAATAAATGAAATGAGAAATAATTATGAGAAGGGGAGGAAATTGTTAATTTCGGCAGAAGATAAAAATACTTTACGCGGATTGTTAGTTCGAAATCATTTAGTTCCTACGGAATCAAAGAAACGATTTAAAAAGTTTTTCGAGAAGATCGGAATTCCCAGCATTACAGTAGAAGGCGATGCAGAAAGATTTTGCGCTTTAATGGCCAATAAACTTGGTACGGCGGTAATGTCAAAAGATGGCGATTGTTTGGCTCATGGGGCCAGAAAAATGATTTTAGCTAACGAGATAATATACGAGGGACTGAAAAAGATCGACGCCTTTAAAATAATTAAGCTGAGGGATGTTCTGCTGAAAATGGATCTAACTTATAAAGAATTTCTAGATGTTTGTATTATGTCAGGAACGGATTATAACGAAAATATTAAGGGAGTCGCGTTTGGTAAATCGTTAGGTTTAATTAAAAAATACGGTTCGATAGAGAACCTCCCAGGATACCTAGGAAAAATAGAATTAGATACCGCTATTCTAAATTACGAAAATGTTAGAAAAGAGTTCGAAAAGATCGATCCGTTGACTCTGATTATCGAAGGTAAAATGGAAACTAACTTCGACAAGGATAAAATTACATCAGCTTTTCTAAAATACGAATTGGACGACCATTTACCTATGTTCCTTCGCGCGATAAAAATCTAACCTAAAAGTAGAAAATCTACAAAAATATTCGACTAGTTTTACTCGAAAATCCTATAAAAATTATAAAAAATATCCTCTTGGAAATTCTTAAAAATCCCAGAAAATTCTGTGAAAAATATTCGACTAGTTTTACTCGAAAATCCTATAAAAAATATTCTCTTGGAAATTCTTAGAAATCCTAGAAAAATCCTACAAAAATATTCGACTAATTTTACTCGAAATTCTGTGAAAAATATTCGACTAGTTTTACTCGAAAATCCTATAAAAAATATTCTCTTGGAAATTCTTAGAAATCCCAGAAAAATCCTACAAAAATATTCGACTAGTTTTACTCGAAAATCCTATAAAAAATATTCTCTTGGAAATTCTTGGAAATCCTAGAAAAATCCTACAAAAATTCTTAAGGAAAATCCGAAAATCAAAAAACACGAAAATCTAACTACAATTACGGATTCTGGTTTTTCTAATTATTTGGCCTGTTGTTTGAAAATAAAAGAATATCATAAAATAATTCTCATTTCAAAACCGAGCATACAGATAAATTAAAATAGTAAAATTTTACTATTTTCGGAGCTCCTTTTGAATTTTTATAGGAATTTCTAGAAGAATATTTTTTTTGCAATTCTGTAAGAATAATTCTAGGATTTCTAAGAATTTCCAAGAGAATATTTTTTATAGAATTTCGAGTAAAACTAGTCGAATATTTTTCACATAATTTTCTAAGAATTTCCAGGAGAATATTTTTTATAATTCTTGCAGAATATTCGAGTAAAACTAGTCGAATATTTTTGTAGGATTTTTCTAGGATTTCTAAGAATTTCCAAGAGAATATTTTTTACGGATTTTTATAGATTTCCAAGAGAATATTTTTTATAATTCTTGCAGAATATTCGAGTAAAACTAGTCGAATATTTTTGTAGGATTTTTCCAGGATTTCCAAGAATTTCCAAGAGAATATTTTTGTAGGATTTTTCTAGGATTTCTAAGAATTTTCAAGAGAATATTTTTTACGGATTTTCGAGTAAAACTAGTCGAATATTTTTCACAGATTTTTGATATTTTTAGTTTCTGTTACGAAACTGAAAAACAATAAAAATATTTATCAGAATTTAGTATCGATAAGTTCTCGTATCAACATAATTATCGTGTTTAACGTAAGAAGTTGGCGTTCTGAAAGCAACAGCCCAAATAACTAGAACCACGAAGATTATGAAAATGATAAAAACAACAATCCACAACCAAGATCCGAATGTAGATTCTTCTTTTTCTTCTTTCTCCGGTTTCTTGAGCAACACATGAGATTTTTTCGGGTTTGGATTTTTGGCTAAGAATTTAGGTTTTCTAACTAAACTATCTAAATCTTTGAGATCTTTGTCTTCGCGGTATTTTCCATTGTAATGATAAGAAAGCATACATTTACTAATTCCTTCCTTTTTTAAGGAAGCGACTTCTTCTTTTGTTAGCTCGCATTTTTCGTCCATTACGTGAATTAGTATCACGTCGGTTTTCTTGTCTGGATTATAACTTCTTTCTAGCTCTCCATTTCGATAGCGAGCTACATAAAACCCGCAGAATTTCCACTCAGAACTAGCAGGGGATGGAACATTTCCAGCACATTTAACATCACAGCCAATTTTTCCAGAATGTTGAAGCTTTCCAGAACATCCTACGAAAAAATCTGCAACTGTTCCAGGTTCGGAATCGATGTAATCAGCGAAAATCACCAAAAGAATTTGATGCACTTTTTCATAATCTTCTGTTCTATAAACCGCGGCTAATTTCGCAGCAGTTTCTTGGAGAAGTGCGAAAGATTCCTCGTCAAGATCAGTTTTTTGTAATTTGGAGTATTTTTTGAGCTTGGAACAGCTGGCACGAATTTCTTCTTGAAGGGAATCTATTTCATCCCTGGTTAAAGATTCAGAACCGCTAGATTTCGATTTAGTACTATCAAAAATAATGCATGGTCGCTCGTGATCATTTTTGGTAATAAAAGTTGGTTTTGTCACTTTTTCCATCTATTTTCTAGAATTACGAAAAATAAAAAAATAATTTCTTTTTCGGTTTTCTGAAAAAGAAAATAGAATGGATAACGGGGACGTGGAAGTTACGGCCTATGATACAGTCGAAACACAGAGGTATAAAATAGCATTTCAAGCAGGCGTGCCCTTGGATATGATTCATGTGAATAATCCAGAGTCCAATAGTCCGGAATTCGTTAACATCGAAAAAATTATAAGGGAAAACATTGGTGCGATCGATTTACTTAGTATCGAAATGTTTCTCAGAATCAAAACAAAGAAAAAGAATCAACGAAATATCGCTAATCTTAGAATTTTGTTGCTTTCGGAAGAATTAGAAGCAGAAGGTAATACGTTGCAAAATTTGACTAAATATCGAAAAAAGAAAGGTGCTGAGAAAATTACCGAAACTGTAGAAAATCTTAACAATTTCTTCGCAGGAATCAACGATCCGGAAAGGTTCACTTACAATCAACTATACGACAAGTATCAACAAATTACTGAAATTCGCAAACGAAAGATCGAGGAGGTTCGAAAAGGCAAACAAGAGATCGACATGGTGCATAAAAAATATAGCGAAGTCATGAAAAAACCACCGCTCAAATCGTCGGAATTGCTAATTCTATTCGAAGATTTAGAATACTCCATTATAGACAAAAAAACTGGCGAAATGCCTTTACCGAAGTTAATTTTAAGTACTTTCGATCAGGTTACGTTAAAAGAGAACGTTCCACATATGTTTTGTAGAGTAGACTCCAATAAGATTTATCAGAAGCGATATGTTCCAACGCCTTTCGAGGAGTCAGTAAATCCCAAAAACTTGATAAACTTCGAAAGCGATGTAACCGAAGATATGACAATAGTTTTTAAGTTTATTGAATTCAACAATTCGTATTTAATAACTTGGTATTTCGCAGAGGGTTACATCGAGGCAAAGGGAATAAAAGGAACTTCCAGAAGCGCCTTGGATGATATAATAACTCGACTTTTTACCGAGATTTCAGTCGAAAAAGTCGAAAGAATTCAAACTAACTATCAATTAAGACTTTATCCGATTAGATCGTCTAAGTTTATTTTGAGGGAGTATCTTCTACTTTATCGAACTATCGTAGAAAATCAATATTTCCAATTCTATGTTAACGAAACTACATCGCCCTATCCTTATAAAAAGGCATCCGAATTACAATTTAGATATTTGCCTAAATGGGGGCCGGCGCTTACAAGAAAGGACGAAGTGATTTTTACGATGAATTTAGGTTCTACAATGAGCGAAGATAATTGTATCATCATTAACGCAGTTTCTTACACAGAATATGGAATATATAGACTTTTTACTAGTATGATTCCTGCAATTTGTCTACATTACAAGGAAGATCTGGCGATCGATAACGGACCGTATTCCAAATTGTTTGCGAAAGTCGGTCCGATAGATTCAGTTCTTGGCAATAAGACTAAGAAAAACGAAAAACTAAAACCTCAACTGTATGACGAGTTTCCTGATGTTTTTACTCACGCGTATCTCTTCGGCAATAATCCAAAAGATAAAGATAAAGTCAAAAAACAAAATTTAGTCAAGGTGACCACTGATAAAAATTTGGCAGATATCTGGAGAACCGAGACCATAAAAAGAAATAACGAAGAGATACCTCGGCCAGTAGAAAGTTTTTATGATTTGGACGGGAACTTTATGTTTTGGTATACTTCAGTTACAAAAAACGCACCCTATCTTCGGTTGCTGAAAAATACCAAGGACGAAAAGCCCAAATATCGAAAGGTCCCTGGTAGTGCTACTGCTGAAAGCGAAAGCGAAAAAACCGAAGGGAAAAATATTATTAATTCTTTGTCCGCGTTACCCTTTGGTAGAAAAGGGACGGTACCTGCAAGCATAGATACACTGTTTAATTTTGAGGACAATGAACCAGTCCGTTACGGAGCAAACGTCGGACCAAACGCGTTTCTAGAATGCGTACTACTAGCAACCAGAGACACATCAGAGGACGAACCTATTGAAGAATCCGAACTTCATAAAATTCGAAAGCGAATCGCTAAAAACACGAATCCTTGGAGGTTAAAGCAGCAACTTCACGATCTCACTCCAGCGGAAATTACTAAACATTTGTCAGACGTTAATTTATATTTAGATCCTTTGATTTTTACTCCAGCTTTAGAAGAATATTTTGATTTGGATATTTTCGTGATCACCGCCGAAACTATCGATAATATAACAACTACTACTTTTGCAATACCAAGACACGCGCAATTTTATTGCAGAAATCAAACTGATCGCCAGTGTGTAGTTGTTTTTTCCAATGAAGGTATTCGCTCTGATAAATTACAGCATAATCATTGCGAATTAATCGCCCCGGATAACACAGAGGAATTCGTATTTTCTTCGGGAGTTTCAGAAATTTTCAACGACGCCATTAAAGCGACCCTAAAAACCAAAATTGCTCGAGGCAACGATCTTTATCAAGGTAACTACCTTTTTAATGAAATTCCTAAGAGAAAAGGCGAAATTGTGAGTCAATATATCGATGGGTATGGAAAATGCAGGGCTTTGACTTATAAAGAAGACGATAATTTGGTCACTGTAATTCACGGGCCCATCGAACCTTTAAATCTTGATCATAGTAATCTTATTCATCCGATCGATTTTGAGACTGCCGCCAAGGAAAATATTATCGGAAGATCGAAGGTAGGTGTTTGGATAAAACAAGTTAAAAATACATTGATTTTATATTATCGAGTTAGTGACACTGACAATAAAAACTTTCTAAAAATTCGCTTCTTGGCGGAAGACCCGATCGGTCTCCTTGATATTGAACAAAAAAGTTCCATCTCCGAATATGCTAGAAAAGAAAAGGAGTTTATAATTGTTTCTGCCTATCTAAAGTGGCTTTTGGAAGTGTATGTTTTCGAATTCAGCGAAGAATCAAACCCTTCAGAAGATTTTATTTTAGATCATCTGGGTTACGACAATAAGAAATCAGAAGTCGATTATTACAAAACCGAAGAGGTTTCTCAAGTTATTCCGTCGGTTAAGAATTTCGAAGAGGCTTTGCGAATAGTCGGTAAAATCATACCGATCAAAGATCAAAAGGTTATTCTGCACGACTTTAGTTTTCGAAACAAGATGAAGTATTATTTAACTCGACATTATAATAGCATTCAATACGGAGTTTCACCAAAAATTGAAAGAGTAATCGAAGATTTCTTCCGATCGGCTTACGATTTTAAGAAAAATCCAAGAACCATTTTGATACCCGGAACCTCGGAAGTTTCAAACTATGAAAAGGCCGGAGGTAAGGACGTGATAGAAGCGACCGATTATCTATATTACGATTCCGGAAGAGAAAGTCCGATAGTTTACCAGGAAAATAACTTGTTATATTTAGTTCAAAATAGCATTTTGGAAGATTTTGGTTCTGCTTTAAGAATTTCGACCGAATGGATTGTAAACCATCGAAATATCGGATATCATGCGGCTAGCATGGATAAAATAGAAGGCAATTATGTAATTTATGAGATAAGCAAGGGATCTTTAAATCCTGTTTTCTCTGTGAAAGACGGAAATTCGCCAATTGCAGAATTAATTGACTATGGCGAACATTATGAAAAGAGACGATATGCCGCATTATTAAGGTTATAAATCTTTCGATCGAAAGATATTTAGTATTCTCCTAGGAATTAATAAAATTCTTAGAAGTATAATTTAAAGTAATAATTATCTTTTCGATTGAAAGATTAATAATTTAAAGTATAATTATTTTTTACAGGACTTCTTGGAATTAATAAAATTCATAGGAGAATACTAAAAATCTTTGATTGAAAGATTAGTTTTTTGTTTAAATATCTTTCGATCGAAAGATTAGTTTTGTTCTTTAAAATATCATCCTATCAGTCAATAAAATTGGTTCAGATAATTTCGTTTCTTCGATGAATATGAAGACTTTTTTTCCGATCTGCAGAAGGGGGATTATGCTGTTTTTCTTTTTAATTTCGTTCCACTTTGTCGTAGGAAGGGAATTGGCAAAATCTAATCCCTTAGTTGAAATCGCAGGAAACGTGGTCGCTAAGATGCGTCTGACAGAATTGACTTCGTCAATATATCTAGATCCCGAAGCGATTTTCAGATAAATTGACAAGTCTTCTTCTTCAGAAACAAATAATAAAACTTTTCGAACTAATTTGCATAATTTTATTACAGATTCGACTTGATATCTGTTGGAAGAAAGCCACTTCCTAAGCAAAATTTCGTCTTTCAATCCGAGGTTATAAGCCGAATTATTAGTCCGGCTCATTAAAAAAGTCCAAAAATTTAACAAAGTTTCCAAATCATCTCTTCCGACATACTCTTCCATATTTCCATAATCAGGTACTATAGAAATTAAGCAAGCTACTAGGGCACCTAAATAATTCAAAGCCAGTAGTTTCTTTTTGGAAGCCACGCCACGACTGTCGACATCCGAGACCCAATTAATTAAGAAGATACTAGCTTCGAAATTTAAAGGAATTGCCGAAAGAATATTAATTCTTTCGCGATCAAATCCATAATTCTTCACGAGATTTTTAACTTCTTCTATAGTTTTTTGATATACTTCCGGAAAATATTTATCTATTCCAGGAAGATATTTCTTGTAAATCATATTCGCGACAACTTTTCTAATATCTATCGGATTCGCTGATCCGTAATGTTTGGGAAACTTGTTATAAGTTTGAATTGAATAACAACGATATACCTTTCCTGAATCTATCGAATCGGTTCTAAGATAAATATGATGTTTATCAGTCTTAGTAATTAAATCGAAAACCAATTTTACATCAGAATATCTTTTTCCTATTTCACCTTTTATTAATTTATTATTTCTCACGGTGGTGTTTCCGAAATATAGTGCTTTTTCTTGCGTTTTTTCCATTACTTCGTTGTATTTTTGAAGATATTCAATTTTGAGATCGGAATTTTTGATCTCGTGTGATTTATCGAATTTAACGGGTAATTTCGCATAAGGACTAACTGAAAGAAAGATTAGAGAAATACCAAGCTTTTTTAGAAAAGCTTCGTAAAGTGCATAAATTCCTATTGCATTAGGGTCTTCGTAATCCATATCTGCTAGAAAAATAGAACCTATATTAATTAGCTCTTCGCCTTTTTCGATCATTTTTTGAATATTCCATCTTGCAAAGTAACTAGTGCAATAAACGAGATTGTTTTTTCCATCGAAAGAAGTAGTGTATTCAATATTTCTTTCTTCTAATGAATTCGTCATTCTAGTCAGCTCTTTATTTTTCTTACAACAGACCACAGTAAGTTTCTTGTTATGATTTTTTCTTACCAAATCTGGTAGTAATATTTCCTTCTTTGAAGAAGAATATCCAAATAAATGAGTAACCAAATTAGACTCTAAATAATTCAAAGCATTGCTCAATTCTTCTTGATCCATTTTTTCTCTTTTTTTCTTTGCTACATATAAGTTGGAATAAAATAAATATTGGGTTTTTTCGACCTTTCGCACATAATTTTCCAAGTTCGATCGTATCGCTTAATTGTTTCAATTTTAGTGGGCAAATCGAATTGTGAAGCTTTACAAGGATAACCTATTAATTCGTAAATTTTGAATTTAAGATATTCGGTGGGCAAGCTGGAAGATCTACTTTTCTCGTCATCAGTCATTTCATTATCCCAAACATATCTAGTTGTCTTAAAGATTGTGCATACTTCTTCAATATGTTTAGTGATGCTAGAACGCTCCCATCCGAAATATTGTTGGCAAAAGAAATAATAGTTCTTATATTGGGATTTGTATCCCAACGCATCTAATGCGTCTATAATGTCTTGTTGTTCTGATCCTTCTTTTCTACCGTATTGATTAATCTCGACAGTTTTCCAATAGTTTCTACTAGGAAGTCCTTGTTCTTCGAAATATTTATCCATCTGTTTCATTATTTCTTTGACATCGAGCGATCCCATATATTGCATGCAAGCGTCCCGATTAACCGATTTGATTAAATTGTTCAAAACATCGTAATCTTTGTTACTCATATGATTATGAGATACTTTATTAATGGATCCGCATTTATCGCATATTTTATGTCCGCTTGAATCTATTACGCTAGTTTTGATAGATTCGAAACAGCTCACGCAAATTTGCTCATTAAGCTTCTTATTTTCATGTCGCACTTTTTCAATTGAAAGTTTGGTATATTTACTAGATATTTCTAAATATCGATCAACTATTCCTTCTTTCTTTTTCTCAGTCGGTGTTAGTTTAATATTACCTAATTTAGTAATATCTACCACGGTAGCGCTTTTTGGTAAAGTTTTATATTCTTCTATTAGAGACTTAGTCTCGAAAAGATAGTTTTTTAAGAGAAGGTTTTCTTTAATTTCTTGCAGTTGTTTATTTAGGTTTTCAATACTTCTTTCCAATTCTTTAATTCTCCCGACAGTTACTGCGTTATCCAATTGTAACTCCAGACTTTCTATTTTCTGTAATATTTTTTGTTGATCTTTCTTGTTGCTAGTTTGTGAAAGTTTGTTTCTAAGTATACAGTCCAATTGAACGATATCGTAATCTAGACTATACTTTACTGCAATTTCTTCCGGAAGATTTTCTTCTAAAGAATCGTCTTCTTCAGACGTCTCGGGGCCCTTCTGTGATAGAAAATTAGATTTTTTTCTTTTCTTATCGAACGGATCGAAACTCATTTTTCTCGGTCGAGAAAAATCTTTATGTCTTTAGCCGGCGCCAACAATTTCTTTTTGCATAGATTTTACCGTTCCGTAATCCAACCCAAAATCTTCCGAAACTTTGTCAGTGTCGATCGAGATGCCTATTGTCTTCATGTAGTGAATAATAAAAGCTGCAATTAATGTATTGAATTGTTTAGCTTTTAGCGCGGGTGAATCTTTTAGCAATTGATTAAACGATTCGATTAAATCGTCGACTAGAGTTCCTGACAGTTGATTCTCGTCCCATTCTTTCATCATGTACTTTCTAATAACATTTTCATAGCTATATTTTGGTTTAATGGGCGCGTAACCTGGTTTGTATTTTAATTTCATAGAAACTGCCGATTTTGCTTCAGTTTTCCTCAGTCCTAACGATTTACCTAACTCAATTACATTAATATCGTCTTCATGATCGAAGTAAATATGCGCCTGGTACATACAGTAACAAGCAATCTTCTTTCTTCTAGTTTCTTTATGTTCGCCAGTGTCGAGTTGTTTATAAATCCGAACAGCCTGGCGTTTAATTTTCTCGGGATATCGAAGATTTTCGATATCTGGAACGATGCCCTTAGAGACTCGTTTTTTCTTGGGAACTGAATTTATCTCCTCCATAAAGATAGCTTTTTCAATGGAAAAATTCTTAGAAAATTTAAAAACCATCTCCCGGTTGTACGGAATAGGAGTACAAAGATATCTCGAGAGAATTAAGGCCGCTCGTATAAATATCGATCTCTCTGATGACACGATAACCTCTGGTGTAACTTGCTTAGTTTTTCTTCTGACTATTCCTTCGATTTCCGACGCGGACATTAATATGGAAATAATCGATCGTTGTATTGACTATGTAATGATTTATATGATAGTCGACCACACTTTAGACAGCAAAAAGATCGACGAGGAAGAAAAGGCGGCGCTAGTTAATAAAATTAAAAAGAAGATTCGAGGAGAGGAAATGGAAGAGAGGGATTTAGTCTTGGAATTGTATGATAATTTAACGAGGGATGACGCGGTGAAGGTTGAAATGGTAAAGAAATTATTCCAAGTAGTTCTTTATAGTGTAGAAGTTCAGAAAAGAAGTGACTGTACAATAGAAGAATATTATCGAGCAATGAAATTAAAAGGCGGTTACACAATTTATGGCGGAGTTTTTCTAGTTTACGGTGATATTTTATCGGAGAAAGATTTAATGTTATTAGGAGAATGCGCTCAATTGGTAGATGATATGATGGATTGTAGAAAAGATTTAAAAGATGGTATCGATACTTATTGTACGAAATTGTTAGAAAAAGAAGGAAATTTAGATTCGGCGGCAATGAAATTGCAAAGGCTTTTATCAGAATTTCCTAAAGAATTTGAAATATTTCGTAGAGGTTTCCTGTTTTCTGCAAGAATTATCGTTAGAAAGTCCGAATTTTACTCTTCTAAATGTAAGCGTAATTTAGGCAGGCGATCGGGAAATAATAAAATTTCTAGCAAAATTCTAGAAAAACGATTCAGAAACTTGATAAAATGAAGATATATAAAACTATATATTTATTGCCCGTCGTTTTTTTGAAAATCGCTAGAATCTCTGGCTTGTCTCTGGCAATGTAATAAGTTAATTTGTCAACAAAAACTTCAACCTTTTCGAGTAAAAACTTAACTAGTTCCACATCGTTATTTCTTACAGCAAGTCTTAAATATCTTTCATTATCCAAAGATGTCAACACCGTTTCGTCTGATGCTAGCAATTTAACTATCTCTAAGTTACCATTTTCCGTCGCCAGATCCATTAAATTCTCCGCATGGCTTTTGTTAATAATCTCGGAGTTTTCAAGCAATAATCTTAGCATTTCTAAATTGTTATTTTCAATCGCGAATTCGTAAGAATTATTGTATCTTATTCTATCCAAATTCTTCAAAGTTTTTTAGCTAATTCCAAATCGTTATGTTTTGCTGCTGCGATCAAAATTCGTTGTTTTTGGGAGCCAGATAATCTTATTCCGCTACCATTCACTAACAATTCAATTATATCCATTTTATGGGCTGAGATGGCTTTGTCTATTGCCAGATTCGTATATTTATGCTTAAATTTCGGATGATTTAACAGCAGAGGAAGTACTTCAATATGACCATTGCGCGAAGCTGCTATCAACGGAAGACCTTCTTTAGCGTTAGGATTTATATTTGGGTTTCTCAGTAATATTTCTACTATATTGGCATAACCTTTCTTCGCTGCAATAACTAAGGCTCCGTCGTTGTTTTGGTCCGGATCGACTCCTAATCTAATTAATCCTTCGGCGATTTCGGCATAACCATATCCTACGATTGCGAGGAAAAATTTCTTGGCTTCTACTACATTCTTGTAAATTTTCTTCCAAGTACTTCCATTTCGATCAAATACTTCAAATTCTAAGTAATCACTCAATTTCTTTCTCTAGTATTCTTCGTCTTTTTCGATTCTTTTAATCGCATTCGAATAATTTTGATTGGTCGCTTTTAAAGCCTTTACGTCTTCTGGATCTAACCTTAAAAGAATTTCTTCCAATAAATCCATTTTTAATAATAGTTATAATTCTATAAATATTTTTTTATTGCACTCTAACTCGATGATTACCGTAGTCGGTAATTACTTGTTCTTGTCCTCCTCCTTGCGTCAAAACTCCTGTAGTTCTGCCTAAATCACTATGGTAAACGGTGGTTCTTTGAGCAGTAGCTGGAGTGTTAATTACACCAGTAACTCTTGGATCTGGATCAAAGCTGGCTTGATTAGGACGAATTTGTCTCGTAGTTTGGCCTTCTACTGGTAAGTTGGCTTGTCCTCGGAATTGAACGTTAGGTTGTGTAGTAGCTCGATTAACTGGCACTCCAGTTCTTAAAATTGGCCGTAATCTTGGTTGCTGAGGTACTGGTGTAACTACTGGTTCTGGAGTCATCTCGAATGATTCGTCGAATGTTGGCACAGTGTTGTAATTATGATTGGTAGTATTACTTATACTATTAGGCGCCGCGTGAAAGTGATCGTGGGTATGGTAGTCTCCAAAAGTTGGCTCTTGACTAACTGGAGTAACGATCGGTGCCGGTACCGGCGTTACAACTGGAGTGGCGGTAGTTCCCATGAAAGCAAATATTAAAACCATAATTATGATAATAAAGAAAACTATTCCGAAAACCCAGAGCCAGGTATTACTCCCGCCGCCGCTGATTGGGGTAACCGGTGTATTAGTGGTTGGAGTTGTCGGCCACAAAAGCCAAACGATGACTGCGATAAAAATGAAGAAAAAGATAATCAGTATTATCCACACCCAAGGTTCCATATTTTTTAGGAAAGTGATAAATTTAAAAGAATTTTTTATAGAATGCTATAAATTTAAAAAGTTTTGAAGGGCATTTATAGAACTATAAATACGTTTATTCGGTCAAAAGTTTTAAAATCTCTGGATTGTTTCTTGCAATATGAATGGTGATTTTATCAGGAATAATTTTAAATTGTTCGCGGAAAAGTTTAACCATCTCTAAATTGTTATTTCGAACTGCGATCCTTAAGAGTTGGTTATTATGTTTATTTGGAATTAATCTTTTGTCTGATGTTAGAATTTCAACCATTTCAAGATTATCGCCTTCCGCTGCAAGAATTACTATTTCTCTTGTTTTGTCTAAATCGCCATAACCGCTCTTCAACAGCAACTTAACCATTTTTAGATTGTTGTTTTCCACGGCGAATTCTATAGGAAGATCTCGTTTAAATTTCTCCGCTTTGTGTTTCTTTAAAATATCTTTAGCTAATTTAAAATCGTCGTATTGAGCGGACAAAGCTAAAATTTGATTACCTTCCTGAACGGATGGTTCGACTCTGACATCTTTCGACAATAATCCGATTATCTCTAAATTTTTATTTTTAATAGCCCATTTCAACACTCTATTATTTTCGACGGACGGATCAAGTTCTGGATCTTTTAGAAGTATCTTGATCACTTCTGGTTGATTTTCATTTGCTGCGTCTGGGAAAAGATTCGTAGAAATCCACTCTTTATCAATTTCCGGATTTTGTAAAAGATATTCTATCACATCGAGATGCTGATTTTCAGAGGCTGCCAAAATAGCAGATTCTAAATTGACAGAATCGAAATTTGCTGCTAAAAGTTTAACTATTTCTAGATGATCGTTTTTAGCTGCCTCGTACAAAGCGTCTTCCAAGTTTGTATCGTTAAATCGCGGATCTGCGATGAGTAACCGAACTACTTCCGCATGACCATTCTCGGAAGCCGCAATAATTGCAACATTTTCATTAGCACTAGGACGAACCTTTTCGTTCCTCAATAATATTTCCACAATATCGGTATAACCTTTTCCAGAAGCAGTAATCAATGGTTGATTGTGATTTCTAGCAGGATTGACGCCTAATTTAATTAAGCTTTCGACGATTTCGGTATAACCATATTCTACGATTTTAAGAAAATCTTTCTTGGCTTCTACTACATTCTTGTAAATTTCCTTCCAAGTGCTCCCATTTCGATCAAATACTTCAAATTCTAAGTAGTCGCTCAATTTTTTCCTCCAGTATTCTTCGTCTTTTTCGATTCTTTCGACTGCAACTGAATAATTTTGGTTAGTTGCTTTTAAAGCCTTTATGTCTTCCGCATCTAATCTTAAAAGAATTTCTTCCAAAAGATCGGTTCCTTCGAAATTATCCATTTTTTATGATAGTTATAATTCTATATATTTGTTTTATTTGACCCGTTGAGATCTGTAAAATGCTAGAATTCTCGGTCTGCTTTCTACAATATAAGAGATCGCGCTATCGAGAAACATTCCAGTCTTTTCAAATAAAAACTTAACTAACTCTAAATCATTATTTTTTATAGCGGCTCTCAGATATCTCTCATTATTCAAAAAACCCGATACGGTTTCGTACGATGCTAATAATTTAACGATCTCCACATTACCATTTTTCATAGCTATATCTAAAAATCTCTCCGCTTGTTTTTCCGTGATATTACTAACGAGTGGAAGCAATAATTGTACCATTTCTAAATTATTATTTTCAATTCCTATTCCGAGAAATCTTCTTAAATAATTACTGTTGAACGAGCTCGTACCCAATCCACTTGAAGCCTTTTTGGCTAATCCCAAATCATTTTCTCTTACCGCCAGAGCTAAAAGTTCGAGTTTTTGACTGTCGGATAAGCGCCTTCCACTTACATCCAGTAAATATTCAACTACATCGATGTTGTGTCCCCGGACGGCCGCGTTCATCGCCTTGCCAAACTTTTTGTCGAATTTTGGATGATTTGTAATTAACAGGACCGTTTCGATATGACCATTACGCGAAGCTTCTATCAACGGAAGCCCTCCCATCGCGTTTGGGTTGACATCAGGATCTCTCAGTAATATTTCCACGATATCGACATAGCCTTTCTTTGCTGCAACAATTAGTGCGTCATCGTCGTTCTGACTGGGATCGATTCCTAATTCAATTAAAGATTGTACAATCTCTGGAAGATTGTATTCGACAACTTTAGAAAGATTAATATCTGCATGCGTGACCGCTTCGTAAATTTCCTTCCAACTGTGTCCGTTTCGATCAAATACTTCAAATTCTAAGTAATCGCTCAATTTTTTCCTCCAGTATTCTTCATCTTTTTCGATTCTTTTAATCGCGTTCGAGTAATTCGGATAGGCTTTCTGCAAATTCTCTACGTCTTCCTGGTCTAATCTTAAAAGAATTTCTTCCAAAAGATCAGTTCCTTCGAAATTATCCATTCTCTGAAATCTTCGATTCTTTTTTAATGATAGTTATAATTCTATAAATATTTTTTAAAATAGTTTCGAATAACTGGAGAATTTTCGATAGATGTCCTCCACATCGAAAATTCTAGCGCTAGCTTTAACAATAATCTTTTTAGGTTCTTGGTACTCATGTTTCTTTGTATTTAGGATTTTGTTATAGATTTTATCGACTTTTTTATCAATCAATGCAACAATTCGCTTATTCGGTGCCAAATTCTCTTCTTTTATTTGCTCATCTTCTGGATATTGTGGTGTTTCTTTTTCTCGGTTAGCCAAGAGTTTAATTCCTGCAAAAGGATCACCTTTAATCATCTGAGCTTTAATTCCAAGAATCATCGCGGCGGTATCAAATTTACTCTGTACTTTCATTATGTTGACCTGTCCGATTTCTCTCTTAAATTTCTTTCCAAACCTTAAATCAGCCCGCAGTTTGTCCAAAGAAGCCATTCTTTCCATCATACTAACTTCTTGACGTCTGGTTTCTAAAACTCCGCGGGACGGAACCGCTCCAGTGAACGCATAAGAAGCTAAATTGGTTGCAGGTTTACGATAATGCGCTTTTAATAACTGAACGTGATGTCTTTCGAGAGTAGCTTCGGAGAAAAAATCAACCGCATGAGCTTTCATAGCGGAAAGACCGATCCCGGCAGGCTGACCCTTCTCGAAAACATAAGCAGCGAAAGAAGTTAAATGTCGAAGATCCAAGCGAGCACCGCACGCAATAATTTCCTTATATGGTTCCATGATGTATTTATTTCTAGCAATATCAACACCTAGCGCCAGTGTTACATTAAACCAATCATTGCTAACTGTTTTAGAACGATCCACCCAAGGAAATCTCGTTACTTGATCGTAAGCGTGGTTGATTAAATGATTAAGGTGCTGAGGTTTGCTAATCTTTCTAGAAGTATCCAATTCTAAGTAAGTATAGTGAGAAATTCTTTCAAGCTGTAAATTACCGAAATTAATGGTAGTAAGATCTTTGGTTCCCATTCTGTCTTTCGCCCATTTTCTAGCTTGATCTGAAACAATTTTCTCTCCGAAAACTTTCTCATAAGTGTAAGTCTTTTCATCGAAATGTCTTTTAATAATAGTTTCAGGAGATTCCTTGGAGAATAGATAAAAATATCCAGGTTTGAATAGAAAATCGTGTTCTTGTTCTAAGTAAATCTTCAATCCGCAGTAATCTAAAGCCTGTCGTATCTGATCTAAATCTACGCCTTCAGTAATAATCCTAGCATTATCAAGCTTTAAAACCCAAAGATCTTCAATCGAATTGCCTTTAAGGAAAGTATTCTGGAATAGTTGATTTATTTCTTCGATTTCAGCTTTTCGGTCCTTAGTAGGCTCTTCAGAATAATAAATTTCTTCAGCAGAGTTTACGTAGAGGTACTTTTCATCCCAACCGATCGTTTCGATCCCTTCTAACTTTTCCCATTGTTTTTTACCTATCTCTTGAATGTAGTACGGATTGACGACTTTTTCTACACGGAAAGTTGGTTCTGGCGCGCTGGGATTAATCAAATCGACTCTTTTAACTCTTAAATCGGTTATCGTTTGAACTACTTGTTTTCCCGCCGGATCGAAAGAAGGAATACCGCTAACTTGCGTAACTTTTAAAGCCTCCTTCAATATATTAGAAAGAAGATCGTTTTCAAGCTGCAGTCTAATAATATCATCTTCTATTTCTAGATTTTTCATTTCGGAACTGATACCTAATGGATAAATGTCGATACAGGCATCTGCAAATCCCGAAGGGATCAAAGCAACATTTGATTTCTTAATTCGATCTCGTAGAATTTTCATCATTCTATTCATTGTTATGCCATGAGCGTACATTACAGACTTATCGAGAAGAATTCTTAGCATAAAAACGCTACCAGCAGTAGCGCGTGTTCCGTGAATAAGATTGTAAATTTTCGTCCAATTACCGGGTGCGATAGAAGGAGATTTCCATTTTTCCCGCATTTCTTCTCTTTGTTCTTGTATTTTCTCGGAGACCTCGTCATTTTCGTATTTTTCAAGCACTCCTACAATATATCCATCTTTTGTAACGAAATCCATAAAATTAGTGTTGACAAAATAAGCTCGAAAATCATATGCTTCCCGATGAGTAAAAGAATACCCGGCTATGGGTGCATAATCTAAATCAAGATGCGTAGTAATAGAAGGTTGTATTCTATCTTGTGAGGTTTTAAAAATATTTCTAAGAATGTTGATAATCGAAGCCGCTTCCTTTTCTTCTCCGACGGCTTTAAAAGCGTCGAGAGAAAGTTGTGACAGAAAAACTGTTAGCGCTTCGGGACCTCTCAAACCGATACTTATATCATCTTTAATCTGCGCTTGATAATGCGAACTATTAACGAAGTTTAATAGTTTATCAATAGTTTGAACCGTCTCGGCCATTTTTACTTTAGTTAGTTGGGATCGGATATTCTCTCTAATCATGCGAGTAGCAAATGCTGAAGCGTATCCCATATCTAAACTCTTGCATTGAGCTATCGAATCGCAAATTTCGTTGACCGTCTGTCGGCTTAAAAAAGCGTAGGTCGCCCTAATTATTTTTGACATTTTAATAGTCAAATAAAAGGAAAAAAATATCGAAATACTACGATGGACTTCGTGGCGATTTTTGCCCTAATTCTTGCAATCATTGCTTTAGTAATAATAATTATTGTGATCTTTATTTTTACAAGAGATATTGAGTTGGCCAGAAGTGCGATTGATACTTGGGATGTCTTTTCTGGCGGAACTAGTTCACCAGCGAATTACAATGGCGCTCCAAATAGTATTTTTGTAGTTAATAGCGGTGCAACTAATAATCCTTTCGAAATTCAACTAACTTCATATACAAATATCGCTACCGGAGTAACTAGCAATTCTACAACGCTATTTATAATTGATAATACCGCTTACGCCAACCCTGCTAAAGTTTTGCCAGTTTCTGGTGGAAGTGTGACGGGAGCAAAACCGAATGGCGTATCGGGCCCTGAAATTGTAGCGGCAGGAACTTCCGGGACCTTTATGTGGGTCAATAATAGCTCAGTAAAACGTTTAAGTTAAAAAAATGACTAAAATTGTTCAATTTTATTCAACGGTTGGTTGTAAAAACTAAATATTCGCCTGCGCTAAAAACAAATCCTTGAACATCAAGTGGTATCATACCTTCTTTATTGGCATGTTGTATTAAACCATCGTTTATCATTTCTATCATATTCGTCAAAGCGGATATTTTCCTATCAGTTCCGTAAATTTCGGTCGCTGAAAGCATATGCTTCTGATGAAGTAAAAATCTTTCGTAAGTGTCTAAATTAATAATGTCAGAGTTTAAAATACCCGATTCATCGGATTGAGCCAAAAGAAAATCGTTAAAGTCGAATTGTCTTTCGATAAACTTGTATATCTTTTCTCTTTTCTTCTTTTTTTCAATCATCTTAATTAAATTTTCAAATGTTTCAATTTTTGTTCTGTCTTTCGCGTCGTCTGAGTTAATGTCTTCTAAATATTCGTACTCTTTTTCAATTTCTTTGAGTTTTTTTCATCATCTTGGTATAATTTCTCTAATGTTTTCTTTTCGTTCCGTCGATCTTTCGAGAAAGTAATTTTTAATTCTGTAACCAAAGACGACAAGTTATCGTTTAAATTTAGCTGTCTTCTTATTTCGCTATTTCCAGAGAAATATAAATTTTTCAACGCTTCAAAATCGGCATATTGAATTAAATCTTGTAAAGGAAAATCCATTTTTAAATGACATAAAAATAAAAAAGTTATTTCTTTATATAGCGCAAAATTATTATCGGCGATCGATTAAACCTTCGTAAAAATCTTCGACTATCGCTAATGCAAGTAAACACTTTGATCAAATATAAAAATTCGATAGTAGTCTTTAGCAAAATTTCTCTTAGGAGACACCCATCTTTTATCGATCGATAAAAACCAGTTTAGCTTATTTGTTTTTGATACTCTATTAAATCTTCGTTAGTCAAACTATTTTTAACTCGCGAATCTTGTAACAACAATTTGACTACTTCTAAATGACCATTTTCCGAGGCCATTTTAATAGCATAATTACCACAAGCACTAGGATTTACTCTTGGATCTTGCAATAGTAATTTGACCACTTCTAAATGACCGTTCTTAGAAGCATGTTGGATAGGATCATTATCATCAGCACCCGGATAAACTCTCGAATCTTGCAATAACAAGTTGACCACTTCTGAATGACCATTCTTTGAAGCCACTTGAATAGGGTAATTGCCACCAGCACTGGGATCGACTCTTGGATCTTGTAACAGTAATTTGACCACTTCTAAGCGACCGTAATCGGAACTTAATCGAATAGCATAATTATCATCGGTACTAGGATCATATCCTTCTTTAATTAGTCCAGTTAGAATTTCGACATAATTTAGTTTTATCATTTTGTAGAACTTCTTTTCGTATTTTAAGACATTTTCGTATATTTTTCTCCATGTCTTGCCAATTCTTTGAGAAACTTCAAATCCTAAATATCTACTCAACTTTTTCCTCCAATATTCTTCGTCTTTTTCAACTTCTTCGATGAAATACTGAATCTCGTAAGTGGTAGATTTGAAAGACTTTACGTCCTTTGGATCAATACGTAGTAAAATTTCGCTTAGAACTTCCATCTTTTTATCGATCGATAAAAAGATGGAA
>Ga0315291_10002199_pt1 | contig 25681 bp, 22 predicted proteins | sample YL17G12_20_MG_FD_203070 | JGI IMG/M metagenome (GOLD analysis project Ga0315291, IMG submission 203070) | Sediment microbial communities from Yellowstone Lake, YNP, Wyoming, USA - YL17G12_20 | ecosystem: Environmental > Aquatic > Freshwater > Lake > Sediment | place: USA: Wyoming | collected...
ATGTCCATCTCTGTTCGGGTCTGAGCGATTTCACAAATCCTTTATGTTCGATAGAGTTATGCTATATGAAGAAAGAGGACACATCAATCGAATTTCTCTACACGGCGGGGAGACGAGGAAAAAAGCACGGTTTGCGGCTTGAACTCGGGATACGCTGCTCGGATATATCGTCGGCGTGAGTCAGTCCGCAGAATGCTGCCTTCTGCACCTTATGGCTAGCGAAGCCGGGCCTGAAAAAGAATCGGGGGAAATCTCTGATTTCCCCCTCATCGATGATCACACGAAAATGGCTAGCCTACTAGTGCTGGCTAGGGATTATCTACGAACGACTCTAGTACCGCGAATAGCCTCTTGACTCTCTAGGCCTCGGTGGCTTCGCCTCGTCAACCTTCAGATTGCGGCCTTTGAAATCGGTGGAATCTAATGCTTCCTTCGCCTTCTCGGCCTCGGTAACACTAGACATCTCAACAAATCCAAACCCCTTACCTTCGATGACGTTGACCTGTTTCACCGAGCCGTAGCTGGAGAACAACTGTTCGACTTCACTATTGGTTACGCCGTAACCAAGATTTCCTACATAAAGCTTGCTACCTTGCATTCTAATCTCCTGTTCTTAAGTGTCTTTCTCAGTCCAATAATGTGTGTCTCGGAAGTAGAAGCAAAATAGCAATTTGAACCGATCAAATGGCAACATTACTACACTCCAGAGAATTGCATTCAGAACTGTGTTTAGAAACGTGTTTCAGATGAATCGATCGATTTTCCTTGCCACCTCCAGTAGTTACTAGCCATTTTGTGTGAAAAAAAATCTCGTGTGACACACTTTGTTCCCAAGTTATGAATCAGAGGGGGCTGAATGAGTGAACCACGAAGGCGGATGACAGATGGACACTTGCTGCAGACTATCGTCCTTCTTATGGAGGCTAACTCAACCTATCTCTTACCTCGCTTCGCCAGCTCGGAAAAGCTCTCAGAGCTGCGAGCAACCCTCGATTAGGGCCTAATGTTATAGTACCTCAGGCTGACATGGCTGTCAACTGCGAATTTCTACCAAGTTAAGGTGAAAGCTTGACGATACCCCACAGCCCTCGTCTCCATGCGTCGTTGGTCAGCACCCCTGGGTTGAGGCTGCCATTCTGGCTATACGTCTAATCCATAGTCGGAGGGTTCGTTATCCGCGCCGCAAAGCCACTCAAGCATGACGCGAACACTGCCGGTGGCGAGGGCAATCCTCGAATCCGCCGCGCCGTAATACAGGTTGAGGGTGTCGCCATCAGGGGCAATGGTGTAGCCACAAGGAAAAACAACCTTGTCCACGTCCCCGTGTCGCTCGTAGGGTTCTTCAGGGCCAAAGACCCACTCGTTACTGCGCCTCAGGCAACGTTCCGGTGTGTGCAAATCAAACAGAGCCAGACCTAGTCGATAGATGGAGCCGTCCGCTGTATGACGCACACCGTGGTAAATCACCAGCCAGCCCTGCTCGGTTTCGATGGGTGGCGGCGAGAGACCGATTTTATTCGCATCCCACCACCCACCACGCCGGGCTTCCAGCATCAGCTTGTGGCTGCCCCAGTGCCGCAGGTCGGGCGAATAGGACATCCACATATGTGCCCTGGGAGAACTAATCGGGCGATGGATCAAAGCCCAATTGCCGCCAATACGATGAGGCAACATGGCCGCGTCTTTGTCTTCCGGTGGCATGATCACCCCGTATCGCTCGAAGCGGCGGAAATCCTCCGTGAAAGCCAATGCCACGCCGGGCCCGTCGCGCGTGTAGACGGTATAGACGATCGCATACTTCCCTAATTCGGGGACGTGGGTGATGCGTGGGTCTTCAATGCCCCACAGTTCTTCCGGGAAGTGCTCGGGGTCAGGCAATAACGTGGGTTGTGGATCAATCTGCCAGTCGTCCACGCCATTGGCGGAGCGGGCAACGCAGAAGTGGGAATGGCCGCGCCGATCCTCCACGCGGCACAACAGCAGGGTCGTTCCATCCGGTGTCAACGTGGCGCCGGGGTTAAACACGCTAGTGGCCGGATATGGCCAATCGGCGGCGGTCAGGATAGGATTTGACTTATACCGGAGAAAAAGTTCGGAGCAATGATGGCTCATTTAGATCGTGCCTCCATGGATAGAAGAATATTCTCAGCCAGACGCAGTTCCAGCAAGGCCTGAAGAAAGGCTAGCGTAGACTCCGCGCCCTGATTCTCGTTCAGACGGTCGGGATGGAGACCGTCTCGGCAGCCACCCGTTGTCGGATCGTAGACAGCCAGGTTCAGGTCGTTACGCCCAAGGAACCACTCAAAGGCGCATTGGGCTTCCTTGCGCCAGCTCCTGTCGCCTGTGACCTGGTAGGCTTCGAGACAGGCGGAGACCGTAGCTTGCGCCTCCACCGGCTGTTGATCGAACCGGGCACGCTCACCGCTCCGTCGATAAAAGCCACTAGATCCGATGGGGACGAAATGCCCCGCTTCCTTGTCAGCGTGCTGTAAGTCGGCCAGCCAACGGAGCGATTCCAGTCCCGTTTCGGTCATGGTGTTATTGGCCATTGATTGGCCACACATCAGCAAGGCATGGGGTAGCGCGGCGTTACAATAGGTCAACCCTTCTTCGTACCAGCACCATTCATCCGAGCGGCAGCTTTGATACAACCTCAATAGCCGCCCTGCCAATTCCTCCCTCACCTGGCTGGCCCGGCGGTCACCTGCGAAGCGCCGGAGATACTCATGGATGCCGATGAGCGCGAAAGCCCAGGCCCGTGGGCTGGTTGTGTCGAGAATGGCGGGCAAGGCCTGCTCAAATAACCGGCCTGCCATGCTATGCAAGGTTGGCGTGTTAGAGCGACCCAACACTGTGCCCAAAGCCCATAAGGCGCGGCCATGACTGTCATCTGAACCGCCGTCTTCCAGCCAGTGGCGCTGGTAATCCATAAAATTGCGAAAGCGTCCGGTCTCAGTATTGAAGGCATACCAGATGAAGGCCAGATAACGAGAACCCAGTTCCAAAGCTTCGCCGTTCCCCAATTCCTCCAGGAGCGCGCTCACCATCAGCGCGCGGGCATTGTCGTCAGTGGTGTATCCCTCGCGATAGTTGGGCACCGTGAAAAGGGCATGTTGCAGCACGCCGGTCTCGTCCGTCATGTGATGTAAGTGATCGAGTTTGAGGGGAGGCAATTCGCCCGGGCGTTTGTCGAGCGGTTTGACCGCGAAGCCCGTAGGAGTAAAATGCCGGCGTTCGGCTTTGGCGCGTTTAAAACTCTCCATGTAGCGGCGCGCAACCTGCGGCCAGATCATGTCTCGCCCAAACAAATAGGCCCGCTTGCGCATGGCGTGGCGCTTGGCCTCGTTATCCAACAGATAAATCACTTGCTCGGCCAACGCCTCCGGATCACGAAACGGCACCAGTGCTCCCCGTTCTTCGGCCAGCATTTCTTGCGCATACCAATAGGGTGTAGAAATCACGGCCCTGCCCGCCCCCAGGGTGTAGGCCAGCGTGCCCGAGGTGATCTGCGCCGAGTTGAGATAGGGTGTGATGTAAATGTCCGCCGCGCTGATGAACTCGACAAGTTCCTCCAAACTGACAAATCGATTGTAGAAGATCACCTGACCTTCCACACCTTTCTCCTGGGCCAGCCACTGCAGGGACAGCCGGTACGTTTCGCCATCGCGCCGCTTGACGTGGGGATGGGTCGCACCGAGGATGATGTACACCACGTTTGGATGCTTGGCCAAAATGGCGGGCAGGGCGGCGATGACATTCTCGATCCCCTTATTCGCTGAGAGCAAACCAAAGCTGAGCAAGACGATTTTGCCCTCGACTCCAAACAGGTCTTTGTGAAAACTCGGGTCCACAAATGGCACATCGGGGATGCCGTGTGGGATCAGGTCAATCTTCTCCGGCAGCACACCGTAGACCTCTTGCAAGAATTCTGCGCCGCGCTCACTCATGACGACCAGCCGATCAGACAGGGCCGCGACTTCTTCCAGCACCCGGCGCTGATCCGAGTCGGGGTCGTGAAGAATGGTGTGCAAGGTCGTGACGACGGGCATGCGCAATTCACGCAGGAGGGCCAGGATGTGGCTGCCCGCCCGTCCACCGAAGATGCCATATTCGTGTTGTAGGCATACGAGGGCTACGTTGTTGATATTCAGGAAGTCGGCGGCGCGGCGGTACGAGTCGACGTCCTTCTCCGTCAGTTCAAATCGAACGCGGGCCGGGTAATCGTAGCCAGCCTCGAGATCGTTGACGGGCAGGGCAATGCACGTTGTGTCACAGTATTCGGTAGCGATGGCCTCACACAAGTCGGTTGTGAACGTGGCGATCCCGCACTGGCGCGGCAGGTAGTTGCCGATGAACGCAATGCGGTTGATGGCTGAATTGGTTGTGCTGTGTTCCATGCCGAACATCTCCTTCCACGACTACCCGGTTGAGCTGCCTCTTGACCATTAACACAGAGAGGCGGCTACCCTGGTGACCGCCTCCGGCATGTCCGGACGAGAATGGGGCCGGGTGTTCGAGATATGGATGTCAAGTTGCCAGTGATCACATCGTCAATCAATATGCCAGACGGTTAGGATTGGGGCCTGGCCGCGCTCCTCGCTTAAGTTGCAAGGCGATTGCGAGTTTGCAGGTCGTCATAAATCGTGGCGAGCGGGCTAGATTGGATTATCCTGAACCAGATGATCTGATGCACTGACTAAATCCCACAGCATAGGTGAAACCACCTAATAGCTGTTTTCGCCGAATGCTACTTACAGTATCTCACAGAAGGGCCGTCAAAACAACGGGAAAACGCCTGTCACCTCGTTTGCAGTTGTACTTTACTCCGGGCACCGCCTCTGACGGCTATTTTATCAGTCTTCTCTTCATTAGCTTTATGCCGCAGTAGAAGGCAACGACTTCCAGGAGAACGAGGTACAGAAAGTCCCCTGCAAGACCCGAAGAAGGGTCGCCCGAAAAGGCGGCGCGAGAAATATTGACCGCGTGCGTAAGAGGAAGGAACTGCGCCAACGTCTTCATCCACCCGGGGAATTTGTCGAGCGGGAAGAAAACTCCCGAGAAAAAAAGCATCGGAGTAATTATCAACTCCGTGTAGTAGTTAAAAAAGTCAAAGTTCGGGGCGAACGATGTCACGATCATTGCGAGCGACCCGAACAAGACGCCGATGAATACCATCAAAGGAAGAAAAAGCAGCACATTGACTATCGAGGCAGGAAATACCCCCATCAACATCGCTATGACCAGCATCAAAGAACCGCTTATCAATCCTCTGAAAGCTCCCCAGACTATTTCTCCGGCTACCGCATCCTCTGCAGACACGGGCGTGGCTATCATGGAGACATACAGTTTCTGATGGACCATCTTGACGAACGTGTAGTACAGGCACTCAAAAGTCGACGATAGCATCACAGAAGACACTAGAACGCCGGGTACAAGAAAATGTAGATAGGACTTCCCGCCAAAATGCCCGAGGTAGGTACCGAGACCTATGCCGAAGGTTATGAGATAGAAGAACGGCTGTCCCAGACTGACCACGAACGTGGGCAGAATAAACCTCTTGTATGAAATGAGGTTCCGAAAAAAGACGTAGTATATTCTGTACGAGAGATTCATCTTGCGCTTTCTTTACACGCGGCGAATCAAAACCGGCCGTATCTCCTGGAGGAAATCGCACACTATCGATTTGGTGCGCGATAATCTCACGCGCGATCGCACATTATGTGACGGGTTACGTATTCACGGATTGCCTATTCTATCAGACTCCTTCCGGTTAGCTTGAGAAACACGTCTTCCAAAGTGGCCGGGCGGTTCAGGACGTTCGGAAGATTGAGATCTACGACCTTCTTCATCACTTCGTGACCGTCACGACAATAGAAATAGAGAGTGTCTCCTGCCCGTTCATGCCCACAAGCAACATCTGCCATCTGGGCGACGAGCCCATCATCCTCTTCCTTTGCTATTCTTATTTCAACGACTTCCGTACCAATCTCATCCTGGACAAGCTTCCTCGGAGATCCTTCCTTGAGGATGCGCCCCTGATGCATGATGACCAGGCGATCACAGAGTTGCTCGGCCTCTTCCATGTATTGCGTCGTGAGTACAAGGGTCGTGCCCTGGTGTATGAGCGACCTCAGCCTCTGCCATATGAGGTGCCTTGCCTGCGGGTCAAGCCCTGTAGTGGGCTCATCTGCGATGATGAGCCTGGGCTTGTTTATGAGCGCCCGTGCGACAAGAAGCCTTCGCTTCATGCCCGTGGAGATCTCGTCGATCTTGCTGTTCCTCTTGCTATCAAGCTCGACGAAATCAAGCAGCTCGGCGGCCCTTTTCTTGATCTCGGCCCCGGGAATGTCAAAGAACTTCGCAAAGACCAATAGGTTTTCGTAAACCGTGAGATCGCCGTCCAGAGTAATCTCTTGAGGTATCACTCCGGTCTCCAACTTGATGTCTCTGTTGTCGATGTGCGACCTCTTTCCAAAAACGGTGACCGAGCCAGCGGTGATGGGGGATACACAGTGGATCATTTTTATGGTCGTTGTTTTTCCGGCTCCGTTGGGCCCCAGAAAACCAAAACACTCGCCCTCCTTGATTTCAAAAGATATGCTATCGACCGCTGTGAAATCGCCGTATTTCTTAGTGAGGTCATTTGCGACAATCACTGAGTTCATTGAGTCCCTTTCTTGGAGCCTCAAAGAGACAATCGAAACGCGAAACGCTCTTTTCTTTTGCCAAGTGGGCGGTGCATGTCCATTAGGATATCACCCTTGCCCAGAACACGCCAGTCGTTCCCGCACCCGGACCCAGCAAAGCAAGAGGGGCCAGCACGTGGCCAGCCCCTCACTGCTCGGGGTATATCCGTCCCGAAGGGATGAGCAAAATGTTTGGCAAGCCAAAGCGATGATGTCTGGTTGCTGAGTCAAAGCGACAATGTCAGGTTGTTAAGCGGAAGCGATAATGTCAGGTTTTGACGCTTGATGTTCGTTGTAGTAGATTTATTTGTTATGTCTATGGTAGCAACACATGACCTTGGAAAATCCTTCGGCCAGGTAAATGTCTTCTCCGGTCTGTCTCTCAGTATCCCTCGCGCGGCACGCATTGCCGTTGTCGGCCCGAATGGAGTCGGGAAAACCACGCTGCTTCGCATCATCGCCGGGAAAGAGCTTCCCTCCGCAGGTACCGTCCACCGCTCCAGGGGTCTGATGATTGGCTACCTACCTCAAGAGTCAGTTATCGAGTCCGCGAACACGCTTTGGGAGGAATGTCTGATCCCCTTTGGTGATCTGCTCGCCCAGCAGGAAGAGCTCGCTCGTCTTGAGGCCGAAATGGCCACGGCAGGAGGGGCTGAAGACGGCATGGATCGCTACGGCGCTCTGCAAGCTCGCTTCGAACAGGCCGGGGGGTACACCTACGAGACGAACATCCGTCAGGTGCTCGCGGGTCTGGGATTCTCCGCCGATGAACACACCCTGCCTCTCACATGCCTGTCGGGCGGACAGCGCACGCGCGCCCTCCTTGCCCGTTTGTTGCTAGAAAAACCTGGCCTCTTAATCCTCGACGAGCCGACCAACCACCTTGATACTTCTGCTGTTGAATGGCTTGAAAACTACCTCAGAGACAGGGATGGGGCCGTCCTCATCGTCTCTCACGACCGCTATCTTCTCGACAAGGTTTGCAACAACATCTGGGAAATGAGCAGTACCGGGGTCGAGACCTATCGTGGCAACTATAGCCACTATCTCAGGCAGCGTCAGGAGCGCTGGGAACTGCGCTCGAAGGAGTTTGAGGCTGAGAAAGCTCGGCTCGAGAAAGAAATGGACTATATCAAGCGGAACATCGCCGCGAAAAACGTCGCACAAGCCAGGGGGCGCCTCAAACGCCTATGCCGGCAAATTCAGGCCATCGAGCAAATCGGGCTCGACGCCGTGCGGGGCAGGAAGTGGCTCGACATAAGCCAGGACGCGCAGACGGCTACCGGCTCGATGAGCGTTGAGGATGCCGAACGACGTCTCAGAGCGCTACGCAATCCAATCCACCGCCCGAGACAGCTTAGGTTCAGACTTCGGTCCGGTCAGCGCGGCGGCAACATCATACTTCGCACCCGTGACCTGGAGATCGGCTATCCCGGCAACAATCTCTTCACCGTTCCCGACATTGACCTCGAGCGCCTTGGGTGTACAGTCCTCATCGGCCCCAACGGTTCGGGTAAAACCACTTTTCTCAGAGTCATCCTCGGCCAGAATCCCCCGCTCCGCGGTGAGATTCAGCTCGGTGCCAATCTTGACATCGGCTACTTTGCACAGGCTCACGAAGGCCTCAACCCGGACAATGTCCTCATCCAGGAGATCGAGTCCGTCGCTCCTCATATGCTGGTTGACGAGATCCGCAGCTACCTTGCCCGCTATCTCTTTACCGGCGAAGACGTCTTTAAGAAAGTCGGGGTCCTCTCAGGGGGCGAGCGCGGACGCCTGGCGCTAGCGAAACTTGCCCTCGGCAACCCCAACCTCCTGCTCCTCGACGAGCCGACCAACCATCTTGATATCCCATCTCAGGAAGTTCTCCAAAACGTACTGGCCGACTTCGACGGGACAATCATCTTAGTCACACACGACCGTTATCTCATTGATGTTCTGGCGACTCAAGTCTGGGAAATCGACAAAGATCGGGCGGTTCTCAGGGTTTTCAAGGGAACCTACAGCGAATACCGCTCCCGGGGAGAGTCTCCGGAAGTCTCGGATTCGGCATCGGACGATTCTCACATACAGAAAGGTGAGGCTTTCCGCAAGGCTCGAGCGGCAAAGAACCGCGAAATCGCTGAGAAGCGGCGCGCCCTCGCTCAGGAGCGCCGTCGAAAGGCTCGTCTCGCCGAAGTGGAAAGCCGCATCTCCGCCGTAGAAGAGGAACTCAACCATCTCGGTAGAAGTCTTGCCAATCCACCGTCCGATCGCGTCGAGATTCAACGGTTGGGCGAAGAGTACATGCTCGCTCAGAGCGAAATGGAAGCGCTGATCGAGGAGTGGGAAAGACTGCAAGAGTGAGCAGAGAATCCTGAGTCCTGCTACCCGCTCTAACTACCCGGATCAACTACCCGGATACTATCCCACGCGCACGTCTTCACTGAAGCCAGGGAGCTTCTACTAGGGCGTGCCGATTCTGAGTCAGCTCGCGGGGTCGACGCTGGCCGCCTGGGTCCTGGAAAACGCGCGTCTGCAAAATCGCTCGCGATACTTGCCACCCGCTAAAGTGAAGGCGCAGCCGAAATCTGGTACGCGATTCGGGTCTTCGTTTCCAGGTATGTGTCCGATTGAAACAGGGCACACACCACAAGCCGCAAAGTAGCGACAATCTCGACACGATCCGTAGGAAGAATACTTGTTTTCTTTCCTGTAGAAGATTTCGGCTCGATGTGCATCCTTAAGAAAGCATGCGTGATTCTCCGGAAATGTCTTCGAACGAATGTTACCAATTCGCATGGTCTTGGCAGTTCTGCGAAGCAGCTTTGACGGGAGACGCTGGCATGAACCAACGAGGGTTGCGCAAGCAAACACTTCTCCATCCACATCTACGGCCAGCTTCTGGCCACGCATGATCCCACACATTCTGCGACTGGTGCCAGGTATCCAAGCGGAGCTAGGAGCCGCGGAACGGTTACGCGCGCCTCCGTTCCGAAACAGCATCAACGGAATTTTCCCTGTGCTACGAAAATGCAGGAGCGATGAGTTCACAATTCGAGAGAACTGACGCTCTAGCTTTTCGACGCCCGCACGTTGCCAATCAGAGCAATCACAGATCGATGTCGAAATCTCGAGACGTTCTACCCGCTTTGACAGAAAATATTCGACCGATTCGGCCAGATGCCGGACTGCTTGAGGGGTAACAGTCATGCTCACGGTTAGGTGACTGCGATAAAGGTGAGGATGCCTTTCCGACAGGACGTCGAGTAGATGGTCCAGTGATTCAAACGTATGCTTTCCACGGAAATCCTGGGCAGCTCTGACTCCGTCAAAGCTGAGTTGTATGTCGAAGCCGTGTTCAGCAAAAAACAGTATCTTTTCTTCATCGAGCATTGTGCCGTTAGTAACAAGAAAAAATCTTACGCGCCTACCAGAGGGTACGTTTTGCCTGATGTACCTTACGGCTTGCTCAATCAGAGAAAACTCCAGAAGTGGTTCGCCCCCGGAGAACACGATCGCTACGCCCGAACGTCCATGGCTAAATGCCCGCTCTATAGCTGCGCGTAGGGTTCCCCATCCCATGCGTCGCCTCTTCTTTGAATTCTCGTAGCAATACGCACAACGGAGGTTGCAGTCGGAGGTGAGCAAAAGGACAAGTGAACTTAGTGCCCTAGCAACCATGCGATTCCCAGGAAGTTATCCCCTCGACTCGGGCTCTAACAGCCGCTGGGGTCGATTTTCGGCTTAACCATGGGTCGGGGCGGCAGAGTCTGGGATCCTAACGCCGCGACTTGTTCCTTTAGATCAGCGATGGCCAGCTCGATTCTCTTGAGCGCCGCTAAGATATCGCGCAGGCTTATGCCTCCGCTTGACTTGGTAATGCTCGGTGGCATAGGTTTCCTGACCCTGGACATGTTTACCCCCTTTGCAACTTTCGGTGGCGTAGGTTTCCTGACCTTAGACATGTTTATCTCCTTTCGAGCTCTCGATAGCTGGGGTTTCTAAACCTAGACATATCTAACTCTTTTGTAACTCCGGCGGATCAAACCTCTCATTTTGAGCTACGTTCACCCCCTTGCCTCTGGGTCAATATGACCCGGTTTCAGCCTCCTGAACCCAGATATTACCCCTCACCTTTTCCCTGCAATAGACTACTAGCTTCCCGTCCCTGGAGACGTCGAAAAGCGCATTCAACGTCTCCGGTCCAAACCGAATAGGCGGATTGAAAACTGTTGTCCTGCCACCAGCTATCGAGACCCTCCGCAGTTCGTACTCGCCCTTGTTCCATGTTCCGCTCACAATTAGCATGCCCGTGGGTCCGTCCCATTTTACGCGCAACGCGTCAGCCCCTTCAGTAACCTGTCGTGGCTGGCTCCTTCCGTCTGGGCGCACAACCCATATCTCGCTTTTATCCTCACGGACTCCAAGAAAAGCGATCAACTTGCCATCGGGTGACCAGCTCGGAGCGTTAGCATTGAGGTCGCCACTGGTGATCTGTTTGGGGGCCCCGGTGCATCTGCCGTTCCTCACGGGCGCAACCCAGATCTGGGAACCACCTGCCCGGTCTGAAACGAAGGCAAGCATTGAACCGTCGGGCGACCACGCAGGGTGGACGTCCACGGCGGGATCATCTGTGAATCTTATTGGCTGCCCACCCGAGGAAGGGACAATCCAAACATCGCGTTCCTTGCCGTCGATAAGAAAGTACGCAACCCACTTCCCGTCAGGTGAAAAAGTAGGATGTGACGCGTTTCCGCGTTGATCGGTAAGACGTCTTGGCTTGGCCGGAGGGGTTGCAGGGCTGAGTGGTTGGATAAAGAGGTCGAACTTGGGACCCCAGCGATCAGATACAAAAGCGATATTGCTCTTATCGGGAGCCATCGCGGGATATTTTGCCCCCATCAATGCTGGCAATTGAGTGTCCTTGCCGGAGATTACGTCTCTGACCACGAGGCCCGGTTCTGATGCTTTAGTCGAGTACACAAGTCGGATCCCATCCCTACTGATACCCGGAGAACACTCGCTCCCAACTCCCATGGTGACGCGCTCCGGCTTGCCCCCGTTGACGCTCACCCGCCAGAGCGCTACTGTTCCTTCTCTGTAAGAAGAGAAGTACACGTGACGGCCGTCAGGAGACCAGGTCGGCTCACGGTCTGCCTGTTCGTCAGTGGTCAAACGCCAGGCCTTCCCGCCCTTTGCGGGGACAATCCAAAGATCATGACGAGCTGAATAACATATCTTGCTGCCTTCAGGAGACCAAGCGGGTTCATCCTGCCACCATAGTCCATCGCCCTTTCCGGTGAGCATAACGATGCTGTCCGGTTCACCGAGCGACGCCACGCCAATACGGGGTTCTCCGCTTCGATCAGCCCTTGAGAAAGCAATCATCTTGCCGTCGGGCGAGATAGCGGGATAAGCGGCGTTGGGAAGGATGAGCGTGGGGGTGCCTCCGAGTTGCCCTATTTTCCAGATACTCTCTTCCCCTCGTTCATCTTTAGATACAAAGGCAATACTGCTGCCGTCGGGAAACCAGGTTGGAGATGGGGAATACTCAGCGGAAGCTCCACTCGTGAGTCGCAGGGGATTTCCTCCGCGTACGTCAATTACGTAGATGTCGAGACTGCCAGACTCGTTTGACACGTATGCAATTCTGCCACCGTCCGGCGAGAGCGCGGGTTGCATTTGCAGTGCATCAGCTCTGGTCACTTGAAATGGCCGGCCGCGCGGGATGGGATTTGATAGTTGAGTTCGGACAATCACCCACGCCGCAACAGAAATGGCCACCAGCACCACAACAGACATCGCAACATTGCGGAGTAGGTGTCTGCCTGCGACTCTGGGCCTAGCATAGCTGCTGGCGGGCAGTTCGTCAGACTCCATCTTCCGTTTCAATGCCCGCAGATCTGCAAGAAGCTCCTTTGAACTCTGGTAGCGCTCATCCGGCCCTTTTGCCATCGCCTTGCTGGTAATTCGCTCAAGCTCCATCGGAATCCCTGTGCGGAGGCCCGTCATTGGTTCGGGTTCCTGATTCAGAATTAGATACACGACCGCCTGCTCGTGGTCCGCACGGAAGGGGAGTCGTCCCGTTAGCATCTCGTAAAGCACCACTCCGGTCGACCAGATGTCGGTTCGGTGGTCTACCTTGTCTCCGCGTGCCTGCTCAGGTGACATATAGCTTACGGTGCCCAGTGTAACGCCCGTGCTTGTAAGACGCGTGGAACGATCTGTCTTGGCAAGACCAAAGTCCATGATCTTGACCTGGCCTTTGCTTGTGACCACTACGTTGCCGCTCTTTGTGTCACGGTGAATGATGCCGTTATCGTGCGCTTCCTGCAGCCCTTCCGCGAGTTGAATGGCGATGTCGATGGCGTCGGCAATCTTGAGAGGTCCTTTTTCAATCTTCTGTCTGAGTGTTTCCCCCTCGTAGTACGGCATCGAGATGAACATTTGCCCGTCTTCTGTTTCACCGATCTCGTGAATGCCGCAGATATTGCTATGGTCCAGCGCAGATGCGGCGCGCGCTTCGTATACAAAGCGCGCCTTTTCTTGTTCGGACATCAGGACATCCGGTCTGAGAAATTTGAGAGCTACTATGCGCTTCAGCGTCGTGTCCTCTGCCTTGTAGACGACGCCCATTCCTCCACCGCCCAGCTTTTCGATGATCAGATAGTGTGATACCTGCTTGCCTATCATAGAATCACCCTACACCAGAGCGCACCAGTGGGAAACCGCGCGGGCGTACGTGTTGAATCGCACAAGAAAGGCTGGTTAGAAGCCGATGGGTCAATCAAGAATTCGTAATGCCGGGCTGAGCAAAGATAAGGAGCCAGCATGTGTCAAGAACTCCCCAGCAAGTGAAGAGTCAACAGGGACAGTAGCGACAATCGCAGGAAAGCTGTAGGACTAATCAGTCGGCTCTTCGTCCCAATACGAGGCTAGTATATCATTAGTCGAGACAGAAATCAAACCGCTGTGATTTGTAGACTCGCTGTGTGCACTAATGATAGAGGGTTTGAATACAAAATACGGCGTTCCTTCTCCTCCCGTTCCTTGGTTCCGGTACGGAGACAACCTATCAGCATACGCTGACCGGGCCCTCCACAGCTCTCTCATGTTGATTCTACGCGCTTGATGAGTTCGCTTGGTTTGATACCACTTGACAACATAATGGCCAAACCCAGCAACACCATCGGGAGGACCTCAACCAGGTGAAACACGAAGGCGCAGCCTAGCGCAAGCTCGGTCTCCACCCCGAATAGTTTAAGAGCAGCCAGAGTGGAAAGTTCAAAACCGCCGAGATTGGCAGGTGTACTCACCGCGGCGATTCCAAGATTTGAGAAAATCAACACGACTGGCGCTGCGATGAAGGGTAGATCGAAACGGAAAGCCCTGAAGATCGTCAGCACCATCACCAATCTCAAGCCCCACGATAAAGTGGATAGTGCGCTGACGGGGAGTAGGACGCCGGCGCTCTTGAGGCAAGAAAGTCCTGCCGTGAAGCGATGTATTTGCTCCATGAGCTTCTGTCCCAGCTTTCCGTTGAATCTCACGTGCAAATTCGTCGCGAACCGCATCAGCGCGAGGAGCCCGATAAGTGCGCCAGCCAATGCGATTCCTCCCAGGAGCCCTCCGCGTTTAATCAACAATGGGAAATGGAAATAAAAACCTGTGATAACTACCATGACCAGGAAGAATGTCACATCCATAACCCTGTCGAGCATAACCGTCGCGAGAGAACTGGCCAAAGGCACCGTCTCCCGTCTGGCAAGGTAGTACGCCCTTGCGCCGTCGCCAAGCCTCAAGGGCAACACAGAATTCCCTAACACGCCGACGAGTAGGCCGACGAAAGTGCTGGTAAGACGCGTGTTCCTCTTGACTGAACTCAGTATAAGCTTCCATCTCGCCGCTTCGGCCCACGTGTTTATGACGTTCAAGAGAAAGACACCCGCGGCCCAAAACCAGACGATTCCGGCAAAGGCGTGTGCGAGCATCGTCAAGCTGACGCGGCGAAGGATCAGAGCAAGAACAAGAACTACTATGACAAGAGCGGCTATGTGAGCCTTCTTCTGCCAGCTCATTTCTTCTCGGTCTCCTTCGCCATATCTGAGAGCTTCAGGAACCTGTATCCCGACCGCTGAACCCCTCGTATTATGGCTGGCAGCGCCGCAACCAACTGGCTTGCGTCGGCGCCGTGCTCGGTCCCGCGTCCATCGTGAAGTAATAGAACACAGCCATCGCAAAGCCCTCGCAAAGTGCGCCGGGCGATCACGTCCGCACCAGGCCGGTCGGTATCCCATACACCCAGGGTCCAGGCGACTGGAAGGCACCCGGCCTGTGCCGCGCACCGATTTACCCAGGGGTTTCTCCACCCGTGCGGTGCCCTGAAAAGCACGGGCTTCGCACCGGCTATTTTCTCGATAAGATCGTTACTCTTATTGATTTGATCGCTAATGTATCTGGGGTCTTTGAGGGGGAGCACGCCGTGATTGTAAGTGTGATTCCCGATCTCATGTCCTTCGGCGATCTCCCTTTTCACCGCATCAGGAAACATCTGGGCGTTCTCGCCTATGACAAAAAAGGTAGCTTTTATGTTAGATGCTTTCAGGATGTCGAGAATCTGAGACGTGTAAGGCTCGTTGGGGCCATCGTCAAAAGTGAGGGATACGGCGTGCAAGTCCTTGGGCCCCTTCCAAAAAACGCGTCCGAAAATCGGCGCCTTCCAATCGAATATGCCGTAAAGCAGTAGAGCTTCGACAGAAAGCATCACGCAGAAGAATATCTGGAGTCGTGAGGCTCGGAAAATCGAGAAGGCGCTGATGACGCCGACTGCTACCAGGGCTATCAAAAGCGATACTAGGGTCACAACCGCTGTTATCCTGAGTATCATCCCTTCAAAATCTCATCGTAGTAGTCGACGATCTTCCGGGTAATGCTATCCCACGAATATGTCAATGCTTTCCCCCGGCCAGTGGCCCCCATTTCTTTCCTGAGTCGGCTGTCTCTGAGCAAGGAAAGTATCGCCTTCGCGAATGCAATGGGATCGTCTGGTGGGAGCAGAAAACCCACGTCTGGGCTAAGCAGTTCTTCATATCCTGGGTTCCTTGTCGCGACAATTGGCTTACCTGCGGCCATCGCCTCAAGCAAGGTGATTCCGAAGGAAGCTCTCGTTACCGGAGAGCAGAAAACATCACAGCTTGCGTAGTATCTCGGTCGAGTGTCGCTGGCAACGCCTTCGAAGTGGACGTCACGCTGCAATCCTTTGGAGACAAATTGCTTGTAGTAGAATCTGAGTGGACCGTCTCCAACGACTATGAGTCGAACCGGTTCGAATTCAGATTTGACGATTTCGAACGCCCGCAGCATAAGGGCCAACCCGTTGCGGGGGTCGAATCTGCTCAAGAAAAGGAGGTTCCTCTTCTCGTCGCTGAACCTCTCAAGTGGCAGGACCGAGGGGCTAAACTTCTCGGTGTCCACGCCGTTGGGGATGACTCGGGCGTTCAGATCGAAATAGTGCCTCAATGCGTGGAGACAATTTTGAGAAACAACTATCTTTCCGTCTAGCTTGTCTACCCCTCTCTGAAGCTTATTCTTCACCAAAGAGAATAGCAGGCTCCGGTCAAAATAGGTGTGGAAGGTCCCCACGACAGGGGATTTCGCTTCCACCAATGCAATCAGCGGTAAAGTGACGACGACTGGGGAGTGAACATGAAGAATGTCAAACCTCTCTGCCTCTAGAATCGCCCTCATCCTTGCCCTCAGATGTCCACCAACCGTTAGATGAGCAAAAGAACCGTTCGCGTAGATGGGCATTGTACGGCCTAGGTGTATCACGCTGGCTTCGTCGGGAGCCGGCTCAGTGTGGGGGGCAAACCAGGGTCCCGCGAAGTTGGAGGTTATGATCTTCACCTCGTGTCCCATCTTCTCGAGTCTAATCCTGGTGTTGTGGACATTCTCGGTGATACCACCAAGCAGTGGGTAATAGTATTCGGTCACAATCCCTATCTTCACCTGTACCTGCTCCGCCTGAAGACTGTCTGAAGGATTAGGGGAACTCTCTTGTTTCCCTTGGCAATCTCGATCGGTTGCCAAGGGTATCATTTTCTCGGCGACGAAGGAAGAGGGGATTGGGTGCAGGTATATGGGAAAGGAACTCTGGCACTATATCTTCACAGTGGCGTTTCCGCTGCACTTCCCTAATTGGCCACCGATGCTAGATATTCCATTGACCATTAGCTTGGCGTGTCTTAGGCTCTCGTGATGCTGCGCCCCAGATGCCCTGCTCGAGTCAAAACATGAGCTGCACGAAGACCTGGGACGCATTCTCTGGTCGCACAACTCCACAACTCGAGATGCAGATGCCCATTTCTATGGAGGGAAGGCAGAATGAAAGAAGGCATGGCGGCTCAGATTATCAAGCTAGTGGTGAGTATAGTGATTTGTCAGCTTGCAGGCTTCATGGGTTCTCTTTTGACGACTCCGTCGATTCCGACGTGGTATGCATCGTTGAACAAACCATCGTTCAATCCGCCCAATTGGGTGTTTGCCCCAGTGTGGACAACGCTCTTTGTTTTGATGGGGATATCTGCCTATTTAGTATGGAACCAAGGGCTCCAGAATGCGCCTGTAAAGAGGGCACTAATCATGTTCCTGGTCCAATTGGCTCTGAATGTCTTCTGGTCATTTCTCTTCTTCAAGCTGCAATCCCCCACTTATGCGTTCGTGGAGATCACCGTTCTCTGGATCGCAATTGCTCTGACCATTGTGGCTTTTTTTCGAATCTCGAGACCGGCAGCTTTGCTCCTCATTCCGTATATTGTCTGGGTTAGCTTCGCAGCGGTTCTGAATTCATCGATAGCGAGGCTCAATCGATAAATCCTCTATCGTCGGCACCTGGCAGATCTGGCATTGTATGGTGCGAGACGGCAAGAAAGGAGGCTGTTACGCAACTGGTCCAACGGTAACTCTGTCGATCCAGCAAGGAGGTTAGACATGCTAAAAGAATTCAAAGAGTTTGCCATGCGCGGCAACGTGGTTGACATGGCAGTGGGTATCATAATTGGTGCGGCCTTCGGCACGATCGTCAACTCGCTTGTATCTGACGTCATCATGCCACCCATCGGACTATTGTTGGGTCGCGTAGACTTCGCCAATCTTTTCCTCGTGTTGAGACAGGGTACGGTCGCTGGACCCTATTCTTCTCTTGCTCAGGCTCGCGCGGCCGGCGCCGTCACGATAAACTACGGCCTGTTCGTCAATGCAATCACGAGCTTCATCATCGTGGCTTTTGTTGTATTTCTCCTCATTCGGAGCATCAACAGACTAAAGCGTCAGGAGAAACCTGCGGCTGCAGCTCCGACAGCAAAGGAATGCCCATACTGCTTTTCTAGCATTGCTATCAAGGCGACACGTTGTCCGTTTTGTACGTCTGAGTTGACCAGGGCTTAGCTCGAAGTGAAAGCGCCATGTGCCGGAGTCACAGCAGGCGCGTACCGTTGCCGCGACTGGTCAGAGCCAGGCACGCATACGTCTCGGGCGCTTCTCTCTGCGAGGAAAAAGGAGGCTTAGATAATGCACAGAAGGTCTCTATCCCCAGCGACCGTGTGCGCCCTGTCAGTACTTGCTGTGTTCCTTTGTTTGTTCGGTTGTTCAAAGCCGCCAAGGAAGACTGTGGAGTTACGGCACTTTCCGATTGATAACATGGCGGGGATTATCACTCGGTCGAACGTTGAGATTGACACCACGGTGTCATGTGACGGCAAGGGATCTCTCCGAATCGCTGCACAGGAGTCCACCACGGTACGTCTGTTCGAGACAGGCGACATAGACGTTGAGAACGCCACCCTCGTCTATCAAGCCAAGGTTCGCACGGAAGGCGAAGAAGGCAACGTCTATCTGGAAATGCTGTGCAGCTTTCCGGGCAAAGGAGAATTCTTTTCGCGCGGGCTCATGACACCGATAACCGGGACTACGGATTGGACAACAGAAGAGACCCCTTTCTTCCTGAAAAAGGGTCAAAATCCCGACAACGTAAAACTCAATCTTGTTATCACTGGCAAGGGGACCGTGTGGATTGATGACGTTCGGCTCATCGCGGGAGCACATGGATTCTAGTCGCTCGTTGCAGCGCCTGGGGTTGGGCCCAAGCGCAGTCGCTGCGGTTTGCTCCCAAGCATCCGTGCCGGTCTTGCGAGAAGCAAAAAGCTCTCTCTGGCCAGCAGAATGATGGTACAATTAAAAGTTGGCCATCAGTCGCGTTGCGTGTTCGCCATGCCGCAGATTGTCCGTTCGGTTCTAGACAATGCATGAGTTATCAGTGGCCCAGAGAATCCTCGAAATCGCCGAGGAAAAGGCAAAAAGTTCTGGTCTTTCCAGAATTACCGGAATAAAGGTTCGTATTGGCTCTCTGACCACTGTCGTGCCTGAGGCCCTTGACTTCTGCTTTGGTTTTGCGAAGGAAGATACTCTTGCCGGCAGCGCCAATCTGATCATAGAAGAGATTCAGGCCGAGGCGCGATGCAATTGCTGTAAGTTTGTTTTTCCCGTAGAGCAGTCCTTCTTTCTGGTTTGTCCTTCCTGTGGTTCCTCGGACACGACCTTGCTCAAGGGGACGGAGCTTGACTTATTGAGCATAGAGGGAGAGACCTAGTTCAATGAAAGAAGTGAAAGTCCTAACGAAGATCCTCAAAGCAAACGACATGATTGCGGCGGAAAATCGTGCTCTTTTAGACTCTCAAGGCGTTTGTTGCATCAACATCATGAGTTCACCGGGTGCAGGTAAGACAACACTTCTTGAAAAAACCGCGCAGCTCCTTTCGGGTTCGATTTCTTTGGGGGCGGTGGAAGGCGACGTCGCCACTTCGCTGGACGGCGAAAGACTCAGTGCAGCAGGCATACCTACCGTTCAGGTAAATACTGGCGGCGGATGTCATCTCGACGCGGGTATGATAAAAAATGCATTGCAGGACCTTGAGCTTGATAAGACGGACCTTCTCTTTATCGAGAACGTGGGCAACCTGATTTGCCCTTCTTCATTTGACCTCGGAGAGCATCTCAGGGCAGTCATGCTAAGTGTGCCGGAGGGACATGACAAGCCGCTTAAGTATCCCGGGATGTTCATCAGTTGTAACATACTGATTCTGAGCAAAATCGATCTCGTCGATAAGTGCAATTTCGATGTCTCCGTCGGGAGGGAGAACGCTCGCAAGGTTAATCCGCGACTGATGATTTTTGAACTGTCCAGTCTGGAAGGCAAAGGGATGCAGGAGTGGATAGAGTTCTTGAGGAAACTCGCGAAGGAGAAAAAGGCTCAGAAACGCTTGGTGAGGTAGGGCGCCGGGTCAGAGGAATTGGCATTGCGAGAAAAGGAAAAAGAGAAATCAGGACTGATTGGGCCAGGGAAAGGTGATGGTTCGCCGCGTTCTTCTCTACGCTACGAAGCAAAGGTTTTGGGGCTTGTGCAAGGCGTGGGCTTCAGACCATTTGTTGCCAGGCTCGCGAGACGGCTGAACCTTGCGGGATACGTCATCAATGACGGTACCGGCGTATTCATTGACATAGAAGGGCCGCGAGAGAGCATCGAACAGTTTTTTGTGCAGCTCAGAAACGACGCTCCTCCGCTTGCAAGAATCTCAACGATAGAGAAGAATGAGAAGGAGCTAACAGGCCATGAGTCTTTCTCTATTCGAGAGAGTCTTAAGCCCCCGCAGAGGTTTTCCCTCATTTCCCCTGACATTGCCACGTGTGAGGATTGTCTCAAGGAGCTTGCCGACTCTTGTGACAGGCGTTATAGATATCCGTTCACAAACTGCACTAATTGTGGCCCGCGGTTCACCATAGTGACTGATGTGCCGTACGACAGAGTTCGTACCACGATGCGCAATTTTGAGATGTGTGGCGCCTGCTTTCGTGAGTACACCGACGACGCAGACCGACGCTACCATGCTGAACCCATCGCATGCCCAAGGTGCGGGCCGTCGGTTCGGCTTGTGACGAAGTCAGGAACGGCAGTGCCCGGAGATCCAATCAGGAAAGCCATTGCGCTGCTAAAGGAAGGAGTCGTCGTTGCGGTAAAAGGCCTTGGTGGCTACCACCTGGCGTGCGATGCCTGCAACTCCCTTGCTGTTTCTACGCTGAGGAAGAGGAAGTGTCGTGAAGAAAAGCCTCTGGCAATAATGGTCGGAGACATTGATACGGCCAGAGCGATCTGTTTTGTGTCCGAGAAAGAAGAAGCTCTTCTCACATCGACGCAAAGGCCGATTGTATTGCTGCAGAAAAGCAGAGACATTCCAATTGCTGAAGAGGTTGCTCCGAGCAACAAATACCTCGGGGTGATGTTGCCGTACACACCGCTCCATCATCTTCTTCTTGAGGTGTCCGTACCCGAAGGCGAACATAAGGAACGCCCGCCGGCCCAACGCGTGGTTCTCCAGGGGGAAGGGAAGCAGGGCACATCCGCGGAGCGGTCATCAATTGAACGTTCGTTTTCCGAGGGCCGTTCGGCGAACGAGCTCTCGGCATTAGTCATGACGAGTGGGAACCTTACGGACGAGCCACTCGCGTACAAAGACGAAGAGGCGATGCTGAGGCTAGGTAACATAGCCGATTATTTTCTTGTTCATGACAGGGAAATATTCACAAGATGTGATGACTCGGTTGTAAAGATCCTAAAGGGCAGAGCTCAGATGGTTCGTCGTTCGCGAGGCCACGTGCCAGACGCGATTCGCTTGCCGTTCGAGGGGCCGCAGCTTCTAGCCGTTGGGGCTGAGCTCAAAAACACCTTTTGTCTTGTGAAGGAGGATCTAGCATTTCTAGGTCATCACATTGGAGACCTTAAGAATTTGGATGCGTACGAGGCATTCAGAACGGGAATAGAACACTTTAAGAAACTCCTGTTTGTTGAGCCACAAATTGTCGCCCATGATTTGCACCCCGACTATCTCTCGACTCGCTACGCACGGGAGAGCGGCTTACCGTCCGTGGGGATTCAGCATCATCACGCACATATTGCGAGTTGTATGGCGGAAAACGGAATAGCGAGCAGGGTAATCGGCCTCTCTTTTGACGGGACCGGTTACGGTCCGGACGGCACGGTGTGGGGCGGAGAATTTCTTGTTGCTGACTTCGAGCACTTCGAGAGACTTGCACATCTTGCGACCGTGGAGCTTCCAGGAGGCGAGGCGGCGATAAACGAGCCTTGGCGCATGGCGTTGAGCTATCTTTACGCTGCTTTTGGGAAGAAATTGGCCCTGATGAACATTCCAGTTATGGAGAGAATCGGACCCGACAAAACAAACGCCGTCGTTCGTATGATTGAACGGAAGGTTAATTCACCGCTGACGTCGAGCTTGGGAAGACTGTTTGATGCGGTCTCATCGCTTGTTGGCCTCAGAGATTTTGTTTCATTTGAAGGGCAGGCCGCCATGGAACTCGAAATGGTAGCCTCGAGCGGACGTTGTTTTGAAGCCTATCCGTACAGAATTGAGGAGCGACCGGAGGATTTCGCGCTCGATGTGAGGGAGACGATAGTATCCATCTGTGAGGACATCAAGAACGGAAAAGCAACGGCGGACATCTCGAAGAAATTTCACGAGACTCTCTCTGGAGCTGTCACCGAGATATGCTGTCTTCTCCGTACAAGAACATCCGTAAAAGATATCTGCATGAGTGGCGGTGTGTTTCAAAATGCCCTTCTCTCTGACCTCTTGATCGACTCTCTGGAGAAAAGAGGATTCAGCGTGTATGTTCACTCGCTGGTTCCTCCTAATGACGGTGGGATTGCATTGGGCCAAGCGGCCATCGTCTCTCATGGTGTTTGCACGAATGCGGCTGGCCCCCACACCTTGCGGCGGAAGGGGTAACATAGAATGTGCCTGGCCATTCCAGCCAAAGTCATAGAACTCCGTGGCGATATGGCGACGGTCGATATGGAGGGTATTCGTAGAGAAGTCAACGTGCTTCTTGTTCCTGACATCAAGACTGGCGAGTACGCAATCGTGCATGCTGGCTTTGCGATTGGGAAGCTTGACGAACATGAGGCACTCGATAGTCTGAGGTTGATACGACAGGTGCTTGGATCTCAACGAGAAGGACGGGAAGAACAGGAAGAACAGAACGAACAACGACAAGCGCCCTGATTGCTGCCCGTGGCTCTTATTGTGGAGTGCCGGATGTCGCGATTTACCGAGGATTTCGAAAACCCTGACGATGCAAAACTGCTGTTACGCGAGATAAAGAACCTTGCGCACTCGTCCAACAAAGAAAGAATTCAGTTCATGGAAGTGTGTGGCACGCACACAGTTGCAATTTTTCGCTACGGGATAAGAGAGCTTATTCCGAACAATATTCGTCTTCTTTCTGGTCCAGGTTGTCCGGTTTGTGTGACCCCCAATTCTTCCATTGACCACTTCATAAGCCTGAGCGAGCTGCCTGGCGTAGTGGCTACGGTTTTTGGCGACATGATGCGCGTGCCCGGGAGCGATTCTAGCCTCGAGATGGCAAAGGCCAGCGGAAGCGACGTGAGGGTAGTCTACTCAAGTCTTGACGCGCTCAAGATAGCGAGAGAGAATCCCGATAAGCAAGTCGTGTTTTTTGCCGTGGGGTTTGAGACGACCGCTCCCACCATAGCTGCAACCCTGCTCACGGCGGCGAGAGAGGGAACACAGAACTTTTTTGTACTTCCGGCCAATAAGCTTGTTCCTCCCGCTATCAGAGCCGTTCTCGACACGGAAGACCTTGCACTCGACGGCCTTATTTGCCCGGGCCACGTCAGCGCAATCATAGGGTCCAGAGTCTATGGCTTCATTCCGTCTCAGTATGGAATCGGCGCTGTAGTCACAGGTTTTCAATCAACAGACATTCTTTATGCAATCTGTCTTCTGCTTCGGCAGGTCGTCGAAGCTAAACCGCGAGTTCAGACCCAGTACTCCAGATTGGTGAGCGATGACGGGAACCCCGCGGCCCTCAAAATAATGTATCAGGTGTTTGAGCCATGCGATTCTGTCTGGCGCGGGCTAGGTCCGATCCCGATGAGTGGGCTCAAGCTTCGCTCGGAGTTTTCGAGGTTTGATTTCTCCGAAAGATTTGACGTTCCGATTCCCGAATCTCTGGAAGCAAAGGGCTGTCTGTGTGGTGAAGTGCTCCGGGGCAAGAAGGAACCCTATGATTGCGCGCTCTTCGGCAGCGCTTGTACCCCCGAGTCCCCCGTCGGAGCCTGCATGGTGACGACTGAGGGTACGTGTCAGGCTTACTACCGTTACAGGGGGAGGCGAATCCAAGGAGAAGATCGGGTTTAGAGGAAAGACCGGGGTAGAAGAGAAAGCCGTCATTGATGGAAAATCGCGGTCGAGATGATCGTCACGGCCAAACGCCGATGAAGAGTGGGCTGAAAAGGCAGAGGCGAAAGGACAGTGGGGTAAAAGGGAGCATGGAGAAGAAAGAACAGAGAAGCTCGGAATTTATTACCCTTGCCCATGGAAGCGGTGGAAAGGCCGCGCACGAACTAATAACCCGGTTTTTTCTTCCTTATTTTGACAATCCTATCCTTCGAACTCTGGATGACCAGGGTGTCTTCAAGATAGAAAGTGGGCGACTTGCCCTGACGACGGACACATACGTCGTAGACCCAATCTTTTTCCGGGGCGGAGATATTGGAAAGCTGGCGATATGTGGCACCGTAAACGATCTCGCCGTTTGTGGGGCCAGACCCGTCTATTTGAGTGCGGGTTTTGTCCTAGAAGAGGGGTTCTCCCTCGAGAAGCTAGAGAGAATTCTCTCGTCGATGAAAGAAGCCTCGCAGGAAGCCAAAGTTACGATCATCACCGCAGACACAAAGGTGGTTGAAAGGGGTGCGTGCGATGAAATTTTCATCAATACTTCGGGAATCGGAATCGTGCCCAGCGGTGTCGAAATCTCTTCCAAGCTTGTCGAAGCTGGCGATGCCGTGCTGGTGAGTGGGGCGATCGGTGAGCACGGGACCGCTATTATTAGTGAAAGGGAAGGGATTAGTTTTGAGACTGAGGTTGCTAGCGATTGTGCGCCTTTATCTGAAATGGTCGGTGCAATCTTAGCAGATGGTCTCAGACCTCACGCTATGAGAGACCCGACACGTGGCGGTCTTGCGACAACTCTGAACGAGATTGCCATGGCGTCGCACGTCGAGATTGAGATAGAGGAAGCTCTGGTTCCAATCGCCACCGCGGTGAAGAGTGCGTGTAATCTACTAGGGTTTGACCCTCTTTATGTTGCCAACGAAGGAAAACTTGTGGCATTCGTTCCAGAGCGTGAGGCGCACGACACGCTCACGATAATGAAGCAAAACAAGTACGGTAAGAACGCTGCCGTCATCGGTAGGGTTGTTTCAAAAGGGGAAGCCCGCGTTTACATGAGAACAAGAATTGGTGGAAGGCGTCTTGTGGACATGCTGGTCGGCGAGCAATTCCCCCGCATCTGTTGAGGATCTATTGTTACTCTTTGTGCCGCACCTCTACCCTTCCATTTCTACAACTTGTACCCTATCTTCCTCAGAAAATCCTTTCTGTGCTTCGCGTCCTCCTCTGACTCTATGCCTTTAGGCTTTGAACCGTCAACGACGCCCAGAATAGATCTCCCCATATCCGTCTCCGCTAAAATCACTTCCACAGGGTTGGCGGTTGCACAAAATACGCCACAGACTTCGAAGCAGTTTTTGACGGCTTGGAGGACATTGACTGGGAATGCATCCTTCATAACCACGAAGAAGCAGTGACCGGCTCCGACGTTAAACGCGTTCTTGGCGGCGATTGATTTGAGAGCGGGATCGTTACCTTCCACTCTGACAAGACAAGGTCCGGATGCTTCACAGAACGCGACGCCGAACTTGATGGTCGGAGTGGAATTGACCATGGCTTCGTAAAGATCCTCGACTGTCTTTATGAAGTGCGTTTGTCCTATTATGACGTTGGCTCCCTCGGGGATTTCAACCTTTACCTGCTTTAGGTCCATGTTGGGTGTCACCTCCTTCTGTGATACGCCGAACA
>Ga0315291_10002200_pt1 | contig 25680 bp, 16 predicted proteins | sample YL17G12_20_MG_FD_203070 | JGI IMG/M metagenome (GOLD analysis project Ga0315291, IMG submission 203070) | Sediment microbial communities from Yellowstone Lake, YNP, Wyoming, USA - YL17G12_20 | ecosystem: Environmental > Aquatic > Freshwater > Lake > Sediment | place: USA: Wyoming | collected...
CACAAATCGCCCAGGTTGCCAAGTCACGTGAAAACCAGGCTGAACCACGCAAACTGTGCATCCGTATACGACATTAGATATCTGAGGGTCAATAAACACTGCGTATCTCCTGAAATCACGCAAGGTCATTTAGGAAATCCCCGGGATCACGATCAACAAAGTCTTCCACCCCCAGCCTAGGCTGGCCGTGGCTGCCTGGGCAGGTGCCTTGTGCGGAAAGACGTTCAGGAAGTCGAAGAACCATCGCCAGAACGAGTCGAAGCCGAACAGCACCGCCGCCAGGAAGAAGATCGTAAACAGCACCACCATCGAGGCGCGGAACAGCTCCGCCCGACTGGGCCAGGAGACCTTGTTCATTTCTGCCTCAACCGCAATCAGGAAGTCGGCGAAGGCCGGGACGTTGACCAGGCGGTAAGCGATCCACAAGGTGGCCGCCAACAGCCCGCCGGGTAGCAAAAAGCAGAACCCGGAGGACTTGTTGAGGTTCTTGACCCACGACCAGTCCGACGTCTTCAGCGTCAAGCTCAACCGCCAGAGCCCCAGGGCCATGACGACGGCTATCGCCACCCAGGTTACTTGCCGGGTGATGCGGCCTTGGCTGCGCTTGTAGACGCCGGCATGAAACAGTTCCTGAATAAACGCGTTCACCGGGGAAGGACTCTCTATAGGAATTCGTATTAGTGCATGGCAGGGGCGGAGGGACTTGAACTCTCAACCGCTGGTTTTGGAGACCAGTGCTCTACCAATTGAGCTACACCCCTGCGTGTTGGGTCATAACTCCCGTCCGCCCGAACAGCATCCGAACGCCCGGGCCGCCCAGCTCGCCGGCTCGGCACGTGCCCGGCCACGCGGCCGTTACTTGAGTACCTTGGTCACCACGCCGGAGCCGACCGTCCGGCCGCCCTCCCGGATGGCGAACCGCACGTTGGCGTCCATGGCGATCGGCGAGATCAGTTCCACGCCCAGCCGGACGTTGTCGCCGGGCATGCACATTTCGGCGTCCCCCAGCAGGTTGGACGTGCCGGTGACGTCGGTGGTGCGGAAATAGAACTGGGGCCGGTAGCCGCTGAAGAACGGCGTATGCCGCCCGCCCTCCTCCTTCGACAGGACGTAGACCTCGGCCTCGAACTGGGTGTGCGGGGTGATCGATCCCGGCTTGGCCAGCACCTGCCCGCGCTCGACCTCGTCCCGCTTGATCCCCCGCAACAGGCACCCCACGTTGTCGCCGGCCCGGCCCTCGTTCAGGGTCTTGTTGAACATCTCCACGCCCGTGCAGACGGTCTTCCGCGATTCGCCGAGCCCCACGATCTCGACCTCTTCGCCGGTCCTGATCACGCCCCGCTCGATCCGCCCCGTGGCCACCGTGCCGCGACCTTCGATCGAAAACACGTCCTCCACGGCCATCAAGAAGTGCTTGTCGACCTCGCGCACCGGCTCCGGGATGTGCGCGTCGATGGCTTCCATCAACTCCTGGATGCACTTGGTCTTCTCGGGATTCTCCGGGTCGTTATACGCTGCCAGCGAATCACCCCGGATGATCGGGATGTCGTCGCCGGGGAAACCGTAGCCGGTCAGCAGCTCGCGGAGTTCCAGCTCCACCAGCTCCAGCAGTTCCGGGTCGTCGACCAGATCGGTCTTGTTGAGAAAGACCACCAGCGCCGGGACGTTGACCTGGCGGGCCAGCAGGACGTGCTCGCGAGTCTGCGGCATGGGGCCGTCGGCCGCCGAAACGACCAGGATCGCCCCGTCCATCTGGGCCGCTCCGGTGATCATGTTCTTGATGAAGTCGGCGTGGCCCGGGCAGTCGATGTGGGCGTAGTGCCGATTCTCGGTTTGGTATTCCACGTGGGCCACGGCAATGGTCAACGTCTTGGTGGCGTCACGGACCGTACCGCCCTTGGCAATGTCCGCGTACGACTTGAACTTGGCCAGACCCTTCCGCGACTGCACGGCCAAAATGGCCCCGGTCAACGTGGTCTTGCCGTGGTCAATGTGGCCGATCGTGCCCACATTGACGTGGGGTTTCGTGCGTTGAAAAACTTCCTTGGCCATTCTTTCTCCCTACATTGAATCAAGCGGGTAGTTTGAGTGAACCTGGACGGACCGAAATACTGGGTGTAATCCTGGACCGACCGACAAAAAAGCTGCTGATGGGAGTCGGACCCATGACCTCGTCCTTACCAAGGACGCGCTCTGCCAACTGAGCTACAGCAGCCAACGTGGTTCTCCGAGCCCCGTCGGGCCGGGCAGCCTGCCTGCCGCGGTCCTCTTGCGGTCGTTTCGACTGGGCAGTTCCCAGCTTGGGTTTCTCCCTGGACTCTTCTCGCGGACCTCTACCTGGTTTGATCGTCGGTTCGACTGCCGCCCCGGCAAAGCGGGTGAAGGGAGTCGAACCCTCGTCAATAGCTTGGAAGGCTATCGCTCTACCGTTGAGCTACACCCGCATGCCACAATGACGAATGCCCAATTGCCCAATGCCGAAACCGGGGCGGCGCGGCGGATGTTCTCAGTGGCTCCCTTTCGTCATGCGACAGTCGTGCATCGGTACTTTATTGGGGGGTGCAGGATTCGAACCTGCGAAGGCATTGCCATCAGATTTACAGTCTGACCCCTTTGACCGCTCGGGAAACCCCCCGCACTTGCTCATTGAAGGTCTTCGTCGGCGACCGGCCCGGTCAGATTGCCCCAATCGTTCGCAAGGTGAGCCGGCGTATGCGCCAATCAGTCGAGGGATTTCCGTCACGAGCTAGCGGAGGGACTTGAACCCACAACCTGCTGATTACAAATCAGCCGCTCTGCCGATTGAGCTACGCTAGCCGACCGAGCCCAACACGCGAACCTGTTAATATACCCAACCTCCTGGCCCACGCAAGGTGGATGATCCAGAAAAGGCCAATCTCGGCGGTGGATTCCCGAGAAACGGCTTGGGTGCCACTCTACGGTGGGGTATAACAGGCCGTTTTGCCCCCCAAAGGCGTAGCCACACCACAAACCGAACCCCCCAAAAGACTGGCTATTCCGCCCGGCCCAGCCAGGGCAAACGACGAATTCTACCGACCGCCATCCAGAACGACAACCCTGCCCAGCAATCGGTTCAAGCCCAAACTGCGGAATTCTCACGCTGCGGCCGGCCCGAACCCGGCCCCGCGGTCGGCGGGCCGTGGTGTATAATCGGTGGGCGGATGCGAACGTCCCCGCAGATTGGGTCCTGGTCTGGTGAGAGCCAAGTTCCTCAGCAATCTGCAACTGAAGGTTACGTTGGCCTTTCTACTCGTGTCTCTGATCCCGTTGGGGACGGCGAGCATCTTCGCGGTACGCACGGCCAACCAGGTGGTGGAGAGCATCGTCCAGAACCAACTGGAGAACGTGGCCGCCGAGAAGCAGACGCTCTTCGAACGATGGCTCATGGAGCGAAACGCCGACCTGGAGGTGTTGGCCGGGGCAGCCCCCGTCAAGAGCATGAACCCTGCCGAGGTCGCCCCCTACCTGAAGCTGGTCCGGGTGCGGTACGGAGTCTACAGGCGTTTTATCATCGCCGGGCCGGACGGCAAGGTGATCTACGACAGCAGCGGGGGCCCCGATGCCTCGAGCCAGAGCGAAACGTGGTATCGGCAGGCCATCGGCGGGCGCACGTACATGTCGGGAATTGAGCTGGGTGCGGCGGGGCAGGAACCGGTGTTCCGACTGGCCACCCCGATCCGGGATGCAGACGGTCAACCACAGGGCGCCGCGTGTGCCACGGTCAGCTCGCAAGCCATTCTGAACCGCGTCCTGCGGGTGCAGTTGGGCGAGACGGGGGAATGCTACCTGGTCGACAAGTTCGGCACGTTCCTTGCCCACAAGGACCCCCGGCGAATCCTCCGTGAAAACATCGCGCAGTCGGGTAGTTTCACCCAGATTTTCAACCGGCCGCAGGGGCAGCGGATCTACACGGACTACCGCGGGATCCAGGTGCTGGGAGCGTCGCGCCCCTTGGGGGGAACCGACTGGTACGTGGTGGTGGAGCAGGATCGCGACGAGGCCTTCGCCGGCTCGTATGATCTGCAGCGGAACATCTGCGTGGTGATTGCGCTGACGGTGATGGGCGCCATCGGCTTCTCCGCGCTGCTGGCCTGGTACGTGGCCGCGCCGATTCGGAGGCTTAGCGAGGCTGCCCGCACCCTGGCCCGCGGCGATTTCGACCACGCGCTGCTCGATGCGCGGACCACGCGGCGCGACGAAATCGGGACGCTGTACGCCGCGTTCGCAGACATGGCCGGTCAACTGAGGGATCGCCATCTGAGGCTGGAAACCCGCATGGGGCTGACCGAGACGGAGCTGCAAAGGGTCGAGGCCCGGTTGAAGGGCACCCTCGAGGCGGCCGCCCGCTCCGAACGGCTCGCCGCTTTGGGGCGCCTGGCCGCCGGCGTAGCCCATGAGATCCGCACCCCGTTGACTTCGCTGAAGCTCTTCCTGCAATCCGTTCAAGAGGACATGGTCGTTTCCCCCGAGCAGAGCGAGGACTACCGGATTGCGATGCGGCAGGTCGCCCGGATCGAAAGGACCATCAATCATTTCCTCGACTTCGCTCGGCCTCAAGATCCCGTGCTTGCGGACCTGGATTTCGCCAGGCTGGTCGAGGACGTGCTGGAGGTGATCCAGCCGCGGGCGAACCAGCAGGAAGTCGAGATCCAAGTATCCGTCGCCCCCGTACTGCCCAGGGTCGAAGGCGACGTGCGGCAAGTGGGCGAGGTCTTGGTCAACCTGCTGGTCAACGCGCTGGACGCGCTGCCGGACGGCGGCCGCTTGATGATTTCCATCGCCGCGGAGACGGTCGCACCGACCGCCACGGATCCCGCCTGGGTCCGCATCGACGTCTCCGATACCGGGCCGGGCATCCAGACACAAGACCTGGATTGTCTGTTCGAACCGTTCGTGACTACCAAGGCGGCCGGTTCCGGCCTGGGGCTGGCGATCGTCCGCGGCACGGTCGAGCGGCACGCCGGGACCGTGTCGGTCAACACGCAACTCGGGGTGGGCACCACGTTTTCCGTTCGCCTGCCGGTGGCGCGTGCCTGAGGGAGGATAGGGGATGGGCAAGATCTTGATCGTTGACAACGATGAGGGGCTGGTCCATTTTCTCACCAGGTTGCTGGTCAAGCAGGGCTACGAGGTGGCCTCCTGCACCGACGGACTGTCCGGCCTGGAGCGCGCCAAGGCCGACGCCTTCGACCTGATCCTCCTGGATTACAAGATGCCCGGACTTAACGGCCTGGAGACCCTGGTGGAGATCAAGCGGGCCCAGATCAAGACCCCGGTGATCGTGATGACGGCCTACGGCACCACGGAGACGGCCATCGAGGCCATGAAGCTCGGCGCGTACGACTACCTGCTGAAACCCTTCGATAGCGAGGGTTTGAAACGGCTCGCTGCCGACGCCTTGGAAGTCAATCGCCTGATGAAGGAGATCGTCAGTCTGCCCAGCCCCGTGGCCAGAACCCTGCTCGCGCCCAGCGGCCTGGTCAGAATCGTCGGCAGCAGCCCCCGCATGCAAGAGATCTTCAAGCTCGTCGGCCAGGTAGCCGAGAAGGACGTGAGCGTGCTGATCACGGGCGAGAGCGGCACGGGCAAGGAGCTGGTCGCCCGGGCGGTCTATCATCACAGCCACCGCAAGGATAGACCGTTCATGACGGTCAATTGCGCCAGCATCCCCGACACACTCTTCGAGAGCGAGCTGTTCGGCTACCAGCGGGGCGCGTTCACCGGCGCCTACCGCTCCTACGTCGGCAGGTTCGAGCGGTGTCACACCGGCACACTCTTCTTCGACGAGATCGGCGACATGTCCTTGAGCACCCAGGCCAAGGTGCTGCGCGTGCTGCAGACCGGCGAGTTTGAACGGCTGGGCAGCACCGAACCGCTGAAGGTCGACGTCCGCATCCTGGCGGCCACCAACAAGAACCTGGAAAAGGAGATCGAGGCCGGGCGGTTCCGCAAGGACCTGTACTACCGGCTGAAGGTCATTTCCATCGAGCTGCCGCCCCTGCGCGAACGGCTGGATGATCTGCCGGCGCTGGTCGAATACTTCGTCAGCCGCTTCTCCCAGGAGTACGGCAAGTCCGTCCATTACATCCCCGATCAGACCATTCAGAAGTTACAGTCGTACCCCTGGCCCGGAAACGTCCGTGAACTGGAGAACCACCTGCGGCGAGCCGTCCTGGTGTGCAAGGGAAGTGTGTTGCTGGCGGATCACGTAGGTTTCCAGCCCGAGCAGGAAGGCGCCGACCAGCCGGAGATGCACGACGAGCTGCTTCGCGTCTTGAAGCAGCGGGTGGCCGATCTGGTGGCAGAAATCCTCCGGCTGGCTGACCAACGCGAGCACGCCAACGTCATCGACCTGGTCGAGGAGGCACTCATCGTCCAGGCACTACAAGCATGCCAGTACAACCAGGTTCGAGCGGCGCGGATGCTGGGCATCAGTCGCAACACCCTGCGACACCGGATCAAGAAGTACGATCTCGGGCCTCCCGGTCAGTGACGGTGGATGGCCCTGCCCCCTGTTGCCGGGGCACCATCCGTGCTCAGCAGTTGAACAGTGCCGTAAGTCGCGTTCCCGGCGGATGTTAGGGGGTCTGCTGGCCCCGGCGGGCAAAGACCCCTGGTGCCCTGCCAGCACCGGGTCCTCGCTACTGCATCACGGGCCGTTTCGTCTGGTCGTCCTATCCTCCCTGCCGGCAACGATTTGCGAGTTATGCTGGCCGGCACCTCGCTTTCGGCACGGCGGATGCTAAGAGCTTATCCCGGAACCGTCCTGACCATCCGGGGTGGCCGGGCTCGAGCGAGCCACCGGAGTCTTGCGGCTGGGGGCGGCCTTCGGCCGACCGCCAGCCACCCCGGTTATCCGGTCTGAGACAAGCTCCAAGTTCGCGTTGAACTCCTTGAGCGCGGGTTGGCCCGCCGGCAAGGGAAATACTGTGAAGTACGGAATCTGTGCACACTGCAGCAAACGTGGCGGCTGCAAGTTCCGACAGCCGGGAACCTGGGTCGTCGAGTGCGAGGCATTCGCGGAACCCCTGGGGGTTGAGTTGTTGGACCTGGTGCCCCACCGGCAGGCTGAGGTCGCGGACCAACGTGCCCGCCGGCCTGGCCGCAGCGCTTCCGGAGTCCACGGGGAATTGTGATTGACGTGCGGCATCGTGCCGCGATGGTCGTGGCCGACGGCCAACGGCGACCACGGGCAGTTGGCTAAGAGAATGGAGGAGACAACATGCGTCATACGTTCCAATTGCCCGAGGACGCTCGCCTGAAAGCGGTGCTCAGCACCACCGACCGATCTGCCGAGAGCGCATTGAAGAACTTCCGCTACATCGTGGCCGCGGTGAACGACGACGCCTTGAAAGCCTGGGCGGACCTGTGGAACCAGCTCCGCGAGGGCGTCACCCCCGGAGGGATGATGCTGCCGGAAATGAGCCAGGGCTTCACGCCGTCCTGCGGCTGGGCGGAGTTTCTGGAAAAGTTCTGGCTGCTGAAGCACTACCTCGACTACATCCATCGTTTTTGCGACGCGTCAACCGCAACGTGAATTGAGTGATTCTGGCGCACGGCTCCGCATAGAACTGCACGACTCGGGGAATGAACGGTTTATTGAGTGTCAAGAAAGTAATGGCGCTAGCCGGCGGCTAACAGCCGCCGGTATTTCGCGTGTTTTCGCCCGGCGGCTGTTAGCCGCCGGCTATTGCGATACGATATTGCTGTTCTGAGCATCAATAGACGCTGCCGAATTCCCCGACTTGCGAAACCCCCATGGCAACCGATCTTTCCGACGGCACAACCCCAGAAGGTGAAAACCAATGACCTACGAATCGACCACCGGGGTCGCCACCCCGCAGAAAACCCGCCATCGCACCTCGACCGCAGTCGACGCGTTCATGGAGGCGCTGGTGGCCAAGAACCCGGGAGAAGTGGAGTTCCACCAGGCGGTCCACGAGGTCGTCGTCTCGGTGATGCCGCTGGTGGAGTCCGAGCCGGCCTACCGGGAAGCAAGGATCCTCGAGCGCTTGGTGGAGCCTGAACGGGTGATTATGTTCCGCGTGCCCTGGGTGGACGACCGCGGCGCGGTGCACGTCAACCGCGGATTCCGCGTGGAAATGAGCAGCGCCATCGGCCCCTACAAGGGCGGTTTGCGGTTCCACCCCACGGTGAATCTCGGGGTGCTGAAGTTCCTGGCCTTCGAGCAGGTCTTCAAGAACGCGCTGACGACGTTGTATCTCGGCGGCGGCAAAGGCGGCTCGGATTTCGATCCCAAGGGCAAGAGCGACAACGAGGTCATGCGCTTCTGCCAGTCGTTCATGAGCGAGCTGTTCCGCCATATCGGCCCCGATACCGACGTGCCCGCCGGCGATATCGGCGTCGGCGGGCGGGAGATCGGCTACCTGTTCGGGCAGTATAAGAAGCTGGCCAACCGGTTTTGCGGCGTGTTGACCGGCAAGGGCCTCAGCTACGGCGGCTCGCTGATCCGGCCGGAGGCCACCGGCTACGGCGCAGTCTACTTCGCCGAAGAGATGTTTGCCACCCGCGGCGATAGCGTGCGCGGCAAGGTGGCCGCGGTGTCCGGCTCCGGAAACGTCGCCCAGTACACCGTGGAGAAGCTGCTGCAGCTCGGCGCCAAGGTGGTCACCATGTCGGACTCCGGGGGGACCATCGTGGACAAGGACGGCATCAACGAGGAGAAGCTGGCTTGGATCATGGGACTGAAGAACGTCCGCCGCGGGCGTATCCGCGAGTACGCCGAGCACTATCGCGGCGCGGAATACTATCCGGATCGCACGCCGTGGGGCGTGAAGTGCGACCTGGCCTTCCCCGGCGCAACGCAAAACGAGATCGACGAGGACGCCGCCAAGACGCTGGTCAACCATGGGTGCATTTGCGTCTCTGAGGGCGCCAACATGCCCTCTACCCCCGAGGCGGTCGGCGTCTTCCTCGACGCCAAGATCCTCTACGGCCCGGGCAAGGCCGCCAATGCCGGTGGGGTGGCGGTCTCGGGATTGGAGATGACCCAGAACAGCGGCTGCATGCGCCGCTCGCGGGAGGAGGTGGACAAGCAGCTCCACCGCATCATGCGCTCGATCCACGAGAATTGCGTGCTCTACGGCAAGAACGGCACGAGCACCAACTACGTCCAGGGGGCCAACGTCGCCGGGTTCATCAAGGTCGCCGACGCCATGCTGCAGCAAGGGGTGGTCTAGCCGCAATACCGTTCAGCTAGGTGCAATATCAAGGAGGATCAAGTGGCACCGGCGTCTCGCCGGTGTGACATAAGGGAAAGCGCTGCCACGGGTCCCGTCCCGCCGGCGAGACGCCGGTGCCACTGTGTTGACGCCTGGCCGACACTATACCGCGGGCAGGCAACTGCCCGGGCACCTTCTCCATCCGTGGTCGGCAGGGCCGACCGCCGCCGACCCCTCCTCGGCACCGGGGTGATGCCGCCCAGCCAGATCGCCCGCCTTCCTTTGCGCGACCGCCCGGAGGTGTCACTCTATACCCCCTATGGGCCACATGTGACCGCTGTTTCCGCGCGTAAAGCCGCTTGCCATTCCGGGAAGCTCTGGTAGAATGCTTGGTATTACGAATTCCAGATTCGTAATATGCAGCATGGATTCAGCACCGTTAACGCCCCGCGCCCGCGGTCACAACGAATCCCTGCGGCGCGGTGACTGGGGCGTGGGAACTCACAACCCTGGGAGGCAATGGAAATGAGCGCGGCGAGACAGTTCCGGAGGTCTTGTTCCTGGCCGATCCTGTCGAGGTACGTCGCGGCGATCCTGGCCTTTGGATTCCCGCCGGGCGTCAGCGCGGAGAACTGGAACGACGTCGATTTCGTCCGCCACAGCACCTACCAGGCCGTCAAGCCCGACGGCACTGGTGCCTACACCGCCGGCTTCCCGATGAGGCTGCGAGGTGTGGTCCTGAATAATACTGAAGACTGGCTGGACCCAACGGCCGCTTACGACCCAGACTTTCATCTCTTCCAATTGGGCGGGCAGGCCGAGTTTTACCTCCAGGCGGTCGATCTGCCCGGCGACACGTGGGACAACGGCGATTTTGGCGGCACTGCCTGCTGGATGGGCCAGAACTACGGCAACCACCCCTGGCACCAAGATCCACTTTTCAGCTACACCGATGAGGCGTGGTACAGCGAGCTGGATCGGCTACAGCTTTGGCGCGAGGGCACGACCGTCTCCCCGCTGGTCCGCGCCGGCTGCCTCGTGGAGATTCATGCCCGCGCCGGCCTGTACTACGCCGGTAAGATGAACGTCAACGAGCAGCACAACAACGATCCCGACTACGACTCCGAGATCGTCATCCTGGACGAGGATTACGGCCTGCCCACGCCGGCGGCCATCCCGCTCAGCGCGATCAAAGATGCCGACGACGTCGCGATCTTCGACCCGACCCGCGCTACCGGCGGCGAGCGCTACCAGTCGACCCTGGTAGAGATCCAGAACGTGAGGTTGCTCGACGACAGCGGCTGGGGGCGGAGCAGTGACCTGACGTTGATCGATGATACGAGCCGGACCCTGGAGATCCACCTGGGACTCAGCGACAGCTTCGACACCGCACCGGCGCCCGAAGGTTATTTCAACGTCGTGGGCATCATGGACCAAAAATCCTCCAGCGGCATGGGCGGGTACCGGCTGCTGGCCATGCAGGCCGGTGATTTCTCTGCCGTGCCCGAGCCGACCACTCTTGCGCTCATGGCGGCGGGGGCGGCGCCGCTCTTGATCGGCTTTCGGCGAAGGCGCCGTCACCAGACAGCTATGGGATTGCATTATGCGTCGCTGGAGCGCCTTCACGTTGATTGAACTGCTGGTGGTCGTGGCGATCATCGGCGTGCTGGCGGGGCTGCTGCTGCCGGCCGTCCAGGCGGCACGGGAGTCAGCCCGGCGGATGCACTGCGCCAACAATCTCAAGCAGATCGGCCTGGCCCTGCAGAGTTTTCACGAGGCCCACGAGGCCTTTCCGGCGGGGAATTTCGCCCAGACGGCCGGCGTCTGCCCGGGCAGCCAGCGGCCCGGGATCGACTCTCCGTCAGAAGACCGCGCCAACTGGATGATCCTGATCCTGCCTTATCTGGAGCAGAAGGCACTCTACGAGGCGTACGACCAGACCACGTACAACGAAGCCCCAGAGAACCGCCGTGTGCGGGAGACGTTGGTGGCGACGTACCGCTGCCCGTCCGACGTCGCCGCCGACGAGCTGATCGTGCCCGCCTTCGGCCCGGCGTCCGAGTTTGGTCTGGGTGTGCCCTACATGCCCGGGTCGTATCGCGGCGTGGCCGGTCGCAGCGACGGCCACAGATTCCTCGACTGGGGCCTGGACGTGAGCTATCCCCGCCAGTGGCGCGGCCCGCTGCACGTCGTCGGCGTGCTGGGCTTCACCGCCGAATCGCTGGCCACCATCGAGGACGGCTCGTCGAACACGCTGATGGTCGGGGAATCGACGACCAGGACGAGCCTGCCATACCACACCTTGTGGGCCTACTCCTATGCGTTCTACAGTCTCTCGTCCACGACTGCCCAAGCCCGGACGCTCTGGGCCGACTACGATCGCTGCCGCTCCGTCGGGGGCAAAGGTCTCAGTCTGCCCTGTCGGCGCGGCTGGGGGAGCTTCCATGAGGGCGGGCTGGATTTCCTCCTCTGCGACGGGGCGGTCCGGTTCATCGACCAAGCGATTGATGTGCGTCTGTTCGCCGATCTGGGAACCATTGCCGGGAGGGAACCGGCCCGACTGCCACCGTAGTCTTGGTTGCGTCTTCCTCGCCTGCGAGAGGCCGGTGGCTTCACAACTTCCACAACGACAGGAATACTCATGATGAAACGACTTCTGGCTACGACATTGTTCTTGGGACTGGCCGCATCTCACGCCGGAGAGGAACCCGTGTGCTCCTTGCCGAAACCCGACTACCACCGCGAAGCCTCGGACCCCGATTGGCTCGTCCAGGCGGTTCAATTCCATGGGCATCTGGGGCCTTGGGCGACGGCCGGGCTGAGGGCCGGAATGTGTGCGCGCCGCGCCGTCCGGGCCGAAGGGTACTTCGACCTGGAGGTGACCGTCGAAGGCCCGCTGGTCAAGCCGCCCCAGTCGTGTTTCCTCGACGGCGTGCAAGTCTCCACCGGGGCAACCTGGGGAAAACGCAATCTGAAATGGATCGAGGCCAATCAGATCGTCGTTCGCGTCACGAACGTCCGCACCGGCAAAGTGGCCGAGGTGCGACCTACACCTACGCTCATCAGACTTGTCACGTCGTTCAAACCTCGCCCGAAGACGGTCGCAGCCGCCGAAGTGCAGGGCCAGGACGATCAGTTGTCCGAAGACCGTCAGCCGGAGACCATTGCCCGACAAGTCGCACGGCTGCCCGAGAAGGAGATCCTGGACGTGGCGCTTCCGCAGCAATAGGCGAACCGTAGTGACGGCCAAGTGACGGCCGGCGGGACGGCCGCTCCCAGACCGACCCAGGACACCATGCCGGCTGGCGACCGGCCCCTCCGAAAGTAGTGAAACCGGGGACTTTGGCATCGTCATCGGGTCAAAATGCCGCAGAGTATGCGATTCCAGATGTGCCACGGCTGTGTCAGCCGTGCGCCAAAGGGTGCCGCGGCAACTGCTGCGACTGCCCGGCACGGCTGACACAGCCGTGGCACACGAACCCGATAACGACGCTACGGTCTCTGAAAACGCTTGACAAGCCTGATCGGGCCGCCCAGAATCCAGGCAATGGTTTTTGGGCGAGTCGCCTCGGGAACGGCCCGAGAGTCCCCCCAAGAATCGTCAGCGGTTACCCGTTTCGTTACTGTACCGGAAAGGAGCGCGAGATGAATCGAGTTCGAAGTGGGTTGGTATTGACCATGGTATTTGTGTTGGGCGCTGCTCTGGCTGCCGCTGCAGCGCAAGCCGCCGAGGGCGCCGCGGCGGGGCGGCGAGGGGCGGGGCTGATGGGCGATCAGACCAGCCTGGTGAGTCTACTCAGCCGGGAAGCTGTCCAGAAGGAGTTGAAGCTCAGCGACGAGCAGGCGGGCAAGGTGAAAGAGGCCCTCGAGAAGGTTCGGGCGGAATTGCGCGAACAGGTTGCCGCGCTGGCGGATATTACCGACGCGGAGGCGCGCCGGGCCAAGAGGACAGAGCTGACCGACCAGTTGGATCGCAAGGCCCGCGAGCAGCTCAGCGAGGTGCTCTCCAAGGAACAGATGATGCGGCTGTACCAGATCCGCATCCAGGTTGGTGGCCCGTTGTATGCGCTGAACAACCCGCGGATCGCCGAGAGGCTGAAACTTACCGACGAGCAGAAGCAGAAGGCGGTCGAGATCCAGAAGGCGACTCAGCAGAAGACGACTGAGGCCAGGCGAGGGATGGCGAATCTGAGCCAGGAGGAGCGGCGCCAAAAGACGGCTGAACTCCGCGAAATCACCAACAAGGCCAACGCGGAAGCCCTCGGGCTGCTGACTGAGGAGCAGAAGGCAGCGTTCGAGAAGATGAAGGGCGAGGAGTTCAAGCTGCCCGCTCGCCGTGCCCAACAGTAGGGCGCGCTAAAGCATAACTTGAACAGGTCGAAGACCCGCGTGCCCAAGCTTCGGCTTGGGCACGCCTTTCGTTTCTACACTTCGGGCGCAAGGAATTCTGAGAGCTTAGCAAGATCCATTTCGTGGCCTTTTCCCGGCGTGACGATCAGCCGCACGGGTCCGGAGCAAACCCCACGGCCTTGAGAAACGCCCTGCGGGGAGCGTCCATGGATTAGTCCTCCTTCACCCAGATCGAGTCGAGGCCGACGGCGCCGCCTTCTACGCACTCCAGCACGATTTCCCGCTCCCCCGCCTTGAGCTCCACCGGCCGGAAATGCACGTTGAGCACCCGCGGCGCATGGGCGGACCGCAGGCGGATCTCCTCCGCGCCATCCGGCGTCGCCAGGGGCTTCCCGTCCAGCAGCGCCCGCACCGTGGCGCCGTCGGTGCGGTGGACGGCGATCAGGTGGAGCGAAGCACGGCGGTCCTTCTCCACCGGCAGGCTGAACTTGAGTCTGCCCCCTTTCTCGGCCTGCCAATTGGCGATCTGAAGCTGCGTGGCCAGCGGAAACGGCACCGTCTCCAGACGCCCCGCGGTCGCCTCGGGCCGCAACTGGTCAAAGTGGAAGCACCGTGCGCCGGCCGCGCCGCCGACCGCCTGGAACTCCCGTTTCGGCAGGGGCTTGATCGTCAAGTCACAGGGCATCAGGCCGCGGTGGTCGTCGATGGCGTCGGGGCGGGCGTAATGGTAGGCGATCCGCGCGTAGCTCAGCCCCGGCGTGCGGTTGTGTGCCCAGAGCTCCAGCAAGACGGCCAGAGATCGCTCGAAAGGCACCGCATCAAGGACCTGGAAGCGGTGGTTGGAGACGTAGCCCGAGGTGTCGGGACCGGAGTCCAGCGGCTGGCCACAGTAGGGGTGGTCGAACAGGTCCGGGCGGCTCCAGGAGTAGTTGAAGTAGTCCTCCGAGCCCGTGCCGAACGTCGACGGGATCGACTCGCCGTCGACCAGGATTTTCTCGTCCCCCTCACCCCACCAGTTGCCGCTGGCCATTGGTGCGCCGGACGGGTTGACGATCATCGCCGCGCAGCCCACGAAGACCCCCTTCCCGATCGCCACCAGGTAGGGAAGGTCGATCACGCCGGCCCCTGCCAAGAGGTCCTGGTCCGTCCGCCACTTCGCGCGAAAGTACATCGAGGCATCGTCCCATTTCCATGGCCCGATGAGAATCCGGCCGTCGAGGTGCACTGTACTCGGCGTGAAGTTGACGACCTCCAGCCGGACTCTCTGCCGGTAGGGCATGAGGAACCGGCAAATCATCGTGCCGTCGGCCTCCACGGAAAAAGGAAGGCTCGAAAACGGATTGACCCCCGGGCCGGAGGCGAAGAAGTCTCCCACCGGCGCTTCCACCTGCGGGCGTTCGGACCCGTCGAACGCAATCCGCAAGAGACACCCGCGGAGCGCCTCATCCAGGCGGTCGGCACGGAGCCGAAGGTTTAGCTGCTGGATGGCCCCGGGGCCATCCTGCTGCGAGGACCAGTTCCAGGAGCGGCCCGGCGCGATGACGCCCTCCAGCTTTGTGGAGACGCCCAAAGGGGTCGACGGCTTGGTCAGCGCGGCCACGACGGCGCGGAGCAGCTCCTCTGACTCCTTCAGATCCTTGCGAGGATCGAAGGTCCGCACGCTGGTTCCACTGGGATACCGGCGGACCTGGAGGTGGTAGAAGTGCAACTCGCCGAGTTTCCCTTCCCAGGTGACTCGCAGCCCCCGGGCGAACGGCATCGGCAGGTAATCGGCGTCCTGCTGACTGAAGGCGTCGCCTGCGTCCAACTCGACTGCCGCCGTGCGGAGGAAATGGGCCGAACGTCGGGCGAGGAAATCGTAGGCGGGGCCCTCCCAGACGAGGGATTTAGGATTTGGGATTTGGGATTTGGGATTTGGGATTTCGGATTTCGGATTTCGGATTTCGGATTTGGGCCCCGCGGCGTCTGCATCCGGGTCCAGGTAGACGCGGAGGATGCCGCCCATCCCTGCTGACCAGCCCCGCACGATGGCCCCGGGGCCCTGGACCTCGGCCACAAGGTAGAGTCCCGTCCCATCTTTGCCAGGCTTCCGAAGGGTCTTCATGAATCCGGCGATGGGCTCCCTGCCGAAGCCGTCGGCATTGGAGAACCAGCCGGGCGCTTCGGGGGTCGTCGACCGGCGGTCGAAGCTGGAGAATTGAACCGTCTGGTAGGTGGGCGCAGGCCAGCGTGCCAACCCCCAGAGGTTCATTATCTCATACAGCAGTGTCTCCGTGGTCACCACAGGTGGACTCGGCTCACCGGCCAGCGCTGCGGCGGCGACAAGACCGAGCAACGCAGTCGTGAAGGCGTGTCTCATGGTTCTCTCCAGGGAATCGCACAGGACCCTGTGCTCGTGCGGGAAAGGCAGACACAAGGTAACACGATCGCAGCCAGGTGTCTACACACCTGGAATGGGAACCGGGAGCAAGTCTTCAATTGCCTTGGGAGGCAGGGACTTGGCCGACCACGAGGGCTATTCGGGGAACAGCTTGGTCGACAGGTAGCGCTCGCCCAGGTCGGGCAGGATCACCACGATCAGCTTGCCCCGGCTTTTTTCGCGGCGCGCGACCTCCAGCGCGGCCCAGGCCGCCGCCCCGCTGCTGATCCCGCACATCAGTCCCTCCAGCCTGGCGAGCCGGCGGGTAGTGTCTGCGGCGTCCTCATCGGCGACCTGAACCACCTCGTCGATCACCTCCAGGTTGAGCACGTCGGGGATGAAGCCGGCGCCGATGCCCTGGATGGTGTGTTTTGCGGGCCTCAACTCCTGGCCGGCCCGCCGTTGGGTGATCACCGGGCTGGCGGCCGGCTCGACGGCCACCATGCTGACGCCGGGTTTGCGCGACTTGAGCACCTCGCCCACGCCGGTGATCGTGCCCCCTGTCCCCACCCCCAAAACCACGATATCCACCGCCCCGTCCGTGTCGCGCCAGATCTCCTCGGCGGTGGTCTGGCGGTGGATTTCCGGGTTGGCCGGGTTCTTGAACTGCTGCGGCATGAAGTAGTTGGCGTTTTTGGCCGCCAACTGCTCGGCCTTTCGCACCGCGCCGGGCATTCCCTCGGCGGCCGGCGTCAAGACCAACTCCGCCCCCAGCGCCTTGAGCATCCGCCGGCGCTCCAGGCTCATGCTCTCCGGCATGGTGACCATCAGCTTGTAGCCGCGTGCGGCACAGACAAACGCCAGGGCGATGCCCGTGTTCCCGCTGGTCGGCTCGATCACCACCGTGTCCTCCCCGATCAGCCCGTCCCGCTCCGCGGCGTCGATCATCGCCCGGCCAATCCGGTCCTTCACGCTCCACAGCGGGTTAAGGTTCTCCATTTTGGCCAACACCGTGGCCACACACCCCTCGGCCATCCGCCCCAACCGGACCAGGGGCGTATTGCCGATCTGGCGGGTGATGTCGCCGTAAGTCTGAGTGGAAATCTCCGAGACCATCGCATCCCTTTCAGCATTGGGTCGAGAATCGGCCTGCCGGCAGGCCCCTGCGGCAGCGTGCTCGAATCGGGTAATCAAGCCAACAGCAAAACGCGGAATTATAACCATGTTTGCAAACATAGTCAACTGTAACGTCCGTGGCCCGAACGAAGACGTTGGCAAACCCCGTCTCAGGTGAAATAATGTGGTGTTCGACACACTGCATCCCAGGCCCAGGGTCGCAACCGTAGAGGATGGCCAGGGAGGGGGGCAGGATGTCCCACCCTGCTGGAGAAACTCCATGCCGGCGGATAACGGCGGAAAGTTGGCCCTCGGCTTCGACCTCGGCTCCGTCGCCCTGAAGGTGGTAGTGACCGACCTGTCGGGCAATCTGCTGGAGCAGTCCTATACCCGGACCCAAGGCCAGCCGGTCGAAACCACGCGAAAGGTGCTCCACGAGGTGCTCCAGCGCCGCGGGGTGGAGGCTTTTGACCTGGTCGCCGGCACCGGGGCCGTTGGGCGGCTGATCTGCCAACTCCTGGACGTGACCTTCGTCAACGAGGTGATCTGCCAGGCCACCGCCGTCGGGCATCTCTATCCGCAGGTCCGCACGCTCGTCGAGATGGGCGGCCAGGACAGCAAGCTGATCGTGCTGGCCGAGGACCAGTCCCACGGCCAGCCCATGGTCGACTTTACGATGAACACCAACTGTGCGGCCGGCACAGGCAGCTTTCTGGACCAGCAGGCCTCGCGGTTGGGACTGCGGATCGAGGAGGAGTTCGGTGAGCTCGCGCTGCGGTGCAAGTCGCCGCCGCGGGTGGCCGGCCGCTGCAGCGTGTTTGCCAAGAGCGACATGATTCACCTCCAGCAGCAGGGGGCCTCGGTGGGCGACGTCGTCGCCGGGCTGTGCCTCGGCCTGGCCCGGAATCTCAAGAGCAACCTCGGCCGCGGCATGGAGCTAAAGCGCCCGATCGCCTTCTGCGGCGGCGTGGCCGCCAACCGGGGTGTGGTCCGGGCGCTGGAAGAGGTCTTCGAGCTCGACGGCGGCGAGCTGATCGTGCCGGAGTGCCACGCCGTAACCGGGGCGTTGGGCGCAGTGTTGGTGAGCCTCAAGGAGCGGGCCCGCAGCGACACCCAGTTCGGTCGACCCCACCACGGCCGACTGGATCTGGTGCCGCTGGACGGCTACCTCGATCACGGCCGCCAGATCGGGAATCGTCTTCCCCGACTCAACTCGCCCTCCGACGTCCGCATTCAGCATTCAGCATTCAGCACTGAGCATTCAGCGGACGGGCCGATCGACGCCTACCTGGGGCTCGACGTCGGCTCGATCAGCACCAAGGTAGCCGTGATCGACGCCGAAAACCGCGTGTTGGCCAAGATCTACCTGATGACGGCCGGCCGGCCCTTGGAGGCGGTCCGCCGGGCCTTACGCGACATCGGCCCGAAGGTCGAAGGCCTGGTGCGGATCCGCGGCGCGGCCAGCACCGGCTCGGGCCGCTATCTAACCGGCGACTTCATCGGCGCCGACCTGGTCATCAACGAGATCACCGCCCAGGCCACCGCGGCCGCCATCATCGACCCCGAGGTCGACACCATCTTCGAGATCGGCGGCCAGGACAGCAAGTACATCAGCCTCGACCGCGGCGTGGTGGTCGACTTCGAGATGAACCACGCCTGCGCCGCCGGGACGGGCAGCTTCCTCGAGGAGCAGGCCGAGCGGCTGGGCATCAAGATCGAAGAGCAGTTTGGCGGGCTGGCCTTGAGCAGCCAGGCCCCCATCCGCCTGGGCGAGCGGTGCACCGTTTTCATGGAGTCCGACCTGCTGAGCTACCAGCAGCAGCGGGCCCGGACCGAGGACCTGGTCTCCGGGCTGTGCTATTCGATCGTCAGCAACTACATCAACCGCGTGGTCGGACATCGGCGGATCGGCGAGCGGATCTTCTTTCAGGGCGGTACCGCCTTCAACCAGGGCGTGGTGGCGGCCTTCGAGCAGGTCACCGGCCGGAAGATCACCGTGCCGCCGCACCACGAGGTGACCGGGGCCATTGGGGCTGCGGCGCTCGCCCGGCGATACCAGCAGGAGCAGGGCCGCAGCCAGAGCAACTTCGGCGGCTTCGAGCTGGCGGAGGTGCAGTACGAGGTCCGCAGCTTCGAGTGCGAGCATTGCAGCAACCAGTGCGAGATCAACGAGGTGACCGTGGCCGGCCGCGAGCCGCTCTATTACGGCTCACGCTGCGACCGTTACAACCGCAAGCAGGACCGCAGCCGCGATGAGAAGATCGCCAACCTGTTCGCCGAGCGGCATCGCCTACTGATGCAGCATGCCAAGCTCCCGGCCGACAAGAAGCCCGGCCGGCCCACCATCGGCATCCCGCTGGCGCTGTCCAACTACCAGTTGCTGCCCTTCTGGGGAACGCTGTTGGGCGAGCTGGGCGTCAACGTGGTCGTGAGCGGCGTCTCGTCGCAGCAGACGATCGACCGCGGGGTGGAGGCGGTGGTTTCCACGCCCTGCTTCCCGGTCAAGGTGGCCCACGGCCACGTGCTGGAACTGATCGAGCGGGGCGTGGATTACGTCTGGCTGCCCAGTGTGGTCGCGCTGAAGCAGGAGTCGCCCGAGAACCCATACAACCAGCTTTGCCCCTATGTCACGGCGATCCCGTACCAGATCGTCGCGGCCATCGAGTCGCACCTCGGCGGAGTGAAGATGCTTACACCGGCAGTGCGGTTTCAACAGGGCCGCCGTGGTATGGAGCGATATCTGGAGTCGCTCTGCGGCGAGCTGGGCGTCAGCCGCCGGCGGCTTCGCCGGGCGATCGGCAAGGCGTGGCAGGCCCAGGACGCGTTCGAGGAGGCCTGCCGCAGCCGCGGTCGTGAAGTCCTCGAGAACCTCGGCCCCGAGCGCCGGGCGATGGTCCTGGTCAGCCGGCCCTACAACGGCTGCGACCTGGGCGTCAACCTGGACCTGCCCGCCAAGCTCCGCAAGCTGGGCGTGCTGCCCATCCCCATGGATTTCCTCGACCTCCGCCCGGCCGCGACCACCAACGACCGCATCTTCCAGAACATGTACTGGAAGTACGGCCAGCGGATCCTGCGGGCGGCGGAGCTGATCCGCGAAGACCCCCGGCTGCACGCGGTCTATCTGTCGAACTTCAGTTGCGGGCCGGACTCCTTCCTGATCGGCTACTTCAAGCGGGTGATGGCCCCCAAGCCGGCGCTGGTCCTGGAGATCGACGAGCACTCGGCCGCCGCCGGCGTAGTCACCCGGCTGGAGGCCTTCCTGGAGAGTCTGGGCGGCGCGAGGCACTGGCGAGTGGCACTGGCGAGTGGCACTGGCGTCCCGCCAGTGGCACTTCCGCCCCGCCGGCCCCTCTATCCGCTGCCCGTGGGCAACGGCAACGGGCGGACCGTCTACATCCCCTGGATGGGCGACCAGTGCTATGCCTTGGCCGCCGCGTTTCGGGCCTGCGGCCAGGATGCCGAGGTGATCCCCATCGGCGACCAGGAGAGCATCGAGCTGGGCCGCCGCCGTTGCAGCGGCAAGGAATGCCTCCCCTGCATCATCACCGCCGGCGACATGATCCGCGTCACGCAGCGGCCCGACTTCGATCCGCGGCGGGCCGCCTTCTTCATGCCCGGCGGCTCGGGGCCCTGCCGCTTCGGCCAGTACAACTGCATGCACAAGCTGCTCTTAAATGACCTGGGCCTGGACGAGGTCCCCATGGTGGCCCTCTCGCAGGACAAGGAGTTCTACGACCAGTGCAAGCAGCTCCAGGGCGATCCGCTCCGCCTGGCCTGGTACGGCGCCTGCGCATCCGACGTGCTGCTGAAGGCCTGCCTGGCGATCCGGCCCTACGAGAGCCGCGCCGGCGAGACGGACCGGGTCTACGGGCGGTGGGTCCAAGAGTTGTGCCGACTGATCGAGACCAGCCCGAACGTCGGGCAGGTGGTGGAGCTTCTGCGGCGGGCGGCCGGCGAGTTTGGGGCCATCGCGGCCGACCGCAGCCGGGTACCCTCCGGGTGCCGTCCACGGATCGGCATCGTCGGCGAGATCTACGTCCGCCACCACACGCTGGCCAACAACGACCTGATCCGCCAGCTCGAAGAGCTGGGCGCCGAGACGGCCTTGGCCCCGTTTACCGAATGGATGTACTACACCAACTTCATCCGCATGCGCCAGGCCCGCCGTGAGTTCGCGCCCCGGCAGTGGCTGGCGAACTTCATCCAGGACCGTTTCCAACACAAGTGGCACCGGCAGATGTCCGCGGTGTTCGAGCCGCTGCTGGGGTCGCTGGAGGAGCCGCCTACCAAGGAGGTCCTCCGCCTGGCCCAGCCGTTTCTGGATTCGTCGTTCGAGGGCGAGGCGGTGCTCTCGGTGGGCAAGACCGTCGAGTTCTGCCACCACGGCTGCCACGGCGTGGTGGTGGTGATGCCCTTTACGTGCATGCCCTCGACGATCGTGGGCGGGGTGCTCAAAAAAGTCACCGCCGCGCTAGGCGAGATGCCCGCCCTGCCAATCAGCTACGACGGCCAGCAAGACCCCACGCTCCAGACCCGCCTGGAGGCCTTCATCTACCAGGCGCGGGCGTATCAGCAGCGGAACGGGGAGGGTGGCACCGGCTCCCGAGCAGTGGTCCGGGCACCTGCGACCCTGTGAAAGACTCGACGGGGGCCCGGCTTGACACAAGCCGGGTGCCGCAGGCAAAAGAAATTCGGGCGGGACGGACGGCAAGAAGGTGAACACGCTTTCGCAGTAGGGCGTTCTGTGCGTTTCTTGTCGCTTCGCGACCCAGCTAGAAAGCTAGGCCACCCCGCGGGAATAGATGATAGGCACAGCAATGACGTTACCTCATCAGAGAACGGTCAAGCGAGCCGTCGCAGCCATTCTAAGTGAGGAGTTGGCATATTGCCGTAAACTCCTCTCGTTTGGCGTCGATCTCCCAAAACCCGCTGTCATCAACAAATGCCGCCTGAAAGCCGACACGGTCACGGCGGCGATGGGACTATACACCAAGGCATGTCTGTCGTACAAGGGCATTATACACCTGTGCGAAGCAGGCCTTGATCGAACGGCTGCTCCAGTGAACCGGTCGCTCTTCGAGACGCTTCTCAACATCACTTTCCTGCTTCGGCGGCGGGTGTCGCTGAACCAGTTTGACTTTGCTGCTGGAAAGAAGACACCAACGAAGAAACCGTTGGGCCTTTTCGGGAAGAAACTGGACACGCACTTTCGTACCGATCTGTATTGTGCCTTTTGCACATTGCGAGATCAGAAGATGGTCGGCCAGTGGACAAGGACTCCGGGGCTGAAACGCACTGGGAAAGCTGCGCATAAGAGGCTTTCGGCACTTCCACAGCCACATGTTGCGGCTATCGGGGCACAATGGGAGAAACGTTTGAAGGAAAAGAATACCTGCGCGGGGCTCGGCATTGCCGACTATGCCGCCAGCCTCGGCAAAGGCTTCTACATGTGGTACCGTTCCGTGTATGCCATGGATTCACAGAGCGTTCACCAGAGCGACTCCTTGGCGTATCTTGAGATCGATGATAGGGTCACGAATATCGCACCAAGGTGGTACACATCGCCGGATCAGGTTCGGGAGACTTTGAAGATAGCATCATTGATGTTCGTCCGGTGTACGGACGAGTTAAACAGACGGCTCCGATTCGGCCGGGATGCGTCGGATCGCATCACTGATTTCCGTAACGAACTGAATGGCTGGACACAGTGATCAAGGTCGGAATGATTTCGACCGCGGGTGGTCCCGATAGCTCCGCTATCGGGGTGCCGGAAGGCACGGGACGCATGGGATGTCGGGCCCGGGACACGTAGAACCGCGCGACATGCTGAAGCATGGCCTACGTCGCTGGGGTCTGGCTCTGAGGGTCGGCCCGATCCACAGCACCTAGTCGAGCATTTGCGCCTGCAAGAAGTCTATCTGGTCTGCCAGGTCCAGCCGGTTGGTCCAGTTCTCGACTTGGTGGGTCCAGAAGAAATCCAGTTGCTCCAGCAACTCCGGCGAATGTGATGCTACGCGCTCGCCACAGGCTGCACGGCCAAGGCACGCGAGCATGTATACCAACCATTGACGCTGCCGGCCCTGGCTCTCGCGAATCAGTCGAACTACCTCGGGCACGAAGTCAATCCGACCGAGCAGAACAGCACGGGACAGACCAGCCGACTGTCGGTCATCGTCGCCGATTCTCGATAGCACCCACGTCAGGTTATCAGAGGTGAGGAGTCTCGAGAGGGCCAGTATGGCGTGAACGGCTGTCAGTTCATCGCCGTCGTGAACGTGGTTCACGAGTCCAGTCGACTCGACATCAGTGGAGACGCTCGCCAGTCCCCACGCGCCGGCAGCCCGCAACTCGGAATCGTTCGACGTGTTCTCCAGCAACTCGCGGAGCAATTCGGCCGAACGCGAGTCGCGCAATTCCGCCAGAATGAGGGCGGTTTCCATCCGCAATTTGCTCGCGGCGTCGGGTGCGTTAACGATCTGGAACAGGAAATCCCACCCTTCTTGGCACCCTAGACGGGCGAGAGAAGCGGCTGCCTCTAGGCGAATCCTTGCGTCGTTAGATGACTCCATTACACGGGTGAGCAGCTTCCTGCTCTGGGTGGCAAGCTCCGGCAGATAGCCCAACGCTTTGACACCCGCGTACATCGTTTCTGTGGTGTCAGACTCAAGGTCGGAAAGGAAATCGTACTGGCGACAATCGGGAAGCGATGAAGTCAACGCAGTTGGCAGAGCGGAAGCCAAGATCGTATCGCCTTCGCCGAACGTATCGCCAGTCGTGACGTGCGGTGCCAGTGTCAGAGTACCAGCGTTCGATTGCCGGGCCAGGCGGTACGTCTGCTGCCGACCGCTGGATAAGTTGGTTCTAATGGAATCGGCCGAGACTTCAGAGACTGTTCCGGCCTTTTTCGGGATGGTGGCGGGCCACGTGATCTGGACCTCGCTTCCCTCCGCAGCCGACTTCATGCGTTCGAGTTTGGCCAAGCTCTGAGTGGCCCGCATGTCGCCCACCCGAAAGAGCGCCACCCGCTCGCTTGGCCTCCATGAATCGCCAGACGGCCAACAACGAGTGAACGCAACAAGATCGGCGTCCCGCAAACCCTTGTCCCACGCTCGATCGGGATTGTTGACGGCGTGCGACATCGTGATCTTGAGGTCGGCCTTTGCGCGGCATTCAATCCGCATGCCGGACTTCAGGCACAGAAGATCGGGGACCCGTAGCCTCTTAATCTTCGTCGCCCAAATCTTGTTGCTGCAGCAATATCGCTCCAGTTCGATGATGCGGAACCCACCGCTCTTTAGAACTGCGGCGATTGCCCTTGTCCCAATCGCGCCGATGCTGACGTTCCGGAGAAACTCCCGGTCGCTCTTGAATCCCACAGTGGTCGCCCTCAACGGCTGGCAGCGCTAGGGCATCAGGTCCGACATCTCTACTCCCAGGGCAATGGCCAACCTCTCGATATTCAGCAACGATATGTTGCGCTCGCCCCGTTCGACTCCGCTGACGTAGGTTCGGTGCAAGCCGGCAAGCTCCGCCAGCCGCTCTTGGGAAAGCCCCTTCCTCTGGCGGAGTTCTCGGAGTCGCTTGCCGAACCGGGTCTCCACGTCGGACACGACCGTACCCTCTGCTGCGTCAATAGTTCAGGATACCAGCAGCTATTGACAGCAGTGTCCGAGAATGCATATTATACGTCTACAGCCTTTACGTTACGGCAACTTATCGTCTACATCCCTGTGAGAGCATGGCCAGAACTGGTATGGTGGACGGTGAAAAAGAGATCGGCACGAGCCATGCACGTAAAAGTGGGATCAACAGAGGTCTATCGGACCAAGCTCGGTCGGGCAATCTTGACCCGGGCTGAAGACTACCTGCCGACGATCCCGGAGAACTCGGTTCACCTAGTTCTCACGTCCCCTCCCTTCCCCCTCTTGCGCCAGAAAGCCTACGGGAACCTGGACCAAGCCGACTATGTCGACTGGCTTGTCTCGTTCGGTCCTCTCGTTCGACGGGTGCTGAAGGACACTGGCAGCCTAGTCCTGGACTTGGGAGGTGCTTATCAGCGCGGGGTACCCTGCCGGTCGTTATACAACTACCGGGTTCTCTTGCGGCTCTGCGACGAACACGGTTTCTGTCTCGCTGAAGAGTTCTTCTGGCACAACCCGGCCAAGCTTCCTTCGCCGATCGAATGGGTGAACAAGCGCAAGATCCGCGCGAAGGATTCGGTGAATACCATTTGGTGGCTTGCCAAATCAGACAATCCAAAGGCTGACGTCAGCAACGTGCTGACACCTTACAGCGCGCGCATGAAGCAATTGATGAAAAACCCGGAGGCCTTTTATCGCCCCAAGGAACGGCCGTCCGGCCACGACATCAGTGGGAAGTTCGGCAGAGACAATGGTGGTGCCATTCCCTCCAATCTCCTGCAGTACCCGAACACAGAAAGCAACAGCGTCCATATTCGGCTCTGCAAGGCGCACAACCTACAGCCTCATCCTGCGCGGTTTCCTCGGGCGCTTCCTGAGTTCTTCATAAACTTCTTGACGGACCCGGGCGACACCGTCATGGACATCTTCGCCGGCTCAAACACAACCGGTGAGGCTGCCGAATCCTTGGGGCGCCAATGGATCGCCCTAGAGTCCAATCTTGAGTACATCA